>Ga0306923_10005240_pt1 | contig 12600 bp, 6 predicted proteins | sample sta12Can44000108_FD_203841 | JGI IMG/M metagenome (GOLD analysis project Ga0306923, IMG submission 203841) | Lab enrichment of tropical soil microbial communities from Luquillo Experimental Forest, Puerto Rico - statanox.12C.anox.44.000.108 (v2)... | ecosystem: Environmental > Terrestrial > Soil... | reverse complement strand
AAGCGGCGCAGCATCGCATAAAAGCTGATCGGGCCGATCGTTTCGGTGCGGCACAGGCGCAGCCAATCGAGGCGCTCTTGCGGATCGAGTTCGCGTGCGGCCAGCGCTGCCTCAGCCTTTGGTAAGAGATATCCGGCTCTCGGTGCCTGCGATCAGGCGCCGAATGTTGGCATGGTGGCGCAGGATGATTAACAGGGCGATACCGGCGATCACCGCCGCGGTCGGAGGGTCGATGACAAACGGCGCGAGAGCCGCCGCAGCGACCGCAGCCACCAGGGCGGCGAGCGAGGAATAGCGCAGCAGCAATGCGGTAACGAGCCAAACGAGGGCAGCGCCGAGAGCAACCGGCCAGGCCAACGCGATCAGGACACCGAGTGCGGTGGCCACACTCTTGCCGCCGTGAAAGCCGAGCCAAATCGGAAACATGTGGCCGATGATCACGCAGCCGGCCGCGACGAGCGCAGCATCCTCTCCCCACGCTTGGCCGATGACCACGGCCGCTGAACCTTTGGCGAGGTCGAGCAGCAGGGTCAGCGCCGCGGCACCCTTGCTGCCGGTGCGCAGCACATTGGTGGCGCCGATATTTCCCGAGCCGATCCGGCGGATGTCGCCGTAGCCGGCGAGACGAGTCAGCAGCAGGCCGAACGGAATTGAGCCCAACAGGTAGCCGATGACGGCGGCGGCGAGCAGGGTCAACACGAGTGACTCGGCCCGCTCAGTTTCCCGGTTACGCCGGGAAATACCGGGAAAAGACTCGAGCGAAAGCCCATAAACTAATCGTATATCAAATACTTGAACGCCATTTGGGACACCACTCGGACGGCTGAACCGGGAATTCTTGACGATTTGAAGGATGCCGGAGGTTCAATGCTTGTCACCCCGAGTGTCGGAAGATGGTTCGGCCGTCGACGATCGTCAACTGTACCCGGCCGCGGACCGGGCGGTCGTCAAACGGGGCGTTCTTCGATTTCGAGCGGAAATCGTCGGGAGAGATCTGCCAGGGCTGATCGGGGTCGAACAGCACGAGGTCGGCCGGTGCGCCGACGCTGAGACGACCGACCGGCAAGCGCAAGATGAGCGCCGGGTTCACGGTTAAAAGCCGGATCAGGTCGAGCAGACCGAGATAGCGGTTGTGATAGAGCTCAAGCGACAGTGCCAACAAGGTCTCGAGCCCGACGATGCCGTACGCCGCCGAGCTGAACGGCAGGCGCTTCGAATCCTGGTCCCACGGCGCATGGTCGCTGGCGATTGCGTCGATCGTGCCGTCGCGTAGGCCCTCGATCACTGCGCGCCGGTCCCGTTCGCTGCGCAAGGGCGGAGAGAGCTTGGCAAAGGTCCGGTAGTCGCCGATCGCGGTCTCGTTGAGCACGAAATAGGGCGGCGCCGTGTCGCAGGTCACCGGCAGACCCTGCGCCTTAGCCTGCCGGATCGCTTCGATGGCGGCACCCGTCGATACATGGGCAGCGTGGTAGCGTGCGCCGGTGATCTCGACCAGGCGCAAGTCGCGCTCGACCATGATCAGCTCGGCCATCGGCGTGATCCCGGGGAGGCCGAGCCGGGTCGCGGTCTCGCCTTCGTTGACCTCGCCGGCGCCGGCAAGACTCGGCTCCTCGGGGTGCTGCAATACCAGGAGATCAAAGCTGCGGGCATAGGCAAGCACCCGGTGCATGACGAGCGCGTCGGCGACCGCCTTGACCCCGTCGGTAAAACCGACCGCACCATTTGCCGCAAGCAGCCCCATCTCGGTCAGCTCGCGGCCCTTGAGCCCCTTGGTCGCGGCCGCATAGGTGTGGACCTTGGCGAGCCGGGCTTCGCGGGCGCGGCGGGCGAGGAACTCGACGACCGAGACATCGTCGACCGGCGGGTCGGTGTTTGGCAACGCAACCATCGTCGTGACACCGCCCGCCGCGGCGGCCCGCCCGCCGCTCTCGATCGATTCCAGGTGCTCGGCCCCGGGTTCGCGCAACTGCACGCGCATGTCGACGAGCCCTGGCGCAAGGCACAGCCCGTCGCCGTTTACCGTCTCGGCATCTCGCGCAGCGGCCGAGAGATCGCCGCCGATCGCGGCGATCCGCTCGTCTTCGACCAGCAGGTCACCCGCTGTGTCGAGCCCGCTTGCCGGGTCGAGCAGCCGGGCATTGCGGAACAGAAGACGGTTCATGGCAAACCTCCTTCGCTCGGTGTACGGGTAGAGGGCCGAGGTGAGGGGCAATCACCGTCACGGCAGGGGAGGCGTGCATTCGCCCGGCTGATCGATCCTCCGGGCGGCAAGGATGCAGTCCAATACTGGCTTTTGCACTTGGATTCGCTGTAAATGCGGGTATCGCGCGCCATCGTGATAGTTGATCCGGGCGACGCGAGAACGGTCCTGGTCTTTGATCGTCAGCTCGATTGGCCCGGTGGTGTTCACCGAGAGCTTGACGGCCTGCCTGAGGCGGCCGGCAACACCGGACATGACACCGTCGACCGCCTGAATCTGCATGCCAGGCGACAGACCGGCTTTAAAGGCCGGCCCTTCCCAGCGGACTGTCCTTACCTTGCCCTCGTTATCTACGCTCAAACCGAGCGAATACCAGAAACTCGTCGATTTCCCGCGCGCCTCCAGCGATTCATAATATTTGCCGGGCTCTTGCGAATAAACGAGCCTGTAGCCGCCACGAGTGATCCCGTCGAGAGGGTCTCGGTCGAGGCTACGGAGGCGTTCCAGCAGAAAACTTCGCCAATCATAGGGCAGGACATCGCTCAATCCGGCTGCGACATCCTCGAAGGTATAGGTCTCCGGCCCGAGGCAGCCATCTTTGACGCCGAAAAAGCGGCGCGCAAAGTCATCGAGGGAATACCGTCCTTGGGATTGCTCGCGGATCAACGTATCCGCGTCGAGCCAGATCAGCAGACCCTCATCATAGTAATCTTGAGATCGTCGCCAACTTGGCCACGCACGTGAAAGGAATCGGGGTGCTACAACCTCATCGTAGGTCGTGTCCTGTAGATTGCGCCACCGTCGTCCGGCTTGTTCTTTATAATACGCGGCAACATTAGCGATCGCATCCAGCGCGTCTTTTTTGCTCCATAGACCCGATCGGGCGGCAAGCACTTTGCCCCAATATTGGGTCTGCCCTTCATAGACCCACAACAGGTCATCTTCCATTGGCACATTGTAATTTGGCGTCGCCAAGCCGACCGGACGTCGAAACTTGCCGTTCCAGGAGTGAACGTATTCATGCGGCAGGAGCTCGTGGAGAGAGAGCGCTTTGTCCCAGTCGGTGAAGTAGTTAGCGCCAGTTTGGTCCTGACTGGATCGGTGATGCTCGATGCCGCCGCTGGCTATCTTGTCGCTCAAAGTGACGAGGAAATCATAATGATCATAATGTTTTGATTCGAAGAGCTCGTAGGCCTCTTTAACCAGCGCGCGGTGGGCCGCAAGCCACTCGGGGTGAAACTCCAGGAGTTCGGGTTCTTCCGCGAACACATTGAGCCGAACGGGAACTGCTTCGTCGTCATTCAGATCCCAGAGAGCCATGTATCGCCCGGCAAAGAGAGGAGAATCGACGAGCGTCTCAAGCGAGACGGGCTTGAAGGATGTAGCCGGCGGGCTCCCCGGCGGGGGTTGGAGCGCTGTTGCGAACCGCCAGCTATCGGGTAGGATGACCCTCGGTTCGACTTCGATCTGGCTCACCGCATAACCTGACGGATAGAGGATGGCAGAGGGCCACTCCAGCACCAGAATGTCCGCGGTTACCTCAGCGCCCTCGCCTTGCGAGCCGTCAGGCGACAGATAGTCGAAGTCCACTTTTAGCCGATCGGCGCCCTGAGGTGGCGTGACGTGGAAGGCGAAGATGTCGCTCCGATCGCGTGTCCAAGGGACCACAACGTCATTTGCCGCTATCGTCAGGCCGGCAAGTTTGTTTATGCGGTTGCGTCCTCTCGGCGCGTGCGTCCCCGGCAGCCATTCGGGGTAAAGCAATATTAGCTCCCTACCGCCTGCGACTGGGATCTCCTCGTGGACGTGGAAGATCCGCTGTTCGCTATCCGTCGCGGTCACCAAAAGTTGGATGACGCCGGGAAAGGCCCGTTCCGCCGACGGCATCGACGGCGGGCATTGAGGGTCCGCGACGACTCCCCCGGCAGTGAAACTCATCAGAAAAAGCACGGCGGCCACCGGAATCAGCCGCCGCCGGATCGTCAGCTCTCGTATCGTGCAGCCGTGCGGCTTCAATTCCCTCACGGCAGCGGCGGGCCGTTGCCGAGATCGCGGGTCAGGATCTCGAGACAGGCCATGCGGACCGCGACCCCCATCTCGACCTGCGATCTGATCAGGCTGCGGTCGATGTCGTCGGCGACCTCGCTGCCGATCTCCACCCCGCGGTTCATCGGCCCCGGATGCATGATCAGCGCGTCGGGCTTGGCCGCGTGCAATTTGTCGTAGTCGAGCCCGAAGAAGTGAAAATACTCGCGTGCCGACGGCACAAAGGAGCCGTGCATGCGCTCGCTCTGCAGCCGCAGCATCATGACGATGTCGACATCGGCGAGGCCCTGGGCCATGTCGTGGAACACCTCCACACCCAGCCGCTCGATCTCGGCCGGAAGCAGGGTGCGCGGTGCGACGACCCGCACCCGCGCGCCCATCGTGTTCAGGAGTGCGATGTTCGAGCGCGCGACCCGGCTGTGCAATATGTCGCCGCAGATCGCCACGGTGAGCCCGCCGAGCCGGCCTTTGCGCCGGCGGATCGTCAGCGCGTCGAGCAGCGCCTGGGTCGGGTGCTCGTGGCTGCCGTCGCCGGCATTGACGACCGCACAATCGACCTTCTCGGATAAGAGATGAACCGCACCCGATTCGGGATGGCGGACGACCAGCACGTCGGGGTGCATTGCGTTCAAGGTCATCGCCGTGTCGATCAGAGTCTCGCCCTTGACCATCGCACTCGCCGGCACCGACATGTTGATCACGTCGCCGCCGAGCCGCTTGCCCGCGACCTCGAACGAGGTGCGAGTGCGCGTCGAGCTCTCGAAGAAGCAATTGATGATCGTGCGGCCGCGCAACAGGCTGCGCTTCTTGTCGGCCTGCCGATTGAGGGGCGCCCACCCCGCGACAACGACAGGTGGCGTGGACACGGAAGGCGACACGCTTTGATATTGATTCAAGCGGCGACACGCCGGTCTAGCGTATCCCTAGGCCGACTCGCCCGGCGCGCCAATGCGCCATTTTCGCCGTCTCCGGGCAGAGCGGCCTTCCGAGATCGACCGGACCCGTGCTGTTATCAAATCTGGAGCGCAAAGGGGTAGCCGCGACCTTGAATCAATTTGACGAACCGCCGGAAATCAACATATCCCTGATGGTGGCAGGGACTCGCGACGGCGCCGGGAATACTCGCTCCGCTCCTTCTTCGCTCTCGAAACAATAATACAAGATAAATCCAACTCTAAAATCTTGAATCGTCATGACTTGTGGAAAAATAAAAAGCAAGTAAGGCCAATGTTGCAAAAAATAGGAAAGGTTTCTAATTTTTTTTGCGCGTATGCCTTGTCCATTTACCAATTTTTCGGCCTCGCGCCGACTAATCTCTTTCCCACCACAAACAAAACTGTAAAGCAGCTCGCCTGCAAACTGATACATTTCAACTGTTAGCCGCCCTACTTCATCGGGGCGTGATACGATAGCTGTCCTTGCGGTAGCATTGATCAGGGTGTCCTTTGTTGGTGTTGAGTTCCGAAGTAGATGGATAACTGTATTCGATGCTACTAAAAGTTCAAAGAACGATTTATGGGCAAATTTAAAGCTATCGCTTTGTGATAGATCTGTTACCAGAATCCCGCAAGAGCGCACGTCGGCACAAATTGTGTCTATAAGGAGATCACGATCTTGTAGACGGACCTGCAAATCTTTAAGCTCACGGTCCGCGGCGGGCTGGAACGCTGCAAAGTCCTTTGAAAACGAGGTAAGAAGTTTTGACACCATCAACCTGAGTCTTTGCTTGTTCGTGTGATTAGAAAGACCGGTTTCTTCAAACATCCCGTTCGCAATACCTATCATAAAATATTCGCGCTCAAGTGTAGACAAGAAAAACTCGATTCTCTTGCTTTGTTGACGATCATAGCTATGCTGAATGAACTGACGTATGACATCGGCCGACTTGATGTGCTCCAAGTTTCCTGAGGTGAGTATTTCTTTCCAAATATTACCTGATAGAAACAAAGTGGAGGGGCGCGATGCTAACTCCCGAAACGATTCGGGTGTGTTTGGATCCTGGAGGACCGTCAATATACCGGTCTTAGTTTGGGGATCAAATGATCGCAAGGCTTTCTTAATCTGGTCTAGATCGAACGATTGAAGATAAACCGCCTCGGTATAAGGTATCTCTAGCGATTTATCTCTGATGAGCAGTGAGGCCTCACGCTCGACGTCGTCTAAGAAAAAGTTTGGGCGCCCCGTAATGAGGATCTTCGCTTTCCGCTCTTGGGTAAACTCCCAAAGCGTCCGGAAGTGAGAGCGCCGAAGGGACGGTTCCGCGACCATATCCATTTCATCAAAAGCATCAAAGATCAACAGCAACCGGCCTTGTTCATGAAGAGCAACTAAGGACAGAGGATTGATTCCATAGGGAGCAGCCCAGTCTGCCAGCAGGCCTAACGGTGTCTGATTTCTCGGGCTTCGCCCCCCGAGGGTAATGAGCAAAGGAATGCGGCTAGAAGTATCTTCTTCAAAAAGAAGACGATAAGCGATTCTCAAGGCAAGGACACTTTTTCCTTGACCATATTCACCAATAATCGCGATTTGGCGAAGAGTCTGTTCTGATATCCAAGAGAAGACATAAGACTCAACATTGCTAATCCGTCTCTGGTCACCATGATATTTGGTGAATCCGGCACTGGGAACGTAAATTTTTGGAAGAGTCAAATCGTATCCTTCTGAGAGCGCAGCCGCTTCGTATGAGAATCGAATAAACTGTCGGTATGGTGTAAAATCAACGAGGGAGTCGAGAATTTCGTTTTTAGGGCGCCAATCGATTTCTACGTCAGAGAGAAATTCACGACGTCTGTTACCCACTACGTTCTCTATGGCGACAATAATTCTGATCGGCTTTCCGGCCTCGGTTGTTATGAAATTTATTGCTGCGGCGAGCTTATCGTTAGAGGGTGGACCGTATAGACAGAGAACGCCAAGAATCTGATTTTGCTGACCATATCTTCCAATAAAAAGCTGTTCCTCAGCATACCAATCTCGTAATTCATCTATTCGAATCTGTTTGGATATCAATGGGAGGGTACGAGCCACCCAGACATGCCAGGCCCTCGTGACCGGCGGCGGCATCGGAGGCCCCGGCATCGAGCCGGACGACGAACTGTCTTCATAGGTCTGAAGGGGTGCTCTCCCGGTGTAATCGTTGATCGCGGCAAGCACACCAGCCAAAAGGGTCGGCTGGACTCCGACCAGCTTCGCCTGGTGTTCGCGCGTGCTGACCGCCCCAGGCCAGTTACGATGTAACCAAATCGCTAGGACACCGAGCATGCCGATGCCGATCATGATACGGCCAAGATTTTGTCCGAGACGCTCGGCTCGTAGGTCGCGGAGCTATTACCACTGATCTTGAACAGTAACGAGGCAAACCTAGAAGTAGAGCTATGACCGAATAACAATACCGTGATATAAGTCGATACCAGAGCGCCGCAAAAGCCAAATACGCGGACTGCAAATTTTTCGCGGGGATCGGATCGTCGGAATTTGTAATAAAAGAACACCGCTATGCCTAAAGTTACGCTAACGGCTAGCAAGATGATTAGGATTGCGTCTAGAAATGACATCTGCCGATTAAGTCATCTTGCAAGTTGCGCCCTTGTGCGAAGAGCGATGCTCAGTATGCAATCTACATTCTTGGCGGGGGACGCCTAAGCGCGATAGGTGCCATCGATCTCGAGGTCGAGCATGCCGCTTTTGGATCGGGAAATCGTTTGGCTGTCGAGGACTAATAGATGGGCCCCCCGCATTCACGGCATATGTTGTGATCGGGCCCGTCGTTGGGGTGCCCCCATTTCTTACATCTGAATACCGGGGGGCTTGTCTGGACAGTATCCATGACTAGCTTATCGGTGAAAAACCAGCCTTCCAATTGCCCTGCAGAGCCGCGAACGGCGACGACTCTGCTGGATTCCTGTCGCTCCGGCTCAAGGTCATCGGTGCGAAGGTATTTCTGTAGTACTGGGACGACGTCAACACCCCTGATCATTTCACTAATCTTTTGACAAATAGGGCTCTTTTTGTTTAAGATCCGTAGAAGGTAAGTTGAAACCGGCATTATGCTTGCACAGGGCATTCCGATTTCTTCAGCAACGACGTAGATGCCTGCAAAGAGGAACTCCGCGGTAACGTAATACAGCGGCGTCCCGCCGTCTTCGGCGATCAATCCCCCACTTTCTGAGAGGGCGAAGGCGGTAAAGGCCACTCCGGCGCTCATCGAGACCGGGCGAACCGGTAAACGATCAGCCGATACAAAATAGGCTGATGCTGTGACTATGGGCATCGCGGTCTCCCTCCCGAATCATGCCGTCGTTCCGCCGCCACATTGTTTATCTCGTCAGCAATTCGGTGATCAGGTGATCACGTCGGCTTGGAATGCACTGATCGATAAACGATACGCCGCTGAACTCCTGCTGGCAATTGACTCAGCTCGAATTCCGCTCTTCGATCAAGCGAACGCGCGCTTGCGTCCGGCACCGTGCATTCGGAGCGCCGTTTCGGCGTTACCGATGCGCGCTCGTCAAATACAGCACCGAGTCCCTACCGCGACGCCGCCAATAACCGCGTGATTTAGGCGTGCAGGACACGCGGTCGCGCAATCCACGCGCATGTCGAAGACCCCCGGCCCCAGGCACAGCCCCTTGGCGTTTACCGTCTCGGTACCCGCGCGGCGGCCGAAAGATCCCGCCGACCGCGGCGATGCTTTCGCCCTCGACCAAGAGATCCCCGAGCGCCGAGCCCACTTGCGGGGGTCGAGCACTCGGGTGCGGCGAATAAGGAGACGGTTCAGGGCATGATCCAGTACCGCCCCTCACCCTCCCGCCTCACGGGTCCTTCCCTCTCCCCGCTTTGCCCCCACCCTTCCTTCCCCCGCGAGCGGGGAGGGTGAGGTTGGCGACGGAGAGAGGGGTGGGTGAGCGGCCTGCTTAACTCTCATGATCATAATGCCAGTCGATGTCACGGCAGCGGTGGGCCGTTGCCGAGATCGCGGGTCAGGATCTCGAGACAGGCCATGCGGACCGCGACCCCCATCTCGACCTGCGATCTGATCAGGCTGCGGTCGATGTCGTCGGCGACCTCGCTGCCGATCTCCACCCCGCGGTTCATCGGCCCCGGATGCATGATCAGCGCGTCGGGCTTGGCCGCGTGCAATTTGTCGTAGTCGAGCCCGAAGAAGTGAAAATACTCGCGTGCCGACGGCACAAAGGAGCCGTGCATGCGCTCGCTCTGCAGCCGCAGCATCATGACGATGTCGACATCGGCGAGGCCCTGGGCCATGTCGTGGAACACCTCCACACCCAGCCGCTCGATCTCGGCCGGAAGCAGGGTGCGCGGTGCGACGACCCGCACCCGCGCGCCCATCGTGTTCAGGAGTGCGATGTTCGAGCGCGCGACCCGGCTGTGCAATATGTCGCCGCAGATCGCCACGGTGAGCCCGCCGAGCCGGCCTTTGCGCCGGCGGATCGTCAGCGCGTCGAGCAGCGCCTGGGTCGGGTGCTCGTGGCTGCCGTCGCCGGCATTGACGACCGCACAATCGACCTTCTCGGATAAGAGATGAACCGCACCCGATTCGGGATGGCGGACGACCAGCACGTCGGGGTGCATTGCGTTCAAGGTCATCGCCGTGTCGATCAGAGTCTCGCCCTTGACCATCGCACTCGCCGGCACCGACATGTTGATCACGTCGCCGCCGAGCCGCTTGCCCGCGACCTCGAACGAGGTGCGAGTGCGCGTCGAGCTCTCGAAGAAGCAATTGATGATCGTGCGGCCGCGCAACAGGCTGCGCTTCTTGTCGGCCTGCCGATTGAGGGGCGCCCACCCCGCGACAACGACAGGTGGCGTGGACACGGAAGGCGACACGCTTTGATATTGATTCAAGCGGCGACACGCCGGTCTAGCGTATCCCTAGGCCGACTCGCCCGGCGCGCCAATGCGCCATTTTCGCCGTCTCCGGGCAGAGCGGCCTTCCGAGATCGACCGGACCCGTGCTGTTATCAAATCTGGAGCGCAAAGGGGTAGCCGCGACCTTGAATCAATTTGACGAACCGCCGGAAATCAACATATCCCTGATGGTGGCAGGGACTCGCGACGGCGCCGGGAATACTCGCTCCGCTCCTTCTTCGCTCTCGAAACAATAATACAAGATAAATCCAACTCTAAAATCTTGAATCGTCATGACTTGTGGAAAAATAAAAAGCAAGTAAGGCCAATGTTGCAAAAAATAGGAAAGGTTTCTAATTTTTTTTGCGCGTATGCCTTGTCCATTTACCAATTTTTCGGCCTCGCGCCGACTAATCTCTTTCCCACCACAAACAAAACTGTAAAGCAGCTCGCCTGCAAACTGATACATTTCAACTGTTAGCCGCCCTACTTCATCGGGGCGTGATACGATAGCTGTCCTTGCGGTAGCATTGATCAGGGTGTCCTTTGTTGGTGTTGAGTTCCGAAGTAGATGGATAACTGTATTCGATGCTACTAAAAGTTCAAAGAACGATTTATGGGCAAATTTAAAGCTATCGCTTTGTGATAGATCTGTTACCAGAATCCCGCAAGAGCGCACGTCGGCACAAATTGTGTCTATAAGGAGATCACGATCTTGTAGACGGACCTGCAAATCTTTAAGCTCACGGTCCGCGGCGGGCTGGAACGCTGCAAAGTCCTTTGAAAACGAGGTAAGAAGTTTTGACACCATCAACCTGAGTCTTTGCTTGTTCGTGTGATTAGAAAGACCGGTTTCTTCAAACATCCCGTTCGCAATACCTATCATAAAATATTCGCGCTCAAGTGTAGACAAGAAAAACTCGATTCTCTTGCTTTGTTGACGATCATAGCTATGCTGAATGAACTGACGTATGACATCGGCCGACTTGATGTGCTCCAAGTTTCCTGAGGTGAGTATTTCTTTCCAAATATTACCTGATAGAAACAAAGTGGAGGGGCGCGATGCTAACTCCCGAAACGATTCGGGTGTGTTTGGATCCTGGAGGACCGTCAATATACCGGTCTTAGTTTGGGGATCAAATGATCGCAAGGCTTTCTTAATCTGGTCTAGATCGAACGATTGAAGATAAACCGCCTCGGTATAAGGTATCTCTAGCGATTTATCTCTGATGAGCAGTGAGGCCTCACGCTCGACGTCGTCTAAGAAAAAGTTTGGGCGCCCCGTAATGAGGATCTTCGCTTTCCGCTCTTGGGTAAACTCCCAAAGCGTCCGGAAGTGAGAGCGCCGAAGGGACGGTTCCGCGACCATATCCATTTCATCAAAAGCATCAAAGATCAACAGCAACCGGCCTTGTTCATGAAGAGCAACTAAGGACAGAGGATTGATTCCATAGGGAGCAGCCCAGTCTGCCAGCAGGCCTAACGGTGTCTGATTTCTCGGGCTTCGCCCCCCGAGGGTAATGAGCAAAGGAATGCGGCTAGAAGTATCTTCTTCAAAAAGAAGACGATAAGCGATTCTCAAGGCAAGGACACTTTTTCCTTGACCATATTCACCAATAATCGCGATTTGGCGAAGAGTCTGTTCTGATATCCAAGAGAAGACATAAGACTCAACATTGCTAATCCGTCTCTGGTCACCATGATATTTGGTGAATCCGGCACTGGGAACGTAAATTTTTGGAAGAGTCAAATCGTATCCTTCTGAGAGCGCAGCCGCTTCGTATGAGAATCGAATAAACTGTCGGTATGGTGTAAAATCAACGAGGGAGTCGAGAATTTCGTTTTTAGGGCGCCAATCGATTTCTACGTCAGAGAGAAATTCACGACGTCTGTTACCCACTACGTTCTCTATGGCGACAATAATTCTGATCGGCTTTCCGGCCTCGGTTGTTATGAAATTTATTGCTGCGGCGAGCTTATCGTTAGAGGGTGGACCGTATAGACAGAGAACGCCAAGAATCTGATTTTGCTGACCATATCTTCCAATAAAAAGCTGTTCCTCAGCATACCAATCTCGTAATTCATCTATTCGAATCTGTTTGGATATCAATGGGAGGGTACGAGCCACCCAGACATGCCAGGCCCTCGTGACCGGCGGCGGCATCGGAGGCCCCGGCATCGAGCCGGACGACGAACTGTCTTCATAGGTCTGAAGGGGTGCTCTCCCGGTGTAATCGTTGATCGCGGCAAGCACACCAGCCAAAAGGGTCGGCTGGACTCCGACCAGCTTCGCCTGGTGTTCGCGCGTGCTGACCGCCCCAGGCCAGTTACGATGTAACCAAATCGCTAGGACACCGAGCATGCCGATCATGATACGGCCAAGATTTTGTCCGAGACGCTCGGCTCGTAGGTCGCGGAGCTATTACCACTGATCTTGAACAGTAACGAGGCAAACCTAGAAGTAGAGCTATGACCGAATAACAATA
>Ga0306923_10005239_pt1 | contig 12602 bp, 8 predicted proteins | sample sta12Can44000108_FD_203841 | JGI IMG/M metagenome (GOLD analysis project Ga0306923, IMG submission 203841) | Lab enrichment of tropical soil microbial communities from Luquillo Experimental Forest, Puerto Rico - statanox.12C.anox.44.000.108 (v2)... | ecosystem: Environmental > Terrestrial > Soil... | reverse complement strand
GCGCACCTCGGCCGACAGCGGGTCGCCGCCCACGATCCGGTAGCTGGTCAGGTTGAATCCGTCGGCCTCGATCCCCGCGTCGACCAGGCGGAAGTTACCCCCGACGTCCCAGTCGAAGATCACCTCCGCGGACCCGTCCGTCAGGTTGTGCTTGATGGTCCGCTGGGTGGGCCGCCGGGAAAGCACCTCGGTCGCGAGGCCCGGCGGCCGCTCCGGTGGCCCGAACGGTGCCAGGCCGTCGTCCTCCGCTCGTGGCTCGCGCACCGGGAGTTCGACAAAGCTGTCAGGCCCGCAGTGCAGGCCCAGCATCACCGGCTCCGGGTGCGGCCACATCCACGGCCAGTAGGTGGTGGACACCGACAGCCGGATCCGGTGGCCCGCCTCGAACCGGTGCGCGATGACCTTCAAACCGAACTCGGCGGCGACGGCCTCGCCGGGCACCAGCGGCACCGCACGGTCGTGCCCCTTCCGGTGGGTGAGGTTGAACAGGTCCCGGGTGACCAACAGCGATTCCCCGGTGGGCGCGACGTCACAGAGCCGGGCCACGAGGCTCGCCCCGGGCCGGTCGCTGGTCACCTGAAGCCGCACCTGCGGGTTGCCGAGAATCTCCATGGGCGCGTCGAGCGGCGGTGAGGTGAAGCTGAGCGAGCGCCCGTCCTCGGCGCGCTGGTCGCCCGGCCAGTCGCCGAAGCCGCCATCGGCGGTGAGCGCCCCGGCATCCAGACCGGCCACCTGCTCGCCCCGGTGCACCCGCTCGGCCCCGTCACCGGGGTCACCGGACAGGACCCCGTCGGCCCGCAGGAACAGGCGGTGGGTGGCGGGGTCGGCCGGCGGCCAGGAGGGCTCGGCGACCCAGCGGCCCGGCCAGTCCTTGTGGTGCGGCGCGGGCGGCGTGTACTCCTGCATCCAGACCCGGAGCATCGGCTCGTCCATGATCCCGGTGTCGACCCCCTTGAGCCAGTGGTCCCACCAGCGCAGCGCTTCCCCAAGGAACCCGATCGACGGTCCGGGCACCGAGTCGTGCGGGAACGCGTGCGACCACGGCCCGATCAGGCCCTTGCGCGGGCCCGCGAGCCCGGCCAGCAGGCGCGGGATGGCGTCGGTGTAGCCGTCGGACCAGCCGCCGACGGCGTAGACCGGCACCTCGATCGCTGCGTAGTCCTCGCATACCGAGCCGTGGCGCCAGTAGCCGTCCCTGACCTGATGCGACAGCCACGGCTCGATGAACGCAGGCGTCTTCGTCAGCCGGTCGAGCCATTGCCCGCGCCAGGTGGCGTCCGCGACCGCCGGATCCGGCGGCAAGGCGTTCCACACGAGCATCGAGACCGCCCACTGCAGCATGTCCACGGCCAGGACGCAGCCGCCGCGGTAATGGACATCGTCGGCGTAGCGATCGTCGCTGGCGCACAGGGTGAGGACCGCCCGCAGGGCGGGCGGCCGCAGCGCCGCCACCTGGAGGCTGTTGAACCCGCCCCAGGAGATGCCGGTCATGCCCACGTTCCCGTTGCACCACGGCTGGGCGGCCAGCCAGGCGATCACGTCGCAGCCGTCCTGCAGCTCCTGGGGGGTGTACTCATCGTGGATGATGCCCTCGGAATTGCCCGTGCCGCGCAGGTCCACCCGGGCGCAGGCGTAGCCGCGCGCGGCGAGGTAGGGGTAGATCGCCGCGTCCCGCGCGGCCATCAGGTCACCCAGCCGGTAGGGCAGGAAGTCCAGGATCGCCGGGACCGGCGCCGCCGGGGCATCCTCCGGCAGCCAGATCCGGGCGGCCAGCCTGGTCCCGTCCGGCATGGGTATCCACGTGTGCTCGATCGTGCGCAACCTCGGCCCTACCTACACATCGATAACAATTTGTAATAATTCTCGCGTCAGACTTTATATGGCTGTTCAATATGCTCACGCGGAGGCCCCTAGCTGAGCCAAGGGCCTCCGGCCAGGCCATACGCCAGGCTTCCGGGGTCGTTGCGCGAGATTGTCCACGAGGGAAGGCGGCCGTATGACTCGCCCGCACACAGCCAGAGCAACCAAACCGGGGCACCGAACAGGGGCCGCCGGCAGAGCGGCACGACGAGGCGCCTCACGCCCGGTGACGCTGCTGGCGGTGGGCGCGGTCGCCGCGGCCATGGGCCTGGCCGCCTGCTCCAAGGCCGCCCCGAGCGGCTCTGTGACCTCCACAACCGGCGCGTTCGGCACCGTGCCGGCGGCCAGCGGCACGCCGCACGCGGGCACGCTCACCTGGGCGCAGTCACCCGGCTCCGCGCCCACCTGGATCTTCCCCGTGACGCCCGGCGCCAACTTCACGGTCACGACGATCGACAGCTTCCAGTTCGAGATGTGGCGGCCGCTGTACTGGTACGGCAACGGAGTCAGGCCGGTCCTGGTGCCGTCCATGAGCCTGGCCGACGCGCCGGTGTACTCCAACGGTGACAAGACCGTCACGGTCCACATGAAGACGAACTACCGGTGGTCGGACGGCCAGCCGGTGACGTCGAAGGACACGCTGTTCTTCCTGGACGTCATGCGGGCCGCCGTCAAGGAGAGCGGCTCGAACTGGGGGCTCTACACCCCGAAACTCGGGCTGCCCGACCAGGTGGTCAGCGCCACCACGCCGAACGACACCACGCTGGTGCTCAACCTGAACAAGCCGGTCAACCCGGTCTGGTTCACCGCCGACGCGCTGTACTACCTCCAGCCGATACCGGTGCACGCCTGGGCCAAGACCTCGCCGAACGGCCCGATCCTGGACTTCACCAACCCGGCGAACGCCAAGGCGATCTACGACTTCCTGGCCAAGCAGTCCGGCTCCACCGGCACCTACGCGACCAACCCGCTGTGGCAGGTCGTGGACGGGCCGTACAAGCTGACGCAGTTCAACAACACCACCGGCGGCTACACCCTGACGCCGAACCCCACCTACGGCGGCCCGCATTCGGCCAAGTGGCCGGCCGTGCAGGCGATCCCGTACACCTCCGACACCGCCGAGTTCAACGCGGTCCTGTCGCACAGCGTCGACCTGGGCTACATGCCGCTGAACGACGTGCCGCAGATGGCCAAGGTCAAGGCGGCGGGCTACCACGTCTTCGGCTACCCCGGCTGGGGCTTCGCCTACGCCAACTACAACTTCGCCGACAAGACCGGCAACTTCAACAACATCATCAAGCAGCTCTACATCCGGCAGGCGCTCGCACACCTGGAAGACGAGGTCGGCTACATCAAGGCCTTCTTCCATGGCGCGGGGGGCCTGGCGTACGGGCCGATCCCCTCGGTGCCCACCTCGCCGTACACCCCCGAGAACGCGCTGAAGAACCCTTACCCGTACAGCGTCAGCGCGGCGGCCAGCCTGCTGAAGTCGCACGGCTGGAACGTGGTGCCCGGTGGCGCCAGCACCTGCGCGAAGCCGGGCACCGGCCCGGGCCAGTGCGGTGCCGGCATCCCGGCCGGTGGCAAGATCTCGTTCAACGTGCTCTACGCGAGCGACCCGGTGATCTTCGGCGAGCAACTGACCGCGTGGGCCTCGGATGCCAAGAAGGTCGGCATCAACATCTCCCTGCAGAGCGGCACGTCCAACCATGTGATCACGGTCGCCGACGACCCGGGCTCGCCGAAGACCATCAACGACTGGGCGGTGGCGGTCTACGGCGGCTTCACCGACGCGTACTATCCGACCACGATGGGCATCTTCAACACCGGCGGGTCGTTCAACGGCGGGTTCTACAAGGATCCGCAGGCGGACCAGCTGATCACCGCCTCGACCACCAGCCCCAACTCCGACGCCGTCAAGACCGAGGCGTCCTACCTCACCCAGCAGCAGCCCAGCCTGTTCCAGCCCAACTACGACTGGATCACGGTGTGGAAGGACAACGTATCCGGCCAGCCGGCCGCGATCATGGGCACAACCCAGTACTTCCTGAACACGGAGCTGATGTACCTGACCAAGTAACGAGGGCTGGGTATGACGGCTTACCTGATACGCCGCTCCGCGACGGCGGTCGTGGTGCTCTTCGGCGTCTCGATCTTCATCTTCTTCATGCTGCACGTGATCTACCCGACGCCCGCCATCGACGTGCTCGGCGCGCACGCGAACAAGTTCTCCATCGCGCAATGGAACCAGCAGCACGGCTTCGACGAGCCGTGGATCGAGCAGTACCTGCGCTACCTCAACCAGTTGCTGCACGGCAACCTTGGCTACTCCTACAAACTGAACCAGAGCGTGGCCGCGCTGTTCCAGGAGCGCTGGCTGCGCAGCGCCTACCTGTCCGGGATCACGCTGCTGCTGTCGGTGCTGATCGCCATCCCGCTGGGCATCTACCAGGCGGTCCGGCGCAACACCGCTGGCGATGCCGTGGTGACCACGGGCGCGTTCGTGACCTACGCGATGCCGGACTTCTTCCTCTACCTGATCGCGATCCAGGTCTTCGCGATCACGATCCCGATATTCAGCTACGAGGGCCCACAGACCACGTCGATGTGGTCGATCATCTTCGACTGGCGCGCGATGACCCTGCCGATCGTCTGCCTCACCCTGCTGGAACTGGCCGGGTACTCCCGGTACATGCGGTCGGCGGCGATCGACACGCTGGCCCAGGACTACATCAAAGCGGCCAGGGCCAAGGGCCTGCCGGAACGGCTGGTCCTGTGGCGGCACCTGGTCCGCAACGCGTTCCTGCCGATGATCACCCTGATCGGCCTGTCCATTCCGGCGCTGCTGGCCGGCAACCTGGTCTGTGAGGCGGTGTTCAACTTCCCCGGCCTAGGGCTGCTGTTCTACGACGCGCTGGGCACCGCCGACTACCCCATCCTGCTTGCCTACACGCTGGTGGGCGCCGTCCTGGTCGTGGTGGGGAACTTCGTCGCCGACATCTCGCTGACGGTCGCCGACCCGCGGATCCGGCTCGTCTGATGGCCCGGGAGATCTCGTGACCAACATCGCCCCCGAACTGCCGCCGCCGGGCCTGGAGCATGTGCCCGAGGGCGGTGCCGTCGGCCCGGTGCAGAGCGGCTGGCGCCTGGCGATCCGTGAGTTCGCGCAGAACAGGCTCGCCGTCCTCGGGCTCGGCGCGCTGATCTTCTTTGTGATCTTCTGCTACCTGGGGCCGTACTTCTACCACGGCGGGCTCACCTCCGACCTCACCGCCACCAACGTGCCGCCGTCCATCGGGCACCCGCTCGGCACCGACAACCAGGGCTTCGACGTGCTCGAGGAACTGATGGTCGGGGGGCGTAACGCACTGGAGATCGGCTTCCTCTCCGCGCTCATCGGGATGGTCATCGGCGCGGTCTGGGGCGCGGTGGCCGGCCTGGCCGGGGGGCTGCTCGACGGGTTCCTGATGCGGATCGTGGACGTGCTCCTGTCGATCCCGTTCCTGTTCGTCGTGCTGATCGTCGCGGTCCGCTTCGGCGCGACCGTCCTCGGGCTCAGCGTGATCATCGGGATCTTCACCTGGCAGGTCCCCGCGCGGCTGGTCCGCGGCGAGGTGCTCACGCTGCGGGTGCGCGACTTCGTCGCCGCGGCCCGCGCCGCCGGCGCCAGCCGGTCCCGGCTCATCAACCGGCACCTGCTGCCCAACGCGCTCGGGGTGATCATCGTCACCGCCACGTTCGCCGTGGCCGACGCGATCCTGGCGGTCGCCACGCTCGGCTTCCTCGGTTACGGCCTGCATTACCCCACGTTCGACTGGGGCGACATGCTCAACAACGGGGTCACCTACCTGCAGGACGGCTACTGGTGGCAGATCTATCCCGTCGGGATCTGCATCATCGTGGTGGTGATGGCCTGCAATCTGATTGGCGACGCGCTCCGTGACGCGCTGGATGTCAGGCTGCGCCGCCGGTGACCGCCCTTTTCATGCCATACGATCCGCCCGCCAGGCCGACGGCCCAGGAGTAACCCGGATGCCCCCAGTCCTGTCGATCAGCGATCTGTCGACGCACATCCAGCTCACCAAGTCGGTCGTGCACGCCGTCGGCAACGTGGACCTGACCGTCGAGCCGGGAGAGGCGCTCGGGCTGGTGGGTGAGTCGGGATGCGGTAAGTCGATGACGGGCCTGTCCATCATGGGCCTGCTGCCGCCGGGCGGGAAGATCGTCGGTGGCTCGATCAAGCTGGACGGCAGGGAACTGGTCGGCCTGAGCGATGCCGAACTGCGCGCGATCCGCGGCAACGACGTCGCGATGATCTTCCAGGACCCACTGACCTCGCTGGACCCCACCAAGACGATCGGCTACCAGGTGGCCGAGCCGGTCCGGCTGCACAAGGGGGCGAGCAAGGCGCAGGCCATGGCCAGGGCGACCGAGGTGCTCAGCATGGTGGGCCTGCCCCGGCCGGAGGAGCGGCTCGGCGACTACCCGCACCAGCTGTCGGGCGGCATGCGCCAGCGGGTGATGATCGCGATGGCGCTCAGCTGTGAGCCCAAGCTGCTGATCGCCGACGAGCCCACGACCGCCCTCGACGTCACCATCCAGGCGCAGATCCTCGCCCTGCTGCACGACCTCAAGGATCGCCTCGGCATGGCGATGCTGCTGATCACGCACGACATGGGCGTGATCGCCGGGCACGCGGACCGGGTCCAGGTGATGTACGCGGGCCGGATGGTCGAGGTGACCAGCACCCCGAGCCTCTTCGGTCATATGCGCCACCCGTACACCCGTGCGCTGCTGGCCTCCATCCCGCGGCTGAGCCAGGACGGCAGCCGGCGGCTGCTCACGATCGGCGGGCTGCCACCGGACCTGTCCCGGCCACCAGCCGGCTGCCGGTTCGCGCCGCGGTGCAGCCGGGCCACCGACAAGTGCCGTGACCAGGAGCCCCCGCTGACCGGGGAGACCGCGGACCACCTGTTCTCGTGCTGGCACCCGGTCGACGGGACCGCCGACGCTGGTGCGACGGCTGCCGCGCAGCTGGCGTCGCGCCCGGCCGGGCCCGACGGCGAGGCAGCGGTGGGCCCCGTTCCGCCCCTGCTGGAGGTGCGCGACCTGGTCAAGGAGTTCCCGGTCACCGCCGGGGCGATCCTGCAGCGCAAAGTCGCGGCCGTGCACGCGGTCTCAACCGTCTCGTTCACGGTGGCGGCGGGGGAGACGTTCGGCCTGGTGGGTGAGTCCGGCTGCGGGAAGACCACGATCGGCCGGGTGGTGGTGGCGCTGGAGCGCCCGGATTCGGGGTCGGTGCTGCTCGCCGGGCAGGACATTTCCGCGCTCAGCGAGGGGGAGTTGCGGCGGCAGCGGCGCGACCTGCAGTTGATGTTCCAGGACCCGTACTCCTCGCTGGACCCCCGGATGCGGGTCGGCTCGATCATCCGCGAGCCGCTGAGCATCCAGCACGTCGGGACCCGCCGGGAGCAGCAGCAGCGGGTGTTCGAGCTGCTTGATGAGGTGGGGCTGCCGCGCAACGCGGTCGAGCGCTACCCGCACGAGTTCTCCGGCGGGCAGCGGCAGCGGATCGGCCTGGCCCGGGCGCTCACGCTCAGCCCCAAGGTGATCGTCGCCGACGAGCCGGTCAGCGCCCTGGATGTGTCCATCCGGGCTCAGGTGCTCAACCTGATGAAGCGGCTCCAGGCCGACCACGGCCTGACCTACATCGTCATCTCCCACGACCTCGCGGTGGTCAAGTACATGGCCGACCGGATCGGCGTCATGTACCTGGGCAAGCTGGTCGAGATGGGCGCGGCAGACGACATCTACCACCGCGCGGCGCACCCTTATACGGCCGGGCTCATCGCGACGATCCCGGTCCCGGATCCGCAGGAAGCGCGGGCGCGGAAGGGCGCGGGCATCAAGGGCGAGCTGCCCAGCCCGGTCAGCCCGCCATCGGGCTGCCGGTTCCGCACCCGATGCCCCTACGCGCAGGACCTGTGCGCACAGGAAGAGCCGCAGTTGCGCTCGTTCGGCCCCGGGCACGTCGCCGCCTGCCACTTCCCCCTGCAGGGCACGGCTGCCTAGCGCCGTATCAGGCCACGTTTGCCCGCCTGAAAGCACCCCAGCCGGAGATGTTTAATCCCGAGTTGGCTCAGATCAGTGCGCACCTGCCGCCCGCTCAGCAGCACTCCGTCCGATACAGAACTCGTTCCCCTCTGGGTCGGCGAACACCACCCACCCGGTCCCGTCATCCCGGCGCCAGTCGTCTAGCACCACCGCGCCCAGATTGATCGCGCGCTCGACCTGCTCGTCTCGCTTGGCCGAGGTCGGCCACAGATCAAAATGGATGCGGTTCTTCGCCGTCTTCCCCTCCGGGACACGCAAGAACAACAGGCCCAGTTGACCCAAGGTCGGCATGACCAGTACCGAGTCGTCTTGGGGCATGTCGCCGGGACGGATCTCGCGATCGAGCAGCGCGCCCCAGAACGCGGCGAGCGCGTGCGGGTCGCGCGCGTCGAAGGTGATCTCGTGAATCTCCAGCGCTCGATCTTTGCTGTCTGTCATGGCTTCCAGCCAATCACGCGCTGCGTGCACGGCCGAATCGAAATACGCCCGCCGGCGCTTCGCTTCTTCGCGGCCTCAGCGCTCACGCCCGGCGTGCGCGTGATGCCAGCGCTAGTGGGATGCGGCGTGCCGCGTTGCTGCCTTGCCGCTGCCCGCCGGCTGCGGCGCGGACATCAGCGCACGGGCCGAACGGTACGACATGACCGCCAGGCCGGAACGAGCCGACAGCAGGGACAGCACCGAGAAGGCCGAGCCCACGGAGAACAGCGAGGCGAACGAGCCGACGGAGCCGACCGACAACGCGGAGCCCACGGATCCGATCGACAGCACCGAACCCCGCGATCCGATCGACAGGAACGAGTCCTGCGACCACAGGGACCATCGTGACGAGCCCGGCTCGGGCACCAGCTTGCGCATGACTTCATCATGGCGCACGAAGGCCCGCGCCCTCCGCCGCACCCGAGAGCGCCGCCACCGCGAGCCCGCCGAGCGAGGCCAGATCGTAGCCGCCCTCCTGGATCAGGACCGCCGGCCCGAGCGCCGCGACCAGGCGTCCCGCCGCGTGGTAGCCGGCCTCGGTGACGCAGAGCGGGCTCTCGGGGTCGGTGGCCGCGGCGTCCAGGCCAAGAGACACCACGACGGCATCGGGCTCCATGGCGCGTGCCTCGTCATAGAGGGCGTCCAGCGCGGTGAGCCAGTCCTCGTCCCCGGTTCCCGGGGACAGCGGCAGGTTGCGGTTGAAGCCATCGCCCTCGCCCCGGCCGCGTTCGGTCGCGTAACCGGCATAGTGCGGGAACCATCCCGCGCCAGGATCGACGTGGAGCGAGCCGTACCAGACGTCGGCCCGGTCGTAGAAGATCATCTGGGTGCCGTTGCCGTGGTGGGCGTCGATGTCGAGCACCGCGATCCGCCGCGCCCCGGCAGCCAGCAGCGCCTGCGCCGCGATCGCCGCATTGTTCAGGTAGCAGGACCCGCCGTAGGCGTCGCGGGTCACATGGTGACCCGGTGGCCGGCACAGCGCATACGCGAGGCGCTCGCCCGAGCCGACCAGGCCGGCGGCGGTCAACGCGGCGTCCGCGGCTCCCCTGATCGCGGCCCAGCTACCCGGGCCGACCAGCGTCATCGTGTCGTAGCAGAACAGCCCGGCCCGCCCGTGCACGGCGGGCGGAGCCTGCTCCGGCAGCCCGGCCAGCATGCCCGCCGTCGGGAAGACGTAGGGAACCACCCGGTCGCGGCCGTACTCCGCGGGCAGCCCCGCGGCCACCCAGTCCTGCCACACCCCGGCTAGGTGGTCGACAAGTTCCGGGGCGTGGACCGTGCGCACGATCTCGTCACCGTGCCGGACCGCGGACATCACCGGCGCCCCGGCCGCGGTCAGCGCATCCCGCAGGACCAGGGCCCGGGCCGGGACCTCCGTGCCATCGTCCCGTACGCCCAGCCACACCTCACCGCCCGGTTCATGCCGCAGGCAGTCCTCGCTCCACACCACCGGCACCGGCAGGGTCATTCATCCCCCTTGGCGGCTTCCGCGCAGGTTGCGGACGTTAGCATCACGGGATGCCGCACGTCACCGATCCTGGCACGCCCGCGCCGCCCGTCGCGCCCCGCTTCCTGCCCGGCGGCGCGCAGTCAGTCCTGCCCGCGGACCCGTATGCGTGGATGCGCGACCGCGACCTGCCCGCCATGCGCGACTATCTCGCGGCCGAGCGCGCCCACTATGACCAGCAGCTGAATGCGGGGCTGCACGAGGAACTGGCGGCGGAGCTGATCGCGAGGGTCGCCCCGGCGGAGGACTCGGTGAGCTGGCGCCGGGACGGGCACACCTACTTCTCCAGGACGATCCCGGGGAAAGAGTTCGAGCAGTTCTGCCGGGCCGGCTCCGGCGGCGCGGAGGTGCTCCTTGACGTCAACCTGCTGCTCGACGACCCGGCCTGCAGCGGCGGCTATGTGGAGCTTGGCGTCCGCGAGGTCAGCCCGGACGGCCGGCTGCTCGCCTACTCGGTCGATTTCGACGGCGGCGAGATCTACCAGCTCCGGGTGCGCGACCTGGTCAGCGGCACCGACCTGGCGGACCGCATCGACGGCACCTACTACGAGCTGGCCTGGGCGGCCGACTCACGGTCGTTCTTCTACACCGTCCCCAATGCCCGGTACCGCCCGCACGAGGTATGGCGGCACGCGCTGGGAACCCCGGCCGGCCAGGACGTCCTGGTCTTCGGCGAGCGCGACGAGCGTTTCGAGCTGACCGTGCGGTCCACCCGCAGCCGGGCGTACGTGCTGATCGAGTCGGCATCGCGGGACACCACGGAGACACTCATCATCCCGGCGGCCGACCCCACCGCAGCGGCAGCCGTCCTGGAACCGAGAAGGGCCGGCGTCGAGTACCGCGCCGATCACGGCGACGGGCCGGACGGCGGGGAGTTCTACCTGGTCACCAACGACCAGGCAACGGAGTTCCGGCTGGTCCGGGCGCCAGCGCGAGCGCCGGGCAGCGCCGCCTGGACCGAGGTCATCGCCGGGTCGCCGGACACGCGCCTGGTGTCGGCCGGCGTGTTCGGGCGGTACCTGGTCGTGGAACAGCGCTACGGCGCCGCGACCCAGGTGCGCATCCTGGACCGCCACACCGGTGAGCAGCGGCTCGTCGAGGCCGGTGGCCCGGAGGTCTCGCTCGCCCTGGCGGCCAACGAGGACTACGGCGCCCCGGCCGTGACCGTGTGCACGCAGTCGCTCATCGACCCGCCTGCCTGGCATGACGTAGATCTGGCCAGCGGCCGCTGGGAGCTGCGCAAGCGGCGGGAGGTGCCGGGCCACGATCCGGCGCGGTACGTCACCGAGCGCATCACCGCGGCCACAGCGGACGGCGCGCGGATCCCGGTCACGATCGCTTACCGCCGCGGCGCCCGCCCGGACGGCACAGCGCCATGCCTGCTCTACGGCTACGGGGCTTACGAGTCATGCGACTGGCCGGAGTTCACCGTGTCGACGCCGAGCCTGCTGGACCGGGGTTTCGTGTACGCGATGGCGCATGTCCGCGGCGGCGGTGAGTGCGGCCGCGCCTGGTGGCTGGACGGGCGGCTGGACCACAAGCGCAACACGTTCACCGACTTCATCGCCGTCGCCGACATGCTGGCGGACCAGGGCTGGGCGGCGCCGGACCGGATCGTCTCGCGCGGGCTTTCCGCGGGCGGCCTGCTGCAGGGCGCGGTGTTCTCGATGGCGCCGCGGCGCTGGCGCGCGGTGGTGGCCGAGGTCCCGTTCGTGGACTGCGTGACCACGATGCTGGACCCGGACATCCCGCTCACCATCAACGAGTGGGACGAGTGGGGCGACCCCAGGGATCCGCGGATCCGCGCCTACATGGAATCCTACAGCCCGTACGACAACGTGCCCTCCGGGCCGCGCCCGGACCTGCTGGTCACCGGGAGCCTGCACGACCCCAGGGTGCTGATCCATGAGCCAGCCAAGTGGGTGGCCAGGCTCCGGGCCACCGACACCGCTGGCAGCCGGCTGTTGTTCCGCGCCGAACTGGGTGCCGGGGCACATGTGGGCCCGGCCGGACGTTACGACCGGCTGCGCTACGAGGCCGAGATCCTGGCGTTCATCGTGGACGCGATGACCTGAGGGATGTAACGGCGTCTTGGCCGTGCACGTTTATATCGTTGCACGATTTTCATTACCCGGACATGAGGATCCTCGGGACTCGCGGATCCCGGCATCTCGGTTCCCGGGGGCCTCCCAGCTTCGACGTGGCCTGCCTTCGGCTCTGCGTCTCCGTTCGCCATAAGTGACGACCGCCGCGAACGATGGGCAGACCTCTAGGGAGTCTCGATGAACGTGCGAAGAAAATGGCGACTTCTGGTACTGCCCGCGGCGGGCTCCATGGTGTGGGCGCTGTCCGCGGCACTGCCCGCCGCCCACGCGGCGGGCCCTGCAACGGCCACGGGAGCCCTGGTCTCGGTGGCGAGCCCGACGGATATCGCTCCACGGAACGGCCAGAACGAGCCGGCGCTGGCGGTCGACCCCGTCTCGCCGAACATCCTGGTTGCGGGCGGGAACGACCTGGTGGACACGCAGCCCTGCTCGGAGCAGGCGGCCACCACGGCCGGGGCTTGCTCGTTCCCGCTGGGAACCTACAACCTCGGGGTCGGCCTGATGGGGGTGTACTTCTCCTTCGACAGCGGCCACAGCTG
>Ga0306923_10005235_pt1 | contig 12605 bp, 7 predicted proteins | sample sta12Can44000108_FD_203841 | JGI IMG/M metagenome (GOLD analysis project Ga0306923, IMG submission 203841) | Lab enrichment of tropical soil microbial communities from Luquillo Experimental Forest, Puerto Rico - statanox.12C.anox.44.000.108 (v2)... | ecosystem: Environmental > Terrestrial > Soil... | reverse complement strand
CGCCGCGAAAATCGGCTTTGGAGAAAGGGACCACCGAAGGAGGGTACAGCAGCGCTCCGATGAAGATATTTAAGGACGTGATATTCCCGACCGCTAGAGGTGAGCCTCGGGTTTGGCCCGGTGCGATTCAACACATGTAAAGACGTTTCAGCCTTTGCATTGAGCGCATCTTTCGGTTACTAGAACGCCGTTGGACGATGATGGATGATTTAGGACGAAGTAGCACTTTTGGTAGCATTCAGGCTTTAGGAGAAACTATTTCATCATAAGTCGTTCATAATCAGATGTCCCCGTAGTTCAACGGATAGAACGGAGGTTTCCTAAACCTTAAATCTGGGTTCGATTCCCGGCGGGGACAAGGCGCATGATCAAGTCTGGAAGCTGTTCTCCCGAAGAAGGGCTTCCATCAGGACTCATTATGACGCGATGGTTTCGCTTTCGGTTGCCAAACATTGGTGGAGCACTAGTCCCAAAGAATCCAAGAATCCGAGAATCCGAGAACGTCGCCCGATTCAACGAGGTTGCCGACACCTACTGCCGATTGGGTGAAGGCTTTAGATGCTCCTTTTGGTCAAGTGAAAATGCTGAGCCGATTCATGTTCACGTGTGCAAGGCCGGAGCAAACGCCAAATCTTGGATCGAACCCGGCGAGAAAATTTGATCTACTGTCGTGGCCTGAGTGATGTTCGAATCGTTTATCGATCCAACCGGCTTAAAGCGATTTCACAAAAGTTTCGCGCGCCTGTCAAAAAATCGAAGGAAATGTTTGGGACCAATTCAAGGCTTCAAAAAAGCAACTCTTCAGTTACCGAAGCGTTTTCTACGACGATTTCGTGCGTAAATCGGGCGCTGCACAGGATCGCTACCATACGGTTTTCGCCGGATGATAGTCTACCTAAGCTGATCGACGACACGCGTGATCTCGATGGTCACTTTCGTATTGATTTTAGGTCGTTTGCCGGCGTCTGTAGCTCAAAAAGCAGCGCGCAATCGTTGAACGAGCTGGGCGGTCGTGGTCAAAAACCTCGTTTGAATGGGCAAACCAGTATCCAGGTACTTGAGAGTCTGCGAAAGCGGTTTGCTAACGGCGGGTTCAAAGCAATCTACCGCGTCTGGGATGACAAGCTATTTTGGGGCGGCGACTGTGTAGGAACGGGAAAGACAACGTCCAGAGACTGTTGGGCGCACTTGAACCCGCTACCTAGACTAGCCCGCTTTTGTAGCAAAGTGCGGACCATAGCTCGAAACCGTATTGCTCGATTGGCCAAACCATCACATGGTGCGAAAAGCGGGCTAAGAGGTGGTCAACGAAAAAAGTGAAAAATATTTCTACTGCCTCAAAATGTCCGCGACGCAGCGGCAAAGCTAAGCATTGACGACCTGGAAACAGGGGAATCGGCACCAAGATTTAACCGAAACGGCGTTCTGCGGGCGAAAAGGCACAGCGCTTTCGAAAAATTACAACCCTTGCTCAAGGCTCAAGACGAGCACGCTTTCGGCAGTCAAACGTAGATCAACCGCTCCCTGACCGGACGACGTGGCCCCGCGGCAATCGTGCAACAACTTGTTGCACGAATGCGCGCTCGGGATGCGCTTCTGCGAACGCGCGCATGTACTTAAGGTTTCGGGCAACAACCCGGTCATGTCCGGAAAATCGCGTCGCAAATCGGCAGAGAGTCGGTCGATCACGCGGGATCCCCACTTGAAACTCGCTGTAAGGGATTTCAGACAACGTCTGCGGCCACAATGTATTATTTGATCACTCCTGCCGGCTTGGTTTGTCCGATGAACTGATTAGGCGCAGGCGCTAGCACCTTGACCGACCTCGGCTCATTATTATGGGGCGGCGAGTTATCTATGAGGACCTCGTAATAAGCCAGGGTCACGTCTCCGGATGGCTGCGCTGAGCCGCCAAACACCCCTACATTCGACTGCGTGCGCCAGAAGCTCTCAGCAGTCCCTATGATTTTGCGCGCAGGTTTCTGAGAAGGTCGCTCGGGGCTGACCGACCTAAGCAGGTTGCACGCGCCGTGACGATACTTATAGTATCGCGCTATGAGTGTTGAGGATCTTGAATCGGCAATATCACGACTCTCGGCTGAGGAGCTCGCCCGCTTCTCTGAATGGTTCGAGGGCTTCATGGCCGATCGGTGGGATGGTCAGATCGAAGCAGACGTCAAGGCTGGTCGCCTGGATGCGGCGGGTAAACGAGCGGATCGAGATTTCGAAGCAGGACGCTGCACCCCGCTTTGAAGCACTTTGCCTCTCCGGAGTTCTGGTTTCACTATCGCCAGATGCCGGAGAATGTCCGCGATCTAGCCGATAAGAACTTCAGCCTTCTGAAGACGGACCCTCGCCATCCCTCGCTCCGATTCAAAAAGGTTGGCATTTTCTGGTCTGCGAGGGTGGGCCTTCGCTACCGAGCACTGGCTAAAGAGAGAGCTGAGGGTCTTGTATGGTTTTGGATCGGATCTCATCTGGACTACGATCGGTTGATTGGTTGATTGAGCGACGACCCGAATGAAGCCCTCCGAGCTGAAATCGTGCAGCCGACAGCCAAGAGTGGTCGGAGTTAGCCCGCGTAGTTCATCGTGAAGCAATCGTGGCAGGCTACAGCAGAGACGCGGCCTTCGCCAGTGAGCTCCTGAACGGATAGTTTCGTCCTCGAAATGTTCTAATGTTTCTGTAGTCAATTCGTTGAGCCCAGCGCGGCTTCGACCGGACCCTTATGCCTAAAATATTGAAAATCAGCGGACAAGAAATTGATCAGGCTCCCGAAACGTTACTCGGCAGTATCTAGTTGGAGATTTACAAAAGCCCCAGGCGTTACAGCATGTTCCGAGCTCATTGATTGAGATTGGTATCACGCGTTACGAGAACGAGGGGAAGCTGGAACCGCCTCATAGGCATAAGCAAGCGTTCGAATTTCAGTAGATGACGGCCGGATTGACTGCGAGTGTGTCGGAATAGGGACAGGTCAAATTTCGCACCACAGATTCGAATTACGGGTCTAATAGGCACATACACCGATCCTCACATTTTGATCGCGTACAGCGATGGCGAAGTCCGGCAGGAATTCACGTTTGTGTATGCCGCCGAGATCGAATCCGGCGAGCTGAAAATCGACGATGAATCCAAAGAAGCGGCTTGGGTCTCGCTTTCATCCGTAGTCGAGCTGCCATTGGCCGAATCGCAACAGCGCAGGCTGAAGGACGTTATGGAGTATCAAAAAGAGCGCCGGACGTTTTTGAGGTAACTCCGATGTCTCCGACACATCCCCACCTTGCCATTGCTTGACATCGAGATCCGGCAATTCTCGAGATCAGCACGAACAGGCTAAATATCGCGCAGAAAGTTCGGCCAAATAATTCGCAAACTGGCACTGACTCCTGTGAAGTGGGAGATTATTTCGTATGCAACTCGAATTTCTGAGCCTCTGAAGGTCATCGGAGTCTCCTGAGCCAGAAAATTTTTTGCACTTTCGCTTCGTGACGCAACATGGTCCGATCGGGTAATTGCAAATCCTATTGGAAACCGCTTTGCTGAGCCAGCGCACAGGTTTCCAAGAGAACGAAATGGACAACCGTTTTGTATTTGCTTCGGGCGGGCATGGCGGATTCCCGGCGTTTCGCAACCGTTTCGCGATGCCCGGCACCAACGCCTCCCTCTGGGTGGCGCTGCCGGAGAAGGACAAGGCTCCCGCCTGCAAGGTGCTCGACGGCGCTAGCAAGCTCATGAATCTCGAACTGCTCCGTCGGCACGTGGATCGCGCCTATCCTCTTCCCGAACCGCAGAGCCGCTTACAGCGCAGCATCGTGGCGCGACTGCCGAGACCAGATAGGGCCGCCAGAAGCCGTGTTCTCGACACTCCGGCGGGCACGGCTTCGCTGCTGGAAAATCTTCAACTGACACCGGAATGGAAGAAGTCCCTGCCTCTTTCTCCAGACTTTCTTGACTACCATTCCATGTGGTTATCGTGGTTCGGGGCGGCTCCGCCCTCAGCGGTGATGCCATGACGGAACGAGGACCATCCGCGTGGAACGCCAACCGACTCAAGATATGTTCATTTCTCAGAAATTCTAATCGCCAATCGTTACAATCCCAGGATGAAAGTTATGGATACCTTGGAAAAGGCTAAACGCCTGAAAGATATGCTGAGTCAGATTGCCCCGGCGGGCGTCGAGTCAGTCGCCATGCCTCCACGCGAGGAAGCCGCGTTCGCTCTCGAATCGACTGGCCCCGTTCTCGATCATGGAGCCAATGCCGAGTCCGGCCTGCGCAAACTCGCCGAAAACCGTCCGCAGGATCTCTCTGAGCCGGAAGTTTTCGCATTGGAGGCTATAGTGATGCCGCAGAACCGTCCGGTGGTGTTCGTTCGCGCCAATTTTTACGATGACGTGCCCGATCCGTGGTCCAAGTTGAACCCCGCAGCGGTCAAATCCAAAATCTCTGCACTTTTCCCAAAAATCGGACGCATCGAACTCCCGCTCAACCCGCTGATCCCCTATGCCGGTACCGGCTTCGTCGTCGGCGACGGCCTGCTCATGACAAACCGCCACGTGGCGGAGTTGTTTTCGCGCGGCCTCGGCATGAGCATCAAGTACCAGAGCGGCGGGTCCGCGATCGACTTCAAACGCCAAATCGATACCGCCGACGATGACCGCACTGCTTTCCTTAAAGTTACGGGCGTTGCGTTGATCCATCCCTTCTGGGACATGGCCCTGCTCCGCGTCGAAGGGCTTCCGTCCGGCGGTGCTCTACCGCTGTCCGTCAGCGCGCCGGAGGACCTGCTGAACCGCGACATCATCGTCGTCGGCTACCCCGCCAGAGACTTCCGCAGCGACCTCGATGTGCAGGACCGCATCTTTGGTAATAAATACAACGTCAAGCGGCTCCAGCCGGGCACGGTGCGGCCGCGAGCCAAAATCGCGAGCTTCGAAAATGTCGTGAATGCCATGACCCACGACGCTTCCACTCTCGGCGGCAATTCCGGTTCGGCCGTTATCGATGTTCAGACTGGGCAGATCGTGGCCCTGCACTTCGCGGGTGAATATCTGAAGGCCAACTATGCTGTGCCCACCTATGAGCTGGCCCGCGATCGCCGCGTGGCGCCGCTGTTGAACTTCACTGGGAGCGTTGCTTTCACCAATGACTGTGAACCGGCTTGGCGCAGCACCGAAGCCGAAGCTCCGAAACCCACCGCAACTGCCGCTGCATTGTCGGCCTCGGCGCCCGCCGCTCCTCTGCAATCTCCGATCGCGCCCGCACCGGCCGTATCGGCTCCTGTGTTCGGACTCGCGGCCTCGTTGACCATCCCCCTGCAGATCAGCGTATCGCTCGGACAGCCGGTCGTGGCCGGTCAGCCGGCCGTCCCGGCCGCGGCAACTGGCACCGTCGCCGTCGAAGCCGAAGAGGCCGTCGTGGTCGACCAGGATTACAGCGGCCGCCCCGGCTACGATCCCGATTTCCTCGAGACCATCTCGGTTCCGCTTCCCACGCTCAGCGCAGCCATGGAACAAGACACTGCCGTGGTGGCGTCTGACCAGCGCAAGAACGGCAATCGGTTCGAGCTCGCCTACTATCACTATAGCGTCTATATGAACAAGCGCCGCCGCACGGCCTGGTTCTCCGCTGCCAACGTCGACGGTGATCACCGCCCCAACATCGGAAAGCGCCAGGGCGACCGCTGGTACCGCGATCCACGCATCGATGAGAGCGAGCAACTCGGCCAGGAGGCCTTCGAAACAGGCATCGATCGCGGCCATCTCACGCGCCGTGAGGACACCGCGTGGGGCAGCAACATCAAAGACGCGACCGCGGCCAATAACGACACGTTCCATTTCACCAACTGCTCGCTTCAGGCCTCCGCTTTCAATCGCGGCAGGGATCGCTGGCAGGGCCTCGAACAATTCCTGCTCGAGCAGCACGCCAAGCCGGACAAGCGGCGCCTGATGGTCATCACCGGACCGCTTTTCTCCGACGGCGACCCCATCTACCGGAACGATAAGATGGACTACTCTGTCCGGTGCCCGCTGAAGTTCTGGAAGGTGTGCGTGCTCATCCGAGCCGACGGCACGCCTTCCGCCACCGGCTTCATCCTGGCTCAGGAGGAGATCCAACAATTGCCGGGCTTCGAAGAGGCCTTCGATGTGGGCGCGGCGCAGATCAGGATTAGCGATCTGGAGAAGCGTACCGGTCTCAAGTTCGGCGACCTGAGCAAGCACGACCATTTCGCGGAGGGTGGCGCGCCCGGCACGATCGAGGCGCCCATCGCCGGACTAAAGGAGAATATCCGGCCGATCCGATCGAACAGCGAGATCGTGGTCTAGCTAGACTAGCCAAGGTCCGCGCTATGGACAGCCGCCATTACCTCCAAGGCCTTTTGGCTGCGCGGAGCCGCGTGGGACCGGGATTCTCCGCCGAAGCCGCGCAGCCTCAGGCCGGCGATTCCGAGGGCCGCCCACACACGGACGAGCTGCTGCACCGTATAGACCAGGTCGTACAGAAGATGCCCGGCGATGAACTCGACAATCTCGAGGACTTCCGTCGCGCCTACCAGATCTTCCTCACTCACGCCGAGCCGACCCTCCGCAGGTTGGATACGGCGCCGGCCGCCCCTCTTTCCGTCAACGAAGTGCTCGCACTCGAGGCCGTGATCAAGGTGGACGGCAGCCGGCCCGCTTTGCTGATCCGCGACGATACCATCGATCCCGAGCACCCCCTCGCCACAGCATGGCGTGACACGTTTTACTCCGTCCGCAACAGTGTGCGCAAACGGGCCGCCGCAGTGGGCCGCATTGGCCCCCAAAACCAGAGCGCTCTCGACTACTCCGGGACCGGCTGGCTGGTGGATGATCAGCAGGGCATCGTGCTCACCAACTGGCATGTTCTGCGGGACCTGTTGACGAGGCATCCGGCCGCATTCACCGCCACCGCAACCGGCTTCAAAATTCAGAAGAACGCCGTAACTATCGACTTCTGCGGAGAGTCCGGCTCGGTCGTGAAGAAGCGCTTTCAGCTCGTAGAGGCCACCCCGTCAGGGATCGACGGCAAGGGCCTTGCCTGCCTGGACGCCGCCGTTTTCAAGCTGGGAAAGAGCATCGACGGCGCGCCCCTGCCGTCCGCCATTCCGGTAAGCGCCGATCTCGACGGTCCCCAGGGCACCATGTCTTCGTTGTGCCTAATCGGGTTTCCCTTCCGTCCGGAGCAGACCAGCGGCACCGGCAACGGCGTCAATTGGGATTGGGTCACCGGCACCCTGTTCGGCAACCGCTTTGGTCTGAAGCGTCTGGCCCCCGGGGTCGCTTGCCGCCCGCTCGGCAGCATCACCGGCGATAAGCAACTGTGGGTCTTCGGACACGACGCCACGACTCTCGGCGGGAACTCAGGCTCCCCCTTGCTGGCCTGGCGCGACGCCGATTTCGCCGGCTTCGGCCTACACTTCGGGGGCCGCACCGTGGACACCAATGTCGCCCACGCCATCGGTCAATGCAAAGAGCCTCTTCGGAAGATCGGCGTGCCTGTAGCCGATCCTAGGTGAATCGATATGGCTGAAGAACCGCCCCTGCTTACCATGCAACAGGTCGCCGATGGCATCGCGCAACTCGTGTGCACGGGCGTCATAGATGTGAACCATTTCCGCCTTGCCTACAACGAGGCTAGACCACCCTCGAGCTCCCTGTTTGCAGTGTTCGAAGTGGAGGCTGGCGGTGACGTCGCGGCCGTCCCGCTCGCTGTAATCGCGGCTTGGGAGAAATTCTGCGTAAACCTGGTCGAGCGACTGCTCCTCCTAGTCAGCAGCGAAGCGCTGGAAAACGAGGATCTTCGCCGCATCGTGCACAGCCTGGGCACGCGAGTTCCCGGCCGCATCCAGAGCGTCCTCCGCTCGCAAGGCCCAGGGCTGGTTCGAACGTTAACGCATTTGATCCGCTCCGCCCGGGCCACCGCACTCATCCGGACAACCAGCTGTCACGAGAAGGCGCCGACTTACGGCACCGGTTTCCTGGTCGGTCCCGACCTCGTCCTCACCGCCGCACACGTTGTCGCCTCTCTGATGGATGGCGATGTGCCGCGCGCCGGCTCCGAACAGGATGCCAGCATCGAGTTTCACAACCAGCTCGAAGGTGCCGGCATGTGGCCCGTGCGATCCCGGCTCCGACCCAGTCCGGATTGGCTCATCTCCAAGAGCCCGCAGGATGGCATGGGCGCTCAGATTGGCGGTAATCCGCCCGAGCAGACTGCCAAGGCTCTCGACTATGCGCTCATCCAGCTCAGCGAACCGGTGGGCAGCTCCATCGGCGTCGTCGACATCGTCGATCCTCCCCATCCCCACAAGAGCGACCGCCTCACCGTGATCGGCTACGGCGGCGGCAGCGAATGCCTATACGACGACCACGTCATTGAGGAGCACGATCTCGTTTCGCATCGCATCCGTCACGAGGTGAGCACCGTCGAGGGCATGTCCGGAGGCCCCTGCCTCGATGGCGATGGACGCGCAGTCGCCATTCACGAGGGATCCGTAAAGGTCGCCGCCCCACCGTACAACCGCGCCGTTGCCCTTGGTGCCATTCGCGCCTCCATGTGCAGCAACGGTCACGATCCCCTGGCGCTCCGGCCCGGCACCCTCTGGGGCCTACAATCCATCGCCGCCCGATCGGCTTGGATGTCCTACGGTTCCTCGCTGCCCGATCTGTCGGAAGTGGACCGCACCGCCTGGCACGCTTTCATCGACGCGCTCGATCCGCAAGATAGCTTCCATCCCGTGTTCGGCCGCACCGATTTTCAAGATTGGATCGATGAGGCGAGCCTATCGAATTCGACCAGGCGGATTGCGCTGATCTCCGGCGATAAAGGCGTCGGGAAGTCTTTCCTGGCCGAGATTCTCAAGGCGCGCGTCGCAGTCATCCGCGCGCCTGTTATCGTCGTCTCGCCCGAGTTGGTTCGCACCAAGTCCCTCATCGGGGTACTCAACGCGGTCTTGCGCGAAGCCGGCGCCAAGCAGGCCAACCTCGACCTCCTCCCGACGCGTCCCAAAGACGGCGTATTAAAAAATGACGTTCTTCCCGACGCCTTCAACCTTCTGAACAAGCTGATTCAGGCAAAAAATGCCGGGTCGTTCTGGCTCTTCGTCGATGTCGGTGAGGATGGCAATCTCACCCAGGACAAGATCGCGGATTGGAAGCAGCTCGTCTCAGCCGCTGAGACGACCACCTGGCTGCGCATGTCGATGGTCGGCATCAACAACTCCCACCGCAAGGAATTTGGCAGCGTGCTCAGTTCCAGAATCACGGCGTATTCAAAGGAGTTGGCCGCAATCAACTGCGACGAATTCGAAGCCGCCATTGGCAAGATGGCGTCCTCCCACAATCTCTCAGAATCCGAATACGGAGACTATGCTGCGAGTGTGTGGGACGAGCACATCGCTACGCTCCCCCAATCCCGGCGCCTGGTGGAGGCGGTACACCTGGCGTTGATCATCCGCACGCAAATGAGCTCCGGGGGGGCAAAGCATGGCGGCTAGACGGAAAGTCCCCGAGGCGCTGAAAGCCAACTACGAAGCGCTCGGCACGCTGCTGCAGCCGCGGACGGAGGCCCAGGCTCCCCGTACCGTGACCGTGGCCGCCGAGATCTGTTTTCAAATGGCCCTCCGCGGCCCGTGCAACCCCATGTCCTTTTTGGCCTCGGACCTGAGTCCCACCGAGCGAACCTCTATCCTCGATACCGTCGCTTCGCAATGCGAGATCGTCAGCGGTCAGGCGTGGCTCCTTAAGGATGAAATCCGCCAGCGCACGCTGCACTCACGGAAACCCAGCGATCTCGCCTCCGCCCTTGCGTCTGCACAACCCGCCGATGATGAGATCACCAAGGCGCTCCGGTGGCTCTACGGCGGTCAAGTGCCCGATCCCGCTGGACTGACCGCCTGCGAGGCGAAGGCTTTGATCTCCACCCGGCGTTGGACGGAAGGCCACGCCCCCTTCACCATCGATGATACCGATTTGCGGCGGCACCTGGCCCGCAGGGAGCGCGAGAACGAGTACCGCCGCCTAGTCTCCGCCGGCTTCTTCGGACGCGATCGCGAAAAAGCCGAGCTCATCGAATTTTTCACCGGTGCCCTGGGCGCATATGATGGTCGCTACGCGCTTGATTCCAACGCACACCAAGTCTGCGTCACGCACGTCTTCGGACCCGGCGGCATCGGCAAATCAACGCTCATTGCCGCCGCCGCTCTGGCCGTCCTGGAAGCAGATCCCCAAGCTCCGCTCGTTCACCTGGATTTTGACCGCTCCACACTCGACCCGACAAAACCGGCTACCCTCGATCTTGAAGTTCTGTACCAGGCGGGTGCGGCAGACAAAAAACAGGCCGAGGATTTTCGCGCTCGGCGCGAACGCATCCGCGAGCAGTTCGAGTTTCCGTTCTCGGGCGGACCTTCGGACTTCGGGCTGGAAAGCGCCTTCACCAGCTCGATATCCGTCATGTCCGGCGCACTCGAGTGGCTCGGTGATCTCAAGAAGCCGCTCCTTCTCATCCTCGACACCTTCGAGCAAATAGAAGCCGGCGGGCGTCACTACCTCGATGCCCTCATGAAGTGGCTCGGCGACCTCCTCTGGATTGCCCACGCGCCCGAAGTTCGCATCATCGTCTCCAGCCGCTCGCATCCGCGCGAGACTCTTTCGTTCGCGCACGCCCCCGAGCACAACATCGTCGCGCTTCCCGAACTCGATCTCGCCGGCGCGCTCGCCTTCCTCAAATTTTACAACGTCCCCGAGGATGCTGGAACCGTGATTTTCGACACCTTCGGCGGCAATCCCCTCATGCTCCGCCTCGCCGCGGAGTTGCTGCTCAAAGGCGGAAGAATCGCGCTCGACGATATCGCCCGTACGGCCCGCGAGGGTAAATTTCCACGCGAGATCGTGCAAGGCTTCCTTTACGACCGGTTCCTCAAGCACATCCCCCCCGATGGCCGCGACTATGCCCACCCAGGCCTGATCCTCCCTGAAGTCACGCGCCCCCTGATCCAGCAGGTTCTCGGACCTTTGCGCAATCAATCCCTCGTTGTTGATACCATCCGCTCGAACGCCATCTTCGACGCCTTAGCCTCCGCCACCTGGCTCGTCAACGTCAGCGCAGACAGGCAGATCGTCACCCAGCGGCGGGACCTGCGCAAGCTGATGCTGAAGCTGATGGATTCGGATGACGCGCGCAGAAACGAAGTACCGGAAATCCGCCGCCTCGCTATCGGGTACCATCGGAGCTGCCATACCCCGAAAGACGACGCGATGTGTGTCTACCACCTGCTCATGGCAGTCAAAACCAAGGACGAGCTGGCGCAGTTCGACGGCACCGACTTCACGGCTCTCGCTGAGTTCCTGCGTCCCCATCTCGACGACCTGCCCGAAATCGCGCGGAAAAACGTGCAGAGCCGTCTGCAGCGCCGCCTCGGCACAGAAGAGGCGATCAACCAGTTGACCGATGAAGCTTGGGGCGAATACCTCGCCGGGAGTAGCCACGCGATGGGCGAAGGCGAGCGCATCGTGGAGTCCTCCGACCCGATGATCGCTCTCAATCTTTGGCGCCGCCGCCCCATCCGCGTGAACGGTTTCATTCCGACGTTCGTCATCCAGGCCCTCGCCGAAACCGGAGAGTGGTCCGATCCCGCGGCGGATGAAGTCATCGATGCGGTCGAGCCTTCGCAGATCGAAAACGACGACAAGCGCCTCTACTGGCTCGCGCGTCTTCAGTTGCTCCGCAAGCCCGCCGATTTGCCGCACTTACTCTGCGACGGACTCAAGGCGGCGCTTGAACCGGGCACCAATAGCTCGTTCATCAAGGAAATTGCTTCCCTGGCCGTCATTGCTGACGCGCTAGATGCCAGCCGGTCTATAGCTTCTGATGTTTTAAAAAGCTGGGCGCCTTCGTCCGACACCCGCTTGTCGCTCTTGCGCGCTTTGCGCGGGATAGACGACGGGAGCCGGCGTGTCTTGGTGTACGCCATCCCTCTTCAGACCGACTGGACTCAACGCTTGGCGCCCCATATGAAGTATTGGAGCAGCCCATTGTCCCCGACAGGCAATTGGCCGCCCGCCGTTCTCGCCAAACAAGCCGAGATCGATCGCCTTCATGGACAGCCCTTCGATGTCGTGATGAATGCCCCGGCTCAGTTCGGGACCGCCGTACTTGGTGACTTGACTCCCGATGCCGCCGTGATTTTGCTCCGCGGCATCACTCCCGAGTTCCATCGCCCTGTCCGCCAGGCTCTCCGCGACTCCATGTTCACCGAAGACGCGCTCCGCACCATTATGAGCCGCTTCCGCCAGGCGGCCTCCATCTGCCCCTCTGACCTCGAGCCCGATGTCTTCATCCCGCGTGCCCTGCGCGATCCCGCCGCGTGGTTCCTCTCGCTCGCCCAGTTTGCCGACCGCGTCCGCGCCATGGAAACCCTCCTCGATACGGCCGTTGAACATGCGCCCGGCAACAACAAGCTTGTCCAGGTGCGCGATTCCTGGATCGCCTGGGACCGCGCACTTTGCCGGGGGCGCAGCTCCTCCTGGCAAACCGGTTCTCCCGTGCCGTCGTATTTGACACGCTTCCAGTCCTATCGCGCC
>Ga0306923_10005234_pt1 | contig 12607 bp, 7 predicted proteins | sample sta12Can44000108_FD_203841 | JGI IMG/M metagenome (GOLD analysis project Ga0306923, IMG submission 203841) | Lab enrichment of tropical soil microbial communities from Luquillo Experimental Forest, Puerto Rico - statanox.12C.anox.44.000.108 (v2)... | ecosystem: Environmental > Terrestrial > Soil... | reverse complement strand
GCGCATCGCTCTCGATGCCGTCCTTGAGGGCGAGCAGCAGCTCCATGCTGGTGAGGCTGTGGGTATTGCCGCGGGTGATGGCGTTGGATATGGCGTTGATGACGAAGCGCGGGCTCACCCCGGTCATGCCCTCATCGGTGGCCTCGGCGTGCAGTCGCGTGGCCTCGGTCTCCGGCACACCCTCGACCGCCTCGCCGGCGTAGAGGCGCAGCTTCTTCGGCAGGTCGAGCCCCTCACGCTCGGGCTTCACGAGCCGCGTGAGGATGGCGAACACGGCTGCGAGGTTGAGCACGTGCGGGTCGAGGTGCACGTTGCGGAAAGCGGGAGCACCGGAGACCAGCTTCTGGTAGATGCGCGATTCGTCGCGATAAGAGAGCGCATAGGGGATCTTGATGATCACCATGCGATCGAGCAGCGCCTCGTTCTCTTTCTCCTGCAGGAACTTGTGGAACTCGGCGAGATTGGTGTGCGCCAGGATAGTCTCATCGAGATGGATCAGCGGGAAGCGCGACACCTTGACGTTCTTCTCCTGCGTGAGCGTCAGCAGCAGGTAGAGGAATTCGCGCTTCACCTTGAGGATCTCGATCATCTCGAGAACGCCACGGCTCGCGGCATACACCGCACCTGACCACGACCAGGCGCGCGGGTCGCCCTCATCCCCGATCTGCGCGACCTTGGCGAGATCTACCGAGCCGACGAGGTCGGCGATGTCCGCGGTAGTGGGATCGTGCGGCGCGTAGGTGCCGATACCGACACGTGAAGCCTCGGCGAGGAACACGCGCTCGATCGGCACACGGACGAAATCGCCCTCGAACTCACGCTCGACGAAATCGCGCGCCCACGGCGAGAGCTCCCCGGTGACAGTCACACCGTAGCGGTCACGGAACTCGGGCCTGAGGCTCGTGGGAATGAGATTCAGCGGATTCTCGCGCAACGGTGAGCCGCGGATCGCGTACAGCGCGCCCTCATCGGTGCGGCTGTACTCTTCCAGTCCGCGCTTCAGCAGGATCGCCAGTGTCGACTTGCCGCCCGAGGGCGGGCCGAGCAGCAGGAGCAGACGCCGGCCGACGTCGGAGCCGGCGGCGGCAGCCTTGAAGTAATCCACGACGCGCGACAGCGACTCGTCGATGCCGAACAGCTCGCGCTTGAAGAGCTCGCGCGCGCGCGCATTCTCCGGCGCATCCGGCTGGCCGGCACGGCCGTGCCAGCGCAGCATGTCCCACACGTACTCGTGGCTGGTGCGCGCGAGTGCAGTCGGGCTCGCCGGCAGGATGTGCTGCAGGAAATCACCGAAAGTGCCTTCCCAGCGCTGCGCGCGGTGCAGCCGGCTGAAGGAGCTCAGAGAATCGATAAAATCGGCAGTGCCACCGTAGGCATTCGGGTCAACAGCCAGAAGTCGCATCGTCCTTCCCTCCGTCGAGCTCATGGAGCGGGAGCCATCGTGCCGACCCGTGCCGGCAACGCCAGCGCCGCGCTTAACTTAGTCCCAACGCCGCGCACAATGAGTGACGCCGATCAGATCCTGACATACCCATTACGTTAAGACGATCACAGCGGCGGATTGTTCACTCGAAGCTTGCGCTTCGCCAGCAGCGCGGGCGCTCGCGCCCCAGGGCTGCATGCGCGTGCATAGCTTAAGTGACTGATTGCAAAGTGCGCGCCTGCGCACCGGCGTGGTGCACAGGGAGCAGCGCGCTCTGGCGGCGCCTCCGACCCCGGTGGGCGGGTCTTGACACCGCGCGAAAGCCGCGGCCGGTGCCCCGGCAGAACCGCCACGGTCGCTGCCCCGCTCGGAGTGCGTTTCGGGCGAGCAAAGCGAGCAATGCTTCAGAGTTTGAGGATCTGCCGTCGCGGTGCCCCGACGCAAGGTCTGGTTATTGTGAACTGACGCACTGTGTTGTCGCCGAGGCCGAATATGCTGCAACGGCGAGGCTTTCCGCGCGGGTGAAAGGGCTTGGCCCAGCGCGGTTGCCGCGTTCCGCCGAAGCGAGGAGCCAAATTGAGTCCTCGAACGACTTAGCTGGAGAACACGCCACGTGGCCAGTGCAACCTCTGCCTCCCGCAGTCATGAAAGCGCAGCGACTGGCAGCGCGGGCGCGTCACCGGCCACTCAGCCCGCGGCCGACATCACCGCCATCACGACGCGCGACGATTTGCTCCTCGAGCTCGGTCAGACGCTCGGCGGACAGGCGTCGGTACGTCCGGTCGATTCGCTCGAGGCTGCGCTCGAGGCCATGGCGCGGGGCAAGCGCGGCCAGGTCCTCGTGGTCGACGCGCGTGACGTCGCGAACGTGCGAGCCGCAGTGGACGCCGTGCACGCTGCCGCGCCGCGCGCGGTGGTACTCGTGTTCGCCGAAGGCGCGGCTGAGCTCAGTACCTCGCTTCGGGGCAGCAAGGTGTTCGCGGTGCTGCCGATGCCGCTCGACGCGCGCAAGACGCAGGCCGTCGTCGAGGGCGCACTCGCGGAGGCGGTCGCCAAGCACGCGCCGGCGGCGCCGGCGTCGAAACCGCCGAGCTCACCGCGTTCCGAGCTGAGCGTCGAAGAGTTCGAGCCGCAGGGTGCCGTCAGCGAGAGAAGCAACCGTCGCAGCAAGCCGCCGTTACTGATGCTCGTCGCTCTCCCCGCCGCCGTTCTCGCGGTGGCAGGAGGCGTGGCCTGGTACTTCACCCGCGCCGGAAATGCCCCGGCAGCTGCAACGACGGCGCCCGTTACGACCACACCCGCAACCGCACCGGCAGCCGCCGGGGAGCCAGCGGCTACGGCCGTGGAAACTCCGGTTGCAGCACCGCGGACCGAAACCCTGATCGTGCAGGGCAAGGTGGATGAGCTGCTCGAGAAGGCGCGACTCGCCATGAAAGAGCGTCGCTTCACCGAGCCCGCCGGGGACAATGCCCTGCTGTATTACCGCTCCGCGGTCGCGGCCGATGCCACGAGTGCCGAAGCCCGTGACGGCCTGCAGCGTGTCGCCGCAGTCCTGGCCGGTCGGTTCGATGAGGCCATGGGCGGGGGCCGCCTCGAGGAGGCCGCGCAGACACTCGCCAACTTCAAGTCGGCCGCTCCGGGCGACGCGCGGCTGGGTGCCTTCGAGCAACGCCTGTACGCGGCCGAAGTGTCGAAGGCGCTCAACGACGGCAACCTCGAGCGCGCTGCGCAGTACGTGCGTCAGGCGCAGCAGTCGACCGCCATACCCGCCGCAGAGATCGCGCGCTGGCGCGCGGACATCGCCCGGCGGCAGGACGACGCGAAGGCGCAGCGCCTTGCGGACCTGGCCGAGGGGCGCATCCGTGAAGGCCGGCTCACCGACTCCGACGACGGCGCCAGGGCTTACCTGCTGCAGCTGCAGGCCGCGGCGCCGGCCAACGCCAACACGCAGCGCGTTACCCGCGATCTGATTGCCGCCGATCTTCGCAAGGCGCGCGATGCCGCCATGGCGCGCAACTCCGTCGAACAGGATCGCTGGCTCGGTGAGGCGCGGGCGGTCGGCATGAAGCCGGCCGAAGCCGCGGCCTTCCAGCGCGAGGTGGCCGGCGCTCGACAGAGAGCCGTCCAGGCCGATAACGATCGGTTGGCGCAACTGGCCCGCGACCGCTTGCGTGATGGTCGTCTGACCGACCCCGCCCAGGACAGCGCCGCCTGGTACCTGACGCAGCTGCAGACGGCGGATGCCGGCAGCGCCGCGCTCGCCGATGCGAGTCGCGATCTTGCCGGGAAGCTTCTCGAGCGCGCCCGCAGCGCCATGCTGGCCGGCCGGCCTGCCGACGCCGACCTCGCCCAGGCGCGGCGCTGGGGTGCGGACCCGAGAGACATCGCCGCCGTGCAGCAGCTGCAGGCGCTCAAGTCGGGCGCCGCCGCCGTCGACCCGGCCACCCTCATCGCCAGTCTCAAACGGGTGCGGGCGACGCCGCCGGACTATCCGCTGGCGGCGATGACACAGCGGATCGCCGGCAGCGTCACGCTCGAATACACCGTCGACACCCGCGGCGAGCCGCGTGACATCCACGTGGTGGAGGCGACGCCGCCGGGGGTGTTCGATCAGTCGGCGATCAACGCTGTGAAGCGCTGGCGCTATGCACCCATGACCGTCAAGGGCAGCGCCGTCGATGTCCCCGGGGTACGGACACGCGTGCGCTTCGAACTGCCCAAATAACCGCGAGACTCGCCAAGATGAGCGTTGCAGGCACAGAGCGTCGCCGTCACCTGGTCACCGCCGTCATCGGTACGGTGCTGATGCTTTTCATGGGTACCGTGTTGCTGCTCGGCTTCCGGTTCGCCACGCAGATGCGCACCAACATCATCGCGCTGCAGACGGCGAGCACGCTGCAGAACTACCCCGAGGAGATCTCGCACCAGCTGAACGCTCTGCGCGACAGGCTCGAGGTGCGCGCGTACTCCGGCCAGGCGCTCTCCGACCTGCAGGGCACCGTCGCACGCTTCGAACACGAGCTGCGCGTTCTTTCCGCCTCGGTCGATGCGGACTCGCCGCAGCTCGGCCACGCCCTGCTGCTGTGGCACCAGTACGCGCCGGTGCTCGACCCGGTGGTCACTTTCAACGGCCAGCCCTACGTCGATTCCGACACCGCCGGCAGCTCGCTGTCGCGCGAGGGACGTGAGCACTATGCGGCGGTGAAGCGCGCGCAGCTGTTCGCCAGCGAGAATGCCCGGCCACTGCAGACGCAGCTCGCGAACCTGGCGACGAGTCTGCAGCACACCAGCTCCGATGCCGCGACCCGGTTGCGCGCGCTGCTGATGGGTGGTGTCTTCGCGGCGCTGGTGCTGGCGGCGGTCGCCGCGTACTTCCAGCTGTCGCGCGCGCGTCACGAGCGTGTCGCCCGCGAGGCGCGGGAGCAGACCCGCGACATCCTCAAGACGGTGCGCGAGGGCTTCTTCCTGCTCGATGCGCACTATCGCATCGGCTCGGTGTGGTCGGATGCGCTCACACGCATGTTCGCCCGCAGCGACTTCGCGGGGCTCACCTTCGAAGAGTTGCTGCAGGACCAGGTGCCCGCGACCACGCTCGCGACCGCCATGAAGTACATCAAGCTCCTGTGGGGTGATCGTGCCCACGAGAACCTGATGAAGAGCATCAACCCGCTCGGGCAGCTCGAAATCACCATGGACAACGGGCACGGCGGCAAGGAGACCCGCTACCTGCAGTTCGACTTCCACCGCGTCATGGGGCCGGAGGGCATCAAGCACGTGCTGTGCTCGGTCGGGGATATAACCTCGAGCGTGCTGCTCGCCCGCGAGCTGCACGAATCGCAGGAGAACGCCAGCGCGCAGCTCGACATGATGGTGGGCATGATGCATGTCGACCCGCTGCAGCTGGTGTCCTTCCTCGACACCGCCGAAACCGGGCTGAAGCTCGTCAACACCATTCTCAAGGAGCCGGCGCGCAGCGATGCGGAGTTCCGCAAGAAACTCACCGGGCTGTTCCGCGAGCTGCACGCCATCAAGGGCGAGGCCTCGGCGCTCAATCTGAAGAGCGTGGCGAACCGCGTGCACACGCTCGAAGACATGGTCGGCGAATGCAAGAAGAAACCCGAGCTGTCCGGCAACGACTTCCTGCCGATGGTGCTGAAGCTCGATGACCTGCTCGCGCACCTGCGGAACGTGCGCGAGATGGCGGCCCGCCTGACCGTTCTCAAGGATACGGTCCCGGGGGCTGCGGCGGCGGCGGCGAGCGCGGGTACGCACCCGGCCGCTGCGACCACCGGCACGCACTACCCAGCCGCTGCGCCGTCAGCGCCCGCAGCGGGAGCAAATGCGACCACCCCGGCCGCTGCCGCAAGCGGCGCACCGGGCGGAGCCACGGCTCGCGGCGGCGCCGCGCCGGCCGCGCCGGGCAAGGCCCCCAGCCCCGAGCGCGTTGCGCGTCGCGTGGAAGACCTCTCCCCGGCGCTGTACTCGATGGCGGAGCGGCTGGCCCAGGATCACGCCAAGCGCTTCCGGCTTACCCTGAACGGGCTCGCCGATGTGCCGGCGCCGTATGCCGCGACCATCAAGGACTGCCTGATCCAGATGCTGCGCAACGCCGCGGTCCACGGTATCGAGCCGCCGGAAGTACGCCGCGCCAATGCCAAGAAGGACCCTGGCAGCGTACTGGTCGATTTCCGCAAGGTGACCGAAGGCTACGAGCTGGTGTTCGAGGATGATGGCGCCGGGATCGCCCCCGAAGCGCTCAAAGCCGCAGCGGTGCGGCGCCAGCTCATCACCGAGGAAGACGCCGCGCTGATGGATACGCGCGCGGCCATGGCGCTGATCTTCCGCCCCGGCTTCTCTACGCAGGAGGAGATCTCGATGGACGCCGGCCGCGGTGTCGGCATGGACGTGGTGGCGCGCAGCGTCTACGCGCTCGGCGGCAAGATCGGGGTCAGCACCCATGCCGGCAAGTTCACGCGCTTCAAGATCGTGCTCCCCGCCACCGAAGCGGTCAGCACGGCGGTCGCCTGAGGGCCTGCGGGAGCGCTCCCATGAGCAACGGCATCAGCGGCAAGAACGGCAGGCGCAACTTCAAGCTGATGATCGTCGATGACTCCAACCTCATGCGCCGGCGCATCGAGCGCTCGCAGCAGTTCGAGGAGCTGCAGCTGGTCGGCACCGCCGCCGACGGCATCGAGGCGCTCGACCTCTTCAGGCGGACCGATCCGGACGTGGTTACCATGGACATCACAATGCCGCACATGGATGGCATCGAGTGCATTGCGCGGCTGGTGGCGATGAAGCCGGCCATCCGCATCCTGGTGGTCTCGGCGCTGGCCGACAAGGCAACGGCCGTCGAGGCGATGGAGCGCGGCGCGAACGGCTTCCTCAACAAGCCCTTCACCGATCGGCAGCTGAACGAAGCCATCGCGGAACTCCTGCGTTAGGACACCCACGCCCATGCTGTACGAACAAGAACTGAAGACATTCGTCGAAGGGACGACGAATTTCTTCGAGGTCGCCGCCCAACAGCCGGCCTCGATCGGCTCCCCCTACCTGATGGAGGGCTCGCCCGCGGTGCACGAGTACACCGGTGTCATCAAGATCTCGGGCAAGCGCGAAGGGGTGGTGTACTTCACCGCGCCCAAGGCGATGCTCACCGTGCTGCTGATGAAGATGCAGGAGAACGACTTCAGTCACGAGACCATGCGGGACCTGGTCGGCGAGGTCGCCAACACCATCTCCGGCAATGCACGCCGCGACTTCGGCCGCGACTTCGTGATCTCGGTGCCGAGCGTGCTGTCCGGCGAAAAGCCGGAGTTTCCGCAAAAGCCCGGTCAACGCTCCTTCATCATCCCGATCAACTGGCGCAGTCACTCGGCGAAGCTGGTCGTCTCGCTGACCTAGCAGCGCCCCGCCGGGGTCCCCAAGAAATCACGCGTCTTGATCGTCGGCGTGCGCTCACTCGTGGAGTTAAGTGTGATTTCTTGGGGTGGCTCACGGGGACCCCGGTCCGGAAATCACGCCCTGCTCGACGGCGTCCGGCGGCGTATCGTTATCCGCGCGCAGCCGGTAGCCGAGCCCGGTCTCGGTGACGAGGTAGCGCGGCTGGCGCGGGTCGGGCTCGAGCTTGGCGCGCAGGTTCTTGATGCAGACGCGCAGGCTGCGCGAGTCATCCTGTCGCTCCGGCCCCCACACCTCACGGATCAGCTGGCGCTGCATCACGATCGCGCCGAGATGGCGGGCGAGTGAGGCGAGCACCCGGTACTCGAGCGGCGTCAGATGGACCTCGCCCTCCGTACCCTGCGCCTCGCGGCGCGCCAGATCGACGCGCAGTGCGCCGAATTGCAGTACCGCCGCGGGCGCGGCACCGCGCACGTCGCGACGCAGCGCCGCACGGATCCGCGCCAGCAGCTCCGGTGCGCTGAAGGGTTTGGTGACGTAATCGTCCGCGCCGGCATCGAGCGCGGCGATCTTCTGCTCCTCCATGGTACGGGCCGAGAGCACCACAATCGGTACCTGCGACCAGGCGCGCACGCGGCGGATGACCTTCAGGCCATCGGCGTCGGGGAGCCCGAGGTCGATGAGCAGCAGATCGGGCTTGTGGCTGCGTGCCTCGATCTCCGCGCGCAGCGCCGTGTCGGCCTCGGCGCAGCGGTAACCCTGCGCTTCGAGCAGGACGCGCAGCACGGCGCGGATCGCCGGCTCATCCTCGATGATGAGGATGAGATGCATCGCCTGAGTCATGTGGCGCCTTCAGTCGCCGGCAGCGTGAAGGAGAAGCGCGCGCCGCCACCCGGGCGGCGCTCGGCCTCGATCTCACCGCCATGGGCGCGCACGATGGCCTGACAGATGGCGAGACCGAGTCCGACGCCGACCACCGAGCCTTCATCATTGCCGCGCTGAAACTTGTCGAACAGCCGCGCCGGATCGCCGGGCGGCAGGCCGGGCCCCTCGTCATCGACCGTGACACGCACGAAGGTACGGTCGGGTTCTGGCGCCGCCGAGATGGTGACGCGCGTGCCGGCCGGAGTGTACTTCGCGACGTTGTCGAGCAGGTTGGTGAGGACCTGCACGATGAGCGTGGCGTCGACCCATACCGGCGGCAGATCCGGCGCGAGGCGCAGCTCGACCCGGTGCCCGGCGAGGCGCTCGGCGCAGGCGGCGAGTGCGCTCCCCACGAGGTCATCGAGCGTCTGCCAATCGCGCCGCAGCGCGACATGCCCGGATTCCAGGCGCACCAGGTCGAGCACGTTCGACACGAGATCCGACATCTCGCGCGCCTTCGATTCCACCGAGCGCGCCAGCGCCACGCGCGTCCCCGCATCGAGATTGGCGCCGTGCTGGGCGAGCGTGCTGCCGGCGGCAGCCATCACCGCGAGCGGCGTGCGCAGATCGTGCGAGATGGAGGCGAGCAACGTGTTGCGCAGCGTTTCGCGCTCGGCGGCGAGGCTCGATGCTTCGGCCGCTTCCGCCAGCCGTGCGCGCTCGAGCGCGAGGGCGATCTGCCCGGCGAAGGTGGTCAGCAGATGACTCTGCTCGGGCAGCAGCACGCGCCGGGCATTGCTCGGCAGCACGCCGAGCACGCCCACGGTGCGACCCTCCTCGCCGAGCGGCAGGTACTGACCGCGAGCGGCCGGCAGCGTGTCGGTGCCGAGGCCCGCGGGACGACCGTGATCGGCGACCCACTGGGCGACCGCGAGGTCGGCGCGGCGGAAGGAGCTCTCGAGCGGCGGCTCCTGCGGGTAGCGCAGCTTGCCGTCCGCCGCGGGCAGCAGCACCACCGCCTGACACTGGAAGACCTCCGCCACGTGTCGCACTGCCACGCGTGCCATGTTGGCAATGCCGCGCGTGACGGCCAGCTCGCGGCTCATGGCGTACAGCAGTGCCGTGCGCCGCTCGCGGGCGCCGGCGACCCGCGTCTGCTGGCGCACGCTCGCGGTGAGATTGGCGATGACCAGAGCGATGGTCACCATCGTGCCGAAGGTGATGAGATACTGCACGTCCGATACCGCGAACGAGTAGCGCGGCGGCACGAAGAAGAAATCGAAGGCGGCGACATTCAGCACCGCGGTGAGCGCCGACGGGCCGCGACCGAGGCGCAGCCCGGCCACCGTCACGCCGAGCAGATAGATCATGACCAGGTTGGAGAGCTCGAAGCGCTGGTACATGGCGAATGCGACCAGCGTGCAGAGCGCACTGATGAACGCCGCCCAACCGTAGCGCTCCCAGCGGATCGGAGTACTGGCGGCGGGGCCGCCCGCCGCCGGCGCCGGCGGGAGCGCGGAGCGCCCCGCCGGGGCGATCATCACGACATCGAAGCCCCGCGCACGCCGCACCAGCTCGGTGGCGGTCGAGGGTCGCAGCCACGCACGCCACCCGCGCCGCTTGGGTGCGCCGACGATGACGCGCGTCGCGTTGCGCACGTGCGCGTACTCGGCGATCGTCGTGGCGGCGGACGGGCCATCGAGCGTCACGGTCTCGCCGCCGAGCGACTCGGCGAGGCGCAGCACATCGATACGGCGATTGCGCGCCGCCTCCGACAGCCGCAACAGCGCCGGGGTCTCGACGTATACCACCATCCACTCGGCATCGAGCGCGTCCGCCATGCGTTTGCCGGCGCGCACCAGATCCGCGGCCTGCTCATCGGGACCGACCGCGACCAGCACCCGGTCGCCGGCGATGCGCACCTGGGTGCGCTCCGCCGACGGCAGCGCACGCGAGGCGGCCTCGACCCGATCGGCGACGCGCCGCAGGGCGATCTCGCGCAGCGCCATGAGGTTCTGCTTGCGGAAGAAGCGGTCGATGGCGGCGTCAGCCTGGTCGCTGACGTAGACCTTGCCGGCTTGCAGGCGCGCGATCAGGTCATCGGGCGACAGATCGATCAACTCGATGTCGTCGGCATCGTCGAACACGTGATCGGGCAGGGTCTCGCGCTGGCGTACGCCGGTCGTCTGGAAGATGAGATCGTTGAGGCTCTCGAGGTGCTGCACGTTCACCGTGGTCCACACACTGATGCCTGCGGCGAGCAGCTCATCGATGTCCTGCCAGCGCTTGGGGTGGCGCGGCGGGGGCTCGCCGCCGGTGAGGTTGGAGTGGGCCAGCTCATCGACCAGCAGGATCTCGGGATGCCGAGCGAGTGCGGCGTCGAGATCGAACTCGTAACGCACGATGCCGCGGTAGTTGACCGCGAGGGGCGGCAGACGCGGCAACCCCTCGAGCAGCCGCTCGGTCTCGACGCGGCCGTGCGGCTCGATGTAACCGACGACGACGTCGGTGCCGGCCGCCCGTTCGCCGCGCGCCGCCTCGAGCATCGAATAGGTCTTGCCGACGCCCGCGGAGGCGCCGAAGAAGATCTTCAGCCGGCCGCGGCGCGCGCGCGCCTCGTCCTCCTTGATGCGCTCGAGCAGCTGATCCGGGTCAGGCCGGGCTTCGGCCATGTTGCGTTCATTTCAGCGCATCGAGTGCCAGGTTCAGCTCCAGCACGTTGACGCGCGGCTCGCCGAGAACTCCGAGCAACCTACCCTCGGTGTGCTGTGCAATCAATGCCTGCACGCGCTCGGCCGCGAGCCCGCGGCTGCGCGCCACGCGCGCCGCCTGGTAGTTGGCGGCCGCCAGGCTGATTTCAGGATCGAGGCCGCTGCCCGAGGCGGTCACCAGGTCGATGGGGACCGGCGCTGAGTTGGTGGGGTCGGCGGCGCGCAGAGCCGCCACACGGGCCTTGATGCCATCGGTGAGCTGCGGATTCAGTGGACCCAGGTTCGATCCGGTCGAGGCGCTGCCGTTGTAAGGCTGTGGCGTCGTCGCCGAGGGGCGGCTCCAGAAGTAGCGGGGATCGCTGAAGCTCTGGCCGATGAGCCGCGAGCCGACCGCCTGTCCCGCGCGCGTCACGATGCTGCCGGCGGCGCGTTCGGGGAAAAGGAGCTGCGCGAGGCCGGTGATGACCAGCGGGTAGAGGAAGCCCGTGAGAACCGTCAGCAACAGGAACAGGACCAGCGCCGGACGGAGGCCGGCGAAGAATGCGGAGGCGCGTGGTGTATTCATGTTCGTTCCGTGGGCAGGCCTCAGACGAGATGCGTCACCACCAGCACGAGGTCGATCAGCTTGATGCCGATGAACGGCACGATGATCCCGCCGAGGCCGTAGATCAGCAGATTGCGCCGCAGCAGGGTGGCGGCTCCGAGCGGCCGGTAACGCACGCCCTTCAGAGCGAGCGGAATCAGCGCCACGATGATCAGCGCATTGAAGATCACCGCCGCGAGTATGGCGGAATAGGGACTCGCGAGGCGCATGACATTGAGCGCGTTCAGCTGCGGGTAGGTCGTGACGAACGCCGCCGGGATGATGGCGAAGTACTTGGCAACATCGTTGGCGATCGAGAAGGTGGTCAGCGCCCCGCGGGTCATGAGCATCTGCTTGCCGGTCTCGACCACCTCGATGAGCTTCGTCGGGTTCGAGTCGAGGTCCACCATGTTGCCGGCTTCCTTCGCGGCCTGCGTACCCGTGTTCATCGCCACCGCGACGTCCGCCTGCGCGAGCGCGGGGGCGTCGTTGGTGCCATCACCGGTCATGGCGACGAGCCTGCCGGCCGCCTGGTGCTCGCGGATGAGTTTGAGCTTCGCTTCCGGGGTCGCCTCGGCAAGGAAACCGTCGACGCCCGACTCGGCAGCGATCGCGGCCGCGGTGAGCGGATTGTCGCCGGTGATCATGACCGTCTTGATGCCCATGCGGCGCAGCTCACCGAAGCGCTCGCGGATGCCGCCCTTGACGATGTCCTTGAGCTCGATGATGCCGAGTACGCGCGGCCCATCACTCACGATGAGCGGAGTGCTGCCGCGGCGGGCGACGTCGTCGACGCTCGCCTGCACGGCCCTGGGGAATGGCTGCCCGAGACTCTCGACCTGACGGCGGATCGCGTCCGATGCACCTTTGCGGATCTGGCGGTTGCCGATGTCGACGCCGCTCATGCGGGTGCGGGCGGAGAACGGCACGAACGTGGCGCCGAGGTGCGCGAGATCGCGCTCGCGCAGCTGGAAGCGCTGCTTGGCGAGCACCACGATGCTGCGCCCCTCCGGTGTCTCATCGGCGAGCGAGGCGAGCTGCGCCGCATCCGCCAACTCCTCCTCGGTGACGCCGGCGGCCGGGATGAAGGCCGCGGCCTGGCGGTTGCCGAGGGTGATGGTGCCG
>Ga0306923_10005232_pt1 | contig 12608 bp, 11 predicted proteins | sample sta12Can44000108_FD_203841 | JGI IMG/M metagenome (GOLD analysis project Ga0306923, IMG submission 203841) | Lab enrichment of tropical soil microbial communities from Luquillo Experimental Forest, Puerto Rico - statanox.12C.anox.44.000.108 (v2)... | ecosystem: Environmental > Terrestrial >... | reverse complement strand
GACAAGGCGGGACAGAAGGCGGCGTGGCGCGCCGGCGACCTCGCGCTGCCGCACTTAAGGCCCGGCAAGAGCCTGCGCTTCGCGCTGCTCCCGGACGGTCAGGACCCCGACGATCTCGCGCGCTCCGGCGGTCGCGCGGCAATCGAGGACGTGATCGCGGCGGCGCGTCCGCTCGCCGAGGTGATCTGGTCGCGCGAGATCGAGGGCGGAAGTTTTGCAACGCCTGAACGGCGCGCGGCGCTGGAGGCGCGGATCGGTGAACTCGCCAATTCGATTCGCGACGAGGTGGTGCGGCGCTATTACCGCCAGGATCTTGGCCAGCGCCTCGCGCGCGCGTTTGCGCCCGATCCCTCAGGCGGCTTTGCCGGCCGAAGCCAAGGCGGCCGCGAATCAGCTCGCCGCTTTCAGCCCCGCGCGCACCTGGGCGGCGGCCGACCATCGTTTGCGGGCCCCCGCGGACAGGCAATGCCGGCCGCAGGCGCAATGGCGCGTGGGCCCTATCAGGCGGCGAGCCCCCATCTGGCGGCAAGTCCGATCATGCGGGGCCAGCGCTCGGCGATCTCCCGTCGCGAGGCGCTGATTCTGCAATGTCTGCTCGCCCATCCCTGGCTCTTGCATGAGCATCTGGAGGAGGCCGCTGCGCTGGAACTGGCCCACCCCGAGGCACAGCGCCTGCGGGCCGGCATCATGGCCGCATTCGCCCACGACCATCACCATTCCGCCGATCCTTTCGAGCAGGCCGAGAAGCTTCGGGCCGATCTTGAAGCGGCCGGATTATCGCAGATAATTCAAAGAGTTGAGCGGGCAATCACGACGCAGGCGGTGTGGGGGGCGCGCGCTGGCGCCGCGCGTGAAGACGTTCTTTCGACGTGGCAGCAACTTATTGTCTTGCATCAGAAGACCCATGCCCTACTTAGGGAAAAGAAGGATGCGGAATTGGCCCTCGGGGGAGACCCGAGCGAGGCCAACATGGCGTGGCTGAAGGATGTGAGCGCGCGGCTGGAATCGCTGGGAGGTACCGAGGCCCAGATCGAGGGTTTTGGCGAACTGTCAGGCCGGTTCCAGCGGAGTTTCTGATTTAACCAGCGGAGGTTTTGGTTAAAGAAACATGCGGATGGCGACCTTCGTGACATTAAAATGACTCGCCAAACCCATGGTTTGGTTGCAAAAACAGGATCAGAGCGGCATTTGAGAGAGGCCCCACAGCTTTATCTGGCGAGGTGTGAGGCGGTTCGTAGTCGGAAGATGCACCAGGAATAAACTGGCGCCTGTTCTGTTCGAACAACCGCCGGGCGCTTTTCCGGAAATACGCGCGGGGAGCGAAGCGAATAAGCGAAACGGATTTCTGGGGTGGCGAAGATTCACGCCGCCCCTTTCCGCGTCGTACGGGCATTGGACAGGTTCAGGCAGGCGCGGCTCGCGGGTGAAAACGCGTTTTGGAGAGCAATGAATGGCCAGCAAGGCAAAGACGCTGCAGGTGAAAGACAAGGAAAAGGACGACAAGGCAGCGGACGCCCCTGAGAAGGATACACAGGATGCGCCTTCGCCGTTGCTCGACCTGTCGGATGCCGCCGTCAAGAAGATGATCAAGCAGGCCAAGAAGCGCGGCTTCGTGACCTTCGATCAGCTCAACGAAGTGCTTCCCTCCGACACCACCTCGCCCGAGCAGATCGAGGACATCATGTCGATGCTTTCGGAAATGGGCATCAACGTCACCGAGGCCGACGAGGCCGACGGCGAGGAAGAGAAGCAGGAAGAGGCCGACGACGACACCGATAACGAGCTGGTCGAGGTCACGCAGAAGGCCGTCACCGAGGTCAAGAAATCCGAGCCCGGCGAGCGCACCGACGATCCCGTGCGCATGTATCTGCGTGAGATGGGCACCGTGGAACTGCTCTCGCGCGAGGGCGAGATTGCGATCGCCAAGCGCATCGAGGCGGGCCGCGAGGCGATGATCGCGGGTCTGTGCGAGAGCCCGTTGACCTTCCAGGCCATCATCATCTGGCGCGACGAGTTGAACGAGGGCAAGATCTTCCTTCGCGACATCATCGATCTCGAGGCAACCTATGCCGGCCCGGATGCCAAGAGCAATCCGGGCATCATCGGCGCGCCGATCGGCCCCGACGGCCAGCCGGTGGTGGATACCGATCCGCCCGCCGCCGCAGTGGCCGTGTCGGCCCATGTCACGCCAGCCCAGGTCACGCCTGCCCATGTCGCGCCTCCTGCCGCGCCGCCGTCGCCGACCCCGTTCCGCGCCGCGCCCGCCGGCGACGTCGAGGGTGGCGAGGAGAAGGATCCGGCCGAAGCTGCCGCCGAAGCCGACATGGACGACGACGAGTTCGAAAACCAGCTGTCGCTCGCGGCGATCGAGGCCGAGCTGAAGCCGAAGGTGGTGGAGACTTTCGACAAGATCGCCGACAACTACAAGAAACTGCGCCGCCTGCAGGAGCAGGACATCTCCAACCAGCTGCAGAACGAGACACTGTCGCCGGCGCAGGAGCGCAAGTACAAGAAGCTGAAGGACGAGATCATCGTCGAGGTGAAGTCGCTGCGGCTGAACCAGGCGCGCATCGATTCGCTGGTCGAGCAGCTCTACGACATCAACAAGAAGCTCGTCTCCTTTGAGGGGCGCCTGATGCGGCTGGCCGACAGCCACGGCGTTGCCCGCGAAGATTTCCTGCGCAACTACCAGAGTTCGGAGCTCGATCCGCGCTGGCTCAACCGCGTCTCGAAACTCTCCGCGAAAGGCTGGAAGAATTTCGTCCATCACGAGAAGGACCGCATCAAGGAGCTGCGCCACGAGGTGCAGTCGCTCGCCGCACTCACCGGGCTTGAGATTCCCGAGTTCCGCAAGATCGTGCACGGCGTGCAGAAGGGCGAGCGCGAGGCGCGCCAGGCCAAGAAGGAGATGGTGGAGGCCAACCTTCGCCTGGTGATCTCGATCGCGAAGAAATACACCAACCGCGGCCTGCAGTTCCTCGACCTGATCCAGGAAGGCAATATCGGTTTGATGAAGGCGGTCGACAAATTCGAATACCGCCGCGGCTACAAGTTCTCGACCTATGCGACGTGGTGGATCCGGCAGGCGATTACGCGATCGATTGCCGATCAGGCGCGCACCATCCGCATTCCCGTGCACATGATCGAGACCATCAACAAGATCGTGCGCACCTCGCGCCAGATGCTCAACGAGATCGGCCGCGAGCCGACGCCGGAGGAGCTTGCCGAGAAGCTCGGCATGCCCTTGGAGAAAGTGCGCAAGGTCCTCAAGATCGCCAAGGAGCCGCTGTCGCTGGAGACGCCGGTCGGCGATGAGGAGGATAGCCACCTCGGCGATTTCATCCAGGACCCGAACGTGGTGCTGCCGATCGACGCCGCGATCCAGTCCAATTTGCGCGAGACCACCACGCGCGTGCTGGCCTCTCTCACCCCGCGCGAGGAGCGCGTGCTGCGCATGCGTTTTGGCATCGGCATGAACACCGACCACACGCTGGAGGAAGTCGGCCAGCAGTTCTCGGTGACGCGCGAACGCATCCGCCAGATCGAGGCGAAGGCGCTGCGGAAGTTGAAGCATCCGTCGCGGTCAAGGAAGCTGCGCTCGTTCCTGGATAACTGATCGATCCTCGCTCTCATTTTCGCCCTGGCCGGTCCCGGATCAGCGCCGCATCACTTCGTGCTGCGTCGCATCCGGGACACGCGGGGCGCGAACGGTGCTTCTTGTCCCGGACGCGGTGCAACGCATCCCCGGCGATGCGAAGCATCGTCAAGTGCGGTGCGCCGCAGATCCGGGACCCACGCTTAGCCTCCAATTGCCCCGATTTGGTTGCTCAAGTCTCGCCAATCCGGATTTAGTTCTTCGATCAGTGCAATTTTCCAGGCGCGACGCCAGCGCTTTAACGCGTGTTCTCGAGCACGGGCTTCGAGGATCGACTCGAATGCCTCCAAGTAGACGAGGCGATCCACGCCATATTTTCGGGTGAATCCGGGAACCAACTTGGCTTTGTGTTCCGCAATGCGGCGAGCCAGATTGTTGGTAACGCCAACGTACAACGTCCCATTCTTCTGGTTCGCAAGGATATAGACAAAGAACGATATGTGCATACAACGTTAGATAGCACAGATAATTGCTCACGCGACAAGGCAAGTCATGGGTCCCGGATCGGCGCCGCATCACTTCGTGCCGCGCCGCATCCGGGACACGCGGGGCGCGAACGGTGCTTCTTGTCCCGGACGCGGTGCAGCGCTCTGGCGGTGCACCGCAGATCCGGGACCCATAATTGGAAGATCAAGGCGGCATGGGTCCCGGATCAGCGCCACATCACTTCGTGCCGCGTCGCATCCGGGACACGCGGGGCGCGAACGGTGCTTCTTGTCCCGGACGCGGTGCAGCGCTCTGGCGGTGCACCGCAGATCCGGGACCCATAATTGGAAGATCAGGGCGGCATGGGTCCCGGATCAGCGTCACATCACTTCGTGCCGCGTCGCATCCGGGACACGACTGCCCGACGGGCAAATCAGTGCGCAATTTTTCGGAATGTTGCTTCACAAGCTGCCGCCAATGTCGGCAAAATCGCCCGCGCGTAAAATCGAAATTCGCAAATCCTTTCAATCTGATTTGCCCTGTCCAGTCCTGAGCGCAAAAACATTTTGCTTTTCATCAGGCTCAAATCGATGGTTTGTCGCGCTATCTCGGCCTCGCCACGAGGGGCGTATCGCGATCGTCACGAAACGTGAGGCGGGATGCGATGGACGTGTGGGCGCGCGCGACGAACGCGGCTTGTGCGAACGGCGAAGTCGTGTGGTCCTGGCGCCCCTTGGCTGGCGTCAAGTTGGCGACGATGCTTTGCATCGCGCCGATGACGGTGACTAAGACGTCATGGACACCGGGGAGAGCACGAAGGAAACCGTAAAACCATCGCGCGGGGAATGCCGGCTGCCGGCAGTACCTGTGGTGACTATGCTCGTGTGCTTCTTCACTTCGCACGCGAGGCCGTGGGTGCGGGCCGCGCACCCGGCATTCCCTGCGCCCTCAATTATTCGAGGGTTGTCGTTCAAGACCCGGGCGCGTTCGCGTCGCGGGGAATGCGGAATATTGCGTTCAGCGCGAGCGGTGCGTCCGATAGAGCCTTTCCACCGAGAGCCGTCCGGGGCCACGCGGGCGCTCATTCTCTTCCTCGCGCTGGCCCAGCGCCATGATGGCGGTGCCCATCGCGGTCGAGCCGAAGGTGATGAAGAACGACATCAGCAACAGTCCGAGCGCCACGCCGGGCGCGCGATCGGCAAAGATCAGGTCGCGCAGGCCGGAAGGGTTGAGGGCGAGCAGGCCGCCAACCAGCAGAACCGTCACCGCTGCGCCGATGGCGAGGTTGACCGCGAGCAGCCGCGCCAGCGGTGCGCGGGAAGATCCATTCGGGCGTGATGATGTGGTGCGCATGACAATCGCGGCTCGCGTCCATCGGTCCCTATCCCGCAAATCTACCGCCGGGACCGCTATGGTCAAAGCCCAACGCGTCACTTCCAGGGAGGTTCCCCGAAGCGCTACGGCTCTACGCGGAATCCTCTTCGAGCGACGGCTTGTTGTTAGGGCGTTGTTCCTGCGCTAGGGTTTTGCGGCGTTTGATAGAAGGACCCCATATGCGCGTTGCTCACTTCCTGATCGTCCTGCTACTGCCGTTGCTTGCCTCCCCCGCCTCCGCCGCCCGCTGTGGCGGCGATTTCAATTCGTTTCTGGCCAGCATGTCGGCGGAGGCGCAAGGCGCTGGCGTCTCGCAGGGCGTGGTATCGCAGGCGCTCAGTGGGCTCACCGAGGACGGCGCCGTGCTCGCCTTCGACCGGCGTCAGCGCTACACCTTCAACAAGACGTTCGAGCAATATGTCGCTACCCGCGTCGGCTCAGGTCGGATCAATGGCGGGCGCGCCATGCTGCAGCGTCACGCCGCGCTGTTGTCGCGGATCGAGCAGCGCTTCGGCGTGCCGCGGCAGATCCTGGTCGCGATCTGGGGATTGGAGAGCGATTTCGGCAAGGGCGACATGGGGCACCTGCCAGTCGTCCGCACGCTGGCGACGCTCGCGCATGATTGCCGCCGCAGCGAGCTGTTCCAGGGCGAACTGCTTGCGGCGCTCAAGATCGTGCAGCGCGGCGACCTCCCGCTGCGCGACCTGATCGGCGCCAATGCCGGCGAGATCGGCCAGACGCAATTCCTGCCGTCGTCCTACATCAAGTACGGCGTCGATTTCGACGGCGACGGCCGCGTCGACCTGCGCCATAGCGCGGCTGACGTGCTCGCCTCCACCGCCAATCTGCTCCACACCAACGGCTTCAAGATGGGCGCGCCTTACGACGAAGGCAGTGCCAATTTCGAGGCGATGCGGGAGTGGAACCACGCGGTGGTCTATCGCAAAACGATCGCCTATTTTGCCGACCGGCTGATCGGGCAGTGACTGGTTTGCCGTTACGTCGCTTTGGTCATCCGCTCGATCCGCCGCGCCAGCGGCGCCCAGTAGGTCGCGGGCCGCAGCCGCTGCAAGATATCCATCATGCGCGCGTCGCCGCCGATCAGGATGCGCGGCTGGTTCTTCTCGATGCCCTTGATGATGCGCAATGCCGCGGCCTGCGGCGTGGTCTTTGCCACCTGTTCGAAGCGCTCGATCGACTCGACGCGGCGCGCATTGTCGGCGACACCAACGCCGGTGGCCGAATTGCGCACGATGTTGGTGGCGATTCCGCCGGGATGCACCACCGACAGCCTGACCGGGCTTGCCGCCATCTGCAGCTCGTGCCGCAGGCTTTCCGAAAAGCCGCGCACGGCGAATTTCGCGGCCGCATAGGCGGTCTGGCCGGGCGGGGCGATGATGCCGAAGATCGAGGAGACGTTGACGATGTGCGCCTCCGCCTGGCGCGCGAGATGCGGCAGGAAGGTGCGGGTACAATGCACCGTGCCCCAGAAATTGATGTTGAACAGCCAGTCCATCTGCGCCTGGTCGATCTCGCTGAATTGGCCGAGCAGGGCGACACCGGCATTGTTGATGACGATGTTGAGGGCAGGATGCGCCGTTATGGCGGCTTGCGCGAAGCCCGCGATCTCGGCAGGCGCGCCGACATCGACGCGATGCGTGGTGAGCTTGACGTGATGCCTGCCGCCGATCTCGGCGGCAAGCGCTTGCAGGCCCGCCTCGTCACGGTCGGCCAGCGCAAGATTGCAGTCGCGCGCGGCGAGCTCGATTGCAAGCGCTCTGCCGATGCCGCTGGCGGCTCCCGTCACGGCTGCGGCCGCTCCACCGATCGCGGTCATTGCATGTCACTCCCGTGGGCGATGATCGGCGGCAAGCCTTATACGGGCGGCCTATTTCGGGCAACATGGCACCACCTGCTTGCGCGGGGAGAGGCGCGCTCTCATATCGTTAGCGGAGCCCTGATCGACATCGTTAATTTGGAGCTAGTGATGGTTCGCGCCCGAAGGGCTTGTTGGTGGAATCAAAAAGGCGGGCCAAGCCCGCCGGTTTTTGTATGTGTCGTTGCCGGGTGCCCGGGCGGAGCCAAGCTCCACCCGGGCCTGAAGGTTACTTCTTCTTGGCTTTCTTGGCCTTCTTCGCCTTTTTCGCCTTCTTCGCTTTCTTAGCCATAGTATCCTCTCAGGGTTTTAATGGATTGAAACGCGACACGAGAGGCATGCTCGGCGGAGGGCCAGCCTCGCAAAATCCTCAAGCCTAAACTCAGCAGATTCGCGGCGTGCTGCCGCGTGCTGTCACGCCCGTGTCATTGTGTTATCCACAGATGTTATGCTTTTTGACGCACTTTTTTGCGGAATCCAGTGATCGACGTCGCTGCTCGCTGCGATTTCAACCTCGAAAGGGGAGTCTGAACGGGCGGCGGTGTGCCGTCTTCATCAATTCAAAACCACAGCCGCGATTGGTTGCAGCAGTTGAGAGTCCGTTAATGGACGTGGCCGCATCCTGTCCGAAAGATAACAGGGATGACCATGGCCAGGCGGCGGCTTGCCAGCAAACGGGACAGGATGGTGTGCGTTCTGCATTCGCGATGCTGAACCTGCCGACGCTTTGGACCGCCTTCGTCGTCAACTTTCTGACCATAGGTCTGATCTGGGCCTATGTCGCGCACAGCTTTCCCAGGCTTGCAGCGGCCAGACTTTGGACCGGATCGGCTGTCGTGGCCGCGTCTGGCGCTGCGTTGGCCATGCTGCGGGCGGTAACGGATTCGCTGTCGCCGCTGGTTGCCGGCGGCACCGTGATGGTTTTCGCAGGCTGTCTTGCCGCGATGGGAATCCGCAAATTCTACGGCCGGCCGGTTGGCTGGCGTCAAGCCACCATCATCACCGGATTGACCTGTGCGGGCCTCGTCTTTTTCATCGTCGGCTACGACAGCGCGCCGTTTCGGATCCTGATCTTCACGACTGGTCAGTCCGTGCCGCTGGCGCTGACATTGAAGCTGTTGCTGTTTCCGCCGGACGGCCGCGCCAATACCGGCGCCCGGTTGGCTGGGGCCATTTCAGTTTGCATCATGGTCATGTATGCCGTTCGCGCAGGCGGTACGTTACTGGGCGTCGACTTTTCGTTCAGCCATTCCACCGACACGCATGCGGGGCTGGTGCTGGTGCTGATGTTCCTGTCGATGTCGATCAATTTCGGCTTCCTGTTGATGGCCATGGACCGCCTGCGCAACGAGGTTGCCGATCTCGCGCTGATCGACGATCTCACCGGCGTCGGCAACCGCAGACATCTGATGCAGCGCCTGACCGAACAATGCGCGCGATCCGTGCGCAGCGGCGAGCCATTCGCGCTGCTCGTCATCGATCTCGACGGCTTCAAGGCCATCAACGATACCCATGGACATGCGGCCGGCGACGCCTGCCTGCAGCATTTCACCCTGATGGCCCAAACCCGTTTGCGGCCAGGCGACCTGCTTGCGCGCTCTGGCGGCGACGAATTTTGCATCGTGCTTCCGTCCTCGACATTGCATGAGGGTGCCCTGATCGCGCGCCGCGTGCTGGAGGTATGCCGCCGCGATGCGGAAGGCTGCGCCGGCAGCGAGATTCCGATCGAGGTTTCGATCGGGATCGCGCAATGGACAAGAGAGACGGGCGCGTTCCCGGATCGGCTGATTGCTGCCGCCGACCATGCGCTCTATGCCGCCAAGAAGGACGGCAAGAACCGCTACGCGGCATACGATCCCTCGCCGCCGCTGGTGCCTGAGTTGGGTGCGATGCCGGTACCCGTTTTGCGCTGAAGCGCGCAGGATGTGGTATCAGGTAGGATCCACGGGACTCTTCCGGTCATGACCTTCCGCAAGCTCGCGATGGCAATCTCCGCCGTCGCCTTCGCCACCACCGCCGCCGCTCAAGCGCCGGACCTCGCGAGCATCGCCAGGCAATCGGGCACACCGGACATTCCCGGCCTGAAGATGGTGTGGCTTGCGCCGTGGGGTAATGTCGCCAACGCCCATCCCTGGAAAAACATCATCGTGCATCAGACCGAAGGACCTGCGGGTTCGGCGCGCGGCGGTGCGCTCGAGCAGGCAAAGAACCCGAGCCGTCGTGGCGTCATGGTCTGGGTCGAGACTGACGGCACCGTCTACTGGGCGGTGCCGGAAACCCTCATCACCACACACGGCGACGGTGCCAACCGCAACGACAACAAATACATCGACAACGCGGCGACCTTTCACCAGGTGGTCCGCGACAATTCCATCGGTGTCGAATTTGCCGGCAATTACCCTGATGTGACGCGCGGCGCCACCGATGCGCAGATTGCGGCGTGGCAGGTTCTGGTGCGCGTGTTGAGAGCGCGCTACGGTATCCCGCTCGATCACGTCTACGCGCACAACTGGATCGATTTCAAGGACGCGCGCTATTGCGAGGGCTGCGCGCTTGCGACCATGGCGCGGCAATGGGGCGAGTAGCGCATGAGAGAATGTGAGAACAAGAAAGGCCGGCGTCGCTGCCGGCCTTCCTGTCTCAATTCGCTAATTCAACCTTGCGGTCAGAGCGCGGCTTCGAGCGCCGCCGCTTCCTGTCTGGCGATCGTGCCCTTGACCGCCGACTGCACCTTCTCGAAGGCGCGGACCTCGATCTGGCGCACGCGCTCGCGCGATACGCCGAACTCGGCCGCGAGATCTTCCAGCGTCATCGGCTCGTCGGCGAGCCGCCGCGCCTCGAAGATGCGGCGCTCTCTCGGGTTGAGCACCTTGATTGCGCCGCTCAGCGCCTCGCGGCGATGATCGAACTCCTCGCTGTCGGCCATCAGCGTTTCCTGGCTGGGCGCGGTATCGACCAGCCAGTCCTGCCATTCGCCGGCTTCGCCGTCCTCGCGGATCGGCGCGTTCAGCGAAGCATCGCCAGTAAGCCTGCGGTTCATATCGACCACGTCCTGGTCGGTCACGCCGAGGCGCTTGGCGATCGTCTTGACCTGATCGGGATGCAGGTCGCCGTCATCCAGCGCATTGATCCGGCTCTTGGCCTTGCGCAGGTTGAAAAACAGCTTCTTCTGGTTCGCGGTGGTGCCCATCTTCACGAGCGACCAGGAACGCAGGATGTACTCTTGTATCGACGCCTTGATCCACCACATAGCGTAGGTAGCAAGGCGAAAGCCCTTTTCGGGCTCGAAGCGCTTCACCGCCTGCATCAGGCCGACATTGCCCTCCGAGACGACCTCGGAGATCGGCAAACCGTAGCCCCGATAGCCCATGGCTATCTTGGCCACGAGCCTGAGATGGCTGGTGACGAGCTTTTGTGCCGCATCGCGATCGTCATGCTCGCGCCAACGCTTGGCGAGCATGTATTCCTCCTGCGGTTCAAGCATGGGGAATTTGCGAATTTCGGCAAGGTATCTTGAGAGGCCGGCTTCTCCATTGAGAATCGGCAAAGTAGCTGTGCGGGCCATTCCAGCGCCCTCCAGAGTTTCAAGCCCCCGATAGCGGCGGGCCAGGCAGGCGATCGCTGTGTCAAAGCCAATCGCTCCGCGATGTTCCGCGTCGAATAGTCTGACGCAGGTGCAACATACACTATCTGGGCCACTTTAGGGAAGGATTGCTGACGTCACGTCACCGTGTGGCTGGTATAACATTTTGGTATAACTAGCTTTTTCCAAATGACCTGCGTCATAGGGCCGCTCGCAGCCTTTCCCCAAGGAGGCGTAAATCCTCTGGAAGGGGCGATTCCCAGCGCAGAATCTCTCCGGTTTTGGGGTGTTCAAGTACCAGCAAATAGGCATGTAACGCCTGGCGGCCGAGGGCGGACAGGGCGGCCCGGCTTTCGGCGGCGAGATGGCTTGCCTTGGTCTTGTAGTGGGGGCCGTAGACGGAATCTCCCATCAGGGGGTGGCCGATGTGGGCAAGATGCACCCTGATCTGGTGGGTCCGCCCGGTCTCGAGCCGGCACGCAAGCAGGCTCGCGACACTCTTGCCATCGCGCCCGCTGAAGGCTTCCCGCACCTCAAAGTGGGTGACGGCCTCGCGGCCGCCCTCGCGCACGGCCATCTTTTCCCGCGCGTGGGGGTGGCGATCGATCGGAGCGACGATCGTTCCGCGCGGCCTGTTGGGCACGCCCCAGGCGAAGGCGAGATAGCCGCGCTCCATCGCACCGCTGCGGCCATGATCGGCGAACTGCGCCGACAGCACTTGGTGCGCGCGGTCGTTCTTGGCCACCACCAGAAGCCCGGATGTATCCTTGTCGAGCCGGTGCACGATGCCCGGCCGCCGCACGCCGCCGATGCCGGAAAGGCTAGCCCCGCAATGCGCGATCAGCGCGTTGACAAGCGTGCCGGTGGCATGGCCGGCCGCCGGGTGCACGACGAGCCCGGCCGGCTTGTCGATGACGATGATGTCCTCATCCTCGAACACGATGTCGAGCGCGATGTGTTCTCCTCCCGGCGCGGCATCGGCGGCCTCAGGTACCTCGATTATGATCGTATCGCCCTTGCCGACGTGGTAAGCGGGGTCGCGGATGGGGACGGCGCCGATGGTCACCGAGCCTTCCAGGATCAGCGCTTTCAGCCGCGACCGCGACAGCTCCTCAAGATGAGCGGCAAGCACGCGGTCGAGCCGGCTTGAGCCTTCGTCGCCGGTAACGGTGACTTCCAGCTTGGCGGAACCGAGGTGAGATGGGCCTTGCATGACTGAAACTGACTTCCCCGAACCGAGCGCCGAGCAGGCCCTGCTGCTCGTGCGGGTGCGTCGGATGATGCTGATCGCGGGGCTGACCACGGCGCTCGCGATCGCGGCCGTTCTGGTCGCCATCGGCTATCGCCTTTTCACCTCGGAGGGAAGTGCCGCGACCCGTGACGTCACCGCGGAGCTACCCAAGGGGGCCCGCATCACCGCAACCGCGGTTGCCGGCGACCAGATCGTCCTGACGCTGGAGGTCAATGGGGTGACCGAAATCCGCACCTTCGACGCCAAAACGCTCAGGCCCACGGGCCGGCTGAGATTCACCAGCGAGCCGTGACGGCTTGCCCCCGGCACCGTTCAAGGCTATTTGCTTTGGCCACACGCTCCCATCGTCTAGCGGTTAGGACGCGGCCCTCTCAAGGCTGAAACAGGGGTTCGATTCCCCTTGGGAGCGCCAGCGCGCCCAACACTTATTTTTTGTTCAGAG
>Ga0306923_10005231_pt1 | contig 12610 bp, 9 predicted proteins | sample sta12Can44000108_FD_203841 | JGI IMG/M metagenome (GOLD analysis project Ga0306923, IMG submission 203841) | Lab enrichment of tropical soil microbial communities from Luquillo Experimental Forest, Puerto Rico - statanox.12C.anox.44.000.108 (v2)... | ecosystem: Environmental > Terrestrial > Soil... | reverse complement strand
GGGCGTCGACGAGAATTCCGTGTTCAGCGGAGGCGGCACCGCAATCATCATCCACGCCACCTCGAGTGAGGTGAACAGTGGCGCGCCACCCCGCATTGCCTGCGGCGTCATTACTAAACCGTGAGAACGCCTTCGTTCGAATCCTTCGGAACCGCCCATCCGCGGGATGAGCCTTTTGCCATTGAAAACATCGACCCCAGATAAATCCCGCAACGGAACTCGGAATGTTAAACTGATGAAGCAGTCTTCCGTAACGCCGTTTACGCCTGCCCTCGGCGACGCTCCGCGTTGAGCCTGCATCTAACTGTTTTCAGCTCTTCTTTCATTTGCCGGCGAGCCCGTGCACGGCAAGCGCCGAGCGGTTTCGCCTTTTACGATTGCGATAGGTGCAACCGGTCCGCAAGCAAAGGCCCGAAATTTCCCTGCTTGCGGGACGCTATAAAACGATGGAAAGGATGATGTTGAATAAAACGGTCAGTTTCCGAGCTGAATCCACGGCACGAAATCTCGCCGCTATCCGGCTCCTGTTTTCTTCCCTCTTCGCTCTTTGGTGCATTTGCGCTCCGACCAGCCTTGCAAATTCGCCAGCGTTTGATCTGGTCGGGCCAGGAATCAAAGCAACCGTCACTCGCGATGGAAAAACCTTGCCGCTTTCCCAGGTCAGCGATCTGCAAGCCGGCGACAAGTTGTGGATTCAGCCCGATTTTCCGGATGACCAATCCGCGCGTTATCTGCTGATCGTCGCGTTCCTGCAAGGTCCGACAAATCCTCCGCCGGAGGCCTGGTTCACTCGCGCCGAGACTTGGAACAAAGAGACCCGCGAGAAAGGTACGACCGTAACCGTTCCGCAAGGCGCGGAACAGGCGGTGATGTTCCTGGCGCCCGAAACGGGCGGGGACTTCAGCACGCTGCGCTCCACCGTTCGTGGGCGGCCCGGGGTCTTCGTCCGGGCGACCGCCGATTTGCGACAAGCCAGTCTCGACCGCACGCGGCTGGACAAGTATTTAGCGGAAGTCCAGACTACCTCGGAATACGATCCTGCGGCTTTGAAGAAACGCTCTACCCTCCTGGCACAAACCTTGCGCATCAAGCTGAACGAAGACTGCTTCAATCGTCCGCTCGAGCAACAATCCTCGTGTCTTACGCAGAATACGGATGACCTGGTGATCACCGATGCGCACGACCAGACTCTGGTCGCCACCCTCACCTCCGGCCCCTCTTCCGACCTGATCGTCGCCCTCGGCGCGAGTCCGGCAGCCAGCAAGATGGCCTTCAGCCCTTACGTGGGTGCGGTGGTCGATGCAGCGCGCCTCCTCGCTAGTTTGCACACCGCGACATATCAATACATTCCGGCGCTTTCCATACCCAGGAAGCAGGACCTGCTGCTGAAGCTCAACGCGCCACCGTCTTTTCGTAATCCTAAGTCCGTTATCGTAGTAGGCCTGCCCCCCATTGGACTCACCACGCTGCCTTCGCTGCAGAATGTCCAGCCCCGACAGACCTTCTGCCTGCAGCAGTCACCGCTGGTGCTTCCGGTGGAAGGGACCCCGTGGGTGTTCTCCACCGCGATCGCTCATGATTTCGCTCTTCGTGTGGAAGGCAAAAGTGTCGCGCCCATAGACTTGCCGGCCAGGGCAGACGCCATCAAAGGCGGATTCCTGATCGATGCTCACGCTCTGCAGGGCGTGCCGATGAGCGCAAAGCTCACCGGAACGCTGCGCGGTTCGTGGGGCTTTGCATCGTTTGAAGGGCCCGAGTTTCAATTGCACAACGCTCACGCGGAACAATGGACGGTTCATCCCGTGGGAGGCGACTCGATCATTGCCGGCCGCGAATCGACTTTGCGCGTGCAATCGGATTGTGTCTCGTGCGTGGAGAAGGTCGCGCTCGTGAATGCTAGCGGCAAGGATTTGAAGACCACCTGGAGGGTTGTCGAACCCGACCAGTTGGAAGTGGAACTTCCGCTGAAAGAGGAACGCTCCGGGCCACTTCAACTGAAGGTAGCGCAGTACGGATTGAACAGTCCCGACGTGGTTACGGTCTCCGTGTACGCGGAAGCGGCGCATCTCGAACACTTCAAAATCTATTCTGGAGATCATGTGGGAGTGCTTACCGGAACGCACCTTGAGCAGGTCTCACGCCTCGAATTGGACGGAGTGGTTTTTGCTCCCGCGAAGGATGCCCCGAACCACTCTGAGAATTCGCTCGATCTCGTAGCTGAAAACCCAGCGGCCAGCGCCGCACTTCATCCGAGCGCCTCGTTATCGGCGCAGGTGACGTTGAACGACGGCCGGATCCTTCCGGTACCGGCAAGTGTGGAATCGCCGCGTCCGAAAATTGCGCTGGTCAGCAAGAACCTGCAGCAGGGTTCTGGAATCTCTGCGATTCGTATCGGCAATCCTAACGAACTGCCGCAAGACGGACGTCTTTCGTTCTTCCTGAAGAGCGAGGTTCCCGCCACTTTTCCCCTTTCGCAAAAGGTCGAAGTCGCGACGGAGGACGGCGCATTCAGCACCGTGCTCAGCGTTTCCGCGGGCAATTTGATTTTGCAGGATGCGAACAGCGCGCTGGCGGTGTTCGATCCGTTAAAAGCGTTTGGTCCCGCGGCCTTTGGTTCGCTGCGCTTCCGTCCCGTAGACTCCGATGGGGCAAAAGGCGATTGGCAGCCGCTTGCGGTCCTGGTACGAATCCCTTCGCTGAAAGAAATCCGTTGTCCCGAAGACCCGGACCAGTCGTGCATGCTGCATGGCACAAATCTCTTTCTGCTCGACGCCGTTTCCGCGGATGCAAAGTTCCACAATGCGGTTTCCGTTCCCGCAGGATTCGTCAACGATTCGGTGTCCGTACCGCGACCCAATGGAACGACCTTGTACATTAAATTGCGTGACGACCCCGCAACCATCGACACCCTCTCGTTGCCGGTTCTCCCAGACAACCGCTGAGCAGTTTCCAACGTTTTCTGACGGCACAAACTCTGGTACCGTTTCCGACATGTTTCAACCGTTTGAGGACCGCAGCGAGGAGCCCATGGTCGGCGGGTTTCTGCACAAACCCGCGGAGCCGAACGGCAACGCAGTCGTTCTGGCGCACGGGGCGGGAGCCAATTGCCGATCGAAATTGCTGGTGGAAATGTGCGACGCGCTCGCGGAATCGGGATTCACCGCTTTGCGATTCGATTTACCGTTTCGAAGGGCACGCCCTTTCGGCCCGCCACGGCCGGGTGCCGCGGAACAGGATCGCGAAGCCTTGCGTCGCGCCGCAGCAATGCTTAGAGCGAAGATTCCCGGCCGCGTTTTTCTCGGCGGCCATTCCTATGGCGGGCGCCAAGCGGCCATGCTGGTGGCAGAAGATCCGGATGTCGCGGAGGGTTTGCTTCTGCTGTCCTACCCGCTGCATCCTCCCAAGAAACCAAGCGAACTGCGGACGAAGTATTTCCCAAATCTGAGGAAACCGGCATTGTTCGTGCACGGGACGCGCGATCTGTTTGGCACAATCGAGGAAATGAAAATCGCCCTGAAGTCCATCCCGGCGACACCAAAACTCATCGAGGTCGACGGCGCTGGCCATGAACTCTTGCCGAAAAAATCGGACAGCGACCTGCCTGCTCGCATTGCCCGAGAATTCCGCGCTTTTGTTGCCAACCTGTAAGGTCGGTCCCGGTTTTGCAAACAACAGATCTGCACCACCGGACTGAACCGTCGCCGGGACCCATAAGCCCCACGGGTTGCTGTCTTCGATCAGCCTTCCGTCTCCTTTCAAGTGGTAGCACCGGCAACAGCCTGCTTAAGGGCAGCCCAAAGGTTTTTGGGCCCGGGGGGAGTTTGGTGCTCCTGAGATACGACGAGGATAGGTGGTGATTGGCTCAATACACAGACCACGTGCCGGGCGTAACAAGCTCGAGCAAATGATGGTCGGGATCTCGAAAGTAGAGGCTCCGCCCGCCGTCCTCCCAATTGCGTTTTTCTTCGATTGCGATTCCTTGGCTCTCGAGCCACGACTCCCAGTCAGGCAGTTCTTCGGCGGAAATGGCAAAAGCGACATGCAGTTCACCGTCACCGTCATGCGGCGAAGTGATGTCACGCGAAGCGCCTTTTTTGAACAGCAATAAGACCTGGCGCGCGCCCGCCCGCAGGGCACAGCCGCGCTCGCGGAAGTCTTTGATGACGGGGAATCCGAAAGTGTTTTCATAGAAGCGAATCGAGCGAGCCACGTCGTTTACGTACAAAGAGGACTCCAAAATGCCATCGATTTTGGGGCGCATGACAGCCTCCGGAAGCGGGATAGTAGTATGCGTCGCTGCGCCTAGACAGGAAGCTCGCGAAAGGCGACGCGGTTAGTCCCGGTCGAAGCGTGACTCGCGCGTGGTCTTTGTGCCGGCCGCCGGGGTATCGGTTTCGGAGTTGGCCGCGTCCCAGGCTTTGCGCGTCAGCGGCTCGATCGGCGGAAGCTTCTGCTTGGCGAGCGATTTGTTGACCCCCGGCAACTCCTTCGCCAGCAGCGCGTCGAACTGCGCTTCGACATCTCCCAATTCTTTCTTCAGGGAATCGATGCGGGCGGTTTGATACTCGGCGGGGCGTCCGCCATACCCATCCAACGCGCCGTAAAGCTGGCTCGTCTTTTCACGCAGACGCTCCTCGCCGGTGATGGCTCCGCCTTCCCTGGTGGCAACGATTTTGGTCCGTATCTGATCGACGTTGGCAGCGAGGTCCTGGAGTTGCTTGGCGAGCGCGGGGTCTTTCGGGAGTTTATCAGCACGAGCGAGCAAATCGGCACGGACTCCGTTGATGCGGTCGACGTCGTAGCTCATGTCGCCGAGCAGGTTGTACAGACGCATGAGGGCATCGAAATTGGCCTGGCGATCCTCGATCGTGTATTTAGCGCGCGCATCGAGGCCGACGTTGAGCGTTTCGGTGTAGGTTTCGTTCCCGCGGGTGAGTTTCACCGTGTAGGTGCCGGGGACAACTCGGGGGCCTTGCGCCGCTTCGAACGCGGCGGTCGCGGCCGGTGGAACGCGTGGCGCTTTCAGGCGCATGGGCCAATCCACGCGACTGACGCCACGACGATTGTTGGACGGCAGCGTATCGATGAGCTTGCCGTTGGCATCGAACACTTGCAACTTCATGCGCCCGTAAATGTGACGCTTCTGCTGATAGTAGGTGATCGGGATGCCGCTAGGCGGATTCGGGCCGGAGAATGCCGCGTTTCCTTCGGCCCAACCACCGTTGCCTTCGATGCGTTGCTGCGCCGGGCGTCCAGCGAGGAATGCGGCGTCTTGGGACAGGACGTCCGGCGTGAGATGTCGCAATGGAGTGATGTCGTCGATGATCCAAATCCCGCGGCCGTGCGTGGCTAGGATGAGGTCGGATTCACGCGGATGCACAACCAGGTCGCGAACGGCGACACTGGGGAAGTTGTGACCCTTATACTGCGCCCACTGTTTGCCGCCATCGGGTGAGATCCAAAGACCGAATTCGGTGCCGACGAAAAGGAGATTGGGAACGACCGCGTCTTCCTTGACGACGTGGGCGTAACCGCGCACGCCGCTGTCGGGAGCGATGACGGGAGTCCAGGTGTTGCCGTAATCGGCGGTCTTGAAGACATGAGGAGCCATATCGCCGAAGGTGTGACGATCAAATGCGGCGTAGGCGACGGCGGGATCATGAACGCTGGCTTCGACCCACGAAACCCACGACGCTTTGGGGAGATCCGGAACATTGCCGACGACGTTGTTCCAGGTTTTACCGCCATCACGGGTGAGTTGCACGTTGCCATCATCGGTACCAACCCAAATGATGTTGGCATCCTTCGGCGATTCGCTGATGGAATAAATTGTGGTGTGCGTTTCGGCCGAAGAATTGTCTACGGTGACGCCCCCGGATTCTTCCTGTTTCTGCTTTTCCGGATCGTTGGTTGTTAGATCGGGGGAAATGCGGTCCCAACTCTGCCCATGATCCCGGGAACGAAACAGGAACTGCGCACCGATATAGACTGTGCCTTTGTCATTCGGGCTCATATGAATGGGCGTGTTCCAGTTGAAGCGCAACTTCCCTTCTCCGTAGTTGGGTTGCGGTTTGATGGAACGCTGTTCGAGAGTGCGGCGATTGACGCGTCCGATTTCGCCCCCTTGCGCTTCGGCATAAGCGTAATTCGAATCGCCGGTGTCGGAGAAGGCCCAGAAACCATCGCCACCAAAAAGATTTTCCCAGCGACCATTGGTGATGCCCCCGGGATATTGTGAATCGCCGACCCAGGAACTGTTGTCTTGCAAGCCTCCGTAGACCTGGTACGGATCGGCCAGATCGGAACTGACATGATAGAACTGCGAAATGGGTAGATTGTTCGCCTTCCACCAGGTATTGGCGCCATCGTAGGAATACCAGACGCCGCCATCATCGCCGGCGATGAGGTGATCGGTGTCGTCGGGATCGATCCACACATCGTGAAAATCACCGTGCGCGCCGTTGCCAACGCTGCTGAAACTCTTGCCGCCATCGTCGCTCGCGATGAGGGTGAGGTCGGGCTTCAAGAGCTTATTCTCGTTTTTCGGATCGACGATGAGATTGGCGAAGTAGAACGGACGCCATACCATCCAGTTGCTGCGGTCGCGCTCCTGCCAGGTCTTGCCGGCATCCCTCGAATAGAAAAGGGCGCTGCGCGGCGATTCGATGAGGGCGTAAACGGAGTTGGGATTCGAGGGCGCAACGGTGACGGCAATGCGTCCCCAGGGTTTGGGAGGAAGGCCCGGCGCTGACTTTTCGTCGAGATCATTCCACGTGGCGCCTCCGTCGGTGGATTGGTACAACCCGCTTCCGCTGGCGGCGCTGGCACCGTCACCACCGGAGCGGAAGGTCCAACCCTTGCGGCGAAAGTCCCACAGACCGGCATAAAGAATTTTCGAGTTCTTGGAATCCATAGAGATCATGGAACAGCCGGTTGAGAGATTGGGGCCCTTGAGAATTTTGGTCCAGGTCTGGCCACCATTGGTGGTTTTGTAGACGCCGCGATCCTCGCTGTCGCTCCAGAGTTTGCCGGGAACGCAGGCGTACACGACGTTGCCATCCCGGGGATCAATCAGAATTTTGGAAATGTGCTCGGAGTCCTTCAAGCCGAGGTTCGTCCAATTCTCGCCGCCGTCAGCGGAACGGTAGATGCCATCGCCGATGGAGACGCTGTTCCGCGTCCAGGCCTCGCCGGTGCCGACCCAAACGATTTTCGGATTTTGCGGATCGACGGAGATGGCGCCGATGGATTGCACCGTTTGCTTGTCGAAGACGGGCTTGAACGTGGTGCCGCCATTCACGGATTTCCAGACGCCGCCGCTGGCCGCGCCGATATACACGGTGAGCCGGCCATTTTCCTTGACCGCGGTAAGCGCAGCGACACGGCCACTCATGGTGGCGGAGCCGATGTTGCGGGCGCCGAGCCCGGAAATGGTATCGGAGTCGAATTTGCCTCCTTGCGCGAACAGTTGCGGCACCGACAAGGTTGAAGTCATAACGAAAAGAGCCGTGAAGCAACCGCGGGCGAATCTAGCCATAGATAAGTCCTCTATCCTTTTTTGTGGAATTTTCCGGCACCGGCGAGAAAGGCTCACGGGAATCGTCCGTTTCGATGGCTATTTCGTGCTGGCAGGCTTAGCCGCCGTTTTCGTAGCGGGGAGCGCGAAGAGCGAGTCGTCGAGAGGAAGATTTACCTCGATTTTTTCGACCGTATAGGCCGTGCGCTCTTCAGATCCGGCTTCACCCCTCTGAATCGCGAATGGGAAGTAGATACCATCGACCTGCTCGTAATCGCCGAGCATGGTCTCGCGGTATCGGATGGCGCCGCGGATTTTGGTCTGACTCTCGATTTTGATTTCCAGATAGGAATCGGCGTCGAGGTAGTAGTAGCGCACGTCGCCATCCTTAAGAGTGAGCTTGATTTTGTAGCAGTCTGTACCCTCAACGGAATCATGGCCGCTGAGTTCGGCTTGGTGGCCCTTTAGCTTGTAATCGATGAGCAAGCCTTCCACGTCAGAGTCGACTACGAGTGGCTTGCTGTCGTCCTGGCTCATGAGTTCGGGGTCCTTGCGTCCGCCAAAGGGATTGATTTGCCAGGAGGTCTGCCCATCGAAGGCGCGCACGCGAGCCATACCCTGGAACACCGTTTCCTCGCGCACTTTGTCGTTTCGTTTGTTCTCCTGGACATAGGTCGCGCGAAAATCGCCTTCCGACACACGAGCGGTTACCCGAAGCGTTTTTATTCCGTGCAGCTTGTCGAGCCCACCGCGGGCTTGCGCATTCTTGGCGATGAGATCGTCGACACTTTGGGAGTGCACGACGACGGGAAAGACGAAAACGGCAACGACCACAATCCAACCGGCACGTTTCATGTGGTAAGGCTCCTTGCCACGGACGATGCAACGACCGCCCTAAGGCCCCGCAAACAAGTGCGTGCCTTGGGTCGATACCGCTTCAGATCGTCCGGAACAATTTGGATGGCAACCAGAGTAATAGACCAATCCGGGGACTATTTGTTAGCAAAGAACTACGTGAATGCCAAGTGGTTTTCCACAGCACGACTCCGTGTGCGCCGATGGCAGAACCGGTTGCGGCTTGGACAACGTCGTCTCGCGCGACGCTCCCATCGCTTTCCGATTTGTCTTATAACTAAAATGCGGACCGCGAGCGGCCCAGCTCGACAGGACAGACTTGTGACCCCAGATAAAAAGAAGAGATTACGTGTAGGAGTGCTATTTGGCGGGCGTTCCGGCGAGCACGAAGTGTCGCTGGCTTCGGCAGCCTCAGTGATTCGCGGTTTGGACTCGGACAAATATGAAGCGGTGCCCATCGGCATCACCAAGGACGGCCATTGGCTCATTGGCGAAGGCGCAGTGAAAATGCTGCCGGAGGTGCTGAAAGGCGGGCGCCGCGTCATGTTGAGCGCCGATCCGACCGAGGCAGCACTCGTGCCGCTGGATCGCGGCGCGGGCGCGCAGCGGCTGGACGTGATTTTTCCCGTGATGCACGGAACGTTTGGTGAAGACGGAACGATTCAGGGAATGCTGGAGCTGGCCTCAATTCCGTACGTGGGAGCCGGGGTGTTAGGTTCAGCCGTGGGAATGGACAAAGACGTTTCGAAGCGCCTGTGCAAGGCCGCGGGTATCCCCGTGGTGCCCTGGGTAACGGTTTACCGGTGGAAATGGGAGAAGGATCCGGAAGCGGTGAAGGCGGAGATCGAGGGAAATTTCGAGTACCCCGTGTTCGTGAAACCAGCGACCTTAGGGTCGTCGGTGGGAATGAGCAAAGTACACCATGCGGCAGAGTTGGAACCAGCGCTCAACCTGGCGTGCGAATTCGGGATGAAAATTCTGGTGGAAAAGGCGGTCAGTGCACGGGAAATTGAGGTTTCGGTTTTGGGCAATCATGAACCCAAAGCTTCGGTACCGGGAGAAATCGTGCCCCATCGCGAGTTCTACGATTACACTGCGAAGTACCTCGAAGAAGGAACGCAATTGATGATTCCGGCGGATTTGAAGCCGGGCCAGGCGGAAAAAATACAGAGCCTCGCGCTTGAGGCCTTTCTTGCACTCGAATTGAGTGGCATGGCGCGAGTGGATTTCTTTTTGGAGAAGAAAAGCGGAAAGCTGTTCTTGAACGAGGTCAACACCATTCCTGGGTTCACGTCCATCAGTATGTATCCGAAATTGTGGGAAGCGACCGGAGTTTCCTTCCGGGATTTGATCGATAGGTTGATCGAGCTGGCGTTCGAACTCCATCAAGAGAAAACTCGCACCAAGTACGCCATCGAGTTGCCCAGCGGGTCGGGCGGCGCACTCGCCGGCTAAGACCCGCGGACTTTGCAGAAACATTTGGTAACCGAATGGCGTCCAATTTCAGAGGACCTTTGCGACACAGCTTTTGTTGAGATAGAGTTTTGCTGGTGTATTCAACACGCGGGAGCATATCCTGTAGGGAGATAGGGCAAGACGAAAGGCCAGATGTCACTCCTCGAACCACCCCCGGAAAAAACAGACAAATCGCGAGCGATGGCGTTTACCACCGTAGCGCTGGTTGCTGCGCTCGGCATTATCGTGTGGTTCATGTTTCGCTATTACCCGGAAAAAAAGGCTGCCGGGGAATTTTTCGATGCCCTGGTCGCCGGCGATACGGACAAGGCGTATGCGCTATGGAAACCCACATCGAGTTACCGCAAGGACGATTTCTTGGCCGACTGGGGCCCGAGTGGCTACTACGGACCGGTGAAGAGCTACAAAATTATGGGCGCTAAGGCGCCAAACAAAAGCGACTCGATCGCGGTAAACGTCGCCATCAGCCCGTATGCGCCAATGCCGGATGTAGCAGATGCGGATAAGAGCCGAAAAACGCGCGTGGTGACGCTGTGGATCACGCCGTCGGATAAGTCCTTCAGCTTCCCACCGTAAAACGCGGTCCGATTTCCATTTAGGAATGAATATCGTGTAGGGCGGACCGCAGTTCGGCAGGACTGACCGTAGCGGTGCCAAGCTTTCCGACCACCACGCCAGCGGCGGCGTTCGCGAGCAATGCAGCGTCGGGCAAAGTCGCCCCCGCGGCAACCGCCAGGGAGAGTACGCTGAGGACGGTGTCGCCCGCACCGGTAACATCGAAGACCTGCCGACCGGTGGAAGGTCGGGACACTCCGGGCTGGCCCACGCGGGCATAAGTCACTTCAAAATTCGTCGCGGGAATATGCAGCGTGCGCGAGGAGCTCTCGTCGACCACGCTCATACCGCTCTTTCCGCGAGTGATCACAACAGCAGCACTCCCGAAACGAGAGAGCAGTGCCCTGCCAGCCTGCTCGACCGATTTATCGTCGTCGACCGCGCGCGTGACATAAAAATTCACCTCGTCCTTATTGCAGACGATTGCGCGCGCTCCGGCGTAGGCGAGGAGCCTCGACTTCTTGGGTTTGACGAACACGGGAACCTTTGATTGATGACAGACGCGAAGGACGCGCTCGGCAAAGCTGTCACCAATCAACCCCTTGTCGTAGTCGGAAAGGACCAGAGCGCCGAGATTCTTGAGCGAAGCCACAAGCCTGCGGAAGAGACGCTCTTCTATTTCCGGAGCGATGGAACCCGGTCGCTCGTGGTCTATGCGGACGATCTGCTGGTGTCCACCGATGATGCGAGTCTTCAGCGTGGTAATGCGTTTGAAGTCGGCCAGAACACCCGAGTCATCCATGCCCGCGTCACGCAGGCAGGCTCGCAGCGCCGTGCCAGCCTCATCATCCGCATTTTTCTTTTGTCGAGTCTTCTTCCCGCCCAGGACCCCGAAAAGCTGAACTTTTGCACCGAGAGCGGCGATGTTCGCCGCAACGTTAGCAGCGCCCCCGAGACAGTCGCCTTGGGACTCAAAATCAACCACGGGAACCGGCACCTCCGGAGAAAGGCGGTGCGCGTTGCCCCATAAATACCGGTCGAGCATCAGGTCGCCGAGAACCGCGATGCGCACCTTGCGAAACCGCGGGAGAACTCGTTCCAGCCGTGAGACGATTACCGCCGATTCCCTGTGCATCGCAGAATTCCGCGCTTATTCGGAAGCGATGGTAGCTTCTTCGGGGAGCATCACCGGAATGTCGTCGCGGACAGGGTAAATGCGTTTGCACACATCGCATTTCAAGCCGGACTGGTCGGACAGGCAGTGGACCGGCTTCTTGCAAACCGGGCAGACCAAGATCGCGAGGATATCGTCGGGAAGTGGCATACAGAGAATGTAACAGAGAGGGAAAGCCCGTGCTAGTCGGGCGCCTTCGGCCTACTTGGCTAGATTCAAAGGAATGTTTAATAGAAGGTGGCACGCTGAGCCGGCACGAGTGGCGGCACGCTATACTCCGAAGAGACTGGCTGAGGGCGTTCGATTGGCGACTATTTGAGTTGATCAACAATCCTCAGTCTTGAGGTCACCTGAAATGACAAAGCTGTTTTTGACGATGCTGATGGCTCTTTTGATCCTGATACCCGCCCGCTGCGGGCTGGCGCAGTCCCCGCAGAGGCCATTGACCCCCGCGGAGATGCAAGAGATGCGGGAGTTGGCAAAGGAAAAAGAAGTGAAGCAAGAAGAATTGAGCAATCTCGAAAGAGAAACGGCTCGAGCGATTCAGTGGAATACCGGAACATTTTTTCGTCGCGTCTATGGCGAAGACTTTGAGGGAATTCTGCCAAGCGGACAGGTTTTAAACAAAACCGCATGGATTACGTCGGTCGAGAGTTCCAACGTCAAATACTCGTCCTTTGTGGCCTCCGACATCCGCGTAAAAATGTTTGAAGAGACCGCCGTTGTGACCTGTCTCTGGAGCGCGCGAGGAACGCGAGAGGGGAAAGCGATCGCCCGGCAGTCCCGTGTGACGCACGTGTACGTATACGGACAACGGGGTTGGCAGGCGATTGCGAGCCAGGAGACGCTCCTGCCGGGATGAAGCGGTTCAGGCCGGAACACCGGCCGAAAGCGGGATGCACGCCTCGATGCAGGTTCCGCCGCCTGGCCGTGAGTGAATGAAAAGCTCGCCTCCAAGACTATGGAGCCGTTCCTGCATGCTGAGGAGCCCCAGACCCTCGGAATATTCGGTTGATTCGGGATCAAAACCGGAG
>Ga0306923_10005230_pt1 | contig 12612 bp, 10 predicted proteins | sample sta12Can44000108_FD_203841 | JGI IMG/M metagenome (GOLD analysis project Ga0306923, IMG submission 203841) | Lab enrichment of tropical soil microbial communities from Luquillo Experimental Forest, Puerto Rico - statanox.12C.anox.44.000.108 (v2)... | ecosystem: Environmental > Terrestrial >... | reverse complement strand
TTCCCCGACCGGCTGCAGCGCCTCGCGGATCTCTCGGGACACCTCACGCCGCGCACGCTCGCGGGCGAGCTCGCGAAGCTCCGCCGCGACGTGCCGGTGCTCGTCTACCACGTGAAGCCCGCGTGCGAGGCGGAGGTCCGCGCGGAGCTCGCCGAGCTCTCGCGGCCGGTGCGGATCCTCTCGACGGGCGACGAGTTCACGTTCTAGGGTTCGCCCACACATGGCCTGGTTCTCGAAGAACAAGAAGCTGAAGGTGGAGGCGTCGCGCCCGCAGCCCGCCGGGAAGGGCGAGCCCGGGGTGTGGCGGAAGTGCGGGGAGTGCGGCGACGTGGTCTACACCGCCGACTGGGAGCGGCAGTGGAACGTGTGCCCGCTCTGCGGCCACCACGACGCGCTCCCGGCCCGGCGCCGGTTCGAGCTCGTGCTCGACCCCGGGTCCTTCGAGGAGCTCGACGCCGAGCTGGCGCCCACCGACCCGCTCGGCTTCTCCGATCAGAAGAAGTACCGGGATCGGCTCAAGAGCACGACGAAGGCCAGCGGCCTGAAGGACGCGTTCATCTCGGGCGTGGGCCGGATCGACGGCATGCCGGTGTCGGTGGGCTGCTTCGCGTTCGAGTTCATGGGCGGGTCGATGGGCTCGGTCGTGGGCGAGAAGGTCGCCCGCGTGATCGACCGCGCCTACGAGGCGAAGACGCCCTGCATCGTCTTCAGCTCCACCGGCGGCGCCCGGATGCAGGAGGGGATCTTCTCCCTCATGCAGATGGCGAAGACGTCGGCTGCGCTGAACCGCTTCCGCGCGGTGCGCCGCCCGTACGTCTCCGTGATGCTCCACCCCACCACCGGCGGCGTCGCCGCGAGCTTCGCGTGGCTGGGCGACTTCATCATCGCCGAACCGAAGGCGCTCATCGGCTTCGCCGGCCCACGGGTGATCGAGCAGGCGCTGCGCGAGAAGCTGCCGGAGGGCTTCCAGCGCTCGGAGTTCCTGCTCGAGAAGGGCATGATCGACGCGGTGGTGAAGCGCGCGGAGATGCGCGACCGGCTCGCGCAGATCCTCCGGCTCACCGCCTGATCGATCGAGCTTCACCTACGGTGAATCCGCACGACTATCTCGCCGCGCTGCGGCCGCACGCCATCCGGCTCGGCCTGGAGCGCGTCGCGCGCGCGCTCGACGACCTCGGCCGGCCCGACCGCGCCCTGCGCGTGCTCCACGTCGCGGGCACGAACGGGAAGGGCTCCACCTGCGCGATGGCCGACGCGGCGCTCCGCGCGGCGGGCCACCGGGTGGGGCTCTACACCTCGCCGCACCTCGAGCGCTTCTCCGAGCGGATCCGCGTGGACGGGCGGGAGATCTCGGACGACGAGCTTGCGCGGCGGGTGGAGGCCGTACGCCGCGCCTGCCCGTGGCACGAGCGGAGCGAGGAGGACCGGCTCACCTACTTCGAGTTCGCGACGCTGCTCGCGATCCTCCACTTCGCCGAGGAGGGCGTGTCGGCGGCGGTGCTCGAGGTGGGGCTCGGCGGTCGCTTCGACGCGACCACCGCGGTGACGCCCCTCGCCTGCGCGATCTCGCGGATCGGGCTCGACCACGTGGAGATCCTCGGCCCCACGCTCGCGCACGTGGCGCGCGAGAAGGCCGGGATCCTGAAGCCCGGCGTGCCGGCGGTGACGGTGGAGGCGCAGCCGCCCGACGCGCTCGCGGTGCTGCGGGAGGAGGCGGCCGCGCGCGGCGCGCCGCTCGCGCTCGCGCCGCCGTGGGATGGGCCGCGCGGGCTCCGCGGGCCGCACCAGCGCGAGAACGCGGGGCTCGCCGCCGCCGCGCTGCGGCTGCTCGACGCCGCGGGCGTGGCCGTGCCCGGGGCCGCGATCCAGGCCGGCATCGCCGGCGCGCGCTGGCCCGGGCGGCTCGAGGAGGTGGGCGGCGTGCTGCTCGACGGCGCCCACAACCCGGACGGTGCGGCCGCGCTGGCGGCGGCGCTCGCGGAGCTGCACCCGGGCCGGCCGGTCGAGCTCGTCTTCGGCGTCCTCGCCGACAAGGATCTCCCCGGGATGCTCGCCGCGCTCGCCCCCGCGGTGCGCGCCTTCCACCTGGTCACGCCCGAGTCCCCCCGCGCGCGCGACGCGGCCAGCTACGCCGCGGCGGTGACGGCGCTCGGCCGCCCCGCGCACGTCCACGCCGATCTGGCCGGTGCGATCGCCGCCGCGCGCGCCGCGGCGGCGGACGGCGCGCTCACCTGCGTGGCCGGATCGCTCTACGTGGTGGGCGCCGCGCGCGCGCTCCTCTCGCCCGGTCGCGGCCGCTGACCGCGTGCTATCCTCCGCGCGCCTTCCAACCGGAGCGCAGATGCGCCGCCGCCCCCCCTTCCTCGCGATCGCCTTCCGAGTCTCCTCGAAGTGACCGGTCTCCTGCTCGCGCTGGCGGTCCTGGCCGCCGCTCCTCCCGCAGTGCCGGGCGGCCGCAACGTGCCGGTGGAGATCTCGGAGTCGGGCTCGGTCTCCTATGAGCCGGGGACCGGACGCTGGCTCCTCGAGGGCGGCGCGGTGCTGAAGCGGGGCGACGTGACCCTGCGCGCCGGCACCGCCCGCTACGACCCGCGGACCGGCGAGGTGGACGCGTCGGACGGCGTGCTCCTCGTGCAACCCGGACGCGCGCTCTCCGCGCAGCGGCTCCACGCCGTCATCGATGGGCCCTTCGAGGCCCACGACGTGATCGCGTTCACGAAGGAGGGGCCGCTCGACCTGTCGCGCTGCAAGACGGTGGACGACGTGCGCACCACCGGCTTCAACCGCGTGACCTTCCACGGCGCGCGGGTCACGGGCGCGAGCGGCGATCCTCACCTCGACGTCTCGTCGGCGCGGGTGACGTTGTGCGACTGCGGCGCCGGCCCGCCCTCCTGGGAGATCCGCGCCACCAGCGCCGACGTGGTGCCCGGCGAGCGCGCCTGGCTCAAGTGGCCGGTGTTCTGGGTGACGCCACGCTTCCTCTTCGTGAACCGCCCGGTGCCGGTGCTCGCGCTCCCCGTCATGTACCTGCCGCTCGCCGAGCGGCAGACGGGGCTCCTCTTGCCGGAGTTCGGGTTCGGGCGCACCGGCTTCGCGTTCTCCCTGCCGCTGTTCCTCGCCCTCTCGGAGAGCTACGACGCGACCGTCACCTACGACCAGACCTTCGGGCCTGCCGTGGGTCACCTCGCGAACCCCACCGACTTCGCGCACCGGAAGGTGCGCGGGCCTGGCGCGAGCTTCGAGCTGCGCTGGGCCCCGTCCGAGGGGACCCACGGCCAGGCGCGGCTGTTCTGGATCCACGACGAGTCCCGGGACCAGGTGCCCGGCTTCGAGCCGTCCCCCGCGCACGGCGATCGGTTCGCGCTCACGCTGCGCCACGACCAGCGGCTCGGCGCGGACGGCGCGCTCCGCGCCGACGTGGGGCTCGTGGGCGACCCGCTCTGGGCGAGCGACTTCACCGCCGACCTCCTCCTGCGCGCCGCCGAGTACCGCCGCTCCTCGCTGTGGGCCGCGCGGCGCACCGACGACTCGGTCTTCGCCGCGGAGGTCGGCTACAACCAGTCGCTCCTCTACCTCGGCCAGCAGTCGTTCCCGGTCGATCCCACCAACGGAGTGCCTCGCGTTCCCTACGGCACGTTCGGCTCCGACGTGCGCGTGTTCCACCGGTTGCCGGCGCTCACCGCGACGCTCCTCCCGCTCCGCCTCGCCGGCCCGCTCGCGCTCTCCGGGAGTGCGAGCGTCGCGCGCTTCGCGCCGTTCCACGGACGGCTCGGTGACGAGGGGGCCGACGGCCTGGGCCCTGGCGGCCGGAACTGGGTCGTCTCGGATGCGGGCGAGGGCGACGGGCGTTTCGAGTCCGGCGAGCGGGTCGCGACCACGCGCGCCGCGCTCCGCGCCGAGCTGCGCGCGCCGCTCGCGCTGGGAGAGTGGGCCACGCTCGAGCCGTGGGTCGGCGGCTTCGCGGCCGGCTACGCGTACGACGCTGGCCTCGACCCGCGCGCCGACGCCCGCGCCATGGCCGGCGTCGCGCTCTCGACCCGCTTCTCGCGGCGCTACGGCTCGGTCCGCCACGACATCGAGCCGCGGCTCGAGTGGCGCGCGGGGCTCGTGCGCGACGCCGCGCTTCCGGTCCCGGCGTCCGACGAGCTCGACCTGCGCGGCCCCCCGCTCACCTGCGAGGCCACCGGGACGTGCCCGGCAGCAAACGGCAAGAAGACGCTCTCCGCCGCCCCCCTGGGCGGCTTCGACGAGGCCCGGCTCTCGCTGCGGAACCGGCTCCACCTCGGGCCGCGCACGACCTTCGACCTCACCCTGGGCCAGGACCTGGACCTCGACCGCGGGCGGCTCGCCGAGGCGTTCGCGGAGGGCAGCGTCTCGACCGCCATCCTGGGGGTGGGCACCCTGAACACCACCGGCGAGGCGCGCTTCCACCCGGACCAGTCCCCCAATCCCTCGGTGAAGGCCGCGAACCCCTCGCGGCTCGACGCCTTCTCCTGGCTGCGCGGCTCCGCGTCGCTCGCCGACCGCCGCGGCGACGACCTACACGCCTCGCTCACGGCGATGGGACCCTCCGGCTCCGAGTCGCTGGCCGCCGGTCTCGAGACGTTCCTCGACCCCCGGCCGGTGCCGGTGACCCCGGTCGCCGTCGGCACGGCAGGCGTCCGGGCGCGGCTCGGCGGCGCGACGGCGGGCTACGACGCTTCGTTCAACGCACGCACGCAGCCGGTCTGCACCGCGGCGGCCGAGGCGCCTCGCATCTACCAGCACGCCGCCACGGTCGGCTGGGACTCGCCGTGCAAGTGCTTCCAGATCGCGGTGCGCGCCGCATGGAACGCCTGCGACGGCTCCACCACCTACGGCTTCCAGTTCTCGATCTCGCAGATTGCCAACGCGCGCTTCGGGCCGTGATCCCTCGCGGGCGTTGACGGTCCGCGATCGCGGCCTGTACGTTCGGATGAGACCCCGTCTCCGGAGTCCAACGTGACCCGCGCCCCCGACGGAAGCGCCGCCGTGCCCAGCCTGGCGGTCGAGACCGAGCCCGAGAAGCGGCGCGCGATCCTGCACGCGGCGGTGAGGGTCTTCGCGGAGAAGGGCTACCAGGGCTGCCGGATCGCCGACGTGGCTCGGCAGGCGGGCGTCGCCTACGGGCTCGTCTACCACTACTTCCAGAGCAAGGAGGCGCTGCTCGAGAGCGTGTTCGCCGAGCAGTGGGGCCTCTTCATCCAGTCGATCCGCGCCATCGCCGAGGGGCCCGGCACCGCGCCCGAGCAGCTCGCCTCGGTGTGCCGGTTCGCCATCGACGTCTACAAGACCGCGCCCGCCGCGGTGCGCGTGCTGCTCCTCGAGGTCGCGCGCACGCCGAACGCGCTCCGCGCCGGCTCGACCCGCGACACCTTCGAGACCGCCCTCGGCCTCGTGGCCGACGTGGTGCGCCGCGGCCAGGTCGCGGGGGACCTGCGGCGCGACGTCGATCCGATGCTCGCCGCGGCCGCGCTCCTCGGGGCGCTCGAGCTCTCCCTCACCGGCATGGTGGTCGGCGTCATCCGCGGCTCCGGCGAGGACGACGTGGAGCGTGCGAAGACGGGCGTGGTCGACGTGGTCCTCGGCGGACTCCGCACCTCCCCGGCCTCGCCGGGGGTGTGATCCTGCGCGCGTTGACGCGCTGCGCCCCCGCTGCTAATTCGGCCTTTTCCCGCCACCACCCGGAGGCTTCATGCCGCTCAAGAGCTACATCCTCACGCCTGGCCCCACCCCCGTTCCCGAGCGCGTCCTCCTCTCGATGGCGAAGCCGGTGCTGCACCACCGCGCGCCGGCGTTCGAGAAGGTGTTCGCCGAGGTCCGCGAGGGTCTCCGCTGGATCTTCCAGACGAAGCAGGACGTGCTCGTGTTCCTCGCGAGCGGCACCGGCGCCATGGAGGGCGCGGTGACGAACTTCCTGCGCAAGGGCGACAAGGTGATCGTCGTCGACGGCGGCAAGTTCGGCGAGCGCTGGTGGAAGATCTGCAAGGCGTTCGGCGTCGAGCCGATCGTCCTCAAGGTGGAGTGGGGCAAGGCGGTCGAGGTCGCCGCGGTGAAGAAGGCGCTCGACGAGCACCCCGACGCGAAGGCCGTGTACGTGCAGGCCTCGGAGTCGTCCACCGGCGTCGCCCACCCGGTGAAGGAGATCTGCGCGCTCACGAAGGGCCGCGAGGGGACGATCACGGTGGTCGACGCGATCAGCGCCCTCGGCGCGCTGAACCTGCCGATGGACGACTGGGGGATCGACGTCCTCCTCTCGGGCTCGCAGAAGGCGCTCATGCTCCCGCCCGGCCTCGCCTTCGCCGCCGCGAGCGACAAGGCCTGGAAGCTCGCCGAGACCGCCGACCTGCCGCGCTTCTACTTCAACTGGAAGAAGGAGCGCGAGATGCAGGCGAAGAACCAGACGAACTTCACGCCCGCCGTCTCGCTCCTCGTCGGCCTCGCGGAGGTCTTCACGATGCTGAAGGAGGAGGGGCTCGAGAAGATGTTCCGCCGCCACGAGCGGATGTCGAAGGCGACCCGCGCCGCTGCGCAGGCGCACGGGCTGAAGCTCTTCACCGACAGCCCGTCGTTCGCGCTCACCACGGTGATCGCGCCCGACGGCGTCGACACCGACAAGCTCGTGAAGATCCTGCGCGACAAGTACGGGGTCACGATCGTCGGCGGGCAGGACCAGGCGAAGGGGAAGATCTTCCGCGTCGCCCACCTCGGCTTCTTCGACGAGTTCGACATCTGCACCGCGATCGTCGCCGTCGAGCGCGGCCTCGCCGATCTCGGGGCGAAGGTCGAGTTCGGCAAGGGCGTCGGCGCCGCGATGAAGAGCTTCGCGGAGAACCCCGCCTGAAACGGTAGCCCCGTCCGTCCCGGGCGCGCGCGCCCGGGACGGAGCAGAGAACGGCCATGACACCGCGTGTCCTCGTCGCCGACGACCTCTCCGCGGAGGGCGTCGAGATCCTGCGCAGGGCCGGCCTCGAGGTCGACGTGAAGGTCGGCCTCAAGCCGGACGAGCTCGAGGCGATCGTCGGGGGCTACGACGGGCTCGCGGTGCGCTCGGCCACGAAGGTCACGGCGAAGGTGCTCGAGAAGGCGCCGCGGCTGCGCGTCGTCGGACGCGCGGGCGTGGGGGTGGACAACGTGGACCTCGCCGCGGCGACCCGCCGCGGCGTCGTCGTGATGAACACCCCCGGCGGCTCGTCGGTCACGGTCGCGGAGCTGACCCTCGCTCACATGCTCGCGCTCGCGCGCCACGTCGCGCAGGCCACCGCGAGCGTGAAGGGCGGCCGCTGGGAGAAGAAGAAGTTCCAGGGGCACGAGCTCGCGGGGAAGACGCTCGGCGTCGTGGGCATCGGGAACATCGGCTCGATCGTGGTCGAGCGCTGCCTCGCCCTGAAGATGCGCGCCGTCGCGTACGACCCCTTCATCTCGCCCGAGGCCGCGGCGCGGCTCGGGGTCGAGCTGGTGACGCTCGACGACCTGTGGGCGCAGTCCGACGTGGTCTCGCTCCACGTGCCGCTCACCGAGCAGACCCGGAACCTCGTGAACGCGCAGACGCTCGCCCGCATGAAGAAGGGCGCGCTGCTCGTGAACTGCGCCCGCGGCGGCGTGATCGACGAGGCGGCGCTCGCCGAGGCGCTCCGCTCGGGCCACCTCGGCGGCGCGGCGCTCGACGTGTTCGAGAAGGAGCCGCCGCCGCCCGACCACCCGCTCTTCCAGTGCGCGACGTTCGTCTGCACGCCGCACCTCGGCGCCTCCACCGAGGAGGCGCAGGCGGCCGTGGCGGTCGCCATCGCCGAGCAGCTCGCAGCGTTCCTCGTGCGAGGCGAGGTGAAGAACGCGGTGAACCTGCCGTCGCTGCCGCGCGAGACGCTCGAGCGGCTCGCGCCGTACCTCGAGCTCGCGGAGCGCCTCGGCTCCATGGCGGCGCAGCTCTCGCCGGATGGCGTCCGCGAGGTCCGCATCGAGATCGCGGGAGAGCTCGCGACGCTGCCGCACCGGCCCATCGCCGCGCGGGTGCTGAAGGGGATCCTCCAGCACGCGCTCGACGAGCCGGTGAACGAGGTCTCCGCGCCGGCGATCGCGAAGGAGCGCGGCCTCGCCGTGCGCGAGGAGCAGCTCGTGGAGTCGCGCGACTTCGTGTCGCTCCTCACCGTGGAGCTGAAGAGCGACGCAGGGCATGTGGCGGTGGCGGGGACGGTGTTCGGCCGACGGGAGCCGCGCGTGGTGCGCGTGAACCAGTTCCGGCTGGAGGCCGTGCCCGAGGGGCACCTCATCCTCTGCGAGAACGACGACGCGCCCGGCGTGGTGGGCAACATCGGCGCCGCCCTCGGCGACGCCGGCGTGAACATCGCCCGCATCTCGCTCTCGCGAGAGGACGATCGCAGCGCGGCCTTCTCGCTCATCAACGTGGACTCCCCGCCGCCTCCGGAGCTGCTGGAGCGCCTGCGGAAGCTCCCGCACGTCCGCTGGGTGAGGGCGCTGCGGGCCTGACGCCCTGGTGGGCGCTCGCAGTGCGCACGCGCGCCGCGCCGCCACCCGTTCACCACGGGTGCGCGTGTTGGCGCGCTCCGGTCCGGGTCCCTCCCTTGTGCGGTCCGCCGCGATGCGCACCTTCCGGGGAGGAGGTCGCCATGGCCACCGAGACCCTGACCCACGGCGCGTTGCCACGGATCCAGTGGAGTCCGGTGATCGCGGGCGTCCTCTGCGCCCTCGCCGTCCACATCGTCCTCGGCCTGTTCGGCGCCGCGTTCGGCTTCGCCGTCGACGCCGCGGAGTCGACGGGCGTGGGCGTCGCCGCGGGGATCTGGGCCATGCTCGTCCCGCTCGTCGCCTTCGCGATCGGCGCCTTCGTGTGCGTGCGCATCGCGCGGGAGGTCGAGCCCGCGGGCACGTACCTGCACGGCGCCATGGTGTGGTGCATCGGGCTCATCGCCGGCGCCGTCTTCCTCTCCACCACGATCGCGTCCGGCGCGATGGCCTCCGCGATCGCCGCGAGCGGGAGCCTACGCGGCCCGGCGGCCCGGATGGGCGACACGGGCCGGATGTCTCGCACCGAGGTGGAGGACGTGCAGAAGGGGGCCGCGGCGGTGGCCGGGGCGGGCGGGCTCGGGGCGGTGCTCGGCCTCGCAGGCGCCTTCCTCGGCGCGGCGGTCGCGCGCAGCGCGCTCCGCGGGCGTGGCCTGGGCGCGCGCGCGGGCGGGGGGATCATGGACCGCGTGCGCCTCGGCCGGCACGACGGCCGCGCCGAGTACGAGCGCGGCTGGCGCGACGCGACGGCGGCGCTCGGCGACCGGAGCGGGGTCGTCACCAGCACCACCCGGCCGCCGGAGGCGCAGCGGCGGTCCGGCGACGTCCAGCGGCCCGGCACCTCGGACGACCCCGCGCTCCATCACTGATGGTCTTCATCCGGGGGGGACCCGGGGGCCGGCCTCGCGCCGGCCCTCGTCGTTTTCACGCGTCCACGCTGGCCGATCTGGAGCGCCCCCCGCTGCCCGGAGCCGCTCCGCCGTTTCACCCAGCGCCCGCGTCGGGTAGATTGCCGCCGCCATGCTGGATCTCTCGCTCCCCGCCGGCCTCCGCGACCTCCTTCCCGACCACTCCGCGCACCTCGCCGACATGTCCGCGAAGCTGCACGAGGTCTTCGCCGCAGGCGGCTACCGGCGCGTGCTCCTGCCCACGCTGGAGCGCCTCGACGTCGTGGAGCGCGGCCTCTCCCCGCGCGCGCTCGCCGGCGTCCTGAAGTTCGTGGAGCCCGGCTCCAACGAGGTGGTCGCGATCCGGCCCGACATCACGCCGCAGATCGCGCGGCTCTACGCGGCGCGCCCCGACGCGCTCCCCACGCCCGCGCGCCTCTGCTACGACGGCCCGGTGCTGCGCGCCCGCGAGGCGCGCGCCGGCCGCCCGCGCGAGGTGTACCAGGCGGGAGTGGAGCTGCTGGGCGCGGGTGGCCCGAAGGCCGACGCCGAGGCGCTGGTGCTCCTCGCGCGCGCGCTGGAGAGCGTCGGGCTCGGCGACGCCATCGTGGAGGTGGGCCACGCCTGCTTCGCGCAGGAGGTGGTGGCGGCGGCGCGCCTGGGGGAGGCCGCGAGCGACGAGGCGATGGACGCGCTCGATCGGAAGGATGCCGGGACGCTCGAGCGGCTCGCGCGGAAGGGCAGGGGCAGCAACGACGCACGCGAGGCGCTCCCGCAGCTCGTGAGCCTCTATGGCGAGGACGCGCTCCGCCGCGCCCGCGCGGTCGCGAAGGCGGTGCCCGGAGCAGCCGCGGCGCTCGCCGAGGTGGAGGCGGCGCTGCGGCTCGCGCGCCGTCGCGGGCTCGGCGAGGTGGCGATCGACCTCGGCGAGGTGCGCGGGCTCGGCTACTACACGGGCCTCACCTTCGCCGGCTACGCGCATGGCGCCGGCGCCGCGGTCGCGAGCGGCGGCCGGTACGACGCGCTCCTCGCGCGCTTCGGCCGGCCGGGGCCGGCCATCGGCTTCGCGGTCGACCTCGAGTTCGCCACGCAGGCGCTCGAGCGCTCGGGCGCGCGCACCCGCTGACGCGGTGGGCCGCCGCGGTGGCGGGACCGCGGCCCCCCTGGTATCGTCCCGCGGTTTTTGACCGGAGACCAAACATGTCGAATGTGGTGGTGGTCGGGGCGCAGTGGGGCGACGAGGGCAAGGGCAAGCTCGTCGACCTCCTCACGCAGTACGCCGACGTCGTGGTGCGGTTCCAGGGCGGGAACAACGCCGGCCACACCCTCGTCGTCGGCGGCGAGAAGACGGTCCTCCACCTCATCCCGGCCGGCATCCTCCACCCCGGGAAGTCGTGCGTGGTCGGCAACGGCACCGTCGTCGATCCCGAGGTCTTCTGCCTCGAGGTCGACCGGCTGAAGGCGCGCGGCTTCCTGAAGGACGACGCCCAGCTCGTGCTCTCGCTCGACGCCCACGTGATCATGCCCTGGGCGAAGCAGATCGACATCGCCCGCGAGCAGAAGATGGGTGCGGCGAAGATCGGCACCACCGGCCGCGGCATCGGCCCCACGTACGAGGACAAGGTCGCCCGGCGCGGCCTGCGCATCCGCGATCTCCTCGACGAGGCGCGGCTCGCCCGCAAGGTGAAGGACCGCATCGCCGCCGCCCGCGAGGAGCTGGAGCGGCTCGGCGCGAAGCCCGACCTCGACGAGGCGGCGATCGTGAAGAAGTACGCCGACCTCGGCCGGCGCGTGGCGCCGTACGCGAAGGACGCCTCGCTCTGGTTGCACCAGGCGATCAAGGCCGGCAAGTCGGTGCTCTTCGAGGGCGCGCAGGGGACGCTCCTCGACGTGGACCACGGCACCTACCCGTTCGTCACCAGCTCGAACACGGTCGCGGCGAACGCCGCCACCGGCTCGGGCGTCGGCCCGACGGCGATCGACTTCGTGCTCGGCATCACGAAGGCCTACTCCACGCGCGTCGGCTCCGGTCCGTACCCCTCGGAGCTGAAGGACGCGACCGGTGACGAGCTGCGGAAGATCGGCAACGAGTTCGGCGCCACCACCGGCCGCCCGCGCCGCACCGGCTGGTGCGACGCCCTCGCGCTCCGTTTCGCCGCGCGCGTGAACGGGCTCGACGGCCTCGCGGTGATGAAGCTCGACTGCCTCACCGGCTTCCCGGAGATCAAGATCGCGGTCAAGTACCGCGCCGGCGACGTGACCTACGACGAGATGCCGTGCGATCTCGACACGCTCGAGCGTTGCGAGGCGTTGTACGAGGCGCTCCCGGGCTGGACCGAGAAGCTCTCCGGGCTGCGGCGCTGGGAGGACCTCCCGGCGAACGCGCGCCGCTACGTGGAGCGGATGGGCGAGCTCGTGGGCGTGCCGGTGATCTCGGTCTCGGTCGGTGCCGACCGCGACGAGACGATCCTCCTGCAGAACCCCTTCGAGCAGCGCCGCCGCTGAAGCCGGCGACCCGGTCGTTCGTGAGGCTCGTCCCTCCGGGGACGAGCCCTGAGTTCGTCTGCCCGCTCCCGGTGTGACCGCGGCTTGCGCGCCGAGGGAGCGGCGCGAAGATCCCGGCCATGCCCGCGCGGATGTTCCGGATGCGCCTGTGGCTCCGGCTCGTGGTGATCGCAGCAGCCGCGTCGTGGGCCGCGGTCGCCGCCTACGTGATTCGCCTGGCCGGCGCCGGCGCGCCGGCCGCGCTCGCGGCCCTGGCGTTCGTCTGCTTCTTCGGCGGCTTCGCCGCGCTTTACGACCGGGTCGCGGTGACGGTCACGCCCGACGGGTTCGTGTTCCGCACGCTGTTCCGGAGGGTCCAGGTGCGCCCGGAGGAGATCCTGAACGTGCGGGTCGTCCGCGCGATCGGCGGGACCCTGTACGCGGTGCTCACGCGACGCGGCCTCTTCCGCTTCTCGAGCCTCTTCGCGCAGCACCGCGAGCTCCTGGAGCTGCTCGTCCAGCGCGCGCGGCTCCGGCCCTGCTAGAGCGCGAGGGCGAGCGCGGCGGTGGCGAGGAGGAGGCCGGCGGCTGCGAGCAGCGAGAGTCGGAGCGGCAAGGCGCGAACCGGACCAGGGGCGCGGTCGAGGTCGGGGTCGGGGTCGCAATGAACGGGCGATGGACCGTCCACGATCCTCAACCG
>Ga0306923_10005229_pt1 | contig 12613 bp, 10 predicted proteins | sample sta12Can44000108_FD_203841 | JGI IMG/M metagenome (GOLD analysis project Ga0306923, IMG submission 203841) | Lab enrichment of tropical soil microbial communities from Luquillo Experimental Forest, Puerto Rico - statanox.12C.anox.44.000.108 (v2)... | ecosystem: Environmental > Terrestrial >... | reverse complement strand
CCTCCGCGATTTCCTGGATTGTGAAATCGAACTCCTCGCGGGCGACGAAGTCGATGGCCGAGGATGCCTTCAGACTGTCTTCAGGCTCGACGGCGACCTTGGCGCCGACCATGCCGATCTTCAGTCGCGGGTTCTTGTCCTTCAGCGCCTCGGCGACCCGGACGTCGGCGGCGAACGACGGTGCCGACGTATGAAGCACCGCGAGCTCGTATTCGCCCGCGACCGGCAGCACGTCGCCGAGCGTGAGCTTTGCCGGAGGCGCGTCGATCAGTCGGCTATCGGGCACGAGCGCGGCAGGCTGGGCAAGCCAAGTCGGGTACCAGAAGGAGCGTATCTCGCGCTTGGCCTGATAGCGTGAGCCTGCGCCGCCGTCAAAACCGTCGAACGAAGGCGGATGCAGGAACAGCGTCTTCATCATGGGGCCCGATCTCCGTCGATTGACATGCGGCCACTCGGCTCGACTTGGAAAAACTGGTCCCGCCAGAAGACCGCTCGTCCGAAAAAGCTGGCGACAAACACAGCGAAGGACAAAGTGTCACGCACGGGGAGCAGCCAGAGTCCGTTGGCCGCCAAGCCGAGGGCGCCGGCAATCACCCCTGCCGTGGTCCATCTCAGCAGCAGGGAAATCCCAAGAAAGATGGACGCGGTCAAGCCAAATCCGGTCGCTACGGCGCCGAGCGCGGCAATCGCCACGACATGGGTCAGAACGGACCCGAGAAAGCCGGCGGCGGTGATCGTCCGCACGGTGCGCGCCCAACGCAACTCGTGGCGCCACAGCGCTGCAAAGGACGGCTCCGACACGCGAGCCTCGACGAGGTAGCGAGACAGCACTACCGCGAGTCCCAGCGCCCTAACCGCCTCGCCGATCCGCTGGTCGTCGGCGAGCTCGTCTCGCACCGGCACGAACCCGCCGATTCGGCAAAGGGTGTCGCGCCGCAATGCAATCGTCGCGCCGAAGCAGCCAAGGTCGATACCCAAGGCCGCCGCCACCAAGGCGCTCGGAAGAAAGCCGAAATTGATGTGAAGTGCTCCCAGCTCAGACCACTTGCCCCCGGTCGAGACGCCCTTGTAGAGACAGGTGACGAGGCCGATGGAGGGATCGTGGAGCGGCGCGGCGACTGCTCCGAGGTAGCGCCGATCCACCCGCATGTCGCTGTCGGAGATCACCAGGATGTCGTGGCGAGCGGCAGGAAGCATGTTCTCGAGATTGGCCACCTTCAGATTGCTGCCCTTGACGGGAGCTCCAACGACGAGCGCGATTTCGGCCGCAGGAATGTCGCGGATCAGGGCGTCGGCGACCGGCAGTGCGCCGTCGTTCGCATTGTTCGCGCCGAGCACCATTTGCACGGTGGGGTAGTCCTGCTCGACAAAGGAGCGCAGGTTTTCGTAAAGCCCTGGCTCTTCGCCGTGCAGCGGCTTTAATACCGAGATCGGCGGCCGTTCGGGTGGGATCGGCAAGCGGCGCCGCGCAAAGCTGACCGCGGCTACCACCTCGGCGAGCAGATACACCCAACCCGGAATGAGCACGATTGCGATGACGAGCGTCAGGCTCATCAAACCAGCCTAAGTAAGCTCGCGAGCCGAATTCGTGCGTCTGGGCACACGCTTGTTCATCAAATACCACAGCCGGCAGGACGCCGCCATCGAGAGGCTCGGCCGATGGACACGCTGATGCCCTTCGAAACCGGGATCTGCTGATTAAGTTCCGATCGTAAATTAACTTTGTCGCGGGCAAAAGCTACGGGCTGCCTGCGCCGATCAAGAACCTCAGATTAGGTTATAGCCACCCAAATGGCCGGGATCGTCGTGGCCTATTTGTATCGTATTGCTTACGAAATAGGCGCGAAGATGACCGGACGGCCACAAATTTTACAAAAAATAACAAGATTTCACCCACAGATTTACGCCACAGGACTATATCGGTCTCGTCGAGCAGCCTCGCGCGAACCGAGGCTGGAATCGCGAAAGCGACGTCAAATGAGCGATTTTGCTCAGCTGCTCAAGATGGAAATCCCGCGACTGCGGCGCTACGCCCGGGCGCTGACGCGGGATCCGTCGCGCGCCGATGATTTGGTGCAAAGCTGCCTGGTGCGCGCGATCGCCAAAAAACATCTCTGGCAACCAGGGACCGACTTGCGTGCCTGGCTGTTCACGATCCTCCACAATCAGCATGTCAATGACGTCCGCCGTTCGGTACGCGAAGGTGCTTGCGTTCCGGTGGAGGACGTCGGGCCGATTCTCACCGTTCCACCAAACGCTGCGGCATCGTTGCAACTGCGTGACCTCGAGCGGGTGATTGCCACCCTTCCAGAGGAGCAGCGGCAGGTAATCCTACTGGTGGGTCTCGAGGGGATGAGCTACGAGAGGGTTGCAGTGATTCTTCGTGTCCCGATCGGCACGGTTCGCTCGCGCCTGTCGCGTGGCCGGGAGGCGCTGCGCCGGAGGATGGATATCAGACGAGGGACCGCGCAGGCCACGCCCCGCAATCGAGCCAATCCCGGTGGCGCGTCTCGAGCCGCTTGAACCGCCTGCAAATCTATCAAGCCCGCCCTAAAGATCTAGCGGTGGATGTTGTACGATTACGCGTGCAGCGTGGAATGAATTGTGGCAGGGATACATTGCCACGGCATGGGTAAAACCGAGATAGGGTGGGCTCGTTTGGCCCGGCGGTTCGGTGCAGCGAGGCTCGATAATGCGGGTCGTCTTAGCCCAGCCCCGCGGGTTCTGTGCGGGGGTCGAAAGAGCGATCGAGATCGTCGAGCGCGCGCTCGAAAAATACGGCCCGCCGATCTATGTACGTCACGAAATCGTTCACAACCGGCACGTGGTCGAGCGGCTACGCGCCAAGGGCGCGCGTTTCGTCGACGAGATCGACGAAATCCCATCTGGCGCCGTCACCATCTTCAGCGCTCACGGGGTTGCCAGCGCGATCGAGGATCGCGCCGGCAAGCGCGGGCTTCCGGTTATCGATGCGACCTGCCCGTTGGTCTCAAAAGTGCACATCGAGGGTCAGCGGTACGCCAACCAGGGTCGCGAGATCATCCTGATTGGCCACGCCGGCCACCCCGAAATCCAGGGAACGATGGGACGGATCAATGGCACAGTGCATCTGATCTCGACCCCCGAAGAGGTCGCGGCGCTCGCGGTCGCCGACCCCGAAAAACTCGCCTTCATCACCCAGACGACGCTCAGCGTCGACGACACCCACGCTGTCATAGAAGCTCTCAAGGAAAGGTTTCCCTCGATCGTGGGTCCCGACACCAAAGACATTTGCTACGCGACACAAAACCGGCAGAGGGCTGCACGAGAACTCGCCCGAATCGTCGATGTTGTGCTGGTTGTCGGCGCGCCGAACAGCTCGAATTCCAATCGGCTGCGCGAGATTGCCGCCGAAAGTGGTGTACCGAGCTACCTGATCGAGGACGCACGTGCGCTCGATCCGCGTTGGCTCGAAGGCGTTTCGGCAGTGGGCATCACCGCCGGTGCATCCGCTCCCGCGGTGCTGGTCGAGGATTTGATTGCCCGGTTGCGCGAGCTGGCGGATATCGAGCTCTCGGTGCTGCCAGGGGTTATCGAGAATGTCCGCTTCCGGATGCCCCCGCAGCTTGCCGATGTCGCCGGCTGAGAGCGGCGGTCGTCGTAACTTTTGAGGAGAGTCCGTCTTGGGCATCCCGCTGCGCCAAACTATCCGGGTAGGTGCCTATGTCGTCAGTCAGCACTTGAAGGGTGTGCGGCGGTATCCGCTCGTCTTGATGTTGGAGCCCCTGTTTCGTTGCAACCTCGCATGCGCCGGCTGCGGCAAGATCGACTATCCCGACCCGATCCTCAATCAGCGCTTGAGCGTCGACGAATGTCTCGATGCTGCTGATGAATGCGGCGCCCCAGTCGTGGTGCTCGCCGGCGGTGAACCGCTGCTGCACCGCGAGATCGATCAGATTGCAGCGCGCCTCATCGCGCGCAAGAAATTTGTTTATCTCTGCACCAACGCGCTGCTGCTCGAAAAGAAGATCGAACTATTCAAACCCAGCGCCTACTTCGCCTGGACGGTCCATCTGGACGGCGACCGCGATGACCATGACCGCTCGGTCTGCCAGGAGGGGGTCTATGATCGCGCTGTCGCGGCGATCAAATTGGCCAAGTCGCGCGGCTTTCGCGTCAACATCAACGCGACCCTGTTCGACACGGCCGAACCGAAACGCGTGGCTCGATTCTTCGACCTGGTCACGGAAATCGGAATCGATGGAATCACCGTGTCGCCAGGGTATGCTTACGAGCGAGCACCGGATCAGGAGCACTTCTTGAACCGTCTCCGGACCAAGCAACTGTTCCGCGACATCTTCAAAAGGGGGAGTCGCCGCTGGTCGTTTAATCAATCGGCTCTCTTCCTCGACTTTCTCGCAGGCAATCAGTCATACCGCTGCACGCCATGGGGCAACCCAACGCGAAACTTCTTCGGCTGGCAACGGCCCTGCTATCTGCTCGGCGAGGGCTATGCCGCGACCTTTAAAGAGCTCATGGAGGAGACCGACTGGGACGCTTACGGGACCGGGAATTACGAGAAATGCGCCAACTGCATGGTGCACAGCGGCTACGAGGCGACCGCAGTCATGGACTCGGTCCGCAACCCGTTGAAGCTTGCAAAGCTCGCACTGCACGGCATCCGCACCGAGGGAGACATGGCGCCCGAGATCTCTCTCGATCGGCAACGTCCGGCGAGATACGTCTTTTCGGGTCACGTCGAAGCGGCGATGGCGCGCCTAGGCGGCAGCAACAAGTGAGCGCAAAGCCCGAGCCGGCTCGATTAGCGCGGACAGCGCAATCCCAGTCTCCCGAGCCAGCCCGATCATCCCGGCGACCTGGAACGGCCGCCGCAGTACGGCGGCAAGGACTCCCAACAGATCGGGTTTGCCGTCCGCGCTAAGGGGAATCAGCGATGCCGGCGGGAGATCCCGTCGGGCGGTGTCGGCAATCGAACGCAGGACGATGAATGGGATACCGAGCGCCGTCGCTGTGCGCGCCACGATCTCGCTTTCGAGGTCGACGGCGAGAGCACGGGTGGTGGCCCAGGCCTGCTTCTTTTCGGTCCGCGTCGCGAGGATGGAGGTCGCACCCAACACAGGCCCTCGGATGGCGCCGATCGACTGCGCGAAATTGCTCAGCCGCCGCATAAATTGCGATTCGACGACCCAATGGCACCCTTCCGAAACGACCTCACCGGAAACGATCACAGTACCGGCCTCCAGTTCCGGCGCTAACCCTCCGGCAATGCCGAAGCTGATCAGGCACTCGGTCTGCGCAGCTGCCGCGCCGACGCGTGCGGCGGTGCGATCCCGGTCTCCGGCTCTGATTACGGCCGAAAATCCCGCGGCGCGTGCGATCTGCGCTTCGACGGCAAGGCCCGAAGTGCACAGCACCGTAGCGGGTCGTTGCATGTAAAGCTCCCGTTACTTTTTGTGCTCAACCGCTCCGTCTACGAAGGGGCGGCCAAATTTATTCGAAATTTGGTAATCGGCGAAGGATCAGAGTGCGATCCCAAGCCACGGGCCCCTTGCCTGGGAATTCTCTACCCGCAGAAAGGGACTTTGGCTACGGACAAAGCGACGCGGCGCGCGGTTCCCCGCGAAGCTGCAGCAGGAAGGGTGGTGGATGGTCCGGCTGAGTGCTGACGATCCCGATCGGCCTGACGATGCGAGATTCGGCAAGCCTGACCCAAAAGGTGCCAAACATGATCGCCACCAGCAGGATGAGTTCGGTGAGTGCGAACTGTGCGCCGATGCATACGCGCGGGCCGGCGCCGAACGGCAGATAAGCGAAACGGGCCGGTGGCGAGCGTGAGGTAAGAATCGCTACGAATCAAAGGCCTCCGGTTTGTCCCAAAACCGACGGCGCCGGTGCAGGACCCAGGGGGGCGACCAGGACCAGCGACCGCGCGGGCACAAGGATCCCTTCGACGAGGTCTTCGGCGAACGCCTGGCGGACGATTCACAAATGCCGGCGGATACAGTCGCAGGGCTTCGTCGACTATCGCTCGCGTGCGGATGAGTTGTGGCGCTGCATCGGCTGCGCCTTCCGGTCCGAGATCGACCGACGGGACTTCCGCTGCGACTGCCTCTGCTCGTCTGGCGCTGATGCCATCAGGTAGAGCGACCAGAACAGAGCGGCGGCGGTGGTTTCGCGCCCACGACGGTCGTCGCGACCTGTTCGGCGAGCTGCTCAGATCGAAGAGGCCTCGTTCGGCTCCGTCACGGGGTCTGCGCCGCCGCTCGTCGAGTGTGTTCTCGATCACTGCTATCAAGCGCCGCCGGAAGCGAGGCCGCCCGAGGTCAAAGGGTGTCGGGATTTTCGAGAGGTAGTACGAAGTCGAGCAGGGTCGGGCGCCCGAGGTGCGCTGCGTAGCGTAAGATCAGCCGGCGCGTCTCCACGCCGTATTTTTCATCTCGAGGGAGAACATCGCGGCCCGATGATCTCCAAAGCGAGGCGCTTGAGCACCCGGACGAGGTCGATGTAGGACCTCCCGGACGCCATCAGATCAGCGATGAGCGAGTTTCCGGCGGCCGCGACGTGCCGCGCCAGGATGTACACCGCGCGCGGTGCAAAAGCCGAGGCCGTGGTTCGCCGCTGGCGCTTCCATTCCTCGCCTGTACTAAGGAACAGGCCACGGCCGAAGACCGGCCCGAGGACGCGAATCGTGGGCGCCGTCCGAACGTAGTTGCCGGAGTTTCGACTAGGATGCGGCGAATTGCGTCAGGCGATTGAAGATAAACTGACGATGGCCGAGAAATCGATGAACAACGATGTCGTCCTCGAATGCCTCACGTGGAAATGTCGCCAGCGCATTGCCGCGCAATGCCTTCAGCAGGCTCGCCAAGAAGCCCATACCGTTGCAATATGGGGTGGCGTTATTCGTAACTCGCTCACCGCTCGCGCTCCTGCAAGTCGCGAACGGTCCCGTCGATATGCCAGTTCCGATTTCCGCTCCGGTCAAGGCGAACCAGTCGGGTGTCAGATGCCGAACTCCACCTGCCGAGAGTTTCCTGTCGTTAGGCGGCGGTAGCGGGCTAGGGCCCATAGCGGGAAGAAGGCGCGGTACCCGTGATAACGAAGATAAAAGACACGCGGAAAACCGACGGCCGTAAACCACGACTCGTCCCAATTTCCATCCTCATCTTGGTTGGCGATCAGATAAGCGACGCCGCGGGCGACCGCCGGATGTTTTACCTTTCCGGCTGCCATCAGGCCGAGCAAGGCCCAAGCCGTCTGCGACGCTGTGCTGTACTGGGCGTCGCCGTGAGGCGCGCCGGGAAAATAGGATTTGGCGCTTTCTCCCCAGCCGCCGTCTCCATGCTGCCGGGCAAGCAGCCAGTCGACTGCTCGCCTTGCTTCCGATGAAGAGGGTTCGGTACCGGCAGCGTTAAGGGCCGCGAGCACAGACCAGGTTCCATAGATGTAATTCGTGCCCCATCGGCCGAACCAGCTGCCGTCGGGCTCTTGTTCACGCCGGAGATATTCGATCGCCGCGGAGCGAACCGGGTGATCGGCAGCATAGCCGATCTGGGCGAGGAACCCGAGGCATCGGGCGCTAACGTCGGCCGTCGGCGGGTCGAGTAATGCGCCATGATCAGCGAACGGGATATGGTTCAGGTAATAATGGGTGTTGTCCGCATCGAAGGAAGCCCACCCGCCATTTCGGCTCTGCATGCCGACGACCCATTCGGCCGCGCGGTCGATAGCCCGGCGATAGCGCGCGGAATCGAAACGATCGAGGGCGAGCGCCACGACGGCCGTGTCGTCGAGATCGGGATAGTGCGGGTTCTCATATTGGAAGGCCCAGCCGCCGGGCCGCACCCCAGGGCGGGTCACCGCCCAATCACCTGCATGCTCCAGCACCTGCTTGGTCTCGAGCCAGTCGAGCGCGCGTCGAATCGTCGGGCCAAGCGGCGGATTACCGACCTCGATCAGTGCGTGGCAGGCCAACGCCGTGTCCCAGACCGGAGAGAGACAGGGCTGACAGTAGCTCTGCTCGCCGTCGAGAACGAGGAGCTTTCGGGTTGCGGCCAAGGCGGTCGCACAATCGGAGTGATCGGGCGCATAACCAAGACAATCGAACATCATGACGGAGTTCGCGATCGCCGGGAAAATCCCCCCGAGACCATCCTCGCCATTGAGGCGCTCGGTCACAAAGGCGACGGCCTTCTCGATTGCCCGCTGCCGCGCATTCGCGGGGAAATACGGCTCGGCCCGACGCAACAATCGGTCGAGCATTCCGAAAGCCAGCGACAGGGGCGACGATGTCGTGCCAGAAATCCAGTTGCGCTCCAGTTCCGGGGGATCGACGAACAGTTCACGGATGGTCACGCACTTCGGGTTGCGGGCGCGCGGCCTCAGCGCCATCAGCACGAGCAGCGGCACCAGAACGGTGCGCGACCAGTAGGAGACCTTGGAGACGTGAAACGGCGACCAGCCGGGTAATAGCATGATTTCGACCGGCATGACCGGGACCGCCCGCCAAGGGACCTCCCCGAACAATGCCAATGTAGTGCGGGTGAATACGTTACAGCGGCGGGCACCGCCCCGCGCCAATATTGTTGCGCGGGCCCGCGCCATATGCGGCGCGTCGATCGGGTCGCCCGCTGCCTTTAGTGCGAAATAGGCTTTGACGGAGCAGCTGATATCGAGATCGCCACCATGGAACAGGGGCCAGCCGCCGTCCGCCCCCTGTCGCGCCCGGATGTATCGGGCGATCCGAGCCTGAAGCTCCGGCTCGATACGCCCAAGATAATGCTGTAGCAATATGTATTCGGACGGTATCGTCGCGTCGGCCTCGAGTTCGAAGACCCAGTTACCGTCGGCGCGCTGTTGCGCGAGTAATGATTCGCTGGCGCGCAACACGGCCTTGTCGAGCCCCGGCACGCGGACCTGGCCGCTCGGAGCCGCGAATTCTTTCGCCGTCAGTCCATCATTCATGGAAGGGCACGCTGCCGTTCCTGCTCTGTCGTCGATGCGTCGCGTGTTGGCCAGCAACGATCGGTTCTCATAGGCGTGCCAGCCACCGCGAGCGCCCGCCCTGCTGCCGTAAAGCCGGAGGCGATAGCGCCTTCGATCGCTGCAGGCAACCCGGTATCGACATAATCGCCGGCTAGTAGAAGGTTCTTCCACCGTGTCGTCGGTGCCGGACGGCGAAGCAGCTGTGCGGGGCTGGCCAGAAAGGTCGCCCGCCGCTCTTTGACGATTCGCGCGGGCGGGACCGGATAGGCCGGGAGCCGATACGCGAGTGCGGCGTCGCGCCATAGCAGATCGCGCAGCTCCTCCGCTGGTTGGTCGACAACCCTGGTCGCGGCGCTCACTGTCACGGACAACCCCTCGCGTTTGCGAAAGATCCATTCGGCGGCACCGCCAATCATCCCGACGAAATGCGGTGAGCCCGCCGGTACGGCACAACGAAAATGCGCATTGACGATCGGGGAATAGCCATCGGGCACGGTGAGCGCCGGAACCAGCCGAGCCGCCACTGCTGCAGGCACAGCGAGGATCAGGCTGTCGCCCCGGCCGAGCCCAACCGAGCGGGTATCGAACACGAGTTCCGTGACGCAATCGAAGGCGAAATGGAGGCCCCGGAGCCGCGCGCCGAAGCAGATTTCGGCGCCTTGCGCGCGCAGGCGGGCGAGCGCCGGGTCGACAAAGGTTTCCGAGAGCCCGTGGCGCGGCACAAGCGGGCGACACGCCGCGCCACCCCGCCCGAGGGTTTCTGCGAGGACCCGCCAGAACAGCCTGGCCGACGCGTCGCCGGCGCTGGTGTTCAACGCAGCAACCGCGAGCGGCTCCCACAAGCAGCGGAACACCTCCTCTCCTCGGTCGAGCGCCTCGACCACCGTGGCCGATGGGTCGGCTCTCGGCAACGTCATGACAGCGAGGTAATCAGTTGCTCGCGTCTCTGGCACTCGTCTCTTCGAGCTCAAGATCCACCACGGGAAGACCCCGCGGTTCGGCCGCAAGGTCCAGCGCCGCCCGGTCTTGGCATCTATGAAAGGAAAGACTGCATCCGACGGACCCTCGAGCGTATCGAGCGCGCCGATCAATTCGAGGTAGTCGAGCGCCCGATGGTTGCCGGCGAGCAGGAGATGGTTGCCATTGTCAATGCGGCAGCCGAGTTCGGCATCCAGATAAGAACGGCAGCGCCCGCCGGCGTGACGGCCGGCTTCGTAAAGCCGCACGCCCCGACCCTCCGCGGCGAGCCTGACCGCGGCGGCGAGGCCAGCGAGCCCGGCGCCGACGACATGCACGGTACCCAACCCCGCTGTCATACCAGACCGTGCCGCAACACCAGCCAGAGCTTAAGCGGCTTTGACACGTTCACGCGCGTCGCGGGGTCGCGCCACCCCGACTGCAGCAGGGCCGAAAGTGTCGCATGGTAGATCGCGGCCATCACCGCGGCGGGCCGCATCGCTCGGCGCGAGCAGCTCACCATAGCGCGCATACTCAACTGGAAGTGCTCCTCGGCGATGGCCGCGACCTCGCGGCAGACCGCCGGTAGCGCTGGATGGCGCAAGACCGCCCTGGGATCGGATCCGTGGATCCCGTGCCGGTCGAGAACCTCGCGGGGTAGATAGAGCCGCCCGCGGCCGGCGTCCTCGTGGAGATCGCGCAAAATATTGGTCAGCTGCAGAGCCCGGCCGAGCGACTCCGCGACCGCATGAGCAGCATCGCTTGGCTCACCAAAGACGTGAACCGAGAGATGGCCGACCGCGCTTGCAACGCGTGCGCAGTAGAGGTCGAGCGTCGCGAGATCGGGTGCGCGGATATCCCCGCGCGCATCCATCTCCATGCCGTCGATGACGGCCAGAAAATCTCGCCGGCGCAGGTGGTAGCGCGCCACCGGCTCACTCAGTGCTTGAGCGACGAGATGGCGCGGATATCCGGCATAGAGAGCATCGATTTCCTCGCGCCAGGCGGCGAGGGCTTCAATCTTGCACTCGACCGGCTGATCGCCGTCGGCGAGGTCGTCGACCTCCCGGCAGAATGCGTAGACCGCGTACATCCCGTTCCGGCGGTGCTTCGGCAGGAGGCGCATCGCCCAATAGAACGAGGTACCGGCCGCCTCGACCCGATGCCGGATCGTTTGGCGCAGCATCGTGTCGCCCGGCCGCTCTGCGACAGCGCCGAACGCGACATCGTTCATCCTCGGAAACCTCGCAGCACGCCAACCACAAGGGCAGCTATGAAATCCGATTTTCGGAGTCCTACCCGGTCCGCCAAGGGGTCGCCGCACCGCAATCGGCGCAGCAGGCGCGTTGCGAGTTCGACAATGACGGCACTTTCCCAACGCAATCCGGATGAGACGACTTGAGGCGCCAGATTGCGCGCGTTCGCTACGAGCATCTCGGTCCGGTCGAGCATGCTGTCGAGCACCCGACGCAATCTCGGGCACGACACGCGGGCTGCCAGAGTTTCGACTCCGATCCCTTCCGCCAGGAGATCCGTCATCGGCAGATAGACCCGATCGAGCGACCGATAGTCATCGGCGCAATCCTGCAGATGGTTTAGCACCTGCAGCGCCGAGCATAGCGCGTCGGAGGCAGGCCATGTCTCGCGGCTCTCCCCGTGGAGGTCGAGCAGCTGCCGCCCGACCGGTGAGGCCGAGTAGCGGCAATACGCCATCAAATCCTCCCAGTCGTGGTAGCGCAGCTTTGTCGCATCCAGGCGAAAGGCGTGCAGCACGTCCTGGCAGTGTTGCGCGGTCATCCGCGTCTCGACCAGGCTTTCATGCATCGCCCTAGCGGCGGGCGAATCTTTGCCTGGCGCGCCGCCGAGAATCGCTGCCATACGATCGAGGCGGCGAAGCTTCTCGTCGGCGGTCAGCGCCGCGTTATCGGCGATGTCGTCGGCATTTCGGGCGAATCTGTAAAAGGCGTGCACATGGGGTCGCAGATCGCGCCGGATCAAGAAGGAGCCGACCGGAAAATTCTCCGCACTGCGCCCCTTGCCCGACGGGGTCTCGACACTATCGGCAACCTCCTGTCGCAGCGCGGCGTGCTCAGCCGTCATCCGATGTATCCGTTCGCCTTGAACCAATGCACCGCATCGGCAATCGCATTGCGCGCCGGACGCGGCGTGTAGCGCAGCTGACGAGCGGCCTTCTCCGAGGTGAAATACATTTTCTTTCGCGCCATCCGAACTCCGTCGAGCGTAATAAAGGGCTCCTTGCCGCTCAGCCGCGCCATCAGCTCGGCCCCGATCGCCACGGGATAGGCCACGGTATATGGGACGCGAATTCGAGGGGGCCGCGTCCCGGCCGCCTGTGCCACTTGCGTGAGGATCTTCGCAAGAGACAGGTTCTTGCCGCCGAGGATATAACGCTCACCGACCCAGCCCATTTCTGCCGCCGCCAGGTGGCCGGCAGCGACATCGTCGACATGCACGATGTTGAGACCGGTATCGACATACCCCGGCATATGCCCGCGCGCGGCTTCGAGGATCAGCCGACCGGTAGGCGTCGGTTTGCGGTCGCGCGGCCCGACCGGGGTCGACGGATTGACGATGACCGCGGGCAATCCCCGCTTGGTGACCAAGCCGCGGACGAGTTCCTCGGCTTGGAATTTCGAGCGCTTGTAGGGGC
>Ga0306923_10005226_pt1 | contig 12616 bp, 6 predicted proteins | sample sta12Can44000108_FD_203841 | JGI IMG/M metagenome (GOLD analysis project Ga0306923, IMG submission 203841) | Lab enrichment of tropical soil microbial communities from Luquillo Experimental Forest, Puerto Rico - statanox.12C.anox.44.000.108 (v2)... | ecosystem: Environmental > Terrestrial > Soil... | reverse complement strand
CAGGGTTACGGGATCGTCGGCCTCGACACGCGCAAGGCGCGCCGAAATCTCGTTCTGCTAGAGCCGGCTGTCGCGCCGTTGCACCGCCGAGACCAACTTTGATCGCTCAGGCTTATGCGAACCTGAGGGTCACGTAAACTATCGGGCCCTCGCCCTCGGTAGTCATTTGGAGGCCGCTCTGCTCGAACACTTTCAGCATGGCGACGGCCCCTGACACAGACGTGCCAGAACGCTGGCCTCGCTGCGGCGCGTCGCTCTGTTGTGTTGGATCCGTTGAATCCCTGGTACCACATCTGGCTCGGTGGGTCTCTGGCGCTCGCTCGACGCTATGGTGACGCGAGAGCGGCATATAGGGACGCGAAAGCGCTAGCTCCAAAGGACGTGAATGTCAACGGAACGGCCAACGGATGGATCGGGCGGGCGAACTACTCGAGCGATGACTTCCAAAGCGCCCGGGCAGCGTGCGAATCTGCGGACGAGGACGATCAGCTTGTTTGTTTTGCATTGACGTATAGCGAACTCGGGTAGCACGCTGCTGCAGAGACCATGCTTGCCAGATTGGAAGCATCCCCGTACGGCGCCGCCCATCCCGTGTTAGCAGCGACGATTTACACTCAGTGGGGCGATACCGTTCGCGCACTGGACCGGCTTGGAACAGCAATGCGTTTACACGATCCATTCTTGGTTAACGTGAAGGCATTCGATTGGTTCGACCCGCTACGGAAAGAGCCACGCTTCCAGGCGATCGAGCGGGAATTGGAGTTTCCATCGAACTGAGGCGAGCCGACCGTCCGATAAGCGGAAATCAGAGTAGCCGAGGCGATAGTGCTTACATAGAAGGAGATGAATCCATGAAACTCATGCACAAAGCGATATTGGCAGTGGGGTTGGCTATTCCGGCCATTGCTGCGGCTGCAGATATCGATGGAACCGTTCCCCTGACTTGCACACCTTCCGCCGGTTTCGATTGCAGTCCCGAAAAGTCATGCGGAAAACTCAAGCCACAGTCCGATCCGCCCCCTGGCGGGTGGAAGATGGACATCGACTTTGCGAACAAGATCATCAAGACTCCCTACCACCAGACGAATCTGCTGCCGGTCCAAAACACCGCGATCAATGATGACCAGTTGATACTACAGGGCGCGTCCGACAAGTTTGCGTGGAGTTCCGTGGTCCTCCGCAAGACCGGAAAGATCACGATCACGGTTGCGGACCTCAAGGGCGCGTACGTGATATTCGGCGAGTGCAAGGCGGCGGCACCCGCGGGCTGATGGATTAGGTGAAGCCGCGAACGGACCCATCAGGTGTGGAGGGCGGCAATACCGACGCCGCGATTACCTTCCGCTTCAGTCCGCTATCCGTTCCTGCCGTTCCTCCAATGCCGCGAGTCCGAAGGACGGCGACCGAGTGCAAGTTACATCGGTCGCCGTCCAGTCGTTTACCGCTGATGCCGTGGACGTTGGAGATCAGTCGTCGTGTTTTTTCATGAGGTGGAAAAAGGTGTTTCCGTCAAGACCGTTCTTGCTGGTTGGGTTCGAGTAGTCGATGACTCCCTTGGTCGCAGTGGTCCCTTCGAAAGCCGCAGCAGGGACGGGCGGGCCAAAGCTGCAGCTAACTACCATTATCCCGTCTTCACCATCGGAATAGTGGACCCTAAGGATGGCAAGGCCCGTAACCACGTCGGCCGGGTTCCCGAAGCCGTCGGTGATCCCACTCGGCAAGCTACCACCAGATTCTTTCCAGAATAGGAACTCGGTTACCCGATAATGCCCGCTTGCTATAGGTGTCCCGTCCTCCATGGCCGTCGCCCATGTCCCTCCCCCGGTCACCTTGTGCGGCTTGCTGGGCTCGAAGGTCCCTGTACCAGTGAGCGTAATCGTCGAGTTATCTCCGGTCCCCTGAGCTGGAATGAGGGCGGCTACTGAGGTACTGATGCCCCCCGGGAACACCGTAATTTCAGACCCAGATATTGAAATTTGAATGATGTCCCACCGAACCTCAGTTTTGTGATGATCCGAAGCTACGAGGGGTGAGGCACCCAGGCAACAAAGCCCCAAGGCGATCATTGACACAACGGTTGAGTTCTTGATGCGCATTTGACGTCTCCCTCAGCGCTCACGACGCGCTGAACTCGGATTACCTGTTCGCCCCTCGAGGCGGGACGCTTACCAACAGCGCACGCGAGCCCGCGAAAGACGGCCCCTGGATTCCGAGAGTAGTTGTGCTCAGCATGCGACTGAGCCTGTGGATGAGGTGAAGCAGAAACGCGCGCGAAATCTGCTCGCCATGTGCGAGCTTGTCAAGAACTCTTGCCATACGAGAGCCTGAGCTTTGCCCTGCTTGCTACACCTATAACGCGGCTCCACGCCGCTCGCTGCGTCGCAACTGCAATCGTACCTCCTTGAAGGGAAAGAATTCTCCGCTCGGCCGCGTCTCTTATGTCGCGGCGCGACCGCGGAGACCAGCGTCATAGCGTTGTAATGCTGAAGCGCCGTTTGTTGGCTGCAGCGCAGCGCATCGAGCGCCGAGGGAAGTTGCAACAGCGCAGTGCTCGGGTTCAAAAACACGTTGCTCGGTACCAGGCGTATACTCCGAGGCCGCGGCAGGGCGCTCGCCGTCATCGCGAATCGCGCCCTTTCACATCACTCACCATGAAAACTAGCCGCAGGTTGAACTCAACCGGACGAGGTCCTGTTCTCACCGGGTCCATCGTCGCGCTGTGTAGACGGCGCGATGACGACAGCGCGCCGCAAGCTGCTTTCCGGCTACTCACAACCGCCCGCGATTAGGAGAAGACCATGGCCAAGAGATCATTTTTTGAGTCTTCGGGGCTCCGGACCGCCGCGTCACTCTTGGGGCTCGGGTTGGTGATCGCTTCATTCTCACCATCGGTGCTGGGCCACAATTCGCAAGGCGCCCTGATCGCGCGCGGCGCCGGCACCACCATCATTGAGGGAGGTACGGGAAGCACGGGAGGCTTTATTCCGGTGTTTACCACGTTGGCTTTCCATGCTGAAGAGGATGGCGGAGGCGTGACGGGTGACTTTGAGTGCTTTGCCCGTGTACCGGAAAGCCCGACGGGAAGCGGAAGCGCCGCGTTCACTGTCAACGCCATGTATGTGACGGGCCGAATCACCGGCGCGGTTCTTAACGGGGATGCCGCAACCCTCACAGGTACGGCCACGATCACTGGGCTTGGCGCGGGCACCAACGTTCCCTTTTCAATTGTCGTGCACAGGGGCGGGCCAGGAGCCACCGCCGTCCTCACCACCGGAGCTCTCGTGTTTCACGAGGTTCTGGTAGAGGGCTCCATAGAGGTGCGGCGGAAAGAAGAGTGAGAGAGGTCCCACTCTAAGCGACGCGCCGACTCAGTCTCGGCACTCAACGTGATGGTCACCGCGGCCTCGTACGGCGGGGGGAATATGCGTTCGTGTCCGCGGTTCGCCGCGTCGTGGGCACGGTGCGATAGCCAATCGAAGTTCGGCAAAGGGGCAATATGAGCGACCTAACATCAACCATAACTGGGCCAGCTCAGGTAGAAACGGGACAGGGCGTTGCGACCGATCAAGTCTCTCAGTCGCTCAGTCGGCGCTCGTTCCTGACAGGTGCGGGCATGGGGGCAACCGCGGCAGCCGCTTCCGTCATGGGGCCAGCGTTACTCGTGACCGGAAGCGCCAAAGCCGATGAGGGCGGAGATGATTCGGATGACGACGAGAATGACGTGCGCGCGGAGCGGACGTTTAAGATCCGCGTGCGGGCGGCAAAACGAGAGCGCGCGGTCCCAATTCCAGATCAAATCAATAACGGCGATGAACGCGAGTACGACACCTTTATCGGAAGCTTTTCGCAAGGCTTACCACACAACGGTATCGGAGAAGTGGATTCTGGCGCATATGAGGCCCTGCTCTCAGCAATCAGGAGCGGCAAGCCGAGCGACTTTGCCAAGATCCCGCTCGGAGGGAAAGCCAAGCTAGCCAACCCGCAAGCCGGACTAGCATTCAGTCTGGAGGGAACCGACAGCGGGCAGCTGACGATCCCACCGGCGCCTCGTCTGGCAAGCGCGGAGCGTGCGGGGGAAATGGTCGAAGACTACTGGATGGCCCTAACGCGCGATGTTCCTTTTTCGGAATTCGGAAACGAGCCACTCACGGTTGCGGCAATTGCCGATCTCAACAAACTGTCGGACTTCGGGGGTCCCAAGAGCGGCGGTAAGGTGACTCCGGGCACGCTGTTCCGCGGGTTAACGCCCGGTGATCTGATCGGTCCCTACCTTTCGCAGTTTCTGCTGACTACGACAGCCTTGGGAACGCTTGGTATCAAGCCGATCTACAACACTTATTTGGCCGGGAAGAATTACCTCACCGATTTCGACTCCTGGCTTGCAGTCCAGAACGGTCAGGGGCCGTTCCCACCTAACGTCATCTCGGGCACCACCTATATCAAGAATGGTCGTGATCTTGGCGCATATGTGCACGTGGACTTCCCCTACCAGGCGCACCTGGTTGCGACACAGATACTGCTCGCCAAGGCCCCGTTAAGTCCCAGCAATCCGTATCTCGCGATCAAGAATCAGTCAGGCTTGATCACTTTCGGTTCCGGACACATCCAGGACTTCCTGGGGGAAGTGACGCAGTGCGCGCTCAAGGCGATGTGGTACCAGAAGTGGTTCGTGCATCGCACGCTGCGACCCATCGCCTACGGCGGTCTGGTTCACAACACCATGACCGGAGCTGCACGGTACCCTATTCATCGCGACGTGGTGAATTCGGCCGCCATCAAGGATGTATTCGCCCAGTATGGGACGTACCTTCTGCCGGCTGCCTACCCGGAAGGTGGACCGCAGCATCCATCCTACGCCGAGGGTCATGGTGTCGTGGCAGGCGCGTGCGTGACGTTACTCAAGGCATTCTTTGATGAAACCTTCGTGCTGCCAAACCCCGTCGTGCCCGCCGATGATGGCCAGTCATTGCCTCTTTATCTGGGTGCCGACGCCGGTCAGATCACCGTTGGCGGTGAGCTGAACAAGCTCGCCCACAACATCGCCCTGGGGCGCGACATCGGCGGGGTACATTGGCGCTCGGACGCTGAACAGGCTCTCTTGCTAGGTGAGCAAGTTGCGATCAGCGTGCTGCGGGATCAACGGCGTACTTACAACGAGCCATTCGAAGGGTTTACCTTCACGAAGTTTGACGGCAAGCCCACCACTGTCTAGGCGCCGGGACTCGACGATCCGGGAATGACGCTGCACGGGGCGCGCTCGGCGGACTAGGGTCGAGTGCGCCACCTGCTATCTCGCCAGCAGCGCCAAACATAACGGTTTCCGTATTTTAAATGGGGCGTGACGGAATCGAACGGTCGACCAGCGGATTAAAAGTTCGAGCGCACACTCGTTTACAGTAGCCAGACGCACATAAACGCATAAATCCATTGGCCCTAGAAAATGCAGTTCACTTGGGAAAATGCAGCTGGTCGAGCGCCAGTGCAAATTCAGTGCAAATCGTGCAGGTCTCGAACCGCTTCCCGCGTCGACTAGTTGAAGTGACCATCGGAAGCCTCGCCACCACCGAGCGCACGCTGCTCCGATCACTTCACGCCGATCAGCGACCCGACACGCTGCCAGAGAGTACGAGGCGGCGCATACTGCCGGCGGACCGCATCGTACTCCGCGGCAACTTGTTCCATCATTTCCGCGCGCTCGAGCAGGTGCGCGATCGAGGCGCGCCGGTAGCGCCACTCCTTCCAGGCGTCATCGGGCCAGTCTTCGAGCCGTGCGCGTTCCGTGGCGGCGGCGTAATATCTGAAGGCTTGTAGCAGAAGCGCATTTCGCGTCGTAGCGCTTTCGTCGCTGAACGCAGCACGATCATCCCGCTCGGCAAAGCGGGCCAGCGCCGTGGGCTCGGCGACCTCAGCACCTTTTTGGTACCACGACCAGGCGCGAGCATCATCGGGCGTGAGCAGATAGCCAGCTTTGCTTCCGACTTGACGCAAACCGTGCTCGTAGAGACTTCCCAGCTCAGAGGCCGCAATTGATACACCGTCCCTCCAGGCCTGCTGGTAGAGGGTAATCGCTCGCGCAATATCCAGCATTCCGGCAGAGGGCTGCGACAGCAGCATCGCGAGATCCACGTTCGCGGCGCGGTAGCCGGCAGCAATTGCACGCTCGAAATCCCGCCTCGCACCCTGGAAATCACCTCTTGCCATTAGCGCTCTGCCCTGCTGGTACACCGCGCGGGTGGTGCCTGCAGCGCTTTCCCGAGCGCAGGCCATCAAGGCGATGTCCGGAACGATGCGCTTGAGCGTGACGCCCGGCGCCTGGCGTGCGGGATCGTACGGGGCGGCCGCGGACTGATCGCATTTCGATGGGTTGGACCACTGACGCACTTCAGAGAGAGCTGGCATTCCCAACTGAAAGCGCTCGCCACTTGACAGGCGATCGAACTGTGCCGCCTGTGCCCACTCAACCTGAGCGTCGAGAGGGGCCGCGCGTGCGTCCCAGAGGCGTGCGGTTTCGTCGTATGAGATCGTCAGGATGCGCTGGCCCCCTGGCAAAAATGTGGCGCTAGCCACCCATTTCGTGTGCCCCCTGAGCACCTGGAGCTGCTCTCCGCTTGCGACGTCCCAGAGGCGTGCGGTTTGGTCCAGTGAGGCTGTCGCGATGCGCTGTCCGTCGGGCGAGAACGCAGCCGCAACTACCCATGCGGTGTGCCCGCTCAGCACCTGAAGCGGCTCACCGCTCATGGCGTCCCAGAGACGCGCCGTCCTATCGTACGATGCCGAAACGATGCGCCGCCCGTCGGGGGAAAATGCGGCGCTGTTCACGCGTTCCGTATGTCCGCTCAGTACCAGCAGCTGCCGGCCGCTCGCAGCGTCCCAGAAGCGTAGGGTCCCGTCGGCCGAGACCGTGAGGATTCGCTTCCCGTCGGGCGAATACGTGCCAGTGAACACCCACCCCGTGTGCCCGCTCAGCGCGTGCAGCTGCACGCCGCTCGTGGCGTCCCAGACGCGCGCCGTCTTATCGAGTGAGTGCGTCACGATGTGCCGCCCATCGGGCGAGAACTCGGCGCCGTCTACAGCGTCCGTGTGCCCGCTCAGCACCTGCAACTGCTGCCCGCTTGCAACATCCCAGACTCGCGCGGTCTTATCGCCCGAGGCCGTCACAAGGTACCGTCCATCCGGCGAGAACGCGGCGCTGAATACACCGTCCGTGTGCCCGGACAACATGTGGAGCTGCTGACCGCTCGCGACGTCCCACAGGCGCGCCGTACTATCGAGCGAGGTTGTCGCGATGCTTCGTCCATCAGGGGAGAATGCCACGTGAGCCACAAGGTCCGCGTGCCCGCTGAGCACCTGGAGCGGCTCTCCGCTCGCAGCATCCCAGAGGTTCGCGCTCCGATCGTTTACGGATGTTACGATGCGCCGCCCGTCAGGCGAGAAATCGGCTAGCGCCGCTCCCGCGTTATTTGTCGGTTGCGTGCGCCGGCTCAACACCTGGAGCTGCTCCCTACTCTCGGTGTCCCAGAGTCGCGCGGTCCCATCGGCGGACGTGGTAACAACGCGCTGGCCGTCCGGCGAAAATGCGGCGTTGTGCACGCGATCCGTGTGTCCGATCAGCACCCGCAGCTGCTTGCCGGTCACGGTGTCCCAAAGGCGCGCCGTCTTATCCGCTGAGGCCGTCACGATGAGCCGCCCGTCGGGCGAAAACGAGGCGGTAGTCAGCCACACCCTGTGTCCGCTCAGAACCCGGAGTAGCTCTCCGCTTGCAGCGTCCCAAAGGCGCGCCGTCTGATCCGCTGAGGCCGTCACAATGAGCCGCCCGTCGGGCGAGAACTCGGCGTCATTTACCGGATCCGTGTGACCTCTCAGCACGCGGAGCTGCTTGCCGGTGACGGTGTCCCAAAGGCGCGCTGTTCTATCGGATGAGGCCGTGACGATGCTTCGTCCGTCAGGCGAAAATGCCGTGCGGAAAACCGATCCGGTGTGCCCGCTGAGCACCCGGAGCTCCTCTCCGCTTGCGGCGTCCCAGACGTGCGCCGTGTTATCCGCTGAAACCGTCACAAGGTACCGTCCATCTGGCGAGAACGCGGCGCTGACTACAGCGTCCGTGTGCCTCAGCACCCGCAACTGCTGCCCGCTTGCAGCATCCCAGACTCGCGCGGTCTTATCGTCCGAGGCCGTTACAAGGTACCGTCCATCCGGCGAGAACGCGGCGCTGCCTACAGCATCCGTGTGCCCGGACAACATGTGGAGCTGCTCACCGCTCGCGACGTCCCACAGGCGCGCCGTCTTATCGAGTGAGGTCGTCGCGATGCTTCGTCCGTCGGGGGAGATTGCCACGGCCACGAGGTCCCCGTTTCCGGTGAGCACCTGCAGCTGCCGGCCGCTCGCGGCGTCCCAGACGCGCGCCGTCTGATCCAATGAGAACGTAACAATGCGCCGGCTGTCGGATGAGAACGCGGCGCTCCACACCTTGTCCGTGTGTCCGGTGAGAACCAACACCTGCGCATCCGCCGCACGTGCTTCCTGAAACACGTTCACGGCGTCGGCGGTGTAGGACCGCTCCCCGCCTCGATTCCCCAACACTTCCAGAACGATCCCCAACGCGCCGGGCACGTCACCCTCCTGAAGGCGCCCGGCCGCCGCCTGCGTCAAGGAACGCCTCTGCGCCTGAAGCGTTGCATCCCGCTGGGCGGACGCGAGCTTGGCTTCGTAGCCGCCCCCCACCGCCAGCAGGCCCATGCCCGCGGCAATCACGGTCACCCGGCGCAGGGTCCGCTGCTGGCGACTCCGATGCCGATCGATCGAGCGCTTGATGTACGCAACGAGCTCCGGCGAGAGCTCATCGGGATACTCGCGCAGCAGACGCCGGGCGTCGTTGAGATCGACGTCGGCCAACAGGCCATGCTCGGGCTCAAACCGCGCACGGAGGCGCGCGGTCAGTGAGCCGAGGCGGGCAGGAGAGCGAGCAGCTGCAACCGCCCCTTGGTTCGTGAGCGCGCGCCAGCGCGCATAGCGCTCCTCCAGGAGCCGCCGGATCTTCAGGGCTTCGGCGTTGCCTGCCACATAGTCCCGGGCCGTTTGCCATTCGCTGATCAGCGCCTCGTGGGCGAGGCGTGCGCTTGCCCCCTGGCCCGCCGCGGCGTCCGCCACCACGAGCCGTGCGGAGGGGTCCAGCAGCCCCTCGATCATCCGCCGCTTCGGCGTGCCCTCCGGAAATTCCGCCAGCGGTGCCCGCCGCGCGACCGCCCGCTCCACACTCCCTTCGCCCGCGCTCATCTGCACCAGCGCAAACAGCACCTGCCGGAGCGCCGCCTGCACCTCCGGCGGCTGTGCCGCGACGACGGCATCGGCTCGCGTGGCGATAGCCCCCTTGAGGCCACCAAGTTTGTTGTAGCCGTCATAGGTGAGCGTTCTTTCCGCTGCCTCCAGCACGTCCCGCCGGTAGAGCTGATCGAGGAGAAAAGACAGGAGCGGAAGCGCTCCCGGCTGACCGGCGGCTTCCTCGGCAATGAGGTCGTTCAACGGGATGCCGCTCGAGGGATGGGTCTCGAAATGAAGGGCGGCAGCTTCGGCCGGACCCCGGATCATCTGACTCAGCTCCGCAGGCGTCGGCGCAAGGACATCCAGCCGCCCCTCGCCGTGCGCCAAGCGCACCAGCTCCGGGGTCTCCGATGCGCGGTGCCAGAAGTCGGCGCGCATTGTCGCGATCACCCAGCCCAGTCCCGAGTGCACCAGACCCGAGAGGAACTGCACGAAGAGCTTACGTTCCTCGCTTGCCACGCGCTCCGAGGTAAAGAGCTCCTCGAGCTGATCGACTTCGAGAACGAGCTTCGCCCGCTCGTGACGCAGCATCCGCCCCTGCTCGCGGGCTTCCTCGGCCAGACGCTCCAACACCAGGGCGAAGGGCAGGTCGGGATGTGCGGCAATTTCACGCAGGTGATGCCCAAGGTCCCTGACCGACATAGAACCGCCCAACAGCTCCGGCAGGCCGGTTCCCGGGCCGCCACTCTCAGTAAGCCGCCGCGCGAACGCTTCGAAGAGTTCTTCTTCAGGACGGGTATCGCTCACCCTGAAGAGCGTCCGCCGCAGGAACGCCGTCCCCGATACCCGGTGCGGCACCAGGAGCCGGGGCACGACTCCTGCCTTCACAAGAGAGGATTTGCCCGAGCCGCTCGCCCCCAGCACGAGGAGAAACGGGCTCCCCGCCTCGGCGTTACCGGTCAGCTGCAGCAGTGCTGCTCCGATCGCTTCGTCGCGCCCGAAAAAGATCGACGCGTGCTCGAAGCCATAGGCCTCGAGCCCTCGAAAGGGGGCGCTCGGCCATAATCGCACCGGTGTCGCGCGCTGCTCAGAGCTCAGCGCCTGAATGCGCCTGTCAATGCAGCCGCGCAGGTCCCCCTCCAACTTCGCGGCGAAACTCTCCAGGCTCGTGAACTCCGAATAGCCGCCCTTGAACGTGCCGCGATCGGAAAAGTGACGCGCCCAGAAGGCGTTGAGCGCACGGAGCTGCGCAAGTACAGTCTCCTGGCGTTGCGCGTCCCAAGCGTCCACTTCTGCCTTCCTGCGGCTGCGGTACACCAGAATGTCAGGCACGTCGCGTTCGCGCGCGGCAACAAGTGCATCCTCATACTCCCACTCCGTTCCAGTGACCGGTGAGCGCCCGTCCATCCCGCGGTATTCGCGCACCGCGGTGCGCTCGGGAAGTAAAGTCCCGAGCCTCGACTCGAGGATGAGGATCACGACGTCAAAGCGGCTCGGAGGATCGATCGAGTCCTGAAAGTGCCCCGAGGCGAGCATCGGCTCGTATTCCCACAGATACGGCTCGATGGCGAAGAAGCGGGCATACGCGTGCGCCACCTTCTCGATGATCTGGGCGGCGACCTCGCGCGCCGTCATCACATCGCCCGGTGAGGACACAAAGATGCGCAACCGCTGTTGCGTCATGCTTGGGAGTCGCCCCGCTGCGTTGGTCCTTATTGTTTCTCGTAAGGAAGCATATCACCGGCACTCCGAATTACTGATCGGCGCCATTGGGACCCGGACCCGGACCGAATCTTGGAACGACGCCTGTGGGTCTCGATTTGTCACATGCGTGCACACCTGCCAGGGTGCTTGCAACCAGGCTCGAACCGAATGCGTCTAGGTCAACGGAGGGAAATGCCAACAAAATCAGGGCGGCTCGAAGGCCAACTCAGGGAAGTAACGCCAGCGCAGGTTGAGCCCGACTCCATGCCACGGTGTCAGCCAGCCCACGTTAAACACATGACGCCATTTCGGAGCCCCGACACACGCTGGCCTTAAATACCCTGCGCAGTCATGTGAGCCAAAGCCTGTCACCGGTGTGGTTTTCAGACTCTGTAGGTGCGTACCAGTGAACCCCTCAATGACCCGGCTCCAGGGAGCAGCGCGCGGTAACTGGCACTGACGTCGCCGCCGGTGGTCGAGAGCATACCGACCATGTCGTAGTAATGCCCCGCTAATCAGGATCGCCGAGGACATCGGCTACCAAAGTGACGCCGCATTCATCCGGGCATTCCGGCGCGAGTGTGGTGTTCCACCTGCGGCGTGACGCCGCGAGCAATCGACCCGCGTCCCGGTGCCATGACAATTACTACCCAAGTGAATCCCAAGGTAGTAGCGTAGAGCGGGGTCCGTTTACCGAAAGAGCCAAAACGGCCTGGTGACTCGACGCCTCGGGGGGCGCAATTTGTCTGCAAGAGCTGGTTCAATCCGGCTGCGGCAGGTCGTGCGATTTGTGCTGACTGCGTCAGCGACTGCAGCGGGGATGGGCGCGCTCCGTGGCCAGGAGCTGTCTACGCCCGCCGCCGAGCCCCCCACACCTCTCGAAGAGATCGTCGTTACCGGCACGAGGCTGACCACGTTAAATGAAGTGTCCGTCGCCCCGATCACTTCCGTATCCACACGCGAGATAGCGCATACCGGGCTGGCGCGCGTCGAGGACATCCTCAACACGCTGCCCATGGTTTTTCCGGGCGTAAACTCCAATCTCAGCAACGCTGCGGACGGTACCGCCTCAGTCAACCTGCGCGGCCTCGGGCCACAGCGCACATTGGTGCTGATGGACGGCGTGCGGCTCGGGCCCGGCTCCGCCGACGGGCGGAACTGGTCGGATCTCAATCAGATTCCCGTCGCTCTGGTCGAACGGATCGACGTGCTCACCGGCGGTGCGTCCGCAGTCTATGGAGCGGACGCGGTGGCGGGGGTGGTCAACTTCATCGTCAATACGCATTACGAGGGCATAAAGGTCGACGCGAGCTACCATTTCAATCGGCACAACAATGCCGATCAAGCTGGCGTAGCGGCGCTGGTCACTGCCGCCGGCGATCAACTACCGCCGAGCGAGGTCAATACATCGTTCGGCAAGAGTGCCTCGGTCACCATGGGGGCCAACTTCGCGGACAATAAGGGCAACGCAAGCGCTTACCTGACATACGATAACCAATCCTCAACGTTACAGAGCAAGTTCGACTACAGCGCCTGTACACTTGGTCCGACACCGTTCCCCCCGCCTTTCCATGCCCTGGCATGCGGAGGATCTTTTACCTCCCGCGGCGGCTCGTTTTTTGGCGTCGCTACGTCTGGCCCTACTCTTATCTCT
>Ga0306923_10005220_pt1 | contig 12621 bp, 8 predicted proteins | sample sta12Can44000108_FD_203841 | JGI IMG/M metagenome (GOLD analysis project Ga0306923, IMG submission 203841) | Lab enrichment of tropical soil microbial communities from Luquillo Experimental Forest, Puerto Rico - statanox.12C.anox.44.000.108 (v2)... | ecosystem: Environmental > Terrestrial > Soil... | reverse complement strand
GGAAGGATTTGAGAATGCTGCCCGACTCATGGCCTATATCGGCTATATCTGGATGGGGTTTCTCTTTCTTTTTTTTACTGCATCACTTCTGATAGATTGTTACAATTTTCTTGTCTTTTGCGTCTCACGAGTTTCCCATTCTGCTTTTTTGTCCATCCAGATTCCTGTCAGGATCGCATTTTTTTCCGCCTGCTCTTTAAGCGCAATGCTGTCTCTTTATGGTTATTTCGAGGCGCTTGATGTCAGGACTGAAAGGATTGTGGTTAAAAGTGAAAAGATCCCGAAAGTTCCGGGGAAAGTGACGGTTGTGCAGATTTCCGACGTTCATCTGGGACTGATCGTTAGGGAAGAGCGACTGCGTCGGATACTCAATGAGGTCGGAAAGGCACAGCCTGACCTCCTGGTTTCGACCGGCGACCTGGTGGATGGTGACATCAATCGTCTCCCTGGACTTGCCGCTATGTTCGATGAGATACGGCCCCGTTACGGCAAGTTCGCTGTCACTGGAAACCATGAAGCATATGCCGGATTGGAGAAGGCACTCGATTTCACGGAGAGGGCGGGGTTCAAGACCCTTCGCAATGAGGAGCTTTTGATTGGTACAAGTTTGGCCGTTGCCGGTGTGGATGATCCTGCTCTACGTATGCGCTACCCTTCACAGACGGTAGACGAAAAGGGGGTTCTTTCAGCCATACCCCGGAGCAGGTTTGTTCTTTTGCTCAAGCATCGGCCGGTTGTGGAAGGTGAAAGCCTTGGTCGCTTTGATCTGCAGCTTTCCGGCCATGTGCATAAGGGACAGATATTTCCTTTCTCCGTAATAACCCACCTCTTCTATCCGGTTAAGATGGGCTACTCCCGCCCTTCAATGACGTCTTCCCTCTATGTAAGCAGGGGTAGCGGCACATGGGGACCGCCGATCCGTTTTCTGGCGCCGCCAGAGGTGACCGTTATCGAGTTAGTCCACACCGGAATCTAGCAGTGGTGCCGGTGGCGCGGATTTTTTGGGGTTACTCGTTAACCGACATGCTATGCCAGGTTGACTAACCTTGGGGATATGTGGTAGTTAGATATCTAACCTTAAATTGTCATGGGCGTAAAGACGATGATGACAGTGTTTCACAAAGAGCTCGATGCATTGCGCGCGGAAGGACTTTACCGCCGCATGCAGTTAGTAGAGGGATGTCAGGGGAGCAGGATACTGCTGGACGGGCATGATACCCTGCTGCTCTGTTCCAACAACTATCTCGGATTGGCTAGTCACCCCCTGTTGAAAGAGGCCTCTATCAAGGCCGTGGAACGCTACGGAACGGGAAGCGGCGCGGCGCGGCTTGTCTCTGGAAACATGGAACTCCATGATGAGTTGGAAAGACGTATTGCTGGCTTCAAGGGGACGGAGGCTGCTGTGCTGTTCAATTCGGGGTATGCCGCCAATACCGGCATCATTCCTGCTCTGGTTGGTAGGGGGGATGTGATCTTCTCCGATCGTCTGAACCATGCCAGCATCGTCGACGGTGCGCTCTTGTCGCGGGCCAGGTTGGTCAGATATCCCCATAATGATATGAGAGCCCTGCGGAAACTTCTTTCTGAAATGGTGACAGACGGGCGGCGGCTGATGGTGACCGACGGTGTTTTCAGCATGGATGGAGACATTGCTTCTCTTGAGGAACTCGTGGCACTAAAAGAGGAGTTCGGTGCGCTGTTAATGGTTGATGATGCCCACGGTACCGGTGTCCTTGGTCAAACCGGGCGTGGAAGTGCCGAGCTGTGCGGTGCAATGGCCGGAATAGATATCCACATGGGTACTCTCGGCAAGGGGCTTGGGGGATTCGGTGCCTATGCGGCTGCATCCCGTGAGATGATCGACTACCTTGTCAACCGGGCCCGCAGTTTTATCTTTTCCACCTCGCTTCCTCCTGCGGTCGCGGCAACTGCGATTGCCGCACTTGACCTCGTTGATTCTCCCGAAGGTGGGGCGTTGCGGCAAAAACTGGCGCACAATGCTAATCTGTTTCGGACGGCGCTCGCAGCAGCGAGCTTCGACATCATGGGAAGTACTACCCAGATCGTGCCAGTCTTTGTCGGCGAGGCGAAGGAGGTCATGGAGTTTTCCCGTCTATTGCTTGCTGAGGGGATATTTGTCCAGGGAATCCGGCCGCCTACCGTTCCGAAAGGGAGTTGCCGTCTCCGCTGCACCGTTATGGCTACCCACGCTCCAAGCGATCTTGAACATGCTGCTGCCGTGATGCAGGCGGCTGCGAACAGGCTGGGGATAATCGGGCAGGACCGGCGGGGCTCACCCTGATGCCCATACTGGAAACAGCACAGGGGGTCCGAATTCACTACGAGTCGGTTGGCGAGGGGCCAACTCTCGTCTTTATGCATGGCTGGGCAATGTCGGGGCGCGTCTGGCAAACTCTGGAGGGAATGTCTGACAGATACCGGCTCATATTCCTGGACCTGCGCGGTCATGGTCTTTCCGCGGCTCCTGATTCGGGATATTCGTACGAAAACTTTGCCGATGATCTGGTGGACCTGTTTGGGGCGCTCCGTCTGGACAATGTTGTCCTGATAGCCTGGTCGATGGGGGTGCAAATCGCTTTACAAGCATACCCGCGCCTTGAGGAGCGACTCGCGGCGCTGGTTTTCGTTGCCGGTACCCCCCGTTTTACTGCGGGAGAAGGATATCCACACGGACTACCGTCGAACGAAACAAGGGGAATGGCCCTCCGTTTGAAACGGGAATGTGCCGGGACTATTACCGATTTTTCGCGGAGGATGTTTGCCGAGGGGGAGATTCTTCCGGGAGAAGCGGAACGGATGAGTTTTGAAGAAATATTGACAAAGCTGCCGGCATTTGGCGACCCTTGCTTCTGCTGACCTGTGCGCCGTTCTGCCTTCCATCAAGCTGCCGGTTCTTCTCATTCATGGCAGTGCGGACACCATTTGTCCGCCTTCGGCTTCACGCTATATGGCTCTGCACCTGCCGGATGCATGTTTGGCAGTGATGGAAGGGGCTGGTCACGCTCCGTTTCTTTCCAAGCCTCTAGAATTCGAGGCTCTTTTTTCTGAATTTCTGGACGGGATGAAGGCAGATGATCGACAGGGGTAAGGTACGACAAGCATTCGGAAGGGGGGCGGCTGAGTATGACACCCATGCTGTCGTCCAGAAGAGGGTGATTGCCAGGTTTGTAGAGCTGTTGAAACGGGAGGATCTGGCGCCACGACGCCTCCTCGATATTGGAGCCGGAACCGGCGTTCTGCTTCGTTCTCTGCGCGAACTTTACGGCCATGCTGATGCCGTCGGGATAGATCTTTCAATTGGGATGAGTCGGACAGCGCGGGAAAATTTGGCTGCAAATGGGAGCGAGTTTATCCTGACCGCTGACGCTGAGCAGCTTCCCTTTGTCGGTGCCAGTTTTGACCTGGCTTTATCCACATCCACATTCCAATGGCTTGTCGATCTGAAGACAGCCTTTGGCGAAGTGTTTCGGGTTCTTGCCCCCGGCGGTGCGTTTTGTTTTGCACTTTTTGGTGGACAAACACTGCATGAGTTGAGGACTTCGTATCGCTTGGCGCTTACTGCTGCTGGTTGCCAGTGGGAAGACCGAAGTCATACCTTTTTTACTGAAAATGAAGTGACCGAAGCTCTCACCTGGGCGGGATTTGGGGGGTGCCGTGTTGTCACTGAGTTTGATATTGAGATGCACGACAATGTTCCGTCCCTGCTCCGCTCCCTGAAACGGATAGGTGCTGGCAGCGCTTCGCCGATTACCCTTCGCGGACTTGCCGGTAAACGGGTGATGCTTGACATGATGGAGACGTACAGACGGGAGTTTTCACGCCCCCTGGGTATGCCGGCAACCTATGAGGTCTTGTATGGAGTGGCGAGGAAAAACGGGTAAGGGACGTTATCCTTTTTGTGCGGGGTGAGGACCGTCCCGAGCAGAATCCGATTGACTTTACCGCAATCCTAATTAATACTGTTTCTAAAAAGTAACCGATACTCTCAGTGTTACACGATAATACTAAACCATTCGCGAGGATGGGGCGGAAAGCCCATTGGGTCTCCTGTAGACAGCCGGGTTGCCGAAATATCACTGATATTTGGGCACCGGCTTTTTTTGTGCGAGCGCCATGCAGGCCGAATGGTTGTCTTAACCACATCTTGAGAAGAGTATAAGTGGGAGTGCCAATGTTTTTGCTCAGTCCCTCGTTACGAGTAATCGAAGCTGCCGAACAGGACGTGAACACCGTCTTCCGCTCCTCTTCCTTTGTGACGGTTGCCCCTCGGGAAGGGAAAGCGCAACCGTATGAATGTTTTGTCTGCGAGGTCAGGCAGGATACGGTAGCCTGCGTCTACGTCCTACTTATGGATGCTTCCGCAAAAACTTCCTTTGTGTACGCTCCAGAAGCCCCTGCGGGAAGCGGTTCTTCAGGGACGGATGTGCTCAAGGATGCCCTCCGTTTTGCCGAATCCTTCGGCTTTGCCATGGAAAGCGTCAACTTGAACTATAGCAAGGCGTTGCGTGAAGTCATTATCCGTAACTTGAGGATCTGCCGTTCGCCATCGGAGATCAAGGCAAATGCAACCGCAAAGAAAATTGCACCCAGGCAGAGTGGAAAAGAATCCGGTGCGGGTAAAGGCCATGTCGCTAAACGTGGGGCGGGAGAACAGCTTGTGCCGGAGACGGGAGCTGGTAGTGAACGAGCCGAAGAGCTGGCTGGCTCAACCGCGTCAGAAAAGTCAGAGTCACGACGGCTGGCGCAGGAGAAACTGCTGGCCGAGAAAGCGGAAGCCGAGCACCGGGCTGCTGAACAAGCGGAAGCGGTGCGGTTGGCGTTAGTGAAGGCGGAGGCAGATCGGGCCGAACGGGAGAGACTGCTGGCTGAGAAGGCTGAAGCCGAACGCCGTGTTGCCGAGCAGGCTGAAATGGCGCGGCGTGCATCGGAGCAGTCCGATAAGGAACGGAGGGCTTTGGAAAAACTCGTGTCTGAAAAGGCCGAGGCTGAAAAACGCGCTCTGGAGCAGGCCGAGGAGGCGCGGCGTGCCCGTGAACAGGCAGAAATAGCCAGTGCAGAGCGGGAAAAACTCATGTCGGAAAAGGCTGAGGCTGAGCAACGTGCGGCGCAACAGACTGAAGCAGCTCGCATTGCCCGGGAGCATGCCGAAAGCGTGCGAGCTGAGCGCGAAAGGCTCCTGGCAGAGAAGATTGAGGCCGAAAAACGTGCTGCTGAACAGGCCGAGGAGGCGCAGCGTGCAGCGCAAAAGGCTGAGGAAGCGCGTAGCGCCCGTGAAAAGCTTCTCGCTGAGAAGTCCGATGCCGAGAAACGTGCGGCTAAACAGGCCGAGGAGGCGCAACGTGCCGCCGAAAAGGCCGAGGCGGCGCGAAACGAACGGGAGCGGCTTTTAGCAGAGAAGGCCGAGGCGGAACGGCGTGAGGCGGAACTGGTCGAGGCCGTTCGACGCGCCCAGAAGAGCGCAGAGGCGGAGCGAATACAACAGGAGAAGATACTGGCCGAGAAGGCTGAGGTGGAGCGACGTGAGGCGGAATTAGCGGAGGCTGCGCGGCTCGCATTGGAAGGGGCGGAAGCGATAAGGCTCGAGCAGGAAAAAATTATTGCCGAGCGTATGACGGCAGAGAAACGCGCAATGGAAGAGGTTGAAGCGGCCCGATTGGTCCAAAAACAGTCTGAGTCGTCGTTGGCGGCCCAAGAGAAGCTGCTGGTCGAAAAAGCAGAGGCGGAACGGCATGCGACGGAGCAGATCGAATCGGCCCGGTTGGAATGGGAAAAAGCAGAAGCCGAGCGGGTCGAGAGCGAGCAGCTTCTTGCCGAAAAGTGTGAGAATGAGAGAGTGGCTGCTGAGGCGGCTGAGGTGGCGAGGCTGGCGCTGGATGAGGCAAGAGCTGAGCGCACTGAACGGGAAAAAATTCATGCAGATAAAGTAGCATCCGAAGGGCGTAGTGGGGAAAGGATTGAGGCTGCGCGTCGGGCGTGGGAGCGTGCTGAATCGGAGAGGGCCGAGTGCGAGCGGCTTTTGGGGGAGAAGACGGCGGCTTTTCAGCATGCGGTGGAAAAGGCGGAAACGGCACAAACGAACCTGGAACTGGCTACAGCGGAGCTGGCAAAAGAGGAACTGCTGCTTGCCGAGAAGGCTGAAAATGAAGTCAGTGCGGCGGAGCAGGCGGAATCGGCCCGCCTCGCCCGAGAGCAGGCTGCAGTTGAACTGGCCAAGCAGGAGAAACTGCTTGAAAGCAAAGCCGAGGACCACGTATGTAGCGTCGAGCAGGCAGAATCGTTGCGTCTGGCCCGGGAACAGACTACCACTGAACTGTTAGAGCAGGTGAAGCGACTGGAAGTGAAGAGTGCGGAAGAGATGCGGACAACGCAACGAGGGGAGTCAGCCCCTCAAGTCCAGATGCCGATTCATTCGGAAGCGGACGTGCCAGCGAGCGAAAAACGTGCCGCGGTCGCTCAGAGCGAGGGAATTGGGACGGAACCGTTTACCTTTTTGGGAGGCCCGACGCCTGGGTTTTCTCCTTCATTCGGTTTTGATGGCGGAGGGCAACCTGTCATCTATTCATTGGATAACTCCCTGGAATACGTTGAGTTTGAGAAGCATGATTGCGTTAAGGAGTTACACCGGTCATTGAATATGGCGCGAGCCATGTTTGATGGGTACCCTCCCCAGAGCTGTGCCGCTTTTCTTTGCGTTATTGTCAACGGTGATCATGATCTGATCTATGCCGCTTTCTACCTCTCCGAAAGTAACCGGATTCTTGTCTATACCCCCGATAAACAACCGGAAACTCCTGAAGAGTGCCGCAGTGGTATCCAGGATGGCCTAATTTTTATCGAAACCGTGGGATTTATGATGGATATGGTTGATTTGAGCAATGGAGACGCGAAGGACCAGATTCTGGAGAAGGTCCCCGTACTTCGCATGGTATCTGGATGAGCACCTGTTTCTCCCCTTCCGTTCTTGATCAGGCAACCGGCCCTGAGTGTGTCAGGAACGCTCCTGCCTTTACCCTCTCTTCAAACTGCCTGCAAAAGAACACATTTGAGGTATTCGGTTTCCGGGACCGTCAGGAGTACCGGGTGATCAGGGGCTTGGGATCTGGCTTCGATCACACGGATCCTTCTTCCGGACAACCTTGCCGCCTTCGCCAGGAGATCGCGAAACATTTCTCGTCCCATGTGATACGAGCAGGAACAGGTGACGAGATACCCTCCTTCCCTGAGGAGTTCCATGGCACGGCGGTTTATGGTCAGATACCCTTTTTCCGCTTCCTTTAAAACTTTCCTGCTTTTGACGAAGGCCGGCGGATCGAGCACCACGAGGTCAAAACTGCGCCCTTCGCTCTTGTAGCTTCTGAGTCTGTCGAAGGCGTCAGCTACTTCAAATTTCATATGGGTTGTCAGTCCATTGATTGCAGCATTTTCCCCGGCAAGACCAATTGCCCGTTCCGACACGTCGAGAAAGGTAACCGAGCGGGCACCGTAGGATGCTGCGTGAATCCCCCAACTGCCGGTATAGCAGAAACAGTCGAGTATATCTCTCCCCTCGCTGATTCCTTTCAGAAGGAGATGATTGTGCTTCTGATCGAAGAAATGCCCGGTTTTCTGCCCGGCCATTATGTCTACCCGGAAGCGGAGCCCGTTTTCTTCGACCTCGACAACTCCGGGGGGATCACCGTAGAGGACCTCAACTTTCTCCTCAAGCCCCTCCAGCTTGCGCACACTCACGTCGTTTCGGGCGACAATGCCTCGGGGTGAGAAGATGTCGAGCAGGGCCGATACGATCAGCTCCTTTCGAGTTTCCATTCCTTGGGCTAGAAATTGGACCGCCAGATAGTCCCCATACTTGTCAACAATCAGCCCCGGCAAAAAATCCCCTTCACTGTAAACGGCCCTGAAGCTCTCCATCCCAGCGTATAGCGAGCGGCGGTAGTGGAGGGCCTTTTCGATCAGATCCCGATAAAATGCCTCGCTGTCGATGTCGACTCGCACCCATGACAAGAGGCGGACGGCTATCAGGGACGTGGGGTTGTAGAAGCCGGTGCCGATAAATCGTCCTTCATAATCGTAAACTTCCGTGGCGGCTCCGGGTACCCTGTCTCCCCGCACGTGAAGAATCTCATTGCTGAAAATCCACGGATGACCGCCTCTGATCCGTTTGTCTTCGCCTCGCTTCAGTGTTATCTGTATCATAATACCCTATGAGATGTACTGGCTTCATTCCTTAAACAAAAATCCCCTCCAGATGGAGGGGATTAACAGGTCGAGCAGGATCGAGTAATAGTCTACTGCAAAATGGTGATGATTTTTTTTGCAAGAGGGTGAACCACACTATAGTGGACCTCAACGCCATCACGCTTTCCCTCGATAATACCTTTGTTCTTCAGAAGCGCCAAATGCTGGGAAACGGTAGCCTGGGGAAGACCAAGGCATTCCCAGATGTGCTTCACATTACATTCCTTGGCACAAAGGCCGGCAACTATTTTGAGCCGTACCGGATGCCCCAATACCTTCAGAATCTCGGATTCTTCATCGAAATTTCTGGTCTTGTCAAATTCACGTTCTTCCATAATTGACCTCAAGGTAAAAGAATAATGATTATATATATGGTTGAATGACCCATTTGTCAAATGAAAAGCTTAAATTATCTGAATAATTTTGCGCTGAAATGGCAGGATGCAAAATGGTTGGCTTCCTTCTCTTCCAGAGGAGGGGGGACTTCGAAGCAGAGAGGTCGTTCGGCATACGGGCAGCGTGTGTGAAAAGGGCATCCGGTCGGAGGCGAAAAAGGGGACGGGAGATCGCCTTGCAATATAATACGTTGTTTTCTCTTTTCGGGGTCAATGTAGGGAATTGCCGAAAGAAGTGCCTCCGTATAGGGGTGGAGAAAACGGGAAAAAACGGCATCTCTGCCACCGGTTTCGACGATTTTGCCGAGATACATGATGGCTATACGGTCGCTCATGTGCCGGACGACCGAGAGGTCATGAGCTATGAACAGGAAGGAAAGGGAGTATTCTCGCTTCAGATCCTGCAGCAGGTTTATTATCTGCGCTTGAATGGAGAGGTCGAGCGCTGAAACTGGCTCATCGGCTATAATCAGGTGCGGAGAAACGGCCAGGGCCCTGGCTATCCCTACCCGTTGCCGCTGTCCGCCGGAAAATTCGTGGGGGTAACGATAGAAATGTTCTTTCGACAGACCTACTCTGACCATCAGTTCCACGACTCTGTCCCGCTTCTCGGCTCCCGAACACAGACCATGAATGGTCAGGGCCTCCCCGATGATTTCACCGACCCGCATTCGGGGGTTGAGGGACGAGAACGGGTCCTGAAAGATCATTTGCACGTCCTTCCTGAAACTGAAACGCTCCTCTTTGCACATGCCGGCAAGGGATCTGCCGCGGAAAGCTACTTCCCCTCCGGAAGGAGGAATGAGTCCCATGATGAGTCGAGCAAGGGTAGATTTACCGCACCCTGATTCACCAGCCAGTCCAAGGGTTTCACCCGGTGCCAGGCAGAGATCTACCCCATCCACTGCTTTGAGCCACTGGTGCTTGCCAAAGGCGCCTGTTTTCGCAGAAAAATGGCGCATTAGGTTTCTTGCCTGCAAGAGAGGAATGCTCACGCGAACTTCCAGCAACGGACAAAATGACCCTTGCTGACCTCCTTCATCGCCGGTATTTCCTGCTTGCATTCCCATCTCTTTTCGGAGCACCTTTCGCAGAAGCCGCATCCCGGCACACCGGCGAGCAGGTTCGGAACAAAGCCGGGAATGGTCTGTAACGGCCTTCCCGGCTCGGTTTTCTGAGGGAGGGAATTCAAGAGCCCCATGGTATACGGGTGCAAGGGATTATGGAGGATATCTCCGGTCTTCGCATACTCCACAATTTTCCCCGCATACATGACGGCGGTTTTGTCTGAATTTTCCGCCACTATCCCAAGGTCATGGGTGATGAGAATCAGCCCCATCTGATGTTGCGCCTTCATGCGGTGAATGATTTCCAGTATTTGTGCTTGTATGGTTACGTCCAGTGCTGTGGTCGGTTCATCGGCAATGAGAACCTGCGGTCGGCAGGCCAGGGCCATGGCGATCATCACCCTTTGCCGCATTCCCCCGCTCAACCGGTGCGGATAGTCGTTGAACCTGTCGGCTGAGGAGGGAATGCCGACCTGGTTTAGCAGGTCGAGGCTTTCTTCGCGTGCCTCGTCGCGGGAGAGTCGTCGATGCAGGAGCAATCCTTCCATGACTTGTTCGCCGATGCGGAGAACGGGGTTCAAAGAAGTCATCGGTTCTTGGAAGATCATGGAAATGCGATTTCCCCGCACCTCCCGCATACGTTCTTCCGGCTCTTGCAGGAGGTCGACACCGTCCAGGAGGATCTCGCCGGATTTTATCCGGCCTGGGGGCATAATCAACCGCATGATGGAGTAGGCGGTAACACTCTTGCCGCAGCCAGATTCTCCGACAAGGGCAAGCGTTTCTCCTGCCTCGAGGGTAAAGTCAACGCCATCGACAGCTTTGAGCAGGCCGGAATCAAGCTGGAAGTGCGTTGTTAGGTTTTTTACTTCAAGTAGAGAGGGCACTTCGGTAACTCCGTTTGCAGCAGTTGCCCTGTTTAGCCCTATTCTCAGAATGGGGGCGCTTCAATGGGATGAGTGAGTATGTATATAGGGCACTAGGCGGCGTAGGGGGTCGGGTGAGGAGGTGGCTCCCTGTCTTCACGATAGGAAAACATTCCGTTCTTCAAGAGTTCAATAAAATGGGGAACCATTGTGGGATCAAACTGGGTTCCCGCATTTTCGTATAGCTCCTTGATCGCCACTTCGAAAGGGAGAGCCTTGCGGTAGGGGCGGTCTGAGGTCATGGCGTCAAAGGCATCGGCAATGGCGAGAATGCGGGATTCAACGAGAAGCTGGTCGGCGGCGACGTGGTGCGGATAACCATGGCCATCATACCGTTCGTGATGCTGACCGATACAGAGTTTCACGTCATGGAGGAATTCAATCGGTTCGAGAATCTTCATGCCGATGAGGGGATGTTGCTGGAGAGTGCTGACGTCTTCAGGCGAAAGTTTTCCCTCTTTATGGAGGAGGCTCAAGTCTATGCCGATTTTCCCTATGTCATGGAGGATAGCAGCCCGCTCTATGATTTTCATTCGTTCAGAGGGAAGGCCCAGCTTTTTGGCAAGCTCAAGACTGTAACGGGTTACCCTTTCCGAATGCCCCCGGGTGTAACTGTCGCTGGCCTCTATCGCGGAGACCAGCGCATGAATAGTGTTCATGTAGACTTTTTGCTGTTCGTCATAAAGTTTAGCGTTCTTGATGGCGATGCCTGCCTGGGCAGCGATAGTGTTGAGCAGTTCGAGCTCTTCGCAGGTATAAACCGAGTTGTCGATCTTGTTGACAACGGTTATGGTGCCGATGATTTCATCCTTTACAAGAAGTGGCGCACAGATGAGGGTTTTCCTCTCATAGCCCAAGGCGCTATACCTGTCGAATTGCGGGGATCCACTGATGTCGGAAATCAAAAGAGGCTTCCGGTTTTCGATTACCCACGTTGATACGCTAGAAGGTTTCATCGGGATCAATGCCCCTTCAGGGGAAGAGAAATCATGCCCAAGAATGGTGATGACGCGGAGGGAATGCAACTCAGGTTCATACAAAATAATATACCCGATCTCGGCCTGCAGAGTGTTCATTGTGGTCTTCACTATCAGGTTGAAGAGGGTGCTCATCTCCATTGTTGAGTTGATCGCAAGGCCCACTTTGTAGAGGGTGGAAAGCTTTGCAACCGCCCTTTCCAGGTTGGAGTTTTTATCTTCCAGTTCCCCGGCAAGATCGGAAATTTTGTAATTTGCTTCTTCGATTTCTTCGATCCGCTCCTCAAGTGAGACATTCAGATTTTCGATTTCTTTAATCTGTTCTTCGAGTTTTTCATTCATCAGGTGTATTTCGCGGTGGTGAGACAATTTTTCTTGAGCGCGAGCAAGTTCGCGTTCGTGGTTGAGGGCTGTCTCTATCTGCGCTTTTAATCTTTCCACCATCCGGTTGTGATTTAGGGATAAGAGTCGCATTTCTGCACTGCTATTGATGATGGGCTTGCAGGAAAAATCTCCGTGTTCCACTTGTTGCATGGATGAAATGACAAGACTGATAGGCTTGTCGACGTAATAAATCAGAAATATGGAGATAGTTATGGTAATGAGGATTATGATGAGCGCTGTCGAGAAAACGGAGTTGTTTCTGAAGTTCGTCAGAAAATAGTTCAAATACTCAAGAGTTACGTTGATTTGCAGCACGCCGAGAACTTCTTGTGAGCTTTCATGGCACCTGTAGCAATCGGGACTGTTTCGAATCAATGAAAATGTTGTGAAAGTGCTTTTTCCCGCATGCAGAGCGGGGGGGTCGGTGAGTCTAAACCGTAGGGCGGTTAGTTCGTTTTGTGAAACAACTTTGCCTATTTCACCGCTATCGGAGGAACTGAGAATCTTGCCGTCAAGGTCGAGAATTCTTACTGACTTGATAGATTCCTGAGATTTAATGTTCGACAGGATATGGGGGATTTCTTTTGCCCGGCCGAAGCGCATTGCGTTTGCAATG
>Ga0306923_10005219_pt1 | contig 12621 bp, 13 predicted proteins | sample sta12Can44000108_FD_203841 | JGI IMG/M metagenome (GOLD analysis project Ga0306923, IMG submission 203841) | Lab enrichment of tropical soil microbial communities from Luquillo Experimental Forest, Puerto Rico - statanox.12C.anox.44.000.108 (v2)... | ecosystem: Environmental > Terrestrial >... | reverse complement strand
CGGCTCGGTCAGCGCATTTTTCCCCGAATGGCCCTACGTCTTGTAGTAGCCCACGCAGCAGGTCTGATCGCTGACCTTGCTGCAGTAGACCACCTTCTGGACCGGCTCGGTGCCGCCGGGCCTCGGCCACATGTACGGGACCTCGATCATCTTCCCCTCCGTCGCCCTGTAGAACTCCTCGCCGATCGGCTTGCCGACCTTGTCCTTCTGGTCGCGCATGCTCTTGCCGACCAGGTTGGGATTGGGCGTGGCGGAATAGATCCCGTCGGGACCGCCGCAGAACGGGTAGAGATCCTTCTCCTTGAACCCGCCCTCTCCCTTCGAAATCATCTCCAGCGCCTTCGCCTTGTCGGCCTTCACGGCCGCGATCGCCCGGTCGAGCATCGCCTTCGCCTCGGCGGACGTGCCGTACTCCTGGGCCTGGACGACGAGCACGGCCCAGGCCATCGCCGCCACGAGGCCTGCCTTCACGATTCGAGACATGTCTCTTCTCCCGTGTTCGCGGTGCGGTGCCTGAACCACCTCGCGCTGTGCGGCCTGCGACCTATGCGGAGCAATCGCCAGTGGCCAGAACCGGTTGTGCCCAGAGTGAAGAAGATCGGGGCGTCACGGGTTCGAGGCCCATTCGCGGTCCGGCGATGCTCCTAGGCGCAGCGTTGGTCCCCTCGTGGCCCGCAGATCGCGACGACGGAGGCCTCGTACACTCGCGCGCAGCGTCCGGCACATCCGCGCCTCATCGGCGCACGGCGTTCCCAGCTCGGGACACCAAGGGCCGGTCCTCGAGGAGCCGATATGTTCGACATGCGTGACCGGGCCCTGCTGCTCGGCGGATGGAATCTGCGGAAGGCGGTCGAGCTGGCCATCGTGATCGAGGACATGGGAGCGGAGCGGTACCGGAGGCTCTCGAGGAAGTGGGAAGCCACCGAGAACCTTCGAGCGCTGTTCGCGAAGCTCGCCGACGAGGAGCTCGGCCATTGCGAAGGCGCTCGCGCTCTCCTCGACGAAGCCGCTGCCCACCGGAGCGATCCCGCGAGTGAGCTCGACGAGGACTGCTTGAAGGCAATCGCGCACGACCACCTCTTCGCCGAGGACGGAGGCGCGCTGGGTGGCATCGAATCCCTCGCCGGCGAGCAGCAAGTGCTCGAGAAGATCCTGAAGTTCGAGAACGCGACCCTCCACTTCTACCGGGGGTTGCGAGACGTCCTCGGGCCGAGCTCTACGCTGGACCGGATGATCGCCGAGGAGAAGCGGCACGCCGTGGAGATCATGCGCGCGATGGGCGAGCGCTGAGGCTGTCGTCCTTCGCAGGAAGGTCCGCCCGCGGATCAGCGCGGTGGCGGCCGTCATCTCGGCGCGGGTCGGTCCTGAAGCGTGTTTGCAACTTCCGCGAGGGCTCGCTCGAGCGTGTCGATGCTGGGGGGCTTCGCGAGGTGCGCGTCGAAGCCGGACTCCCTGGCCATCGCCACGTCCTCCGGCTGCGCGTAGCCGCTCACCGCGATGAGCGCGGCGCGGCCGATCTCGGGGTCGGCGCGCATCGTGCGCGCGACCGCGTAGCCATCCATCTCGGGCAGCCCGACGTCGCAGAGCACGACGTCGGGATGGAAGACCCGCGCCTTCTCGATGCCTTCGCGGCCGCTGTACGCGACGTCCACGACGTGCTCGGACAGCTCGAGCACCTGGCGCAGGCTCTCCGCGGCGTCCTCGTTGTCCTCGATGACGAGCACGCGGCGCGGAGAGGCGCGACCGACACCCCGCTCCTCGAGTGCCGGCGCGGCGACGGCGTCGAGCGGAAGGCGGATCGTGAACGCTGCGCCCTTGCCGAGGCCGTCGCTCGAGACGCTCACGGACCCGCCGTGTAGCTCGACCAGCCCCTTCACCAGCGCGAGCCCGAGGCCGAGACCGCCCTTGCTGCGGTCGAGGGTGGAGTCCGCCTGGGTGAACGCATGGAAGATCCGAGGCAGCATCTCGGGCTCGATCCCGCTCCCCGTGTCCCGCACGGTGAGGAGCGCCTCCCCGCGCCCGGCGTCCGACTCGACCGCGACCGTCGCCTTTCCCCCTCGCGGCGTGAACTTGGCAGCGTTCTGTAAGAGGTTCCCGATGACCTGGGTGAGGCGTACTCGATCCCCGCTCACCCACACCTCGGCTGGCGCCGGGAGCACCTCGAGGCGGACGTCGCTCTTCACGAACCCGGTGCGGTGGTCCTCGACGGTGCGGTGCGCGACCTCGTTCAGATCGATGCGCTCGTGCTGCAACTGGACCTTCCCGTGCGTGATGCGCGTCACGTCGAGCAGGTCGTCGATCAGCCAGGTGAGCTGCCCGACCTGGCGGTGGAGGATCGCTTTCGCCCTCCTCGCCTGCTCACCGCCCGGCGCTGCGCGATCCAGGACGTAGAGACTGTTGCGGATGGGCGCGAGCGGATTGCGCAGCTCGTGCGAGAGCATCGCCAGGAACTGGTTCTTCTGTCGGTCCGCCTCGCGGAGCGCCGCCTCGCTCGCGCGAAGCGCCTCGGCTCGCTTCCGCTCGGTGACGTCCATGTTGATGCCGACCATGCGCACCGGCTTGCCCGAGCCGTCCTTGAGCACCCGCCAGCGCCCGGCGATCCAATGAACGCTCCCATCCGGCCACACCGTGCGCCACTCGGCCTCGGCCGGCGCTCCGGTCTCGAACGCCTGCTCCACGCGCCGCAGGGCCTCGGCGCGGTCCTCGGGGTGGACCAGGTTCTCCCAGGCGGCCTCGGTCTTGGGGAACCCGCCGGGCGGCAGGCCGTACATGGCCTCCAGCTCAGGGGTCCAAGTGTTCACGTCGGACTCGATGTCCCACTCGAACGTGCCGACATGCGCCACCTCCTGGGCCAGTCTCAGGCGCTCCTCGCTGTCCCGTAGCGCGGCCTCGGACCTCATGCGTTCGCTGAAGTCGCGAGTGACGCTGGCGAAGCCGCGGAGCCTGCCGGCATCGTCGCGCAGGGCCGTGAGGTGTACGTTTGCCCAGAACCGCGACCCGTCCTTGCGGACCCGCCACCCGTCCCTCTCGCAGGTCCCGTTCGCGAGCGCGTCCTCGAGATCCCGCTCCGGCCTGCCCTCCGCCCGCTGCTCGTCGGTGAAGAAGATCCGACGGTGCTGGCCGAGAATTTCCTCCTCGCGGTAGCCGAACATCTTCTCGGTGGCCGCGCTCCAGCTCGTCACCCTCCCGTCGGGAGCGAGCATGTAGATGGCGCAGTCCTTCACCCCCTGGACGAGCAGCCGAAACCGCTCCTCGCTCTGGCGCAGGGCCTCATCGGCGCGCTTGCGCTCACGCAGGTCCACCCCGACACCGACCATCGTCTCGTCGGTCAGGCGGATGTTGGCCCAGGCGATGGGCACGTCCTCGCCGCCCTTCGAGCGGCTGATCCACTCGCGGAATCCCGGTTGCAGCGATTGCATGAACGCCGAGGCCTCGGCGCGGTACTCGTCGCGGGGATAGACCGCGCTCATGAAATCGATCTCGTTGGCCTGGGCGGTGGACAAGCCGAGCACCTCCTCGGCATGCCGGTTGAGCGTGAACCGCCCGAACCGTGGATCCCACATGACGAGTAGGACGGGGATCTCCTCGAAGACACGCTGGAGCAGCTCGCGCTGCCGGAGCAGCGCCTCCTCGTTCTGCGCTCGCTCGGTGATGTCGGCCGCTTGACGAGCGAGGAGATCCAGCAAGCGCAGGGACCGCTCGCTCGGTCTCCCCGGCTTGCGCCAGTGCGTCGAGAACATGCCGAGCGGCTTGCCGGATCGGCTCAGCAGCGGCGTGGACTGGACCGCCCGCACCCCAGCTCTGCGCTGGATCTCCAGCGCCGGAGTGCCTTCGAAGATCGGGCTGCGCTCCACGTCCTCGACGATGACCCGCTCCCCGCGCTCGAGGGCGGTCCCGCAGACTCCCTGCCCCGTGGACACGCTGTTCCAGAATTCCAGCCACCAGTCCGGGAACCCGCGATGGGCCACGATCTTGAGATCGGAGGACTCGGCGTGGAGGAGCTGGATGTTACCGAAATCAGCGCCGGAGATTGCAATCGCGGCGTCCACGATCTCCACGAGGACCGGCTCCAGGTTCCCTTCACGCACGAACAGGGAGCCGAGCTCGTGCAGCCTCGTCATGGCCTCGAGATCGGCCAGCCGATCGCGCTCCGCATCGGCCAACTGACTTTCAACGATGCCGTTGAGCGGTGACGTCTCTCCCAGCGGCACCCCCCAGGGAGCCACACCGTCAGCCTCGGAAGCCACCACTTCCGGTTTCGTGGAAGGCTTGCTCATCGCTTTCACCCTATCCACGGAAGCGGGCATGGGCACTCCCCTCGCCGGCCCTCCCGGCCGCTCGGCTGCCAGCAAATGGAGCGTCAGTCCGAACTGCGCCGCTCGCGTGCTGACCCGCTGTCATCGAACGGGCATCGTTCGCGACGGCAGTGCATGGAGCACGCGCGCGCGAGCAGATCCACGAGCGCCTGCGCATCGAACGGCTTGCTCAGCCACCCCGCTACGCGAGCATCATCACTCGGGGCGTGAGTGCCTGATATGACGAAGACCGGGATGTCCCGAAGTGCGGACGACTTCTCCCTCTCGTCGAGGAATTCGCCGCCGCCCATCGTGGGCATGAGCCAGTCCAGCAGGATCGCGCACGGCTGGTTCCCGGCAGCGAGGTGATCGAGTGCCTCCCGGCCGTGCGCCGCCGTCGCGATGGAGTGGCCGCGTGCTTCGAGGAGATCGGACAGCGACTCGCGGAAGTCCGCGTCGTCGTCGGTCACGAGGACCATCAGGTTGTTCCGTGGTCGCAGCGACACCGTGCGACCCGTCTAGCCCCTCGGAGTGCGACCGGCAAGCGGCGCAGGAGGGGCGGCCTGGGCGGAGCGACGTGGATGCGAAGTAGAGAAGCGGCCCCGGAGGGACTCGAATGGTGTTCCAGGTGAGCGGCGTGTCGCGCCGGGGCCTCGTGGCGAAGCAGAGCGGCACAGAGCAGGACCGCGGCCAGCAGGACCGCCTCGAGCTGCACCGTGCGCGCGAACCGTGCGGCAGTCTGCGTCCCCCGCGCTCTTGGCGCGAGCGGCATCAGCGCGGGCGCGACGACGCGGCCCAGCGCCCCGTGTCTCGTGGTCGCGGAGCCCGCCCACTCCTGCAAGCGCGGGACGCTGACATAACGATTGAACGCACCCAGGATGAGAAGCGCCGAGAACAGGGCGATCTTCGCGATGATGATCCGACCGAAGGTCGATCTCGGCAGGCCCTCGACAGCGCCTCCATAGGCCCACTGCTGGTACGACGCGGTGAGGACGATGACCCCAACGGCGACTCCAGCGATCCTCGAGAACCGGGCAGCGATACCGCCCATCGACGATGCAGCGCGATCTCCCTGCTTCACGAGCGGAGGGAGGATCTTCAGGGAGAGAACGACGAGCCCGCCTCCCCACACCAGCGCCGCGGTCAGGTGCAACCAGTCCATGATCTCGGGCACGCTGAAGTCGCCCGCGTCGGAGGCATGTCCCGACGCGCTGTCCATCGCGGACACGACGATGGCGCAGCCCAGCATGAAACATCGCGACGGACGCGAGCGACGGAAGCCGCCGGCCGCTGTGGCCAAGAGGCCAATGATGGCCGCCATGCGCATTAGCCAGGCGTGCCCGAGGTGCGTGCGGAAGAGGACGGTCGGGATCGCGGGACGGAGTCCTGTGATGGGGTAGCCGCTCATCTCGCCGGCGCGCACGAGCAGCCCGAGAATGCTGCTCACGAACAGCACGGCGGCGCCGATCCGGAGCACCTGCCACATTCCTGCGCGGAGCTCTTCCAGGAACGGGTTGGTGTCGCCTCGCGCGGTGCCGACCACCCACTGTGAGCAGACGAGCACACCAGTGCAGCACGCGAGGGAGACGAGCCCGATCCAGTCGGGCATCACATGCAGGAGGAGACTCACGTGCTCCTGATCATCTCACCGTGAACGTGTAGTCCCCTTCCGTGCGGTGCCCGTCCCGCGCGACCACGCTCCAGATGACGCGGTAATTCCCCGGCGCCAATCGCGGGATCTCCACCGCCAACAGCTTGGGATTGGACGCGTCGACGTGCCCGTGTCCGTCGTTCACCGGCGCGTCGCCGGGGCCGTGGACCGAGATCGTGGAGAACGCTGGCTCCAGGTCGCTGTCGAACCAGATGCGCACCTGACTGGGCGGCGCGGCGACGGTCGAGCCCACCTTGGGGTCGGCGTGGTCAGGGTTGGCATGGGCTCGAGCCGCGCGCGGTACACCGAGCAGACACGACGTCACCCCGAGCGCGGCGGCCAGCCGGGCCCCAGGCGTCAGTGACAGTGTCTTCACTGGAATATCGGCCTCCCGATGCTCCCCGGGAACAGGTCGTCGAGGAAGACGTGAAGGAGTACGAACACCCCGATACCCGTGCCCAGTTGCGGGTTCACGGGAATCTCCGCCGCCGCGCCGAGCTCCACGTGCTTGCCGATCCAGGCGACCCCGGGATTCACCGTCCAGGTCGTCTGACCTCCGCAGTCTGCGTCGAGGCAGGTCTGCAACGGGAGTTCCACCAGCGCCACCATCCGGTTGAAGGGGGCGCCGAGCCCGACGTCCTTCACCGCGGACTGGAGGTACATCAGGCTGTACTGCACGGTGAACGCCCAGGTCAGCGTGGTGGGGTTCTCGACGCCTCGTGTGGTCGCTCGAGTCGGGAAGTTTGGGCCGACGACGCCGGTGACTGCGAGCGGTCTCAGGAACGCCATCGATGAAGGTAGATCGCCGAGCCCTTTCCCGAAGAAGAAGGTGGGCGAGATCGTCGAGAAGGATTCGGCGCCGACCTTGCTGGATCCGGTGCCGCCGATGTCACCCGAGACGCCGAACGACAGGATCGTCTCGTGCACAGCGCTCGTGAAGAACTGGTACTTCAGGGTGACCGCGAGGTTGCCGAAACCGCTCTCGGTCCCGTCACCGGCGCTGTGGAGCCATAGATATTCCTCGTCCAGCTCTATCCCGAAGCCGGGAAGGATACGCTTCGAGAAGCCCAGGCCGAGCGATGTGGTCCGGACCCGCGGCCCTCCTCCCTCACCGCTCATCTCGATGGAGTGGAGCAACAGGCTGAGCTCGTCGTTCATGAACGGGTCATCGACGGCGAAGGTGGTCGGGAAGAAGCGCTGTCCAGCGACGCCGTGGGCGGCCGCAGGCTCCGGGATCGCCGCGAGGCCGACGCAAATCCCGAGGTACAGGACCCGGTACAGCCTCCCGATCGGAGGGGTCACGGCCCCTCCTTGTCGGCCGCTCGGCGCAATTGCCCGCCCATCCTGGAGGGTTCCCCGAGCCGCGTCCTGCGTGACTCCGCGAGGTCGCCCGCGCAAACGCGCCCCCTCAGCGCTCCCTCTGCGAGCAGCTAGACGGCGCTCCCGCTCATGGCACCTCTCCCGCTCGACCCCTCATCGCGCCCGCCCCCGCTGGCACGAACGTTTCGCCCTTCCTGCCCGTAGGCGTCCCGCTTCCGCCTGCACGGAGGGGATCATGTCCTGTCGCCTGCTCGCCGCTCACGCCGCCACGTCCCGGGAACGTGCGTATGAACCTTGTCCGTGGGGGAGAGGCACGACTCCTCGTCGTACGAGGGCCGTCGTCTGTCTATTCGAAGTGGCGGCGCTCATGGTCCTGACGTTCACCGGCGCAGGTTGCGGCGGCTCGGGGGGCAGTGGCAGCTCGGGTAGCAGCAGCGCGCAGACATTCAAGGTTACGCTGGCGTATCCGACATTGACGTCGGGAACCATCCCCTTCTGCCTCGAAGGCCGCACGGCGCACATCCACCCGAGTTGGAATGGGTATGAGGAGGTCCCGTCGACCGCATCAGGAGGCCAGACGACGAACACGTCCGACGTCCCGGCCGGCAACCAGCAAGTCGCGATCATGGATCCGGGCGCGTGTACCGGCACGAACGCCTGGGGAAACGTGACGAGCGGAGTGACGGCCAACGGTGTCGCGCTGACCTCGGTCGTCACGATCAATAGCGCTGTGCTGCCCGCCCCGATGAAGGGGCTATCGTTCACGGTTCTGTCTGACGGGACGATAAAGCCTTGAGATTCAAGCGCGACCCGCAGGACGGGCTCGCCGGCCCTGGCCGCTGACGACCGGTTCCGGGCACCTACTGCTTTTTGTCGAAGGGCTCGTACTTGAACTTCTGGCCGCCGACGCTTGCCTCGTACATGAGGCCGCCCTTGGCAGCGGTGAAGACGGCCACGCCGTTCTGATATTTCGCGTCGGCCGAAGCGCCGGCTGCCAGAGCGACCGCGCTCGCCTGGGCAGCGAGGGCGAACCTTCCCTTCTTGAAGTCCGTGAGCGCGGCTGCGGTCTGGAAGAAGATGATCTCCGAGTAGGACTGACCGCCGAGTTGCAGGCCAACCGTCACCTGGGTCAGCGATGCCTTGCCGATTGGGTTCCCCTTCTCGAAGAGGACACCCGATCCGTGCGCACCGCCCACCCCTACGGCGCCCTTGGCAACCGTCGGGAACACGGCGTAGCCCGCTGCACTGGCGAGAAACTTCGAGATGCCTGGGTCGGCCTTCTTGAAGACTTCGATCGTCTCTCGCGCCTCCTTGACGGGGTCGTCCGCGCCTGCGCGGCTGGCGAGTGCCAGAACCAGAGCTAGGCTGGCCATCGTGCTCGCCAGCGGGCGATACAAGAATGTGACCGTCACGCGAACTCCTCTCTGTCGCCGCGATGAACTGAGCCTGCTGGTTCGGGCCCAATGAGGGGAATACACGACGCCCAAGGGTGACCGGAACGCACGCCAGCGCTCCGGACGTTATCGAGGGTCGAACCGCTTCATCGCCTCCTCACCGCGATGAGCACGACGGCGATCGCTCCGCCGGCGAGCAGCGCACGGACGAACGGGTTCCGACTCGCGAACTGGAGCTGCCGGCCCAGCTCCTCGGCGGTCCCACGCATGAAGCCGCGCCCCACGCGAGAGGCGAGCTCGGCCGTCGGCGCGTCCAGCGACGGGAGCGCGGCGCTCAGTTGCTCCATCGCGCCTTGGACCACGGCCGCCGCTGCGATCCGCATTCTGTCGCTGGGCGCACGCATCACGTGGGCCCGCGCCTCGGCCTCGGATGCCGAGCGATCGAGCCAGAGCTTGAGGCACTTGAGCAGCTCCTCCGTGGTCGCCTGCATCTCGGGCCTCAGCCGTCGGGCCTCCTCCACCGCTCCACAGACCGCACCCACGGCGACCGCCCGGGAGCAGGCTTCGAGAGGCCCGACCCACGACCCGGCAGACTCGCGCGCGAAACGCTCGAGGACGACGAGCGCGTCCCGGAGCAGCGCGAGAACCTGGGCGTCGAGATCATCCGGCAGGCCGGACCGGAGCTCGTCGGCAGCCCCCCGCACCGCGCCGCTCGCGACTCCCCTGGCGGCCAGGCGCTCGATCGAGAGCGCGAACTGCTGCAGCCACTCGACCGGATGCGGGGCACGGTCGGACATCCCGTAACCATGCCTACGCTCCGGACGCCTCGGTATCAGGGGCTGCCGCAGGACCGGCCGGGAAACGACCACCCACTAGATGGCCAGCATGGAGGCACCCATCGCGCAGGCGGGCGGACGGTCTGCCTGCTCCGAAGCAACCGCGCGCGGGCCACCGCGCTCGGCAATCCGCCAGGCGGGCAATTTGCGTGCGCCATCGTCACACTGGCGCGGGAGCGCTCGCGTGATGACTCGTCGCCTGCCGCCCGCGAGCGTCCTCGTCATCGTCACGTTGGCGTCGGTGACGGTGACGGTGACGGCCGCGTGCGGATCGGGGTCAGCGTCGGTCAAGCCCTCACCCTCCGGAGCGAAGGCCGAGCCCAGGCCGCCAGATTGCGCGGTCGAGTTCCTTCGCAACCCGCCGAGCCGCAAGTACGACGAGCTCGGTGACATCTACGGCTACTACTCGAAGGATGTCGAGCCGCAGGATGTCCTGCGCGAGAAGGCGTGCTCGCTCGGCGCCGATGCCGTCATCGTGACCAAGGACTTCGTCATCTCGTCCGTATCCGGACCAGACCGAAAGTCCATTGCCGGCACCGCCATCAAGTACCGAACTTCGAACAACGCTCGCTAGCCAGGATCGCGCGAAGGAGGACGGGGATGGCCTCATTGATCGAGCAGTACGGGCTCATCGGAGATCTGCACGGCTCCGCTCTGGTTTCGAGCGAGGGTTCGATCGATTGGCTCTGCATGCCGCGCTTCGACTCCGAGGCGTGCATGGCCGCGCTCGTCGGCCGGGACGAGCACGGACGCTGGGGCCTGTACCCGAGCGCACACGTGCGCTCGACCAGCCGCCGTTACCGGCCGGGGACACTGGTCCTCGAGACCCACTTCGAGTGCGACGGCGGCGCCGTACGCCTCGTCGACTTCATGCCCATCGGCGGCCCGCGGTCGCACAGCGTCGTCCGCATCGTGGAGGGACTCGAGGGGACGGTCCCGGTCACGCTCGACCTCGTGACGCGCTTCGGGTACGGCCAGTACAAGCCCTGGATCACCGCTCGAAACGGCGACGTCGCGTTCATGACTGCCCCGGACGCGGTCGTGCTCCGCACGCCCGCTCGGATCCAGTTCGACGACCACGACGTGTGGGGCAGCGTCGCGGTGAAGAAGGGCGAGCGCATCCCGTTCGTGCTGACGTGGCATCCGGCGAGCGAGGCGCCTCCACCGCCGCTCGACGCGACCGCGGCGCTCGTCGATACCGAGAAGCGGTGGACGGAATGGTCTCAGCGCTCGACCTACCGCGGTGACTACCAGGACGCGGTGCACCGGTCGCTCATCACGCTCAAGGCGATGGTCTATGCGCCGTCCGGAGGGATCGTCGCGGCGCCGACGGCGGCGCTCCCCGAGTCGATCGGCGGCGTCCGGAACTGGGACTACCGCTTCTGCTGGCTGCGCGACGCGACGCTCACGCTCGACGCGCTCATGCTTGGAGGCTACGTGGACGAGGCCAAGGCGTGGCGTACCTGGCTCATGCATGCGGTCGCGGGCGCCCCCGACGAGATCCAGATCATGTACGGCGTCGCGGGAGAGCGTCGCCTGACCGAGTTCGAGATCCCCGACCTACCAGGCTATGAGGAGTCGCGCCCGGTGCGCATCGGCAACGCTGCGAGCGACCAGTTCCAGCTCGACGTCTACGGCGAGGTGATCCAGGCACTGTACGAGGCGCGCCGTCTCGGCCTGCCCGAGGAAGAGGGCGCGCGCGTGCCGGCCCGCAAGCTCGCGCAGTTCATCGAGTCCGCATGGCAGCTCCCCGACGACGGCATCTGGGAGGTGCGGGGAGGCCGACGCCACTTCGTCCACTCCAAGATGATGGCCTGGGTCGCCGTCGACCGCTTCGCGCGAATCATCGAGGAGTTCACTGGGCCGGAGGACGAGTTCCGCCAAAGCTTGCCCCGGCTGCGCGCGCTCGCCGATCGAATCCACCGCGACATCCTGGAGCACGGCTTCGATCGCAAGCAGAACGCGTTCACGCAGGCGTACAACAGCCCAGCGCTCGACGCGAGCCTGCTCCTCATGCCGGCCCTGGGATTTCTGCCCGCGACCGACCCGCGCGTCCTGGGGACGATCGAGGCCATCGAGAAGAATCTCCTGCGGGATGGGTTCGTGCTGCGCTATCGCCCGGAGCACAGCAGCGACGGCTTGCCCGGCGACGAGGGTGTATTCCTGGCATGCAGCTTCTGGCTGGCGGACGCCTACGCCTATTCGGGGAGGCGGCGCGAAGCAGAGGCGCTCTTCGAGCGTCTCCTGTTGCTGCGCAACGACCTCGGCCTGCTCTCGGAGGAGTACGAGCCGAGGTCGGGACGCCTCATCGGGAACTTCCCGCAGGCGTTCTCGCACCTGGCCCTGATCCACTCTGCGAGCGTCCTCGCCGGCGCGGAACTGACCCCGCGCGAGCCGGCACGTCGCACGGACGCGTAAGCCCTCCGGGGACACCCTGGCGCGCTCTCGGGGTGAACCCCGATATCCGATGAGTCGTCCCGGCACGAAGGCTTGGGTGATCCGGGGCGGCCACGCATTCGTCGCGTGCCGCCGCCTGCGTTTGGCTCGTCGGCCAACGGGTCGAAAAGGAGGAAGGGGAACTCATGGCATCCGTCACGAAGTGCCTGGTAGCCCTCGCGCTGTTTGCGTTGTCCACGACCGCGCGCGCTGGTCCAAACAAACCCATAGGTGGCAAGGCGGGGGAAGGCGCCTGTCATGACGACGTCGAGAGGCTGTGCAAGGACGTGCAGCCGGGCGAGGGACGCGTCCTGGCGTGCCTCAAGTCGCACAAGAAGGACGTGTCGAAGGAATGCACGAACGCAATCCAGCAGATGAGGGCGCAGCTCAAGAACATGTCCGCCGCCTGCGAGCCGGACGTGGAGAAGTTCTGCTGGGACACCCCGGCCGGCAAGGGTGGCATCACGCAGTGCCTGAAGAAGCACAAGGCAGAGCTCTCGGCCGACTGCAAGACGGCGGTCGCGAAGGCGAAGACGGCGAAGGGGAAGGCGATGACGGAGCCGATGCAAACGGAATGATCGCCGCCGGGCGGCGCTCGGGCCCGCCCACGAGCGCCGTTCACGACCGCCCCACGTACGCCTCAGAACCAGAAGTAGCGAAGGTATGCTTCTTCGCGGCGCACTTTCCCG
>Ga0306923_10005214_pt1 | contig 12627 bp, 8 predicted proteins | sample sta12Can44000108_FD_203841 | JGI IMG/M metagenome (GOLD analysis project Ga0306923, IMG submission 203841) | Lab enrichment of tropical soil microbial communities from Luquillo Experimental Forest, Puerto Rico - statanox.12C.anox.44.000.108 (v2)... | ecosystem: Environmental > Terrestrial > Soil... | reverse complement strand
GCATCCAAATGTGGTTATACACCGCAATACGAAGCTTTGGAAAAATTGTATGCTGAGCATAAAGACAAGTTAGTGATTGTTGGTTTCCCCTGCAACCAGTTTGGTGGGCAAGAACCCGGAACGGCATCTGAAATTCAGGAATTTTGCACAAAAAATTACGGCGTAACATTTCCATTAGCTGAAAAAATTGATGTTAAAGGCGATAATATTTCTCCTGTTTATAAATGGCTTTGCACCAAAACAGAAAATGGTGTTTTAGATGCAACCATTACCTGGAATTTCAATAAATTTTTGTTGGATGAAAACGGAAAGTTAATTGCATACTTCCCCAGTAAAGTAAAACCGACAGATGATGACATTGTAAAATACCTGAAATAACAATTTGTGATAAAGATTATTAAAAAGAAGATGTTGTATTAACATCTTCTTTTTATTTTGTGCCTCGTTTATGCAGTTTAAAGATGTAATAGGATTGGAAGATGTAAAACAACATCTTACTGAAATGGTACAACAAAACCGTCTTAGTCATGCATTATTGTTTTTAGGCAAAGAAGGAAGCGGTGCATTAGCATTGGCAATGGCATTTGCACAATATGTGGTTAGTCAGCCGCAACCGGCACCTGTTGTTGAAGATCTGTTTGGCGGATTTACTGCATTAGAACCCGTACCAGCTTTTGTTCACCCCAACGAAATTGAATCTCTGCCAGCATTTCAGCGAGCAGAACAATTAATACATCCCGATCTTCATTTTTCTTATCCCGTAATTCCACGTAAAAGCGGCGATAAACCGGTAAGTACAGATTATATAAATGAATGGAGAGAATTTATTAAACAGTTGCCTTACGGTAATGTGTACGATTGGCTGCAATTTATCGGCGCAGAAAACAAACAGGGAAATATTACCGCCGAAGAATGTAACGATATTATGCGTAAACTTAACCTTAAAAGTTTTGAAAGCGAATACAAGGTTTTGTTATTATGGATGCCCGAATATTTGGGCAAAGAAGGTAATAAATTATTAAAGCTGATTGAAGAGCCGCCACCCAATACATTGTTTATTTTGGTTGCCGAAAATGACGAACAGATTTTGCCGACTATTTTAAGCCGTTGTCAACTGGTAAAAATTCCGGCTCCGGAAAATAATGAAATAGAACAGGCATTAATTGCAAAAGCCAATGCCAATGCAGAAACGGCTCACCAAATTGCAGCCATTTGCGAAGGCAATTACAGAGAAGCCATGCAACTATTGCAACACAGCGAAGAAGACTGGCAAAGCTTATTGCGAGACTGGTTAAATGCAGCTCTTAAAAGCGGCCCCATTTCCCAAATTAAATTTTCGGAAGAAATAAGCAAACTGGGGCGTGAAAAGCAAAAACAATTTCTCCGCTACTTTAATCATTTGCTGGAACAAAGCATCCGCATCAGAATTTTAGGAGCAACCGGTATTGTTGTTGCAGATAAAGAAAAAGATTTTGCCATCAGGTTAAATAAAATTGCATCCGTTAGCCAGCAAAAATCCATCATAGAAGAAATAGACAAAGCTGCTTACTATATAGAACGCAATGCCAACGGAAAAATATTGTTTCAGGCACTTACCATAAAGCTTTATCATATTATTCAAAACAAAGAGGTTATAACAGCGTAATACCTATTTGGCAATAATTTCCTTATTTTTGATGTTGAGGGAAGTTTTTGTGAACCGGGCAGTTGTGCCAATGGCATCTTGGGTTGCGTCGCACACTTGTACTAAAAATCATTTATCGGCATATTCAGGTTTTAAAATAAGTTGTTTCACATCATATACTATTCACTGCATAACAGCATTCGGAACGTTGAAGTGAGTGACACAACAACAGTTGATTATAGTACACAAGCCTGTTCCATATTTCTTCTTCAAAAAAAATTTATAAATCGTTTTCTAAAATAGATTAGAATGGCTTGTGGATCTTGTGGAACAGGTAAACCAAACGGATGTAAAAGCAACGGCGGATGCAGCACCGGCGGATGTAACCGTATGAATATTCACGATTGGTTACGCAATTTGCCAATGGCAGATGCAGATTCGTTCTGCAAAGTGGTGGAAGTAAGTTTTAATAACGGAAGCCGCAAAGAATTTTTTAGAAATACCACATTACAATATTTTGAAAAAGGAGAATTGGTAACCATTGAAGGCGTGGGTGGGTACGATATTGGCGAAGTTTCGTTAACAGGAGAACTTGTACGGTTGCAATTAAAGAAAAGAAATACAGACGAGTTTAATCCGGATATGAAAAAAATATTGCGTAAAAGCAATGAACGCGATATTGAAACTTTTAAAACTACCAAAGCCCGAGAATCTAAAATGTTGGCCCGCAGTCGCGAAATTGCCATTGCATTAAAACTTCAAATGAAATTAAGCGAAGTGGAAATTCAGGCAGATGGTAAAAAAGCTACATTCTTTTATACTGCAGACGATAGGGTTGATTTTAGAGAAATGATTAAACAATTTGCCGGAGAATTTAAGTTAAAGGTAGAAATGAGGCAGATTGGTATTAGGCAGGAAGCTGCAAAAATGGGCGGTATTGGCTCTTGCGGAAGAGAATTATGTTGCAGTACCTGGTTAACAGATTTTAAAAGTGTAAATACAACTGCTGCACGTTATCAAAATTTATCTATCAATCAAACAAAATTAAGTGGCCAGTGCGGAAGATTAAAATGCTGCTTAAATTTTGAGTTAGACACTTATCTGGATGCGTTGCAGCAATTTCCAGATAATGCAGAAATAATAGAAATTTCAAAAGGCAGGGCTTTCTTAATTAAAAAAGATATTTTCAAGAATCTAATGTGGTACATGTTAGAAGGTGGCAGCAAACATTATCCTGTTACCATTCAACGTGTAAAAGAAATTTTACGTTTAAATGCACAAGGCATCAGGCCTGATGAATTAGAAGCTGTTGATGTTACCAGTAGCAAACCAAAAGAAGTGGAATTGCAATTTGTAGATGTTGTTGGGCAAATCAGTTTGAAGAGTTTAGAAAGAAACGATAAGAAAAGAAGGGATCAACGTAATCAACAACAACAGCCACAAAGAAGACCGGATTTCAGGCCTCAACAAGATAACAGAAATCAAGGCGGCCCGAGAAATCAAAACCAGGATACCAGAAACAGACCACCTCAACAAGAACGAGGTAATCAGCAACAAAGGCCTTCGCAACCCAATCAATTGCAAAAGCCTCCGTTTAAAAAGAAATAATTAACCCTTTTTTTGTTTTTAAGCAAACAGCAGTATCAATAGCTGTGCCCCGATAATTCTCAAGATCATTGTTAACGGGTATACCGTTGCATACGTTACAGAAGGCACATCGCTTTTAGCCATTTGCATTGCAAAAGCCAATGCAGGAGGGTCTGTACTTGCACCGGCCAATAATCCGCAAATTTCAAAATAAGTTTTGCGGAAAAAGTAACGGGCAGCTAATCCTACCAATACCAACGGAATCATTGTAATGATAAGCCCCATGCCTATCCAAACCCAAGCATTGGCACCATGAAAAGCTTCAGCCAAACTATGTCCGCTGCTTAGCCCTACGCTTGCAAGGAATAATGTAATACCCAATTCGCGTACCATTAAATTAGCAGAATTGGTAGTATAATTATTAAGGTAAACAATGTTACCAAACTTGCTTAGCAATAAAGCAACAATAAGCGGCCCACCTGCCAAACCTATTTTAACCGGAATAGGCATATTAGGAAATGCAATAGGAATACTGCCTACAATAGCGCCAATTACAATTCCAAAAAAAACAGGAGCAAGGTCCGGAACTTCTAACCGTTTTAAAGAGTTTCCAAAAGTATCTGTAACCACCTGTACACCCTCTTTTGTGCCCACCACTTTAATATTATCGCCTAATTGCAAAACAATATCTCCATGCGGAACCATTTCTATACCCGCACGGCTTAATCTCGTTAATGTAAAATTGTGCTGATGCAGTTCCGGTATATCACCTAAACGTTTGTGCGTTACTTCCGGCCTTGTTACCACCAATATTCGTGATATTAATTCACTTGTTGGAGCTTCTTTTAAATTCATATCACTTTCTGAACCAATTACTAATTTTAGTTGTGCAATTTGGGGTTTTAAAGCAACTACCAATAACACATCCCCTTCATGTAAAATTGTAGCAGGGGATGGTGTAATGATATTACCATCGTGATACATTCTTGAAATAACGATATGATCTTTTATCAGTTCAAAAATAGTTTTTACAGGTTGACCAACTAATTGTTTATTTTCTAGTTTTAAATGAATAGAAACAGGCCGATCTGTTTTTAATGCATTTAATTTACCATGCAGTTCTATCTCATCATCAATATTAATTCGTAGTATCCATTTTACTACTAACAACGAAAGAATAATCCCGAACACACCAAAAGGATATACCAATGCATATGCTAATGTTATCAAAGAATTATTATCGCCTGCTAAATGTAAATCCGTTGCAGCCGCTTGTGCAGCACCTAAACCGGGGGTGTTTGTTACGGCACCACTCATAATACCCGTCATTACTGAAATAGGTGTGCCGTTAAAATAAAAAAATGCAACAGTAATTAATAACCCAAGTGTTACAACCGCTGCGGCCAGGCCGTTTGCAGCATAAGCATTCTTTTTTAAAGAAGACCAAAAGCCCGGACCTACCTGTAACCCAATACAATACACAAATAAAATCAAACCAAATTCTCTTAAAAAATGTTCAATCTCTTTGTTAATTGTTAATCCTAAATAAGATGCCAGTAAACCCATGAATAAAATCCATGTAACGCCAAGAGAAATTCCGAAAATTTTAATACGCCCCAACCATGTGCCAACTGCAATTACTAATCCGTAGATGATTACAGTTTGAGCAACACTTTGTTGGGTAAACAATTGTAATAACCAATTCATATGACTTCGTTTTATGCTTTAAAATTAGATTCCAATTCTGGTGAGGATAATGATGAAAATCATTGGTTTATTTAAATTATTATGATTTCTAATGAATTGTTTATACATTAATGTGATAACGAATATTTTATTGTGTTTTTTGCATGAAATCCGTCATAAATTAAGCTTTTAAATAGGTTTATTTTTGCATTGAACATTTATTACTAAATACAATTTCTTTGATGGAGAAAACAAAAAAAAGCGAAGCAAAAGAGTTAGGCTCTTTATTATTAGACGTTGGCATTTCTCTTTTAAGTTCCGGTGCCAGTTGTAGCAGAATTAGAATTACGATGAGAAGGTTTGCTGCTAACTATAATTACATTACACATATTTCTATTGCGCCAAAATCTGTATCACTTACTTTAAACGATGAAGAAGATGATATCGCCATCTTCAGTGGAATGAGAAGCACCCCGGCTCAAGGTGTAAATTTTAAAACCATTTCTGGCATCAGCAGGTTAAGTTGGGAGGCAATAGAAAAAGAATTATCCATTAACGATATAAGAGAAGAGCTAAACAGGCTTTTATCTTTATCGCATTATCCGCGTTTAATCATATTATTTTTTGTAAGCATTGCCGGTTCTGCATTTTGTTTCTCCTTTGGCGGAACATATATCGAAATGCTCATTACATTCGGCGCAACATTTTGCGGATTGTTTGCAAGACAAGAAGCATTGAAAAAAAAATTCAACCCTTACATCTGCGTTTTCTTCGGTTCACTGGTTGCTTCTTTATTTGCCGGTGCTTTTATTAAAGCAGGATTAAATATCAATTTCGAACATGCATTTGCAACCTCTGTTTTATTTTTAATTCCCGGTGTGCCTTTAATTAACTGTTTTACAGATTTAATAGATGGCAACATTTTAAACGGTATTGTACGAGGTGTAAATGCCCTTATGTTCTCTTTAGCCATAGCATTCGGATTATTAATCGCAATGCTTATTTATAACCTGAAATAATTTATTATGGATATACTACTTGTACTTGGTAAAGCTTTCTGGTGCGGATGGGGTGCCGTTGGTTTCGGCATATTATTTAATGTGCCGCCCAGAACATTATTTGCACTTTGGGTTGGCGGTGCCATTGGCGGGTTATTGAAATTTACTTTACTGCAATTAACTGTTGGTGTTGTGTTTGCATCTTTTGTAGGAGCATCTGCTGTTGGTATTTTAAGCATTCCCATTGCACATTTCAGGCATGTACCACCTATGATTTTTGCAATACCTTCCGTAATACCATTAATTCCCGGTGTTTTTGCATATCGCACCATGCTTGGTTTAATTAAACTTACAGGCAATATCGGGCCAGAATATTCAACCATCATTTCCGAAACCGTAAACAACGGGGCCAAAACATTATTCATCATCATGTCTTTAGCAATGGGTGTGGCCATTCCAATGCATGTAATGCGTAAAGAATCTGCAAAAAATATACGCTTAAGGAAAAAAGCAGAATAGAGTTTTTTGTAACAAGCTGCAAACCAACCGGACGCTCCCGTTGCGTCGCACACTTGTACTGCATAAACCCAGTCAGCCATTTTGCAGATGCCTGACTGGGTTTATATTTATGCGGATACAATCCGCAAGCATTAATTAATCACAAGTGATTCGATGGAAGGCGTATACCAGACTACAAAAATTCTTCTCTGTTTTCTTTGCATCCTTTGTCACTTTGTGTGAAAAAATGTTGCATACAGAACAAACCGTACAAGTGAGTGACACAACGAAGCTGAATAAGATTATACAGTTGGTTACATAAAAAAGTATCAGGCACTTAATATGTACCTGATACTTTTTTATAATTGCTCCATCTGATCGTTTACAAATTGCATTAATGTTTTTATATAGTCCGGCGAAAAATCGAATTTTAAACCGGCTGCTGCATACAATTCAGGCAATGTTTTTGTACCGCCCAAGCTTAATGCATTGATATAATTTTCTATTGCCTGTTGGGGGTTTTTAATGTATTGCATCCACAACCCAATGGCACCCAATTGTGCAATACCATATTCGATATAATAAAAAGGCACTTCAAATAAATGCAACTGGCGTTGCCACGATATTTTTCTAAACGTTTCCAAACCTGTAGTATCAATGGCGTTGGTAGAAAATTCGTTCAATATTTCTAACCATTTTGCTGTTCTTTCTTCTACTGTGTGGGTTGGATTTTTGTACACCCAATGCTGAAATTTATCTATTGTTGCAATCCACGGAAAAATAGTAATGGTTCTTTCTAACTGATGTTCTTTGGCACGTTTTAGATCTTCTGCATTATCGAAGAAACTTTCCCAATGGTTCATAGAAAACAGTTCCATGCTCATGCTTGCCACTTCTGCAATTTCCATGGGGTATTCTTTAAATGCAGTTAATTCTAAATGATGCGAAAGAAAAGAATGAATAGCATGGCCACCTTCGTGAACCATTGTGGTTACATCGCCCATTTGCCCGGCTGCATTCATAAAAATAAAAGGAGCACCACTTTCTGCCAACGGGCAGTTATATCCACCCGGAGCTTTACCGATTCTGCTTTCTAAATCAAAATGTTTTAATTCGTTCATTTTCTTTAAACAATCGGCAAAAAAAGGATGCATCTCGTTAAAGCATTGTATGGATTTTTCTAACAAATCTTTACCCGTTGTAAACGGACGCAATGGTTTTACACCCTCCGGTTCTGCTTCAGTATCCCAAGGTTTTAAAACATCGAGCCCTAATTTTTTCTTTTTGTTTTCATAGATCTTATCTACTAAAGGCAACACATGTAATTTTACTGCTTCGTGAAATTGATAGCATTCTTCTTTTGTATAATCGAATCTACCTAATTCAACAAACTTATAATCTCTGTAATTGCTGTAACCTGCATTTACTGCAACCTGCTGACGTTTTTCAATCAGCTTAGAATATAAATCGTGCATGGCATCTTTATCCTGTAATCTTCTTTGCTGAATTTTTCTGTATACTTCTTCACGCAAATTTCTGTCGTGGCTTTCTAAAAATTTACTTGCCTGTTGCAGTGTAAATTCTTTGCCGTTTACCTCAACCGTCATTTTTCCTGCAATAGCACCATACTGTTGCTGCATTACGCTTAAGTCTGCCTGTAGCGGAATATTTTCTTCTCTGAATAAATCAATATTTTTCTTTACGCTTCTCAGGTAAGTAAAATATTGCTCATGATCTAAACCTGCCCTGAAAGGAGAATGCATTAGTTTTCTATTTAACTCGTCGGCATACGGTTGAATTCTGGGTTGAATTTCCATCATAAAAAAAGTAAATGCATCTTCTAAGGATTGGTCTGTTGTATCGCATGTCATTTTTATCTGTCGCCAGCAGGCATCTTCACTTACAACAGCTTCCAGTTCGCTCACGTCTTTCATCCAGTGCTGTAATTCTTCTACACTATTTATATCTCTGTCTACTAATTCTTTAAAATAAGGTTCTAATGTTTCCCAATTGGTAACAGTAAAATCTTTCGGTAAAAAAACTCTTTCAATTTTTTTAATATCGGCACTAAGCATAATTCTAAAATTTGACTGCGAAAGTAAGATGAATAAGGGAGAAAGGAGTGAGAATAGTGAATTTAAGAATTAGCGTAAATAAATAATGATTGTATATGTAACCGGCATTTGTATTTCAATGAAACTTTAGTTGCGTCGCACACTTGTACTTTATGCCACGAAGCCACAAAAAACTCGAAGCGGCGCAAAGAAATATTTTGAAACAACTCTTTGCTTCCTTGCCTATTGCCTTATGCTTTATGCTTGTTGCCATTTCTTCTGCAGTACAACTGTGCGACGCAACTAAAGTTTAATAGTATTGTTATGTTTGGTACAATAGTTTATTTTTACCGCCCTACAAAAAAAAGATGAAGTGGCAGATATTATTCATTTATTACCCGATAATATAGCAAACCAGATAGCAGCCGGTGAAGTAATTCAGCGGCCGGCAAGTGCTGTGAAAGAATTGCTGGAAAACGCAGTTGATGCAGGCGCAACAGAAATACAATTGATTGTTTCGGATGCGGGCAAAAATTTAATTCAGGTTATTGATAATGGTAAAGGCATGAGCGAAACTGATGCCCGTATGGCATTTGAGCGTCATGCTACCAGCAAAATTCAAAAAATTGACGATTTATTTCGCATTAAAACCATGGGCTTTCGTGGCGAAGCATTGGCAAGTATTGCGGCTGTTGCTCAGGTTGAAATGAAAACAAAAAAAGCCGATGATGAATTAGGAACTTTTATTGAAATTGAAAATAGTGCTGTTATTAAACAAGAAGCTTGTGCATATAGTGTGGGTACCAGCATCAGCATGAAAAATTTATTTTTTAATGTTCCTGCACGTAGAAATTTTTTAAAGAGCAATGCTGCAGAAATGCGTCATATTATTGATGAATTTATCCGTGTGGCAATGGCTTTTCCTCAAATATTTTTTTCGCTCAATAGTAACAGTCAGCAAGTTTTTCATTTAGAACCGGGAAGTTTAAAGCAACGCATTACACAAATTTTGGGCAATAATTATAATGCCAAAATGGTGAGTGTAAAAGAAGAAACAGATTATTTAAATATTTCGGGATTTGTTGGCAAGCCGGAAACAGCGAAGAAAACAAGAGGCGATCAATATTTTTTTGTGAACAATCGTTTTATTAAAAGTGCGTATCTCAATCATGCAGTAAATAGTGCATTTGATAATTTGATTGCGAAAGACAGTTTTCCGAGTTATGTTTTGTTTATTGATTTAGATCCATCGCAAGTTGATATTAACGTTCATCCTACCAAACAGGAAATTAAGTTTGAAGATGAAAAAATAATTTATGCTTTTGTACAGGCTGCTGTAAAACATGCGTTGGCTCAATTTAGTATTGCGCCGTCATTAGATTTTACTTTAAATGCAGAGATACAAAACTTAGATGCAGTAAATAAACCGTTTACCGAAGAGAAAAAAGATACTGCTTCTTCATCCAATTTATACAAAGGATTTACGCAAAAGAATCAGGCACATTTTATTGAACCGACCGATAAAAGTGAATTAAAAGATTGGAAAGAATTTTTTACAAAAAGCAATACGCAGAAAGCAGATGGTGAAAAGCTTAATGCTGAAAGTTTAATGCAATTGGATTATGAAACTTCTTCGCATTCAGCTTTCAGTAATAAGCCTTTAGCATTTCTTCAAATACACAACACGTACATTATTGCATCGATGCAAAACGGTTTTGTGTTGGTGCACCAACAATTGGCACATGAAAGAATTTTATACGAACGTTACAGCGTTGCTGCACATGGCAAACAAATGCCAACACAAAAAAGTTTATTCCCGGTAACATTAGAATTGGCTGCACCCGATGCTGCATTATTGCACGATTTATTACCCGAATTAGCAGCCATTGGTTACAGCATAGAACCCTTTGGTAATAATAGTTTCGTTATTCAAGGTACACCAGCAGATGTTTTACAGGGCAACGAGAAACATTCGGTTGAACTATTGCTGGAACAATTTAAGCATTTCAGCAGTGATGTAAAATTTTCCAAACGAGAAAAGCTGGTTCGTTGCATGAGCAGGCAACATGCTATTAAAGCAGGCCAATCACTTTCTGAAAAAGAAATGCAAACATTGGTAGAAGAATTATTTCAATGTACCACACCTAATGCAACTATTTCAGGTGCTCCTACTTATATGGAATTTAGAGAAGATTATTTGGATAGAATGTTTGGCAGATAATTGCACTAATTCAAGCGAATTACACAAATCTAATTTATAGACCATTATTTTTCATTCGTGTAATTCGCTTGAATTAGTGTAATTAATACTTTTCAATAACAGAACCAATAAAGTTCTCTATTGCATGCCTGATACTACTTGCAGATGCCTGATGATTATTCACCATTACAGAAAAAATATATTGATGTCTTTTGTTGGTGGTAATAAATCCGCTTAACGCAACATTGTTGCTTAGTGTTCCTGTTTTGGCGTAAATCTTTCCAGCGTAATTTTTATATAATCCTGCCAATGTTCCTTCGTTGCCTGTTGGTAAGATAGTAGTAATTCTATTCCATTCAAATTCGCTTTTCATCTTACCAAGAACAGCAACAAAATCCTGCGGTGAAATTAAATTATACCGACTCAACCCGCTACCGTCTACCCATTTTGGTTTTTGAGGTAAATCTTTATAATCCGTTTTCAATAAAGTATCAATAATTTTTTCATTACTCATCACACCTAATCTTTCATTGCTTATCATTAATAAACTTTGTTCTGCAAAAAAATTATCGCTGCGGTGCATCATTATTTTAAGGAGAGAATCTGTGGGTTGGGAATGAATTTTTACAACATCCGGTAAACGATCAAGTTTAAAATGTTCTTGTTCAACTTTTGTTTTTAGTGTATCTATCAAAAGATTGGCAATCAGATTTTTTTCCGCAGTATAAAAAGGAATATCGGAAGCTGTAAATTTTCTTGCAGAAGCTGTAACAATAAAACGATTTGACGCTATTTCTCTTTTAATGTTGAACGATTTTTGTTCATTATTGCCAATTACATTTTTTTGAAAAAAACGAACAACGGTTTTCCCTTCTGCGTTAAACGGAGCTGTATTTCCATAAACGGGCATTACGCTTCTTTCTGCCATATAATCGCTGTTATAATCATCCCAAGCCCAACCATAACCCCATCCCTTTTCTTTCCAATTATTATCAGTTAATAAAATATTTTGCTTGCTTTTTAAGAAAGCGAATACAGGTTGGTTTTTAAAATCAGGATGCAGGAACGTAGGATCTCCGTTTGCTTCTACTTCAATTGTGCCGTTTCCTTTATCAACATACCGCAATCCTACCAAACTATCTCCTAAATATTTCATCGCTGCATAGCAGGTCATAATCTTTGTATTACTCGCCGGAATAAAATATTTCTCGCCCTGATAATTATAAACAAATTTATTAGCCGCCACATCGTACAGTGCAATACCTATATGGGCTGCAGCAAAATTAGAATCATTTAAAATATCATGCTTGGCTTCTTTGGCTATCTTCTTTTGAATGCTGCAGGAAGCAAGTAAAACCATCACAATACAGGAAATGAATATTCGATTCGTGTTTTTCATCTGTTTAATATATTTTTCATCCATTCATCAACAAAACAAGGCTAATTTGGTTTGTTGCTTTAATTTTAAAGTTCTTCAAAACTAATTATAATGAGAATACAAAATCAGGTGTTGTTATTGATGGGTTGTGTTGCTTTTAACTTATCAACCATAACGGCACAAGAAAACAAAACACCGCAAAAAAAGAGCGAACCCAAAAAGTACATTGATAAAGCCAACATGGATGTATCTTTTAAACCCGGCGATAATTTTTATTTATATGCCAACGGTTCATGGATAAAAAATAATCCCGTGCCTGCTTCAAAAACCCGTTGGGGCAGTTTTGATGAATTACGCCAGGAAAGTTCTAATCGTTTACAAACTTTATTAAACGATGCAACTAAAGCAACTAGTCCGGATCGTAAAACAAAAATCATCGGAGATTTTTATAAAAGCGGAATGGACAGTGCTGCTATCGAAGCAAAAGGTTACGAACCTATTAAAGCAGATTTAGAAAGAATAAACAACCTTGCAAGTATTACCGATGTTTTGCACGAGGTAACCAATATGCGTGTTAATGGCTTAGGCAGCCCTTTATTTGG
>Ga0306923_10005213_pt1 | contig 12627 bp, 4 predicted proteins | sample sta12Can44000108_FD_203841 | JGI IMG/M metagenome (GOLD analysis project Ga0306923, IMG submission 203841) | Lab enrichment of tropical soil microbial communities from Luquillo Experimental Forest, Puerto Rico - statanox.12C.anox.44.000.108 (v2)... | ecosystem: Environmental > Terrestrial > Soil... | reverse complement strand
AATCAGGCCAGCGATGTCCTTCATACGCTAACTCTAATGCACTTTCATTTAAAATAGAATTTTCAATTGCCAATGTACTATCACCAGAAATAGTAACTTTTTTTAATCCGGCACAACCTCTTATTCCGGCATTTCTATACCAATCGCCCCTATACCTTGGCGTTTCTCCATTACGTGCATCAAAATTATAAGGGTAGTTATCGTACAAAGTATTCATAATACCGGTTACATCTCTGCCAGAAACACCGGGATTGGGATCGAATGTGGAGCTTATTCCTTTGTTGACAAATGCATAGGCTAATTTTTTTCTTCCGTCACGGTTGGCTGCTTCTGCAAAATGTAGGTGAATATTGGCTGCTCTGTTTAAAAACCATTGACCGTTTTTGGTTAAAATATTGGTAGGCACGAAAGATGTTGCATCTAAATAATTATATAAGTATTTTACAATTACCGGTTGGCCACTTATGGTACGCCATGTAAAATTACCTCTTGCATCAAACGGGAAGCCCGGTAATGTGTCATAATAATCTGTTCCTCCATGAGAACTTTGCATTTGACTGTTCCAGTTATTCATTGCAACAGTAGATGGCTTAACTAAATAACTGCCACCCTGATTAGAAAACAGATCAACAAAAGGATTGGTTGGTGCAAAGTTGCTGTTGAATGGTAATACCCAAACCATTTGCTGGTACCATAATAAATCCTGACTACGAGCAAAAATTGAACGCCACCCTTGCGCATTATTATCAATTAAAGAACCAAGGTCTGATTCCTTATAGCGAATATATCCTACGCATAAATCATTATTTTTTGCAACATCTGCATACGGTTGTTTAAACTCCTGATAAAACTGATCGCCACCATTGAATAAGCCGGAAATATCGGCATCATATCCGTTTAAATTAGGTTCCATCAGTTTTCTGTAAAAAGAAGCAGCTTGTGTATAATTTCCTTTCCACAAATTCAAATCGCCCAATAAAGCAAACTTGTCTATGAAAAATCTTCTGGTGTTACTGCCATCAAAATTTGTAATTAATCCTGTATTGATACTGGTACCAAATGGATAAGGTTGTTGATACGGCAATGTGTTGGTAAAACTGATTAACGAATCAAGCAAAGTATTAAATGCAAGTGTTGGATAATTATTCAAATCTTTTACTGCAGTAATTGTTTCTAAAGGATTGGTTACATATTTTACCTGATCGCCCCAATGAATACCTAATTGTAAATACAACCAAGAACGCAGTGCACCAATATCGGAATAACGTTGATCAAACTCTGATTGCTTTAATTTATTGGCAGCAATCATTATCTTCAAATTCTTCAACACATCATTACAAGCATTAATAACACTATAAAAAGGTGTAGGGTCTGCATACGGGTTACCGGCACTAACACTATGTGTATTTAATTCCCTCAAATTAGCATCTGCATTATCTGTAACCTGCAACAAATCTGCCCTCAATTCATTTAAAACTATATACTGTTTTGATAAGTTCATTAACTTACCATAAACACCTATCACAGCAGCATCGGCATCATACACATCCCGATACATATTGTTGGCAGTTAAATAAGTTTCGGGTGTTTTATCTAACAGTTTTTTGCAGGATGTTATTGATAAAGACAAAACCGACAATAACATAATGACTGCAAATATTTTTTTATTATTCTGTGATTTCATATTAAACAATGCGTTTAAAAATTTCTAATGATTATAAACCGATGCGAATACCGCCAATTACAGATTTGTAATTGGGTTCCAACCCTACATCAACACCACGGGCAAACATGGTTTCTGCCGAATAAAACTCAGGATCGTATCCTAAATATTTAGTGAATGTTAGCAGATTGTTTCCGGTAACATAAAAGCTGATATATTTTACCAAGTAAGTTGATTTTAATGGAAGATTATAATTGGCAGATATTGTTTTTAATCTTAAGAAAGAGCCATCTTCAATCCAACGATCAGAAAAGCTGCTGTTACCCATCGGGTCTCCCCAGGTTGCTTTTGGCATATTAGTAACCTGGCCTTGTGTTCTCCATCTATTATTTACACTTAGCAGTTGATTGTCTGCATCTGATTGTGCTTCTAAATTTGCACGGATACCATTGTATATTTTATTTCCTTTACTGAATGTAAAGAGTACATCCAATGAAAACGATTTGTAAGTTAATTTAGAAGTAAAAGCTCCTGTAAAATCCGGATTAGGGTTTCCTATCTGTACTTTGTCTTTATCGTCTATAATATGGTCTCCATTCACATCCACAAAGCGTACATCACCTGCACCATAACCAACCATTGTTCCGTTTGCAGACTTTTTTGTTAATGCTGCCGTTGAAGCATCTGCATCGGTTGCAAATACGCCTCTGGTTTGGTAGCCATAAAATACCGCACCTGAAGAACCAACAGTGCTAAGCATAGATGCACCGCCATAATTTGTAACGATATCTGCAGGGAGGCTTGTTACTTTATTTCTGTACAACATTAAAATAACACCGGCATCTAATTTCAATGATTTTTTGTTGATGATTCTTGCATTAACATTAAAATCTATTCCTGTTGTTTTCATTGCACCGGAATTATTTACAACAGTAGAAAAGCCGGATGCAGATGGCAATGTTTCGAACACCAACATCTTATTGGTTTTGTTATTGTAATAATCTATACTAAAGTTTAGTCTTTCGTTTAATATTGCTACATCTGCACCAATATTAAACTTGGTATTATCTTCCCATTGCAATGCAGGGTTTGCAATGTTGCCTCTTACCAAACCTTGCACACCCAATAAATTTTGGGCAACATAAGATTGTTTGTATGTATAATTACCAATATCATCATTGCCGGTTTTACTTAAACTTGCACGCAATTTTAAAACGTCAATAAATTTATTATCCGCTAAAAATTTTTCTGATGATATTAACCAGCCGGCTGCAACGGAGGGCATTACCGCAAAACTATTGCCACCAATTTTGATTCCCTGTACGGCATCGGGGCCAAATCTTGAGGAGCCGTCTACCGCAACATTTGCCGATAAGAAGTATCTGTTTTTGAAAGCATAATCTACAGAAGCATAATAATTAAGCCATGTATATTTTCCAATATCTCCCATTACCTTTCTTAAAGAAGTAACACCGGTACCTACACTTATAAAATCGTCGGTAGCAGAATTATATCCCAACGCAATATCCTGTTCGTTAGAACTGTTTAAGAATCTTAACCCTGCTCTGATGTTTAAATCGCTTGTGTAATTATATTTTTTAGCAAACTCAAAGTAGGTTTCATTGTACAAAGCATTTAATCTTTTAACACTGCCGGCCATACGGCTGTCTGCAATTGCATTGGCTAATGTATCGTTGGCAACTCCTTTCCTCGGAACAAATCTTTGCTCCCGTGTTTTATCGAAAGTTAAGCCCAGCAATGTTCCTATGTTAATACTGTTTGTTAATTTATATTTGAAAGATACTGTTCCATAAAAACGATATGATTTGCTGTTATCAATCATATTGGCAATTACAGCACTTGGGTTACTTACGCCAAAAGTATCCGTATCTGCTATGTTAGGAGAAACAACACCTTTATCATCAATCTGATTTATCGGTAAAAAAGGTGCTTTAACCAAAGCCAAATAAACAGGGTTTGTTTTAGGAGTAAGCCCTTGATCTTTTAAGTTATGTTCGTAATAAGTAAAAGATAGATTAGTTGCCGCGGTTAATCGTTTACTAATATTTAAATCGCTATTAAACCTTACACTGTATTTTTTTAGACTGGTGCTTTTGGTAATGCCATTTCCCTGCATATAACCCATTGACAAAGCATACTTGGCAATATTATCTCCGCCGGTAACTTTTAAATAATAATTATTGGTTGGGGTGTTGGCCAATACCTGATCTTGCCAGTTTGTTTCATTGTGGTATCTGTAATAATCGGCATTAGAAGTATTATCGTTCATATAAGGTTGTGCCTGAATTTGGGCATCTGTCCAACCTCTCGTTTTTAAAACGTCTGACAAATACACTCTGTAATCCGCAGCTTTCATTACAGGCAAATCTGCCGGTGCATAATTTATTCCTGCGTAAGCAGCAAAATCAATTTTAGTGGCCAGTTGTTTTGCATGATTGGTGGTAATGATGATAACGCCATTTGCACCTTTAGTTCCGTAAGTAGCAGAGCCATCTTTTAATACAGTAATATTTTCTATATCCTTCGGGTCGATAGTTGCCAATGCATTGGTGTAATGATTGGCAATAACAGAAGTGCCGTAATCGTTAATATCAAAAATGGCACCATCAACAACTATCAGCGGCTGGTTATTTGCATATAAAGAATTTATTCCTCTTAATGCCAAATAAGCACCGGCATTAGGTGTGCCGGAACGCATAGTTGCATTTAAGCCCGATGCCTTGCCTTGCAAAAAGCCATCAGCAGTTTCATTATTTCTTCCCCAATTACCATCTGTATAAATAGATGTTGCTGCATAAACGGTTTGGCTTCCCAACTTATCTCCGTTGGGTAATTTTACATTATCGTAAATAGAATTATAACTTTCTTCATATAAGGAAGCTACAATTGTTTTTTGCCCTTTTAAAGGAATTTCTTTTGTTTGGAAACCTTCGCCTTCTACTTTTAATGTAGCAGATTTATTGGGAATTTTTATGGTAAAATTTCCTTTCTCGTCTGTTAATGCGGCAGAAAAGTTAACAACAGAAATATTAATTGTAGGTAATGGTTTACCCGTTGCAGCATCTTTAATAGTTCCGCTTACAGTTAATGCATTTGCTGTAATACTGTTGTCTTTAGAAGTATTCTTCCCTCCTGTTGCTTTTTGTACCTGAGCATAAAGCGAATCAGCCGTAAATACAGCAGCAGCAAGCATTACACAAGGAATTATTTTAATTGGCACTAGCATGATGTTATTATATAGTCAATTTTTTAAAAAAGATTTAGAACGCCGGAACAAGTTTTATATAATCTAATGATATAGAAGTACCGCCTCCGGAACTGGATGATGTATTTGCTCCAACAACGTAGAGATTAATATTTTTAAATCTCGGAATTGTTATTTGCCCTAACGAAACTTCTGTATAGTTTTTATACGCTACTGTTACATAAGCAAAGTTTCCGGTAGTAGTGGTACTGTCAACCGCCAAACGTTGCGTCCACAACGGAGTTGTTTGTATATCATTTATTGCAACCCAATACGCATTATATCGCATAGAGTTTACATTTTTTACCAAATAGTTTATCCAATAACTGGCATAGCTATAATTCTGCATTAAAATATCATTGAAACCACGATTGTTCACAGAATCCCATCTTGCACGATAAAAAGTTTGTGCGGTTCTGTCTGCTGCAAAAGATGTTGGTGTTTCTCCCTGAATAATTAAAGGAGGAAATTTGTACGTTAAATTAAAATTTACCTGACTCATTACATGCACCCAACCGTTACTTGTTTTGTAAGAAGCTGTAATTTTTGTTTTATCGACAGGTACTTTAACCCCGTACTGAGATATAAGTGTATCGGGCAATTTTGCTGCAGAATACGAACCTTTAAAAGCAAGGTCTTTTACTAACCAAGAGCCTGCAAGTGTATTGGTACTATCTGTTGTAGATGTTTTAAACCAAGGTGTTAATTTGGTTAATTCTGTTGTATACGAACCATCATTTAATACAATGAAAGTGTATTCGCTTTTTTCATCGCTTATATCCATTACATTATCTAAAAACTTATTTCTTACCGTAATACCCGTTCCTGCCTGATATACCGGCAATCCGGTATTAGGATCAACGCCAATCTGAACACCTTTTGTAGAATCGAAATAATTATAGTTTAATGATAAAAGAAAAGTTTTGCTGTTTGTAACAGTAGTACTGTTATTCAACCAATCCCAACAATTATCTATAACAGGAACATATTTATCTACTTTATAAAATATTCCATTAGAAGCATATTGATTGGGGGAAATGATTGTAGCCGAATCGAATTGTGTTGTGCTAATATTAATGTATTTACCACTTAACACCGGAATTCTTTTTTGTGTGGTATCGCTTTTTTGAACAGGACCGTTTGCAATATGATTGGCAACAAATTTTTTAAGTTTAGCAGTATCGCCGGTAATACTTGCCGGTAAGTTTGCCAAAGCAGAATCCGAAGGAACCCAAACTGTATAAGACTTTGAAGAAGCTAATATTTTATCGTACCCGGTTTTCTCCAATAAACTTGTAAAAACAGAAGTTCCCGAATATTGTTTTATTGCCTGATAAAGATTGATATTAAGATTAGGGTCGGTAACTGCATTATGATCAGTCCAGCCTTTTTTACAAGCCGTAAAAAACACGCTAAAAGCAATCATCAACACAATAAGTCTATATTTTTTTATGGTCAGCATCATCATATTTTTATTCTTAAGAAATTTTAGTTTTAATTGCTTGCTATCATGGCACAATACTTCCATCTCTTCCATACACCGGTCTTGTTTGAGGATCGTTTATCGGAATAAACTGTACAAAATCGCAAGTAACGTTATTATTAGCACCCGATCCTTGGTCTTTAACACAAGTAAATCGAATGGTATGCCTGTCTGTTGTAGGCACATCTACCACACCCGCCATCATTGCATAATTATTTGCGGTTGTGGTTACTGTATATCTTTTATAGTTAATGGCTTCCAACGCTGCATCGCTTAATGCAGATTGGTATGCGGTTACAAAGTTGATAAGGTTGGCTGTAGGTGTTCCATCAAATGACAACTGAATATATTGACCAATACTTGACTTTCTAAAACATACCCAAATTTTGTATTTCCCTTTTACAATTAACGGTGTTTTAAATTCAATCCAAGCATTTGCTGCTGAATTACCGTAACGCATATTAAAATCAAAGTGATCGTCCCACCAATAAAAGTTACTGGTTGTAGCTGCTTCACATGAATATTGCGGACCACCATAAGTAGTTGTGTTTTGCCAGGTTACTTCTGATAACTGACCAGCAGCAAATACCTGTGTTTTACCTGCTCTTCTATAAATGGAAGTTAGTTTAATAACTTCCGGTTGTGCTGCAATATCAAAATCTACTCTGAACGGGTTGCGGATTTTTAATAATACCTGGCCCAATAAATTATGCCAAACACCATTAGTACAAGAATTATCACTGTTAGGTCTGTCTATTGGAATCCCGGCTTCAAATACACCATTAAATGTTGCCTGATTTAATAATATGGTTTGATCTGAAAGGGTTTGTGTAATTACCTGTGTTGGCGCATAAGTTATATGTGATGTAAATGAAACAATATCTGCCAGATATTTTATATTAAACAATGTATGATACGTCAAGTAAAGATTTAAACTATCTGCAGGATTTTTTGGATTTCCGGTATTACAAAATTTTGCTTTAAAAGCTGCATAATTAGCAAAACCAGCTACTTTTAAAACAGAATCAGATTCTGCAAGAAAAGTTGCCCAACGCCTGGTTGTATCTGTGGTATTAATGGTGTTTAAAGTATCGTACCAGCCTGTTTCTTTTAATGCCTGTGTGATGATAGAATATTTTGTATTGGCTTCAATCATCTTAGCTATTGTTAAAGCTGCGGGTTGCAATACATGATCTATTACATGTATATAACCATTGCCTGTAAGAACGTTCAATTGTGTTGCAGTTGCCTGCCTGTTAATAACCGTATAACCTTCAGAATTTACACTTGTTGTTAAATACTGCCCATACATTGTAGGTGCATATAACTTGCCATCAGTAAAAGATGTTGATCTTATGGTATCGTTAATCAAATGCAATTTTAAAATGTTTTTCAGCGTAGCTGTATCAATATCATCTGTAGATGTTTTACCTATTTGAGTTAAATACGCTTTAAAGGCACTATTGGTAGGAGCAAAACAAGTGTATGTTCCATACGCATTTAAAAACGGACTGATATTGGTACGGTCTAATACCTTTACCAGTTCGGAAAACTGATCGGGGTACTTACGCAGGTAATCTACAATATTAACATCCGATGTTGTTAACATTGTATATTGTTCTTTTTTGCAACTGCTTACCGAAAACAGGATAAAGCAAATGCTGAACAAGGCTGTTATTTTAGTAATTATTTTCATACAACAAACAGGTTTTATTACTTATAGAACGGGTTTTGAATTAAGTTAGGATCAGATAAAATTTCTCCGTTATAAATTGGGAAATAATGGCTGTCGTGATTTCTGTATTTATTAATAGCGGTTTGCTGTCTTGCACCGGGTACAGATCTGGCAACCATATTTAATAAAATATCCAATCTTGCATAGTTACTTCTCTTAGCATTTCTCAAAACGTCGTACCATCTTTTTCCTTCAAAAGAAAATTCTCTTGCACGTTCTGCTAAAATATAATCCGTCATATCATACTGATTGTTGGGATCCGGATTCGTATTTGTTGCAGCCAAAGCGTTTGCTCTTGTGCGAACCAGATTTACCAATGCAAGAGCATCTGTGCCTTTGCCGCCAATTTGATTTAAGGCTTCTGCTTTCATCAATAATATATCGGCATACCTGTACACAAACCAATGTGCCCAAGATGCATCTGCTGTTCTGATGGTATTGTATGTAACACCAATATATTTCCAGATAGCATTATCACTGGTACGTACCGAAGCCCCTTCGCCACGTATATCCTTATTGTCGCTGTTTATATAATCAATAGTGTATACCTGATCCATTACGTAAGGCGATGCAATAAGCCTTTTATTGGATATACCGAATATGTTGTAAAAGCTGTTAAGTTTTTGTGCATCAAATTGAAACTCGAAAATAGATTCGGCAGAGTTTCCTTTATAGTATAAAGTATTAAACCAGCCATCATCTCCTTTTACCAAACCGAATTGATTGGAGTTGATGATAAAGTTACAGGCATCAACTGCGTTTTGGTATTGATCCATCCACAAATACACATCAGCCTCAATTGCCTTAATGGTATATTTTGTTATACGGCCTTTGTCCGTTGCACTATTACCAAAAGTGAAAACAGCATTACTGTCTGCAAATTTTAAATCGCTTATTATTTGTTGAAGAATAGTATCGGAAGATGTTTTAGGCAATTGCAATAAATCTGCATCGCTGGATGTTGATTTTATTTTTAACGGAACATCCCTAAAACTTCTTACCAGGTAGAAATACATTAAGCCACGTAATGCTCTGGCTTCTGCCAGATATGCATTTAATTGTGTTTGTGTTAATGTGTTATCTACAGACATAACACCAGGTGCATAATCAATTACAGTATTGCAATAGTTTATAGTACGGTAAACTGCAGACCATTTTGTAATTGAATTGGTTGATAATGTATTTACATTCATTACATCTAATTCTTCCGATGTAACACCAAGACCGTTAGTAACCATATCGCCCCTTAAATCGCCCCACAAAAACAAATACTCGGCTAAAGCCCTGTCTCCCGAACCGGTAGGATCTCCTAACAAAGAAGAATAACAGCCGGTAAGTGCAGATTGAATTTGTTCTTTTGTTTTCCAATATTCCTGACGTGTTATACCATCTTGTGGCTGCAGCTCCAACCACTTATTGCACGAAACTGTTGCAAAAGAAACAGCAACCAGCACAATGATATGTTTAAATAATTTTTTATTCATTTTGTAAGTTTTCTGATATTCTTATTTAAAATGATGTTGTAATACCTAAGGTGAATAACATAGCAGGCGGCGTTGTAGTATTATCTGTAACTACAGTAAACGGCCCGGTTACACCACGAGGTGCCACTTCCGGATCTTGTCCTGTATACTTCGTAAACGTTAGTAAATTTTCTGCGGTGAAATAGGTGCTTAAATTTTTAAGCTTAAGCTTTTGAGCCAGTTTATTATCAAAAGTATATCTCACAGAAATAGACCTGAACCTTAAGAAAGAAGCATCTTCAACATACCTGTCGCTTCCAAGCCAGTTGTAACCTGCATTCCAAACAGCCCGTGGAATATCGGTTACATCACCGGGGTTTCTCCACCTTCTTAAAACAGCAGTACTTTGATTATTAAAACCATACATGTTGGTTGTTGTCATCTTCGTTCCGTTCACAACTTCATATCCATATCTGAAATTGAAGAATGCGCTGATCTTTAAGTTTCTTTTATAAGTAATTGTTGGGCCAAAACCACCTGAAAATTTAGGATTACTGTTTCCTAAATAAACAACATCCTGGTAATTGATATTACCATCATGGTTAATATCTTCATACTTAGCATCTCCCGGCTGAAATAAATAATCTGTTGTTGGATAATTGAAACGCATTTGTACAGCCTGCCCGTTAGGGCCAAGAATTTGTTGTCCCTTAGTGTCTGTTGCAATAGTTGCATTTTGATCTTTATATACTCCTTTGTAACGGTATCCGTAAATTGAACCGAACGGATTATTAATTTGAAGGAATGTTTTATAAGAACCGTTTACGGTTAAATCACCGGATTGTGCCGGATAGAATGGAGAAATTTCACGGATTATATTTTGATTTTGTGAAATGTTGAAATTGAAATCAACCTGCCAATCTTTTGATTTGTAAGGCGTAGACATAATATTTAATTCCCATCCCTGATTATCCATCATACCTACATTCATATCAACAGAAGAGTAACCTGTAAATGTTGGAATTTGTAGCCCATAGAATAACAAGTCTTTTGTACGGTTTCTATACACTTCAAAATCTATATTAATCCTGCTTTTAAAAGCAATTAAATTAATACCAACGTTAGTACCATGTATTACTTCCCATTTTAAATTACTCAATTCCATACTGGACGGATATACACCACTTTGCCCCTGATAACTCCAACCGTAACTGCTGTAATTATTATAGAAGCTGTAATCGTATTTTGGCGAATTGCCCGATTGGCCATAACTGGCCCTGAAGCTAAGATCATTAACAAACTTAAACTGCTTCATAAATTTTTCTGCGCTAATTCTCCATCTTGTAGAAACTGACGGGAACAAACCATAACGATGAGATGGGCCAAATCTTGAGCTTCCGTCACCTCTTAATCCAACGTTAATAATATATCTGTTCTGGTTATAACCATATTGTGCATTTACTAATAAACCAACTGTTCTTGTTTGCGTATTACCGGCAGCAACAGATAAATCCTGATTTTGTGTTCTTGATGCAGCAGAAGGATCTTGCAATAATGAGGATGCCGTATTGGATGTTAATACCTGATTGGATACTGTTTTATTATCATAGGTTTGCAAAGAAACCAAAGATGTAAACGAATGCTTTTCTGATAAAACCGGCGTAAATACCAAATTGGTTTTAGATTGAACATTATATCCGTCAAAATCTCCATCATAAGCCCTGTTTACGTTTGTTTCTGTTACAGGCCTTCCTGTTGCTATTTGCGGAAGAAATGTATTGTTTTTTGTACTGTTAATATCAAACTGAATGTCTGATGTTGCCATTAAAACATGCGGAATAATATCGTATTGCAAATTAAAATGCGGTGTGATCCTATTTCCGATAACCCTGTTTTTTGCAGTATTAGCCATTGCTACCGGATTATAAGTTGTTGGATATTGGCCTTGTATGTTTGATGCCGGAGAAAAATAGTTTGATGTTAAAATTCCCTGCTCATTATATTCATAAATACTCATGTTGGGCATTTTATTAATGGCTACATTTCGTATTTGTTGCGCTGTTGTGCCCGGATAATATCCTTGCGGATTATCGGTATACGTATATGCAAAGTCTGTACGGAATTTAATTTTCTCAGAAACAATATAATCTAAGTTTACACGAGCATTAATACGGGTTAAACTTGTACCGATTGTTGTACCTGTTTGATTAAAGTATCCTAATGAAGTATAATAACGTGCTTTTTGCCCGCCACCAGTCATCGAAAGGTTATGATCTTGGGTAAAACCAAGTCTTGTAATGGCTGCAACCCAATCTGTATTTTGACTGTAATTGTGATAGTAATACGGATCGCTTGGATCGTATGCAAATTCTTTTACGGTTTGTGTGTTTAAAGGCGTACCTGTTCTGTTCATCACTTCTTCAGGAATCAAATTTGAATATTGGTTACCATTTAATAATGGAATAGATGCCGGCTGTTTTGCAAGGCTGCCCTTAAAAGAATAAGTTAAAACAGGTTTACCAACTACCCCACGTTTTGTTGTAATTACCAATACGCCGTTTGCTGCACGGGAACCCCACATGGCAGTGGCAGCAGCATCTTTTAAAACAACGATTTCTTTAATATCCGATGGAGCAATATTTAAAAGTTGTGCATAGCTCTGGTCATCAGCAGTACCAAAATTAAAATCTGATGGGATGGATGTTTCATAAGGCATACCATCTACAACAATTAACGGATTGGTACCGGCATTAATAGAAGATGTACCGCGTATACGAATTGACATACCTGCACCGGGGTCACCGGAACTGGCCGTAATATCAACACCGGCCAAACGGCCCTGCAATGCCTGATCTATTGAAGAGGCTCCCATTTCTTCCAAATCTTTTGCCGCTATTTTAGAAGAGGCGATAGTTAAGTTTTTATCGGATACGGATAAATTACCATTATCGGTTCTTCTGCCACCAACAACTATTACCTCATCCATTGTATTACCTGTGCCTTGTTCCAATACAACAT
>Ga0306923_10005205_pt1 | contig 12635 bp, 12 predicted proteins | sample sta12Can44000108_FD_203841 | JGI IMG/M metagenome (GOLD analysis project Ga0306923, IMG submission 203841) | Lab enrichment of tropical soil microbial communities from Luquillo Experimental Forest, Puerto Rico - statanox.12C.anox.44.000.108 (v2)... | ecosystem: Environmental > Terrestrial >... | reverse complement strand
CGTTTTGTTCCGGCGCGTATGGCCGAAGATGAAATCCTCGGTCGTCGAGCGGTGCGACTTGTTGACGGCTTCGGTGCTTGCCCGGACAGAATTACCGTCCGGTGTCGCCCAAATATCACGGTCGCAACAGAACTCGGCATGTTCAGGTTCTCTTTTTAATATCGCCGCCGCTGCGCCAATCTAGCCATCCAGGATTTCCCCGCAACAACTCTGGACCTCGGTTGGGGAGTCGTAACAGTGCAGACAGGACATCTCGAATTGTCGCCGCACCTGCCCACCTTAGACGCGGTTGATGCGGAGTTTGGACGTGAGAACGAGCAGTGCGCCGCCAGGCGCACAAGAGAGGGGGATGCTGCGATGAATTCCAGATTTAGCGCGACACAATCTGACTTGCCTACGCACCTCGGCGCCGCCGATTCCATTGTGGACAGGGTGAACCGGTCATCTCGTGCCGCGGTCATCAGGCGGCCGTCGCTCGGGCGGCGAATCTTGCGCAGAGTTACCCGCTTCGTGTTCGTATTTTGCATCGGTGTGGTCACAGCTCTGGGTTGGCAGTCGTACGGCGACGACGCGAGAGCGATGATTGCCAGCTCGTCACCGCAGCTTGGCTGGTTGGCGCCACAACCTGCGTCTGTTGTGCCGACCGCTCCCGACGTGGCAGCGCCGGCTGCTGCCGCTTCAGCCGATTTGCAAGGGCTTGCACTCGGTCTCGCATCGGTGCGCCAAAGCGTTGATCAGCTCACAACCCAACTCGCGGCTGGTCAGCGGCAGATCGGGGGCGATATCGCCACGCTACAGGCTCGCGAGCAGGAAATCCTCCAGAAGGTATCGGCAGCTGCGCCGCGAGCACCTGCGCCCCCAGTGCGCAAACCGATCGCAGTGACGCCGCCGCCATCGCCGCCATCGTCGCCATCGCCGCCGCAAGCGCGTTGAGGTCGGGGACGGGCAAGACAAGCTCATATTTCGCGCCGAAGAGGAGATATGCAGCGGAGCAAAGAACCTCCGTCATTCGATCACTTCGTCGGCGCGAACCAGCAGGGTCGGCGGCACTTCGAGGCCGATCACCTTGGCAGTCTGCAGGTTGACGACCAATTCGAACTTGCTCGCCCGCAGGACCGGCAGGTCGGCAGGCTTCTCGCCTTTGAGAATTCGGCCGGCATAGATGCCGAGCTGGCGTTGCCGGTCGGTAAAGCTCGACCCGTACGTCATGAGCCCGCCGGCCTCGGCATACTCGCGCTCCGAATACATTGTGGGTAAGGCGTGGCGGGCCGCGAACGTCACGAGCTGGATGCGACGCACGACGAACAATGTCTGGTTGGCCACGACGAGCGCATCGGCGCGCTTTTGTTTTTGCGCGAGTGTGGCAAAGGCAGCGTCGATTTCGCTGCTGTTGCGGGCGCGAAGTACTTCGAGAGGTTTGCCGATAGCTGAAGCGGCCGAATTTATCTCCGCAATCCAGCGTTCGGCGGTCCCAGGCGCCGCGGGATCGACAAGCAGGGCAAAGCGTGCAGCTGCCGGCAGCAGCTCGTGCAGGAGCCCGAGCTGTTTACCCGCCACGTCCGATGCCATATCCGTAAAGCCGGTGAGATTGCCACCCGGCCGATTGAGGCTCTGGACCAAGCCGCTTTGGACCGGATCCAACGATGTGCCGAAGACAATTGGGATTGTCGTATCCACGGATTTCGCGGCGAGCGCTGCCGGTGCGGTCGACGCGATGATGACGGCGACCCGATGGCGGATCAGGTCGTTGGCCAAGTCCGGCAGTCTGTCATAGCGATTGTCCGCCCACCGATATTCGGTCGCGACGTTCCGGCCATCGACGAAGCCTTGTTCATTCAAGCCTCGTTGAAATGCGGCAATCCGGTCGCGCGAGGCGCCGGCAGAGTCGAGATACCCAATTACAGGCAGGGGCGGCTGCTGCGCCCGCGCGGCGATCGGCCACGCGCATGCGCCGCCAAGCGCGAAAACGAATTCTCGCCGTTCGAAGCGAATTGCCATGCGACCCTCCTGACGGGGTCATGCTCATGCAATTGCGTGCACATTCCGCGGGATGCACCGTCAATGACCGCTTCGGGTCTACCCCTCAGCGGCATCTCAACCACGCTGCGCGCAGTACCGGTATCATGTGACTATTTCACGCCATTGACCGCGACAATGTTGAATTTCGCGTATTTCTCTCCGACCCTGAGCGCAGCCTGAAAGTCTGGCGAATTGTGCCAGGCCTGCAGCGCCTCCATGCTCTCCCATCGAATAACCACAACCGGACCGCTGGGAAGATTTCCGGCAATCTGTGTTCCCGCTCCGGCGGCGACGTATTCCCCGCCGTGGTCCTTGACCGATTTCTGGGCGGGCGGAACGTACTCTCTGCTGTAGCCGCCCTGATTGCTGATCTCATTGATCGCGATCATGTAGACAGGCGGCCGGGTTTGCGCATGCAGAGCTTGGAAAACAGCGCCGGCGGCTGCCGCGCCTGCCAGCATTGATACTGTTACGGTGTAACCGGCTTTCACTCTCACACTCCTATGGTTAGCGATCGGCTTCGGCATACGCCATTGTCGAAGCCGAGCTGACCGATCACAGCCAGCGAGGTGCACCGGAACAGGATGGCGCACCGTTTCATTGCTTTCAACCGCCTGCGAGCGCTGCAGCAATGCGCCCACGGTCGTGGTCGCGTCATCGATCAAGGCTTGCTGATACCGATAGAACATCTCGTCGCCCATCGGGGTTACGAAAGAGTTCGCCTGGCGCTGACAACGCGTGCGAAGTCTCCCCAGCCGCTCCACGATATGCTGTGCTGCGGCGCGAGTCTCGGCCGCGGTCATGACAACCGCGGCCGGCAGCTCGCGGAGCTGTGCATGCGTGAGTTTCGGATCGACAAGCCCTTTGAGCTCGGTCTCGAGCCGCTCGCGGGCGGCGTCGATCTGATCACCTCGTCGACACGGGCGAGCAGCATCGGCCAAACCTCAATTGGCGATCGATTCGCGTAATGAGGCAGTATCAGTGCATCGCCCGACGCGAAGGGCGGCTTTTTGGGAGGGGAATTGGCGTCGCGCCAGCCTCCGCCCCACTGTATCTGTTGGCGAGGTGACCGATGCGTTCTGTCCACAGACTAACAAAGTCCCCGCTTGATATCTTCTCCACCTTTTTGAAGGTCTGCTTCCATTCCGGGAAAAGATTTCGCCAAATGCACTTCCTGCACCATTGCTCCCCCTTCAGCACACCCTCATCGGTCGCACACATGGATTGCCACGCGACGCGCTCCGGGTGTGTGTAGTGTTCAATCGCGCCTTGAATGCCCTGCTGATGCACCATGTATCTTTCGGCGTAATCCGGATAGTGACCAAGCGCCGATCTGAACATCTCGGCTTGTACCAGGAGCATGTGCGCTGCGGCGCGAGCGTTGTCCCTGGCGTCCCAGATGCTGCCATCGCCGTACTTTTTGAACTCGTAGTCGCTGAGTTGGAAGAGCCCTTTGTATGATCCGGTTCTTGCGCCAGGATGGAAATTACTCTCGACCTTGGCGATCGACATCATCATTGCCAGATCCAGGCCATACAAAGACGCCGCCTCCCGGATTTCATCGCGCGGACCGTCGGTGGTCGAATGCGGTTCATAGAAACGGGCTTCACGCAAACCACCAAGATACCCGAAGGCGTCGAGCGGCAGTCCCTCCTGATCTGAAACGATCCGCTCCAGAGACTTTTCCGAAAGAGCTGTTCGTTCCACAGGATTGGCTTGGCCGAAGGCAATCGTGGTCGACAATGCCCCCCACAGGAGGGCAGCAACGATGGAAATTGCCCGCGAACAGATATTCCGGTGCATTGGCCCAACCCCAGGAAAGCCAATAGAACTGTTCAATTCCGGCGGCCGCAAGACGGCTTTTCAACGGTTCAAGGCGTCCTAGTGCGGTTTATGGTTAATTTGTGGCGCCCGGGTAACAGTGGCAGCCGGGATGCGGCCCATTCTTGCGCCGGTCCACGCGCTCAGGCGAAGAGCAGTTGGCGACCTTCTCTGGAGTAGGCGGTGAAACAGGTTCTCATAACCGGCGCTGGACGGGGAATCGGATTGGCGACTGCACGCCACTTTGCGGCGGCGGGTTGGCGCGTGCTTTCGCTCGACAAGGAATTTGGAGCCGGCGTCGTAGGCGAACGCGTCGCATTTGATCTGACATACACGTCGGAGATTCCGGCGTTGATGGCCTCCGTCGGCGACGTCGACACCCTGGTCAATAACGCCGGCGTGCTGCATTGCGATCCGATTGACGCCATTCCGGATGCGCACCGGTCCGAGATCCTGGCCGTGAACCTCGAAGCTCCGGCCGCACTCATCGCGGCTGCGGCGCCGGCCATGAAGGCGCGGCGAAGCGGCCGTATCGTCAATGTGAGCTCGGTTTCCGCATTCACCGGCCATCCCGATCTTTGGTACGGGATAACCAAAGCCGGCTTATTGAACCTCACAAAGTCCTGGGCGCGCGCGCTCGGTCCACATGGCGTTTTGGTGAACGCGGTCGCGCCGGGGCCGACAGAAACGCGCATGTACGACCAGCTGCCTCAGTCCCGCCGCGACGATGTCATGCGCTCTGTCTATGCTGGCCGCGTCTGCAAACCGCACGAAGTCGCCGCGGCGATCTTCTGGCTTGGCAGCGATTGTCCCGAGTACATCAACGGGTCGACTCTCGACGTGAATAGCGGAAGCTATCCTCGCTGAACTTTACTCGCGCATGTCGCGAGAATAGCTTCGCAACGTCAAGGGGGTCGGTTTCGGCGCGCGGGCAATGCGGATGCCTGAAAAGATCGGCGCGACGATGAAGACGGTCAGGGTGAAGGGAGACACAGCGATGGTGGCAATAGAGTGCACGCCCGAAATGGCTGCCAAAGTTTACGCAACGATACGCCAAAATCTCACCGTGGTCCGCCGCCGATTGCAGAAGCCGCTTACCCTTGCGGACAAGGTGCTGCTCGGCCATCTCGACACTCCTGAAGCCCAGGAATTGGAGCCTGGCCGCAGCTATCTCGCGCTCCGTCCCGATCGCGTGGTCTTTCAGGATGTGCTTGGCCAGAGCGGCATGCTGCAGTTCATGCAGACGAAGCGCGAGCGCGTCGCGGTGCCGGCCACGATCCACTGCGACCATCTTATTCAGGCACGGACCAACGGCGAGGCCGATCTGCGTGCCTCCCTCGATGAGAGCAAGGAGGTTTACGACTTCCTGCGCTCCGCAGCGGCGAAATACGGTTGCGGCTTCTGGGAGCCGGGCGCCGGGATCATCCATCAGGTTGTGCTGGAAAATTATGCCTTTCCCGGCACCCTGATCATCGGCACGGACTCGCACACACCCAACGCAGGTGGGCTTGGCGCGTGCGCGGTGGGTGTCGGTGGCGCCGACGCGGTCGAGGTGATCTCCGGCCTGCCGTGGGAAGTGCTCTATCCCAGGCACATCGCGGTGTACTTGACCGGCCAGCTTGGCGGCTGGACCGCGCCCAAGGATGTCATCCTGTACGTTGCTGGCCAGCTCACGGTTTCGGGCGGCACGAATGCGATTATCGAGTATATCGGCCCTGGCGCGCGCAGCATCAGTGCGACAGGCAAGGCCACGATCACCAATATGGGCGCCGAGCTCGGTGCAACGACCTCGATGTTTCCCGCCGACGAGCGGATGGCTACCTACCTGCGCGCAACCGGCCGCGAATTCCTGGTGCCGCTTATGCAATGGAATGGGGACCTGCTGGTGCCAGACGCGGAAGTCGAGGCAAATCCTGAGGCGTACTACGACCGGGTGATCAGGCTCGATCTGAGTGCACTGGAGCCGCATGTCGTTGGTCCACATTCGCCAGACCGCGCACGTCCCGTCTCCAAATTCGCCGCTGAGATCGCGGACAGCGGTAACGGCTTTGTCGATGCAATCTCTACGACCTTGATCGGCAGCTGCACCAACTCGTCCTACGAGGACATGAGCCGCGCCGCCGACATCGCTGCGCAGGCGACGGCGCGAGGCATCAAGGCGGCCGTGCCGCTGCTGGTAACGCCGGGTTCGGAGCAGGTGCGGGCGACGATCGAGCGCGACGGGCAGATGCAATCGCTCAAGGAGATCAACGCGACCGTGCTGGCGAATGCTTGCGGTCCCTGCATCGGACAATGGCGCAGGGCAAGCGAAGCGGCCAGCGTGCCCAATACAATCGTTACGTCGTATAACCGCAACTTTCCACGGCGAAATGACGGTCAGCCGACAACGATGAACTTCATCGCCAGCCCCGAGCTGGTGACCGCGTTTGCGCTGGCGGGACGTCTGTCGTTTAATCCGGTGAAGGACACTTTGACCGGCGGCGACGGAAAACCGTTCAAGCTCAATGCGCCGAAGCCCGCGCCCGAGGTGCCGGCGAAAAACTTTGCGCAGGGACGAACGGCCTACACTGCTCCGGGCGAAGGCGGCCAAGGCATTGAGCTGAAGATCAGCGCCGATAGCGAGCGGCTTCAGCGACTGGAGCCCTGGCCCGCCTGGGACGGCGGCGATTTTCTCGACATGCCGATCCTGCTGAAAAGCAAGGGCAAGACAACGACCGATCACATTTCGCCCGCAGGCCCATGGCTTCGTTACCGGGGACACCTCGACAAGTTCAGCGATAACATGTTCATGGGCGCGACCAATGCCTTCACGGGCAAGGCGGGCCATGGCAAAAACGTGTTGTCGGGTGTTGCCGATCAGCCGTTTGCAAAAATTGCCCGCGATTACAAATCGCGCGGTGCTCGTTGGGTGGTGATCGGCGATATCAATTACGGCGAAGGCAGCAGCCGGGAGCACGCTGCACTCTCACCGCGGCTTCTCGGCGGTGTGGCGGTGATATCCCGAAGCTTCGCGCGCATTCACGAGTCCAATTTGAAGAAGCAGGGATTGCTGGCGCTGACATTCCAGAATCCGGATGACTACGAGCGCATTCGGGAGGACGACCGCATCAGCCTCGTCGGGGTGGCCGATCTGGCGCCCGGCCGGCCGGTGAAGTGCATTGTTCGCCACGGCGACGGCACCACCGAAACGCTGGCGCTGGTCCACTCATTCAGCGCCCCTCAGCTCAAGTGGTTCCGAGCAGGCTCTGCTTTGAACTTATTTCATGGCTCTCGACGTGAATAACGGACTCGCTGACTCCACTCGCGCAATCACCGGAGGTCACGCTTGCAATCCTGATGCTGCCCCCTGGTTCGAACGGATCGTGCGGTGCGCTGTCGCTACTTCGCGCCCGGCTCGCCGAAGCGATTGGGTCCGGCCGTACCCGGTTGGCATGCCCAGTAGATCACCACCAAGCCACCAACCAATGTGAACCACAGCAGGAACCACTGGCCACTGCGATCGATATCGTGCAAGCGGCGGATCGAGACGCCCAAGGTGGGAAGGATCGAGGCGAAGAAGACGATCATGGTCACCCAGCTCAAAGCGCCCATCTGGGATCCCGGATTGAGCGCCTGGTCGACAACACCCAGCACGACGTTGATGATGACCACGGGCACGACCCAGTACCAGTATTCGGCTCGCGTGGCTCGACCCGAGAAATTGATGTAATTTCGCAAGCCTAGTACGATCGCATCAAAAAAGTTCATGTTCGTTTTCCGCCAATTTTGAGCTCCGGCGACCGCCGAAGCGAAGGCCGCGCCGACTCCATTGCGGCCCCGGCCGGCCCGAGCAGAACACGCAAACCTTCGCCCCGGCAAGGCAGCTCAGCGGCGGCCCAGACTCTGATGGCACCGCTGCAATCGTTTTGGAGGCAAGACGCTGTCGGGGCGCCCCTGAACGTGCTAGACGTCAAGTGCGCCGCGCAACACGGCTTTCGTGCGGCTTTCATGCACCTGGCGACCCGTCCCTTGCTTCTGCGGCGGGGCGCCCTCCCGCTAGATTGAGGCGAGCCGATGCAGCCAAGGACATCTGCCATGCGACAGCATCCGAAACGGTTCCAACCTGGTGTTTGGTTGCGGCAGACGTGCGCGGAGACTACCCGGCCGATCGTGATCGCTTGCGTGGCCGCGCTTTGCCAGATCGTTGCGGCCACTCATGCATTTGCGGAAGCCGAAATTACAATGATTGATGTGGATTGCGAGGACCAGGTTAAAAAGCAGCCCGAGGTGAAAGCTCTCAGAAAAGAGATAGCCAGGAGGGAAGAAGGTTTAAAGGGCCTGGTTCATTGGGCCGCGGAGGAGTACGCCAAACACAAAGAAGGGCTGACCGGCATGGTCAATATCGGCAAATGTGCATGGTCGCTCTACAAACTTACTGGCGAGTGGGAAGGTCCAAAAACATACTCGGAGACCAAGGACGAAGAAAACGAGATCGCCTGCCTGAAGCTGAAGATCATTGATCTGAAGAACAAATGCATATGCAATGCGATGGGGTTGCACTACTCCCCCGATGATTCCCCCGATGGCGCAGTCAAGGATGAGGTATCTGAAGCTTATGACTATGCAAGGAAATCGGCAGACAAGCTCGCGGAAAAAGGCATCAAAGATAAAGCGGTCAAGGAATGGGTCGCAAGAGCGGGCAAGATAAAGCATTGCCTCACCAAAGATACACTGTTTCGTCTGCACAACTTGACGGAAGCTCTCGACCACTGGGAGCCCGGCCGCGTGCCATCCATCTCGCCGCTGGAGATCAGTCTACCCTTTGCGCCGGGTAGTCCGCCGGGTGCTTTGCCAGAGCCGAAACGAGTTAAGCTCCCGACGGAGCCGGCAGCGCCGTCCAAAGTGCCGTTGCGGCCGGTGCCGTCCGGCAAGTCCTACAATCCCGAATCGACGATCACGGGCATTCCGGAGGATGCCGCAAAGCGGCGCGATCCCGGTGCCGTCACCCCAACCCCGCCAGAGCACAAGCTCTCGCCGCCGCCAGGGTTCAGAGCGCCAGCAAAGCTGCCGGCACCGCCGCCTTCCGCCGAGACGCCTTCGACGATCACCGAAAGAGACCCCGGCGGCATCAACCTTGATGTCCGGCCCGAGGGGCATCCCGAGGACCTCGACCGCGGCGAGGTGCTCAAGCTGCTGAAGAAACCGGGTTCCTGACGTTCGTCCCGGAGACTTCTCGGTACTGATTGCGAAGGGCCTGCTGCCCAGCATCGTGGAGGAGGCGGCGCAACGGCTTAAATAGCGGACGCCGGAATGGTCACGAAGCCTCTTAATTGAGGGTGATGCCGCTGTTCTTGAAAACCTCGGTCCAACGCACCGCCTCCTTGCGAAAAAACGCGTCAAATTCCGCAGGAGTGCTGGTCACTGGCGTGATCCCGGCCTGCTCCAATCGCTCCAGCACGTCCGGATCGCGATTGAGCGCGACCACTTCGCGATAAATCTTGTCGATGATCGCGGGCGGTGTGCCTGCCGGAGCGACGAGCCCGATCCAGGTGGAAATATCCTCCAGCTGCGGCAGGTTGGCCGCGACTGCAAGCGGCTGCACGCCGGGCAGCGCCGGTTGCGGGCGGCTGTTGAGCTTGGCGAGGGCCCGAAGCTGTCCGGCTTTAATCAGGGGCAGACTTGCGGCAATGCCATCAACAATGAAATCGACGCTCCCCGACAGCAAACCCTGCACGGTATCGCTGCTGCCCTTGTAGGGCACAAGCTGCACATGAATTCCAGCCATATGCGCGAACAAATAACCGGCCAGCCGTGTCGTGATGACGCCGGCGCCATAGTTGAGCTTGCCGGGATTTGCTTTCGCCCTGTCGATCAGGCCGAGAACGGTTTGCGGGCCGTCCGCCGCACGCACCGTCAGCAGCGAAGTGTTGCTCGCGGTGAGCGTCACGGTGGCGAAATCCTTGAACGGATCGTAGCTCAGATGCGTCGAAGTTGCGGGATTCATGACCAGGGTCGTGTCCATTGCCGCAAGCAATGTGTAGCCATCGGGTTCCGCTCTCGCGACCACTTGGGCACCCAATGCCGTGTTGGCACCGGGACGATTCTCGATCACGACCGGTTGATTCCAGTGCTCGCTCATCTTCTGCGCAATGATGCGCGCGTTGATGTCGGTCGGGCCGCCGGCGGGGAAGGGAACAATGATTCTGATTGTACGGTTTGGGTAATTGGGCGCCCCATCGGCCGACGCAGGCTCTGCCCGTCCTATCCCGAAAATGAGCGGGAAAAGAACGACAAGCGCGTGCAGCTGCAACTGGCGCATGGAGACGGGAAGCTCGGCTTGCTTATTCGACCTTGATGTCGGCGAATTTGACCACCTTCGCCCACTTCTCAATCTCGGCCGTGATGAACTTGCCGAATTCGGCCGTCGTCATGGAGCCGCGCTCAATGCCCAGGGTCGCAAGGCGGGAGCGGAACTCGGGATCGGCGACGCCGGCAAGCAGCGCCTTCTCGAGCTTGTCGATGACCTGGGCGGGAGTGCCGTTGGGCGCACACAGGCCGTACCAGCCGGTCGCCTCGTAGCCCGGCACGGACTCGCCGATGGCCGGGATATCCGGCAGGGCATTCGAACGCGCCGCAGTGGTCACGCCGATTCCATGCAATTTGCCATCCTTGATATGCTCGATCACCGAAGCCGCCGGCGAGAACGCGAGCGGCACCTGCCCGCCAATCAGGTCTGTCAGATAATTGCCCTTGAACGGCACGTGCGTGAGCTTGGTCCCGGTCATCATCATGAACAGCTCGCCCGAGACATGCGAACCCGTGCCGACCCCGTTGGTGGCCATGTCGACCTTGCCCGGATGCGCCTTGGCATAGGCGATCAGCTCGGGAACAGTCTTCGCCGGGAATGCCGGATTGACGACGATCATGAACGGAATGTAGCCGAGACCGACGACCGGTATCAGATCCTTGCCGAAATCGACATTAAGATGCGGATAGAGGGTCGCATTGATTGCATGCGTCGAGACCGTGAGCAGGAGCGTGTACCCGTCGGCGGGCGACTTGGCAGCCGCCTGCGTTGCAATATTGCCGGAGGCTCCCGGCCGGTTATCGATGACGAATTGCTGGCCGAGCCGCTCTGACAGCCATTGCCCGATCAGGCGCGCGACGACGTCGGGCGAGGAGCCCGGCGGATAACCGACGACGATGTGCACCGGACGCATCGGATAGTCGATGGCGCCGGCGGCTCGCCGCCAAGGCAGCAGGGCCATGGCACCGGCCGCCCATTGCAGCAATCGCCGGCGCGGAAGGTTCATGCAAGCACCTTGACCCGGGGGCTCATGCACGGCCAGCAAAATCGATCACTCGATCACCTCGTCGGCACGCCCGAGCAGAGTGATCGGGAAGGTGATGCCAAGTGTTTTGGCGGTCTTGAGATTGATGATCAGCTCGACCTTCGTGGCCTGCTGCACGGGCAGGTCGGCTGGCTTCTCGCCCTTGAGAATGCGGCCGGTATAGACGCCGGACAGACGATAGGAGTCGGTGACGCTGCCTCCGTAGCTCATCAGGCCGCCGGCCATGACGAACGGGCGATATTGGAAGATCGTCGGCAGCGTGTAGCGCACGGCCAGTGCGGCGAGCTGTTCGCTCTGGCTGACCAGGAATCCGTCGGTACCAATGACAAGCCCACGCACTTGCTCCTGGCTCAAGCTGGCGAAGGCCGCGTCAATGTCCTGCTCGGTGCTCGCATTTGCGATGCGCAGCTGCAGCCCGAGGGTGTGGGCGGCCGCCTGCAGGTCTCTTGATTGATCCTTGGCGACCGCGTTGGTCGGGTTCAGGATCAGGCCGATCGTGGTCGCCGCCGGCAACAGCTCATGCATCAGCTCCAGCCGCTTCTGTCCGGTATCCCTGTTCAGCGTTACCACCCCAGTGACGTTGCGGCCGGGTCGATTGAGGCTGGTGACGAGCCCGGCTTCGATCGGGTCAACGCTGCCATGAAACACGACCGGAATCGTGGTGGTCGCGGCCTTCGCTGCCGACGACGCATTTCCGCCGAGCGTGGCAATCACGGCCACTTGACGGCGAACAAGATCGGCGGCGAGCGCCGGCAGCCGATCGTACTGATCGTCGGCCCAGCGATATTCGATGACGACGTTGCGGCCCTCGACAAAGCCGGTTTCGCTCAACCCCTGGCGAAACGCTTCGAGCTGAGCCGCATATCCGTGCGGCGTCGTCGCGCCCAGGAGCCCGACCGCGGGCATCGGCACCTGCTGTGTGCGCGCCGTGAGCGGCCAGGCGGCGGCAGCACCGCCGACAAGCGTGATGAATTTGCGTCGCCGCATTGCTTCTCCAACGCTCACGCTCACGCCAACCATGGCTTTTGCGATTGAGCGATTACAGCAGGGAATCTTGATCTATGAAATAGGGGCTTAAGGTCGGTTTGCGCAGCAGCAAGCGGGCGCCGTGCATGTTGGGATCCAGGATTGGCCCTCCCTGCGCATTCGATCACTGATGACCTCCGACCGCCGCACAAGGCCATCTGCGAGAAGCGGCCAGTTCAGCCATCCACGGCGCTCGTACCGGCAAGTCGCGGCAGAGCGGGTGCAGTGGCGCGTACGAATAAGAGATCATAGGCCAGCATGCCGATGGTCATGGCGATGACGAAAAGGATCACCGGTAGCGATAACATGGCCAGGTTCGCGACCGCCGGTCCGGGACACAATCCAACCAGACCCCAGCCGATGCCAAACAGGGTCGCTCCCCACAGCAGCGATGAATCGATGTCCTTCTTCGTCGGCCAGAGGCTCTCCTTCTCGAAC
>Ga0306923_10005204_pt1 | contig 12636 bp, 12 predicted proteins | sample sta12Can44000108_FD_203841 | JGI IMG/M metagenome (GOLD analysis project Ga0306923, IMG submission 203841) | Lab enrichment of tropical soil microbial communities from Luquillo Experimental Forest, Puerto Rico - statanox.12C.anox.44.000.108 (v2)... | ecosystem: Environmental > Terrestrial >... | reverse complement strand
AGGAACCGCTCCCGAGGCTGGCGCACCGCCTGGCGCGGTTAGACTCTGCTGCGCCGCAGAGGTCAGCCCTGTCAGCCACATGCATCCAATTAAGAGCACGCTCAAATGCAATCTGCTTTTCATGTGATCCCTCCCCCTAACATACAAAATTCCTTGCAGGCGGCGCTTTGGATCAAGCCACCGACTTATTGGCTGAATCGGCCGAGTCCCAATCCCCGGAGAAGCTGCTTGCGAATATTCGCTGGCATTCGGGACTGCGGGTGTGTGACTGCGACTGCGGCCACCGACGAGGAAATACTTCCGTTTATGGGCGTTGCCAGGAACGCGTGAATACGGCCTGCATCTGGACCACTGAGGACCGTAGCCATACCCGAGATCTGACCGCGCGAGTTAATCTTGTTGGCCATGGTCGCGTACAAGTTGGAATCGGCCGGGAACAGTGTGTTCAGGTCGGTCATCACACTGTCCTGCCAGATGAAGCCATGCGCCCAGTTGAAGCTGGAGTCCAGGGTGCTTCCCACCACTTGGCCCTTGTTGTTGATGCCGGTGGCGAGGGCCGCAAAATCCCCCGGAAGCGTGCCCAAGTTTGTGATGGTCCCGTTCTGCCAAAGCGCGGCATAAAAGGTTGCGCCGTCCGGGCTCGAGACGAGGCCAACAATCTGGCCCTGATTGTTAATGGCGAGTGCTTCGTTGTAGGACGCGTTCCCGAGGTTGGGAAGTTCGTGTGCGGTACCGTTCTCCCACAGAACGGCATGGTTGTCCCCGCTACAGGTTCCTGTCCCTCCGACAACTTCTCCCAGGTCATTGACACCAAGGGCATAGCCGTCTGAGTCGCCTGCTACTGTAGGAAGCTGTCGGACTTTGCCTTTTTCCCATAGCACCGGCGGTGCAATCTGGTAAGGCGGACACCCAGGGTCGGTTACCATGGTTTGCGCTTTCCCCGTGATTTGGCCCCGGTTGTTAATCGCGCTGGCCAGGCCGTTGTTTCCACCGAGCGTGGGAAGAGCCTTCATATCACCGTTTTGCCAAAGAAACGGCCGACAAGTAAGTCCCGTGCCGAACCCGCAGAAGTCCTCACCATTCCGTTCAAGAATGCTGGTTTCGGCCTCACCGACAGCCTCTCCTTGCTCGTTGATCCCTCCCCAATAAATCCAACTATCCCGTCCTCCCAGCGTGCCGAGGTCGACCTTAAGTCCGTCTACGTTTATCACCGCGCGCCCTACAAAATTCCCTTTCACATCCAAGTACCCGTCCATGGATTCGGTCCAGCCGCGATTGTTGAGGCCCATGGCGCAACCGAAAACGCCGTCATGCAACGCGCCCAGATCGGTAACTCTGTAGCTGGTTTGCGCAGCCGCAGTGATAGCTAGCAGCAGCCCAACTGCGCTTATGGACACTTGGCGAAGCGAATGTTCTTGCATTGGAAACCTCCTAAATTGCTATTGCCCGTGTTTCGAGCCGTGTGCCACCCTTTAACTCTTAATGTGCAATTCAGAGCAGATTTGGCTCAGGGCCTGACAAAATAGGTCGTGAAAAACCACCGGGAGCGATGACCGGGTGAAGTACGTTGGTTTTGCAATGGGATTGACTCATGCCGGTAAGGTGATATCTTGCCCTCAAAGCACTGGTTTGCAGGGGGGTGGTGTGGCAGAAAAGACCTCCGAGCCTGTGACCGAGCTACTCGCCAAGTGGCGGGCCGGGGACGAAGAATCCTTTCGCCGCTTGGTTCCACTGGTTTACCACAAGCTGCATCGTTTAGCGCATTATCATGTTCGTCGAGAACGTGCCGATCACACGTTGCAGACGACGGCCCTCGTACATGAAGCCTACCTTAGCTTAATGAAGCAAGAGCCGACAGACTTTGAAAACCGTGCGCATTTCTTTGCGGTTTGCGCTCAGTTGATGCGCGAGATTCTCGTCCAGTATGCTCGGCGGCGAAATGCAGCAAAACGAGGCGGAGGCTACAAACTTACGCTCGACGGTTCAGTTGTACTCCCCGAGAGCCGAAACCTCGATCTGATAGCGCTCGATGACGCCTTGCAAGAACTCGCCAGACTTGACCCACAACAAAGCCGAATCGTCGAGCTGAGGTTCTTTGGCGGACTGTCCATTGAGGAGACCTCTCAGGTTTTGAGCATCTCGCCGGCTACCGTGAAGAGGTACTGGACCACCGCAAGAGTTTGGTTACACGACCAAATCAGCAGGGCCGAGCGCCATGACCCCTGAGGAATGGCAACAAGTTCGCGAAGTGCTCGCCGACGCGCTGGAGCTGAAACCAGAAGACCGGCCGGCATTCCTGGATCGCGCCTGTTCCGCGGATCATTCTCTACGGCGAGAAGTGGAACGCCTGCTTTCTACCAGTGACGAAGTCCGCTTCAGCTTTCTCCAATCTTCTGCCTTCCGCGTCGGCCTCACGCCGGGAGCCAAGCTGAGCGAATATGAAGTGCAGAAACTCATCGGCTCCGGCGGTATGGGTGAAGTCTACCGGGCCCGCGATACGCGTTTGGGTCGTGATGTCGCCATCAAGGTGTTGCCTGCGGTTCTGTCGCACGATCCGGATCGGCTGCGGCGATTCGAGCAGGAAGCGCAGGCGGCTGCTGCGCTCAATCATCCCAACATTCTTGCCGTGCACCAGATGGGAAGTTATGAAGGCGCGCCCTATCTGGTTTCGGAGTTGCTGGAAGGCAGCACGTTGCGCGAACAGCTGCTGTGTGGTCCGCTGCCGGTTCGCAAAGCTGTTGACTACAGTGTGCAGATCACCCGCGGCCTGGCGGCAGCGCATGAGAAAGGAATCACCCACCGCGACCTGAAGCCCGAGAACCTGTTTGTGACCAAAGACGGGCGAGTAAAGATTCTCGACTTCGGCTTAGCGAAACTGACGCAGCCGAAAACTGTCGCGGCTCAAAGCGCACCTACCGTCAGCGCGCAAACCGAGCCCGGCGTGGTGATGGGAACCGTCGGCTACATGGCGCCGGAGCAAGTCCGGGGCAGCGCCGCCGATCATCGCGCCGACATCTTCGCCTTCGGAGCAATTCTGTACGAAATGCTCACTGCCAAGCGCGCCTTCCAGAAAGCAACCTCAGCCGAAACGATGAGTGCGATCCTGAACGAAGAGTCTCCGAGTCCCGCGCAGATTGTGCCAAATGTTCCTGTCGCCCTGCACCGAGTAGTGCACCGCTGTCTGGAAAAGAATCCTGAGCAGCGCTTCCAGTCGGCGTCCGATTTGGCATTTGCTCTCGAGTGCTTGTCAGATTCTGGACCGTTGTCCGCTCCAGAAAATGATCGTGCGAAAAATCCCGAGCGAAATTGGGTCCTGGCCATCTCTGCAGTCGCACTCCTCCTCGCTGCACTTGTCACGTGGTTCCTCGCGCGTCCCTCCTCACAATCAGCTCCGCCGATATTCACCCAGCTCACCGACGAAGCAGGACCCAAGCTGTACCCGAGTCTTTCGCCAGACGGCAGATCCTTTGTTTATCAGAGCCGGGCCTCGGGAAAATGGGATATCTACTTCCAGCGCGTGGGTGGCAAGAACCCCGTCAACCTGACCAAGGATTCTACGGACGAGAACACCCAACCCACGTTTTCGCCCGATGGCGAACGTGTCGCGTTCCGGTCTGAACGAGATGGCGGAGGCATTTTTCTTATGGGCGCAACTGGCGAGGACGTCAAGCGTCTAGTCGACCTCTGCTACAACCCTGCTTGGGCGCCAGATGGGCAGGAAATTGTTTGTTCTACGGGATGGTTTTGGCGCGCAGAAGACACAGGAACAAGCCACAACGGGCAACTTTTCCGGATAAATGTTTCCACTGGTGAGAGGCGCCTCATTCCAGGAAAGATAGAGGATGCCAGACAGCCTAGCTGGTCTCCTAACGGATACCGCATTGCATATTGGGGACGACGACAAGCAGGACAACGAGATATCTGGACCGTGGCAGCGAGTGGGGGTGATCCGGTTCCGGTAACAAACGATCCCTACATGGATTGGAATCCTGTGTGGTCACCAGATGGCCGCTATCTCTACTTCTCCAGTGACCGAGGCGGCAGTATGAATCTGTGGCGAGTCCGCATTGACGAAAAGACAGGAAAAACGCCGGCATCTCCCGAGCCTGTAACGACGCCCTCGCAGTGGAGTGGGTTTGTCAGCTTTGCGCGGGACGGTCTCCACATGGCCTACGTGCAGCAGACACGAACCTGGAATTTATACAAAGCCGTCTTTGATCCCGCCAAAGAAACGATCGTCGGCCAGCCATTTCCAATCACGCAGGGCACTAAGGAAGCGGCATTTCCTGATGTTTCGCCCGACGGCCAATGGATCGCCTTCACCTCAAGGCTACAGCCGGAAGACGTCTACCTCGTGAAGACAGACGGGTCAGGCCTTCGCCAGCTCACGGACGACATTTACCTAAAGCGCGTGCCGCGCTGGTCGCCGGACGGGAAGCGGATCGCCTTCTTCTCTAACCGGACCGGCAAATGGCAAATCTGGACCGTTAGACCCGACGGCAGTGATCTGAAACAACTCACTGACGCCGCGGAGGGAGCACTCGGCCCGGTTTGGTCTCCAGACGGAACACATTTATTTTGCTTTTCATTTGGAGAACCTTTTCTTGTGGAGACAGGTGAGGCATGGAGCGACCGTTTCCGCCGGGGTTTGCCACCCGAAAGCGAGTCAGGTGGCAAACTATGGGCTTGGTCTTGGTCGGCCGACGGAAAACGTTTAGTCGGGCCACTCTTGCGCGGAGAGGATGGCAGTAGCCTTGGGGTAACTGCTTACTCTCCCGATTCGCAAAAATACGAGAGATTGGTGCCATTCGGGATGGGGGGCCATTGGCTCAGTGACAATCGACGAGTGCTCTTTGCGCATCAAGGCAAAATTTATCTTGTGGACAGCCAGTCTAAGAGATTGCACGAAGTACTCTCCGTCGCACCGCACGAGGTCGTTCCGCAGTTTGGTTTCTCCAGGGACCGGCTGATCGTTTTTACCCTCGATGCTACGCAGGCCAACATCTGGCAAATGAACCTTCGCGATTCCGCTCATTGAGTGGGGAGGCTAACGGCCGATTGGCGGGTGAGGGTGTGCGTTATGGTGCGCACAGAGAAGGTGCACCAAGCAACTCGACCAGCTCTTGAAACAGCACGCAACTCGGAATGCCCTGTTGTCGCACGCAGCGGTCACGAGGGTCGTAGAAACCCCTACCTACGGCTCTTGAAAGCACCTAGCCGGTTCCTTTGTCGAGGGCGGATTGGGCCTCTTGGATCAGTCTTTGCTTGCGAATCTCCTCCTCTTTCTTCGACTTTTCGAGGGCTCGGTCCTTAAGAGCTTTGGCCTTTCTATGCTGCTGATCCCAGGTAGAAGCTGCACCATCGGAGACACACATCGAGTTTTGCGCCGGAAAGTAGCTAGAGCTAGCCTTTTTTAAAGCATTAGCCCGATCACTTCGGGATTTCCGGTCCTCACCAGAGGACCCCGCCGGGGGTTCTTATATCACCGCTACGAGTGAACCACTCCCCCGAAACTCCGCCCTCCCCGAGGGCATCTAAGAACTACAACGGTCTATATGAAACGATTTTCGTTCTTGGCAATTTGCTTGATTGCGCTGGCGGCGACTTCCACCATTGCTGCGCCCAACCCGAGTACTGCAAAGGTGCCGGCGTTTCCTGGCATTCTGGTGAATGCGCGCTACGTCTACGTGGCCTCATATGACGGAGATCAGTTCGATCCGAACCTGTTTCCCGAGGATCGGGGCGCGATTGGCGCTGTGCAGAACGCGATTCAGGAGTGGGGTAAGCTAATCGTGGTATATCGGCCTTCCGAAGCTGACATCATCATCCTGGTGACGAGCCGGCCTTCCGAAGATTTGCTGGCGGTGTACGACGCACGCCACCCAGGTGGCAATTTTCTCTGGCGCGTCATGGGACGCGATGGTCTCCAAGCTGGCGAAACACCGCTGGTTACCCAATTTGAAAAGGGGTTCGAGAGCGTACAGAGGCACAAGTGAAATCTCCAAATTGCTACCTGTTCTCCATTTCAATCCGGCGATCTGCGAGAGGTTGAAGACAAAAGGGGTCAACTAAGCAAACCCCTGTATGCTCTGCCCTATCCCTACCACAGGCCAAAAAAGTAGATTCGTTAGAAGAAATCATGGGTAAGCTCCGGCTCGGGTAGTTTGCCAAGTGAGTGATAGAGCGCGAGTTCCAGGATGCGGAAGGTGCGAAGGCCGTAGGATCTTCTGATGGTTACTTTGGCTTTATTGTTCAGCCCTTCGATAACACCGCTGGAGAACTGCTTCTTGGCCTTGAAGTAGTTGAGCAGCAGGGGACGGTGAGCGCGCAAGGTACGGGCGATTTTCTTCATAGGCTCGATGCGGGAATGCATGGTTTGATAGCACCAGAAATCGAGAAAATTGCCGGCCCAGGTGGGCGAGATGTATTTCCAGAACTGCTGAAAATCTTCTTTTAAGAGATAGGCGCGGACGGTCTGGAGGTTGTAGCGGAGCAGCTCGCGCAGACGGATATTCTGCTGCGAGGTGAGATTCTGTTTGCGCTTCAGAACGCACCAGCGAGATTTCTTCAACAGCGGCTCATGACCCTCCAGGGCCATTTTGCGTGACTCGGCGGCACGGACTTCATCCAAGGCCTTGTTCATCTTGGCGACGATGTGGAAGCGATCGAGGATGTGCACCGCCTGGGAGCATTTCTGGCGGATCACGTCCAGGTAGGGTTGCCACATATCCGAGCAGACGAACTCGATCTGCGCCGCCAGTTGCTCTCCGATGACGGTGAAGAAGCCCTGGAAGGATTCCAGGGTGCGTTCCTTGCCGACCCAGAGCAGGCGGGTGATCCCGTGGTCGATCTGGTAGACCAAAGTCAGGTACTGGTGGCCTTTGGCGTACTGAATTTCGTCCACCCCAATGGCGCGGATCGACTGCAGGGTGCGATGCTCCAGACCCCAGCCGACCACGTCCTCGACGGCGTCGCACACCTTGTCCCAGGAAGTGTGGAACGATTCGGCGGTCTCCTTCCAGGAAAGCTTACGCGCCCAGCGGGCCAGAAACAGCATATAGGCTCGGGTCAACGGGTGCTTGCCATCGCACCAGGGAACCTCCTCGACGACCACGCCACAGTTCCGGCACTCGACGCGCCGCATGCGGTACAGGAGGAAAACCAGAAAACCCCACAGCGGAATGAACTCGAAGCGCCGCTGGGGAAGATGATCGTAACCCGGTGCCGGCTGGTGACACCCCGAACAGACGGCTGACGAGCCCGCCCGCGGCCGGACGTCGACTTCGATGCTTAGCTGGTCGGCTGCGAAGCGGGCGTGCTGGTAGACGAACCCGCGATGACGATGGCAGTGATTTAGAATCGTGATCAGTTCCATGGTGCGGACGATTTTCAAGGCGAAGACTGCCCCAGTAAACCGTGCGGCTACACCGACGTCCTCCTCCGCTGCGTCCGCCTACGGCCGCGATCTGGACAACTGGCCACACTCCTGGATGGGGCTGGAAAACGACCTGCCACCAGGAGAAGCACTGGTGGTTTGCTTCCGGCCCTTCATCGAGCATCTGGCCGCCTCGAGTCTTTCCCCGAAAACTATTCGCCGGCACGTGGACAATCTCTGGCTGCTCGGTGGAGAAATCATCCGCGAGCTGAACTACACCCCTGCTCGGAGAAGGGTCCCTGCCCAGAAACTTCTGCGTGATGTGGTTGGGGCCGACGGCGGCCCACTGATCTACAACGGCTCGGAAGAGGAGCAACGTTCCCTCGATTCGACCTGCCGCAAACTCCACCGCTTCCTCAATCAACCCCAGCGCTGAGCCGCAAATCACCCACGAATCCCTCAGACGAGGCTAAAATCAGGAGGGGTTACAGATTCTCGCTCAGAGCCAAATTTTCAATCCTCAGTTTGAGGTAATGGGTGATCCACATTTGCCTGATGGGCGACAATCGAAACGCCCATGAGAAGCCCATCAACTCGGAAGAACTGCCATTCCCGACTTACCGCTGAATGTTTGCGAGTGGTACAGGGTGCTACCCCCTGTTGACTGGATCTTCGCGAAGGATGAGGCCCTGATGTGAACTGCTAACACGAATCTGTATCTATCTCTTTCGCGGTGACGTAATTCTCGCAATTCCGTTGTACATCGAGCGGTTTACAATCAATCCCTGACGGTTCTTTTCAAGAAATCTCCTCCGGGACCGTTGCCGCTAACTTAACGACCGAAGCCACTCCGCTCTCGAAGTCGGTCGCGAAGGTTCTTGGGGAGGACGACCCTCGGCCTTTGGGTGGCGATGCCGCGGTCGTGTGCCGCCACGAGACCGTGCGCGATTTGTAGCTTCGAGCGACCATGTGCGCTCCAGCTTTTTTCCAACTCGCCCGCGCTTACGTCACGCTGGGGCCGACGCATCACGCGAGCCACCACTTATGGAATCAGATTACGGGGTAAAGACATCCCATTTCCCAAATGGGTCAACCCACTATATAATGGAACTATGAACAGCAAAGTGACCCTCGACCAGGCGGGCCGCGTCGTCCTTCCCAAGAAACTCCGGGACGAGCTGCACCTCTCTCCAGGCGACACCCTCGATCTTTCGGTCCAGGGCGAAGCGGTCACATTGCGCCCCCGGCGTAGCTCCTCGCCCCTGCAGAAGAAACAAGGCGTCTGGGTATTCAGCACCGGCAGGTCTATGACCTCCGACGAAACGGCTGAGGCCCTTCGCGACATCCGCGAGCAGCGCCATCGCAGGAACGCCGGAGGCAGCGAGTGAAATCGTTCCTCGACACTTCCGTGCTGGCCTCCGCCTTCTACGTTGAGCACCCGCACCATCAGCCGAGCTTCGAGCTTTTCATCCGCTGCGAAAAAAAAATTGCCTGCTGCGGCCTGCACAGCTTGGCCGAAGTCTACGCCATCCTGACCGGCATGCGGGTCCCCGCACGCCGCGCGAGCGGCGACCAAGCCCTCCTTTTCATCGGCAACATCCGTGAGCGTTTCACGATCGTTGGACTCGACGAGCAGGAATACTTTCAAACGCTCGAAGCTTCCGCTACGGCGGGCCTCGCCGGCGGCGCCATTTACGACTCGATCCTCGGTCATTGCGCTCTCAAAGCCGATGCCGAAACCATCTACACCTGGAACACAAAGGATTTTCTGCGGCTGCCCGCGGCCATCGCCGGCCGCGTTAAGACCCCCGATCAAGCAGGGATATGACGCGCGCCCGTTCGAAAAAACATCGGCGTGCGGCCTGCGCAGCAAAAATGGTCTTCCGGGCGACACATAAGGCAGAAGGAGAAGACCTTAGTTTTCCACCCGATTACCCCCAGGGCAGAAGCGGAATTCGAGGGATCGTCACACGTGGGTCTGATACTGATTGGGACAACGCTATTGGTGCAGGCTGCGCGCGGATAGCGTAGTTGCAGATCTAGTTAGCCATTTCAGCCTGGGGTGGGGGAGGACATTTTCGGGCTGCATCGATGCCCGCCTTTTCAGGATAGCGCCCGCGATAGCTTGCTCCCGCGGCTGGCCTGGTGCGTTAAGAGGAGTCGGTACAACGGGGGAGCGCTACTCCACTCGTCTTATCAAGCTCTGAGGCGGCAACCACCATCGCTCCTGCCGCGCCCAAGGCCAAACCGAGCACGAAGCGGGTGGCCATCCAGTTGCCGTGCACTCCCGCCAGCTCCGCCAGCCAATCAAGAGCAGCGACGACAACGGCTGCGATCAGAAGCTGCCGCGCGAGTTGTCGCGACACGCGCAAAATCGACCCCAAGGCCACGCCGAAATAGATTCCCAGGCAGCGGGCACACACGGCGACGCTGCCGCCGAACAAGACGAACGAACGCCCGCCTCGTTGATGGCACCCTACCGCGAAGCCGCACTGCAGGAGGAAACCAAGTTCAGGCCAGTGTATGAGCAGCCACGGCACAGAACATGCCGCGCAGACCAGCGACAGTGCAACCAGGGACCAGGGTCTCACTCGATTTTTCCGCGGCGGCCTGCAGTAAGCTTCCACCCAATTAGAATCTCACAATCAGCCAACGATCCCCATCCGCTGGCCCACCCGCTTCAGGGTCCCGAGCGCCTGGTCCAGTTCGTCGCGCGTGTGCGTCGCGGTCATGATCGTGCGGATGCGCGCCTTGCCCTCGGGTACCGTGGGGAAAACGATGCCGGTGCCCAGCACACCCTCGTCGAACAGCGCGCGCGAGAAATCCATGGTCAACTTGCCGTCGCCGATGATGATGGGAGTAATCGGTGTCTCGCTCGCCGGCGTGTTCAGCCCGCCGATATTGAATCCCAGCGCGCCCAGCTCCTTCTTCCAGTAGCGTGTGTTTTCCCACAATCGCTCGATGCGCTCCGGCTCCTGCTGCAGCACGTCGAACGCCGCGATGCACGTTGCCGCCACCGAGGGCGGATGTGAGGTGGAAAACAGAAACGGCCGCCCACGGTGATAAAGAAACTCAATGAGGTCGCGCGTGCCGCACACGTAGCCCCCCAACGCGCCGATGGCCTTCGACAGCGTGCCTACCTGCACGTCCACCCGCCCATGTAAGCCGAAGTGGTCGACGGTGCCGCGACCGTTGCGTCCCAGCACCCCCGAGGAGTGGGCGTCGTCCACCATCATGATGGCGCCGTACTTCTCGGCCAGGTCGCACAGCTCGGGCAACGGCCCAATGTCGCCGTCCATCGAAAACACGCCGTCGCTGATAAGCAGTTTCTTTCCCTGCTCGCCCTTGATCTCGTTCAGCAGCTCTTCGGCGTGCGCCGTATCCTTGTGGCGAAAGACCCTGATCTTGGCGCGCGAAAGCCGCGCTCCGTCGATGATGCTGGCGTGGTTCAGCTCGTCGGAGATGATGAAGTCCTCTTTGCCGAGGATGGCGGACACCGTGCCCGCGTTGGCGGTAAACCCCGACTGAAAGACTACGCACGCTTCAACATTCTTGAAGCGCGCGATCTTCTCCTCCAGCTCCATGTGCAGCGACATGGTGCCGGCGATAGTGCGCACCGCGCCTGAACCCACGCCGTATTGTTTCGTCGCCTTCAGCGACGCCTCGCGCAGCTTGGGATGGGTGGTCAGCCCGAGGTAGTTGTTCGAGGCTAGGTTGATGACTCTCCTGCCATCAAACGTACACACCGCCGCCTGCTCGTCCTCGAGCACCCGTAGCCGAAAATAAGTGCCTCTCTGCTTGAGGTCCTTGAGCTGATCGCTGAGATAGGAAAGCGGATTGGTCCTGGTGGTTGGGGTTGCCATGGGAACCTCGGTGAACCGGATATCTTAACGCAGTCGGCGAGGCTTCTCGTTGCCGCTTGGGAAGGCAGGCGATCGGACGGCGAAGAGTGACCGGCAGCTGCGCGTCACCCCGCCGGGCTGCGCGGCAGATACGGCCGGTGGACAACCCGCGACAACCGGTGGATGGATTATCTTACCCACCACCTGCGGAACCCCCGCCATCGGCTCAAGGAGCTTTCGCCGGTTGAGGGCAACAACCCTTTCTTCAGAGATTAGGAAATCATGGGGCACCGGGTTGTGCCTGACTTATTCGACGCGCAGCGCTTCCATGGGTTCGATGCTGGCGGCGCGGCGAGCGGGAATAAAGGCCGCCAGGGCGGCCGCAGCCGACAAAACGACGATGGCTACCGCCATGCTGAGCGGATCCCAGGCCTTGACAGCAAAGAGCTGGTCGGCCATGTAATGGGCTCCAATCAGAGCGATGGGAATTCCCAGAACCAGCCCGATGCCGACCTGCAGAAAGGCGCCATGCAGCACCAGTCGCACGACCCTACCGCGGTCGGCGCCCAGCGCCATACGCAGCCCAATCTCGCTGGTGCGTCGGGCGACAGAATAAGAAGTGATGCCGTACAAGCCCACCGCCGCAAGCCCCAGGGCCAGAAGGCCGAACAAGGTTGTCAAACGGGCAATCAACCGTTCCTGGTCAAAGTTGTTAGCCACCTGGTAGTCGAGGGAGTGCAGCTGGATTACCGGCAGGTTGGGATCGATATCCGCCAGCGTACGACGCACCATGGCATCCACATTCGCCGGCGGGGTAGCAAAGCGCAAGGTGATCGAGTTGATGTAGAGCGAGCGGCCTTCGGCCATGATTTCATTCGCCGTGGTCACCTTTAATTGCTGTGTCAACGGCCGAAAATACATCGGCCGCACCTCCTCGCGCGGGTTGGTGTATTTGGCATCGGCCACGATGCCCACAATTTCGAAGGCGCCGGCATATTTTTGATCAAAGATGCCAAAGTGCCGCCCGATGGGATCTTCCTTGGGAAAGAACTTCTTGACGAAGGCCCGGTTGACCACGGCCACCAGCTGCGAAGTTGCGGTATCGGCATCGGTCAAGCCGCGTCCGCGAATGACGGGCTGGCCCACGGTCTCAAAGAACTTCGGGTTGATACGGTCCCACGACGAGCCGCAGTGGTCGGTAGGGCCCGGTGCCGGGCGGCCTTCGACGTGAATGCACTCGCCCCAGTTGTTGCCCTCCAAGGTACTGTAGAGAGCCAGGCCAACGCTCTCGACGCCGGGAAGGGCCCCGAACTGCTGCTCTAACCTCTGATACAGCACGGGAAGCTTCTCGGGAGTATAGCCGGCGCCGGCGGGGTCGATGTGCGCAACGTAGCGGTTGGCGGTCTGAATACCGAAGTT
>Ga0306923_10005203_pt1 | contig 12636 bp, 14 predicted proteins | sample sta12Can44000108_FD_203841 | JGI IMG/M metagenome (GOLD analysis project Ga0306923, IMG submission 203841) | Lab enrichment of tropical soil microbial communities from Luquillo Experimental Forest, Puerto Rico - statanox.12C.anox.44.000.108 (v2)... | ecosystem: Environmental > Terrestrial >... | reverse complement strand
TGGCCCGACATCGCGGCGAACACGAGGAGGAGCAGGGCCGCGACCGAGAGCTGGTACAGCAGCGTCTTCGCGGGGGGTGCATCGGACAGCGCCGATCCACGGATGACCACCGTCGTCGCTCCCCACGCGGCGCCGGCGAGGACGCCGAACGCGTCGCCGAGGAGCATCCGGGGCGAGACGCCGCCGTGCGACCACCCGCCGGCGAACGCCACCGCGACGCCGGAGAAGGCGAGGAGGATGCCGAGCCACTGCCGGCGGAGGAGCCGCTCGCCGCGAACCCTCCAGTGGAGCCCGACCGCGGTGAAGATCGGCGACGTGTAGATGAGCACCGCCATGTGGGACGCCGATGTCCGGCGAAGCCCCTCGGCGACGAACAGGAACTCGGCGGCGAAGAGCGCGCCCGCGATGAGCCCCGGCCGCAGCGTCCCGTCGCGCTCCCACAGCTTGTCTCCACGGAGCGACGTGACGAGCAGCACGAGCCCCGCGCTCAGTCCGGAGCGCAGGCCGACCTGCATCATCGGGGCGACGTCGCGCGCCGCCAGCTTGATCGCCACCTGCTGCGCGCCCCAGATCGCGCACAGCACCGCCATCGTCCCCACGACGAATCCGTCGAGATCCTTGCGCGTCGAGCTCATCCCATCACGTCCCGGCCGTCGGAGGCGACGGCACGAGACCGATGATGCCGCTGTCGAGACGCCTCGATATAGTGCGATTCGGACATTCGCTGCAGAGATGCCGCCATGCCGAAGCACGTCCGCACGCCGTTCGACGAGACGCTGCCGTACCCGGTGTACTTCCGGACGGACAGCCTGAAGCCGGACTCGTCGTACCCGCGCCACCGACACCACTGGGGCGAGTTCGTCTACGCGTTCAGCGGCGTGATGGAGCTGAAGCTGGCGGATCGTCACTACCTCGCGCCTCCGCAGTACGGCATCTGGCTCCCGCCCGAGGTCGAGCACGTCGGGCTGAATCGGCACGAGGCGACGTTCTGCTCGCTGTACCTCTCGCGCGAGCGCTGCCGCCGGCTGCCGCGCGAAGCCTGCGCGGTCGCGGTCGGGCCGCTGCTGAAGGTGCTGCTCGAGCAGCTCCGGGCCCGCGGCATCGACACGCCGCGCGCGCCGGCGGAGGGGCGGCTCGTCGAGGTGCTCGTCGACGAGCTCGCGGTGGCTCCGCGCCAGGGGACCTACCTGCCGACCTCGGAGGACCTGCTGCTCCGCCCCATCCTCGGCGCGCTCGAGGCGCACCCCGAGGACCAGCGGACGCTCGCGGAGTGGGCGGGCGTCGTGCACGCGACCGAGCGGACGCTGGTGCGGCGGTGCCAGCGCGACCTCGGGATGTCGTTCGGCGAGTGGCGCCAGCGGCTCCGGGTGGTGCGCGCGCTCGCGGCGCTCGAGGCGGGACGCTCCGTGGAGTCCATCGCGCTCGATCTCGGCTACGGCAGCTCCTCCGCCTTCATCGCGATGTTCCGGCGGCTGACCGGCACGTCGCCTGACAAGCTCCGGAGGGAGGCGTCGGCGGCCGGCGCCCGGCGGAAGTAGCCTCGCGCATCGCGGGCGCGGACACAGGGCCGTCACTCCCCCAGGTACGCGCGCCGGACCTCGGCGTTCTCGGCCAGCTCCGCCGCCGTTCCGAAGAGGGCGATCGTGCCGGTCTCGAGCACGTAGCCGCGGTGCGCGACGGCGAGGGCCATCGCGGCGTTCTGCTCGACGAGCAGGATGGTCGTGCCCTGCCGGTTGATGTCGACGACGGTGTCGAAGATCTTCTCCACCACCACCGGCGCGAGCCCCATGCTCGGCTCGTCGAGCAGGAGGAGCCGCGGGCGCGCCATGAGCGCGCGGCCGATGGCGAGCATCTGCTGCTCGCCGCCGGAGAGCGTGCCGCCCACCTGCCCGGCGCGGGCCTTGAGCACGGGGAAAAGCGAGAGGACCCGCTCCAGGTCGGCCGCCACGCCGTCGGCGTCCTTCCGACGGTAGGCGCCCATGGCGAGGTTCTCGCGGACGGTGAGCCGGTTGAAGATGCGCCGCCCCTCCGGCACGTGCGCGACCCCCCGCTGCACGACCTCGTGCGCCGGCAGCCCGGAGAGGTCGTCGCCCTCGAGCACGACGCGCCCATGCCGCGGCGCGAGCAGGCCGGAGATGCTCTTCAGCGTGGTGGTCTTGCCCGCGCCGTTGTTGCCGAGGATCGCGACGATCTCGCCGGCGCGCACCTCGAAGGCGACGCCCTTCAGCGCGTGGATCTCGCCGTAGTAGACGTGCAGATCCTCAATCGTCAGCATGGGGTGGCTCTTCCGGGCGGGCGCTGGCCTGGCGCTGCTTGCGCTCCCAGGAGCCGCGCCCGAGGTACGCCTCGATCACCCTCGGGTCGCCCTGCACCTTCTGGGGCTCGCCCTCCGAGATCTTCTCCCCGTGGTCGAGCACGGTGACGCGGTCGGAGACGCCCATCACCACGCGCATGTTGTGCTCGATGAGGAGGATCGTGAGCTTCAGCTCGGCGACGAGGCTGCGCAGGAGCGCCATCAGCGTCGCGGCCTCGCCTTGCGTCATCCCCGCGGTCGGCTCGTCGAGGAGGAGCAGCGTCGGCTCGGAGGCGAGCGCGCGCGCGATCTCCAGCCGGCGCTGGTCACCGTAGGGCAGGTTCCGCGCGATCTCGTTGGCGCTGCCGCGCAGGCCGACGCGGCCGAGGAGATCGAGCGCGCGCCGCCACAGCCGCGACTCCTCGCCCGAGACGCGCGGGCCGCCGAAGAGGACGTCCCTCAGGCCGAGGCGGATGCGCTGGTGCATCCCGACGAGCACGTTCTCGCCCGCGGTCATGTTGCCGAACAGGCGAATGTTCTGGAAGGTGCGGCAGATGCCGAGCGCCGTGATCTGGTCGGGGCGCAGCCCCACGAGCGAGCGGCCGCCGAACGTGACGTCGCCCTCGTCGGGCGCGTAGAGCCCGGTGAGCACGTTGAAGAGCGTGGTCTTGCCGGCGCCGTTCGGGCCGATGATCGAGGCGATCCCCGACTCCAGCTTGAAGTCGACCTTGCTCACCGCGGTGAGCCCGCCGAAGCGCTTGGTGACGCTGCGGGCCTCGAGGACGGCGCTCACTTCGCGGCCTCCCCGGCCGAATCGGCCGGCTCATTCTCCTGGGGCTCGGTCAGCTCCATCTGCCGCCGCTTGGCCGGGAGCATCCCCTGCGGGCGGAAGATCATCATGAGGACCAGGATGATCCCGAAGATCATCCGCTCGTATTTGGCGGGCTCGAGCTGCGTCGGCAGGTTCGCGAGGCTGTAGCCGAAGATGGTGACGCCGGCGTTCTTGAGCTCGTTCAGCCAGAGCGAGAGGCCCTTCAGGACCTGGAGGTTCAGGATCGTCACGACCGACGCGCCGAGGATGGCGCCCGGGACCGATCCCATGCCGCCCAGGATCACCATGGAGAGGACGCCGATCGACTCGAGGAAGGTGAACGACTCAGGGTTGATGAAGATCTGCTTCGCCGAGAACACCACGCCCATCACCCCGGCGAACGAGGCGCCGCAGGCGAAGGCCATGAGCTTGGTGCGGACCAGCGGGACACCCATCGCCTGCGCGGCCAGCTCGTCCTCCCGGATCGCCTCCCAGGCGCGGCCGATGTGCGACCGCTCCAGCCGCCGGTTCACGGCGATCACCACCACCACGATGGCGAGCACCAGGAAGTAGAAGAACTCGGGGTAGCCGACGCCGGGCGGCGTCGGCGGTCGGCCGATTGGGGTGATCCCCCTCGGCCCGTTGGTGAAGTTGATGGGCTTGTCGAGGTTGTTCGCGAGGACGCGGATCACCTCGCCGAAGCCGAGCGTGACGATCGCCAGGTAGTCGCCGCGGATGCGGAGGACGGGGAGCCCGAGGATGATCCCGGTGATCGCCGCGGCTGCGAGCCCCACGATCAGGAAGACGAAGAACCAGTGCGGCGCCAGCGGGAACCCGTGGCCGAGGAACGCGTTCGCCTGCGGCGAGCCGAAGATCGCCCAGGTGTAGGCGCCGACGGCGAAGAAGGCGACGTAGCCGAGGTCGAGGAGTCCGGCGAGCCCGACCACGATGTTCAGGCCGAGCGCCAGCGCCACGAAGATGCCGACCTGGGTCGCGACCTCGAGGTAGTAGCCGTTGAACGTGCCGATGAGCGGCATCAGCACGACCAGCGCGATCGCGAAGAGCGCCCAGCGCACCGTGTTGGGGAGGCGGCCCAGATAGAGAGCGAGGAGCGACGCCTCGAACACCAGGAACGCGAGGATGGAGTGCGGGAAGAGCGCGACCGCCACGGCGCAGAGCGCGAGGAAGGCTGCAGCGATGAGCGAATTCGCGATCATGCCCGCTCCCGCACCACCTCGCCGAGCAGCCCCCGCGGGCGGAAGATGAGGATCAGGATCAGCACCGAGAACGCGAAGATGTCCTTGTACTCGGCGCCGAACGCGCCGTGCGTCAGGATGGAGAGGTACGAGGCGGCGAAGGCCTCGAGCATGCCGAGGACGAGGCCCCCCGCCATGGCGCCGGGGATGTTCCCGATGCCGCCCAGCACGGCCGCCGTGAACGCCTTGAGGCCCGGGATGAACCCCGAGTACGGGTTGATGAGCCCGTACTGCACGCCGAAGAGGACCCCCGCGGCTCCGCCCATCGCGCCGCCGATCAGGAACGTGAGCGAGATCATGCTGTTCACGTTCACGCCCATGAGGCTCGCCGCCGCCTGGTCCTCGGCGACCGCGCGGATGGCGGTGCCCACCTTGGTGCGGTTCACGAGGAGGTACAGCACGGCCAGCATCCCAAGCGCCGCCACGATGACGACGAGCGACTTCACCGAAACGTCGAGGGTCTCGGTGATGTCGAACCGCCGGTTGAGCGGCTCGATCGTCGGGTAGACGAGGTTGAAGGCGTTCCGCCAGATCGACTCGAGGAACCGGATGAAGTCCTGCAGGAAGAAGGAGACGCCGATCGCCGAGATGAGAGGGATGAGGCGCGGCGCATGCCGGAGCGGGCGGTAGGCCACCCGCTCGACGGTGACCGCCAGGATGGCGCTCACCGCCATCCCGACCAGGAGGATGAGGAGGAGCACGAGCGGCCAGGGGATGCGCTCCAGCATCCCGACCTGCTGCAGGCCGAGCAGGATCTCGACGCCCACGAACGCGCCGGTGATGAAGATCTCGGAGTGCGCGAAGTTGATGAACTCGAGCACGCCGTAGACCATCGTGTAGCCGAGCGCGATGAGCGCGTACATGAACCCCAGGATCACGCCGTCGAGGATGACCTGAGGCAGGATCCCGATGAGAAGGTGGACGTCCATGAGCGCGGCGCGGTGCCGGCGCAGGCGCCTCGAGCTGGACGCCTGCGCCAGGGTGATGGAGGCCGATCAGGCGCCGGGTGCCGGCGGGGCGATGCTGAGCCGCTTCACTTCCTTGTTCTCGCCCCACTTCGCCGGATCGGGGCTGACCACCTGGAGCACGAAGTAGAGCGCCTTCGTCGGATCGCCCTTCGCGTTGAACTCGATGTTCCCGGTGACGCCGGTGTACTTCACGTTGTGTACGGCGGCGGTGACGGCGGCGCGCGTCGGAGTCTTGCCGCCCTTCGCCGCTGCCTCGATCCCCTTGAGGAGGATCGCGGTCGCGTCGTAGGCCTGGGCCGAGAAGGGTTCGGGGTTCTTCCCGTACGCCTTCTTGTACTCCTCGGCGAACTGCTTGGCGGCCGGGTAGACCGTCACCGGCCCGGCCACCGACGTGTAGTACATGCCGACGACCGCGTTCCCCGCGATCTTGGTGAGGTCGGACGAGTCCATGCCGTCCGGGCCGAGGAACTTCGCCTTCACGCCCTTCTCGCGCGCCTGCTTGAAGAAGGGCGCCGCCTGGTCGTAGAGGCCGCCGAAGTAGATGAGGTCGGGGTTCTGCGCGCGGATCGGCGTGATGATCGGGTCGAAGTTGGACTTCTCCTCGGTCCCCTCGAACGCGATGACCTTGACGCCGTGCTTCTGCGCGTCGTTGCGGAAGAACTCGGCGACGCCCTGCCCGTACGTGGTCTTGTCGTGGATGATGTAGACCGTCTTGATCTTGTTATCGCGCGCGAACTCGGAGCCGACGACGCCCTGGACGTCGTCGCGGCCGCACACGCGGAAGACGTTCTTGTAGCCGCGGTCGGTGACCGTCGGGTTGGTGTTTGCGGGCGAGATCATCGTGAGGTCGACGTTCTTGTAGACCTCGGACGAGGGGATCGCGACGCCGGAGTTGAGGTGGCCGATCACGCCCAGGATCGCCGGGTCGGCGATGATGTTCTGGGCGTTGGCCACGCCGACGTCGGGCTTCGCCTGGTCGTCGTACGGCACCAGCACGACCTTGAACCCCATCTTCTCGAGCGGCCCCTTGTACTTCTCGATCGCGAGCTGGGTCCCGAGCTTGATGCCCTCGCCCAGCGCGGCCTGACCGCCCGAGAGCGGGCTCTGGGTCGCGATCTTTATGGTCTTGTCCTGCGCGCGCGCGGGCGCAGTCACGGCGATGCCGGTGGTGAGCGCCAGCGCGAGGACGGAACGCAGCAAGTGCATGCTCTCACTCCCTGTGTGAGTTGTCTGCTCCGGCATGCGTAATGCGTCTCCTCGCGCAGCGCCCCGGCCGCTCGGGCCAGTGTTGGGGCGTCCTTCGCGTCCGGCCGTGCGGCCCGGCGCGCCTGGGTCGCTTGCCCGGTCGGGCGCCGCCCATCGGCCTTCGATCGAGCGCCGCGGTCCGCCGCCGCGCGTCACGAGCCGGATCCTCGACCTTGCCGGGCTGCCCACTTGCGTGCGAATTTCCGCTGCCGCGGCCCGATGGGATTCTTCGTCGCCCGGCCGCTGACCAGCCAAGGAGCCGCTCGATGAAGAGGATCTTCCTCGCCGCCCTCTGCCTCGCTTCACTCCACGCCACGGCCCTCGCCGCCGACGACTCCCTCAAGACCGTGAAGCAGAAGGGCAAGCTCGTCCTCGGCCTCGACGACTCGTTTCCGCCCATGGGGTTCCGGAACGAGGACAACCAGATCGTCGGCTACGACATCGACCTCGCCAGGGAGGTCGCGAAGCGGCTCGGCGTCCAGCTCGTCCCGCAGGCCATCGACTGGAACGCCAAGGAGCAGGAGCTCAACACCGGCAAGATCGACTGCATCTGGAACGGCTTCACCATCACCGACGAGCGCAAGCAGGCCATGTCCTTCACCAAGCCCTACCTGCGCAACGCCCAGGTGGTGGTCGTGAAGAAGGGCTCCCCCTACTCGACCCTCGCGAGCCTCAAGGGGAAGAAGGTCGGGCTCCAGGCCGGCTCCTCGGCCGCCGGCGCCCTCGACGCTGCCAAGGACTTCAAGGCGTCGCTCGCGCAGGTGGTGGAGTTCAAGGACAACCTCACCGCGCTCATGGACCTCGAGGTGCGCGGCGTGGACGCGGTGGTCATGGACCTCATCCTCGCCGAGGACAACATCAAGCGCTCCGGGAAGTCCTACGCGATCCTGAAGGAGTCGCTCGCTCCCGAGGTGTTCGGCGTCGGCTTCCGCAAGAACGATCTCGCCCTCCGCGACGCGGTTCAGGGCGCGCTCGAGGCGATGGCCAAGGACGGTACGCTCGCCAAGGTGACCACCAAGTGGTTCGGCCAGGACATCTCGGTCGTCGGCAAGTGATCGTCGTATGGTGAAGATGCTGGGGGCGATGCTCGAGGGATCGATCGTATCCCTCGAGATCTTCTTCTTGACCCTTCTCTTCGCGCTCCCGCTGGCGCTGCCGGTCGCCTTCGGCCGCATGTCGACCAGGCGCCTCGTGGCCGTCCCGGTCAACCTCTACATCCTGGTGATGCGCGGGACGCCGCTCATCCTCCAGATCATCTTCGTCTACTTCGCCCCGTACTATCTGTTCGGGGCCTCGTACGACCGCTTCACCGCGGTCATCGTCGCCTTCGTCCTCAACTACGCCGCGTACTTCGCCGAGATCTACCGCGGCGGGATCCAGTCGATCCCCAGGGGACAGTACGAGGCCGCCAAGGTGCTGGGCTTCACCCGCGCGGACACGTTCTTCCGGATCGTCCTCCCGCAGGTGGTGAAGCGGATCCTGCCCGCCACCGCCAACGAGACCATCACGCTCGTGAAGGACACCGCCCTCGCCCAGACCATCGGCGTGGCGGAGCTCTTCCGGGTGGCGCAGAACGCCTCCGCGCGCCAGTTCTCCACCATGCCCATCTTCATCGCGGGCGCGTTCTACTTCGTCATGAACTGGGTGGTCTCCGAGCTCTTCCTCCGCGCGGAGCGGAGGCTCGCGTACTACAGCTGAGCTGGGGCGCCATGGACGTCGTCGCGGTCGAGCATCTCTCCAAGTCCTTCGGCGACCTTCGGGTCCTCTCGGACATCTCCTTCTCGGTGCACCAGGGGGAGGTGCTGGCCATCCTCGGGCCGTCCGGCTCGGGAAAGTCCACGCTCCTCCGCGCCATCACCCACCTCGACACCGCCCACAGCGGGACGATCACGATCTGCGGCACCCGGATCCTCGACGGCGGGGTCTACGCCGACGCCGCCACGCTGCGCGGCGCGCTCCTCAAGCTCGGGCTCGTGTTCCAGGACTTCAACCTGTTCCCGCACTTCTCCGTGCTGCGGAACATCACCGAGGCGCAGGTGCGCGTGCTGGGGCGCGGGAAGGCGGAGGCGCGGGAGGTCGCGTTCGCGCTGCTCGAGAAGATGGGGCTCGCCGGCAAGGCGCACGCCTATCCCTGCGCGCTCTCCGGCGGGCAGAAGCAGCGCGTCTCCATCGCCCGCGCCCTCGCCCTCGATCCGCAGGTCCTCCTGTTCGACGAGCCGACGAGCGCGCTCGACCCCGAGCTGACCGGCGAGATCCTCAAGGTCATCCGCTCCCTGGCCGCGGCGAAGATGACCATGGTCATCGTGACTCACGAGATGGGGTTCGCCCGCGACGTGGCCGATCGCGCCATGCTGATCGACGCCGGGGTGATCGTCGAGGAGGGCCCGGCCCGAGAGCTCATCGACAACCCGAGGAACGAGCGGACCCGGGCCTTCCTGAGGCGCTTCTCGCAGACCAGCCAGGCTTGGCGCGACTCCTCACCCTAGGCCGCGCGCCGCCGCGGAGCCTCCTCGCCCACGCGCACCGTCGACTCCTCGAGGGCCCACGCGACCACGAGCCCCGGCTCGGACACTCGCAGCTCCATGCCGCGCTCGAGGACGTGGTCCTCGAGGTCACCCGCGCGGGTAACCAGCACCACGCCGCGCTCGACGCGGATGACGGCGGCCCCCCCGCGCCGGGGGATGCGCAGCGTCGCGTCGCGGGACAGGTCCAAGGTTTCGGACGCCCGCCCGCCCCAAACCGCCATCGTCGCCGTCGCCGTCGCGATCATGATCTCCGTCCTTCCGTCCGTCCGGCGTTCGCTGCCGGAAGACGGGAGTATCTTGTGGCCGCGGCCTCGCCGACGGAATGCACGACGGTGCACGCCGGGCGTGCAGGAATGCACGGGGGTATGGCAGGCCCATGCTGGACTGGAGCGACCTGCGGTTCTTCCTCGCGGTGCAGCGAACGCGAAGCCACGCAGGCGCGGCGCGGTTGCTGCGCGTGGCGCCGACCACCATCGGCCGGAGGATCGCCGCGCTGGAGGCGGCCGTCGGGGCGCGCCTCTTCGCGCGGACGCCGGACGGCCTCGCCGCGACCGCCGCGGCTCGGACGCTGCTCGCTCGCGCCGAGCGAATGGAATCGGAGGCGCTCGAGGCGGAGCGCGAGCTGGCCGGCACGGACGCGCGTCCCACCGGCACCGTCCGGCTCACCTGCGGCGACGGGTTCGCCACCTACCTGCTGGCGCCCGCGCTCCCGGCGTTCCTGGCCGCGTACCCGGGGCTGACCGTGGAGGTGCGCGCCGACGTGCGCGCCCTCGACCTGACGCGCGGCGAGGCGGACGTGGCCCTCCGCAACTTCCGCCCCCGCGAGCGGTCGCTGGTCGCCCGGCGGCTGGGGGTCGAGCGGCAGGGGCTGTACGCCGCGACCGGGTACCTCGCGCGCCGCGGGACGCCGCGCGCCTCGCGCGACCTCGCCGCGCACGACCTCGTCCTCTACGATCGCGAGTTCGATCGCATGAAGACGCAGGCCTGGTTCATGCGCTACGCCGCGGGCGCGCGAGTCGCCGTGCGCGCCAGCACCTCCACCGCGATGTACGCCGCCTGCGGCGGCGGGGCCGGGATCGGGCTCCTCTCCGACGCGCTCGTCCGCGGCGATTCGCGTTTCCAGCAGGTGCTCCCGAGCCTAGAGCCGCCGGCGCTGGAGCTGTGGGCGGTGACGCACGGCGACCTTCGGTCGAGCGCGCGGGTCACCGCCATCCTGCGCTGGCTGGAGCGGCTGGTGGCCGAGTCGGGCGGCTTCGCCTGAGTCCGGGACGTAGACCGGCGGTTCAGTGAGCCGCCGGCACCCCACCAGAGGCGATGGGCACTCCCTTTCTGGCGGGTGGCTGCTCGGTGATGACCCCCTTGCCGAGCTGCTTCAAGCGCGCGGCGAGCGCGACCGAGTCGATCCCGAGCATCTTGAGCTGGCTGGGATCCGCCACGTACACGTGGCCGTAGGCGAGCGTGGGCGCCTGGGGCACGAACACCGTGAGCGTACCGTCGAAGTTCCTGTCGATGATGTACCCGGGTTCCCAGAGCTCCTCGACCTTCACCAGGCAGGCATCGAACGCGGGCTCCTGCTGCGTCGTTTCCACACCGACCTTCTTCCGGGTCTCGGAACGGAGCTGGCTATAGCCGGGAATGAAGGTGTTGAGTTGCTGATCGATGCGCTCGCTGACCCGCTTCAGGAACGAGAATCGAACCAGGTAGCCGGCGACGACGCAGACGAGCAGGAAGAGAAGAACGGCCATCACGGCATCGCCGGAGGGGCCCAGCACGGTGTCCACGCGCAGCAACTGTGAGATTCGTCCGCCGAGCTTGAGCAGCTGGTTCCAGAACTTCATGATGACGGCGATCGTGATCAGCACAGGCATGATGAAGATGAAGCCTGTCACGACGTGGTTGCGCAGACGAGCAAGGCCGGTTTCCAACATCGTGCGCATGGGTGTCCCCCGCCGAAGATGTGCGGCCGGCCGTGAGACCCTCGCCGCGCTCGGTCGACCGCGCGAGAAGACGGCACGCGCCGCGGCGCCCGGGATCTACGCCGAGTTGCGAGTCGCGACGAGCGCCGCAGCGCATCGCCCGTTCGGACTCGAAGCGAAGCCGGCCGGCCGGGCGATCGGCCGACCTGGCGAGAAGCAGGGTCCCGCGCCGAGCGGCATGTCGTAGATCCTCGTTGGTCGCACGCGCGCACGGGAAAGCCAAAGAGCGACGCGCCGAGGGCCCGTCCGTCGCCGCCGCCCCAAGTGCTTATCTTCGAGCGAAGCTGGGGCGCGAATTCGCTGCCTCGCCGGGCGGACACGCCTTCCCGGCCCAGCGGACCAGGCCCAGCCGACCCGCAGGACGCCACTCGAGGAGGAAGACTCGTGCGCCTGGCTCGTCACGCCGTGCAACTGGTCGTCATCCTGGCGATCGCACTTCGCGTCACAACCGCCGTGGGGGAGGAGGAGGCTCGAAACTCTTACCTGGCAGTGAAGGGCGGCGGCTACTTCCCGACCGCCAACAACGTCGTGGAAGCGTTCGGGTCGGTCTCCGGGACGAGCGGGACGTTGCCGACCGGCGGCGACTTCGAGGCGGCGTTCGGAACCGCCTGGGGCATCCTGGGTGCCCAGTTCGCTGCCGGATACATGTTCACCAGCAATTCCGCCCTCGGAATGACGGGCGTCCCGATCACCGGCGTGCTTCAGCTCAGGCTGCCCCTCGTCTTCGTCGTCCCGTACATCGAGGCGGGGGCCGGCGTGTTCGTGATCACGGCCAAGAGGGAAGCCACGTCCCAGACCGACACCAACGTCTCGTTCCTGGTGCCGGTGGGCGGAGGTGTCGACTTCCTGCTCGGCCGGGTGCTCCTCGGCGTCGAGGCTCGGTACCTGTTCTCCGGCAAGCAGACCTACAACTGGGCCAACTTGCCGCCGAAGGAGCTCAACATGTCCGGCGTGACGCTCACCGCGAATCTGGGCTACCGCTTCTGAGGAGGCGGCGCGCGCTTCGTCCAGCACTCGGGAGGCGGGTAGAGGACGGTGGTGCTCACCACCTCGAACGGCTTCGTCTGCCAGTCGCGCGTCGCCTTGGCGAAGCGCTCGAAGTGCGGCGTCGCCACGTGCGCGTTCACGGCGTCGTCGTCGCGATAGACCTCGAACAGGTGAAGGACGTCTGGATCGGCGTCGTCCACGGCGACGTTGAACATCAAGCATCCGGCCTCATCGCGCTCGGAGCCGTACGCGTCGCTCCACAGCTCCTCCAGCAGGCGCGGCCGATGCCCGGGCTTCACATGGATCGTCACGAAGAGTGCCTTCATCGGATCTCCTGTCCTCCCGCAAGATACCTGACTATCACCCGGCACGGCCTTTTCGGTCCGGCACGAGGCCCCCGGCGTCGGCCGACTGGTCGCCGCCCGAGCGCGGCGGCGGCGGTCGGCGCAGGCGCGGCACGAGGATGAGCGCACCGCCGTACAGCCCGAACGCGACGACGAGCGCGGCAGGGCCGCTGTGCACCAGGTCGTCGAGCAGAAGCTTCAGCCCCGCCAAGCCCAGGAGCGGGTAGGCAA
>Ga0306923_10005202_pt1 | contig 12636 bp, 10 predicted proteins | sample sta12Can44000108_FD_203841 | JGI IMG/M metagenome (GOLD analysis project Ga0306923, IMG submission 203841) | Lab enrichment of tropical soil microbial communities from Luquillo Experimental Forest, Puerto Rico - statanox.12C.anox.44.000.108 (v2)... | ecosystem: Environmental > Terrestrial >... | reverse complement strand
CTCGTATTTGATGGAAGAAAACACCGCGACCATGCAGACGCTGGTGATCGCGCACGCGGCGTTCGGCCACAATCACTTCTTCAAGAACAACTACCTGTTCCGGCAATGGACCGATGCCGACGGCATCCTCGATTATCTCGACTTCGCCAAGAGCTATGTGGCGCAATGTGAGGAGCGTCACGGGCGGCTCGCGGTCGAAGTGACGCTGGATGCGGCGCACGCCCTGATGTCGCACGGCATCGACCGCTATCCCGGCAAGAAGAATCTCGATCTGCGCGCCGAGGAAAAACGCGCCAAGGAACGCCGTGCGCACGAACAGAGCATGTTCAACGATTTGTGGCGAACGGTGCCGACGGGACCGGTGAAAAGCGCGGAGCTGCTGAGCAGCGAGCGGCGGCGGAAGCTGCTCGGATTGCCGCAGGAAAACATTCTTTACTTCCTGGAAAAGACCGCGCCGCGCCTGCAGCCCTGGCAGCGCGAGATTCTGCGGATCGTGCGGCACATCGCGCAGTATTTCTATCCGCAGAGCCAGACCAAGGTGATGAACGAGGGTACCGCGACCTACGTGCATTACCGCATCATGAACCGGCTGCACCAGCAGGGCCGGCTTTCCGACGGCAACTTCCTGGAATTCCTGCAGTCGCACACCAACGTGGTGTTCCAGCCCGATTTCGACGATCAGCGCTTTTCGGATTTCAACCCTTACGCGCTCGGCTTTGCGATCATGCAGGACATCGAGCGCATCGTGACCAATCCGGACGACGAGGACCGCGAGTGGTTCGGCGAAATCGCGGGCTCCGGCGACGTCATGGGCGTGCTGCGCAACGTCTGGGCGAACTATCGGGACGAAAGCTTCATCAGCCAGTTCTTAAGCCCGCGCCTGATCCGAAGCTGGAGGTTGTTCCATCTACACGACGACCCCGGGGAAGCCGCCGGCATCAAGGTCGATGCGATTCACGATGCGCGTGGATACCGGCGAATCCGCCGGGAACTCGCCAAGCAATACGACGTGGGCTATATCGATCCGAACATCGAAGTGGTCGATGTCGACCTTGCCGGCGACCGCCGCCTGATGCTGCGCCACGTCGTGGTGAAGGGCGCCCAGCTCAACGAAACCGACGCCAGGCGTGTTCTACAACATCTGGCTGATCTATGGACCTATGACGTATCTCTGGTTGAAGTCGACGCCAAGGATACGGTATTGAAAGAGTATGTTGTCAGCCCCCGCACCCTGGCGATAGCAGCCTGAAAAGTCCGAGGAAAAAGCCGAGTAACTGGTCGAGGCAGACCGCCTAGCCTGTTGAAAACTCCACGCGCCACCAAATGTTCGCGTATGACGCCGAAATTTGCCCCAATCCCCGCAAGATATGGCGGCGGGTGTTTAAGTAGGGGAATACACATGGCGTACAAGCGAACTGAGGTTGCTATCGAGAGAATTATCGCGTCCTGCGATGGCAACATGCGCGGAGCGCTTGAAGCATTGATGCTGGTCAACGAGCATCTGGAGGCCGAGCTTTCCCGGCTCTATGCGTTCATGTCGATCGACGAGACCGGCGACGTGGCGTTCGAAACCTTGCACTGAGTTCTACCGCGCCATTCGCGATCTGCGATCCGAAAAGGCGCAAAACCACTCGGAAAGGTGGAAGCGACAAACGCTGCCAGCGGGCGAGGCTGGAGCGAAGCGGGAGCGACATGGCTCCAAGGCTTTGCTTCCTGTCGGATTCGCCGGAATCGTTGTGTCGATCAGAGCGCTTTCGAGCGAAGTGGATACCGGTTCGCGCGAAGAAAGCGGGTTTTCAGCCTGGTTCCGGCCAGTAAAGCCGCATCGGATTTTCGACCAGAAGCTTGCGTTGCAGCTCGGATGTGGTCGCGATGCGCGCGATGAAGTCCACCAACAGACCGTCGTCGGGCATGTGGTTCTTCAGATTGGGGTGCGGCCAGTCGGTGCCCCAGAGTACGCGATCGGGAAATGTCTCGACGATGCGCCGCGCAAAGGCAACCACGTCGTGGTAGGGGTTTTGTTCGCCGTCGAGCGCCGGCGGTCCCGAGACCGACAGCCGCTCCGGACAACTGACCTTGGACCACACGTTCGGATTTTCGGTCATGAACTTGACGAACAGTTCGAATTCAGGCCCGTCCACCGGCTTGCTCACATCGGGCCGGCCCATGTGATCGACGACGACCGTGGTCGGCAGGGCGGTGAAGAAGTCCCATAATTCGGCCAGGTCGACCGCCTCGAAATAGATCACGACATGCCAGCCGAGTTTTTCGATGCGACCGGCAATCTCCATCAGTTCGTCTTTCGGCGTGAAATCGACGAGCCGCTTGACGAAGTTGAAGCGAACGCCGCGCACGCCTGCCTCGTGCAGCGCCTGCAGTTCGGCATCGCCGATGTCGCGCCGCACCGTCGCAACTCCGCGCGCGCGCCCTTGCGCATGATGAAGCGCATCCACCATCGCACGATTGTCGGCGCCGTGACAGGTCGCCTGCACGATGACGTTGCGCGAGAAGCCGAGGTGATCGCGCAAGGCAAAGAGCTGTTCCTTCGAGGCATCACACGGCGTGTATTTGCGCGTCTGTGCAAAGGGGAATTCGGCCGCGGGCCCGAAAACGTGGCAATGCGCATCCACCGCGCCCGGCGGTACCTTGAAGCGGGGTTTTGACGGGCAGGCGTACCAGTCGAGCCAGCCAGGTGTCTTTTCGAATGTCATGCAATGATTCTCTTTGAGATCAGGTTGGCTCACCCAACCGGAGGTACGCTCCCTCTCCCCGCGCACGGGGAGAGGTGTATCGAATTTATTCGCGAGCTGGTTCAACCAACACAGAACGCTTCATGCCTTGGTGTCGGATTTTATCCAAGCCAGAATGCGGTCGGCCTCGCTGCGCCAATCCGGGCTGCGCGCAAAGCCCTCGGCTCCCCTGTCGCCGAATAGGCCCTGGTCGGCAAGGTCGGCCATCCACGCCTGCCGTTCGGCCGTGCCTTGCGACGACCACGGCTCAAGGCCGATCTCCCGGACAGTTTCCGCCACCTCGCGCACCTCTTCGCTGCGGCGGCGGCCATGCTCGATCACGCGCTGGAAGAAGTAGGCGCCTTGTTTCTCCCAATCGATGCCGGGGAATGTTTCCTTCAGCGATGCGAGCACCGCATCCTCGACGCCATAGGCGCGCGCGGTGGTGAAGCTCTCGATCACCATGGCCTCGAGCCCCTTGATCATCACGCTGCGGCACATCTTGACCGCGGAGGCGACGCCGAGTTTTTCGCTCGCGACGCTGGCGTTGAATCCCAGTGTCACGAGCAGCGGCGCAAGCGCGCACGCATCCTTTCCGCCGAGCAAGAGCGGCACCTTCAGCCGATGGGGCGGGATCGATGTCATCACGGCGCCTTCAACGTAGCGGCCACCGCAGTGGTCGATCAGCGCTGCCGCGCGCTGCTTGGCGCCTGGAGACGCCGAATTGAAGTCGAGGAACCAGGCGCCGCGTTTCACCGCACCCGAACAGGCCTCCGCCACCGGCACCGCCTGGCTTGCGGTGACGGCGGAGACGATGAAGTCCGATTGCCCTGCAAGCTCGGCATGCGAAGCCGTCAGCCGCACGCCATGGTGTTCGGCGTGATATCGCAGAGGACCGCCCGCCTCGTCGCTGCGAAGCTTGATGTCAAAGGCCAAAACCTTGACGTCCTGCTGGCGAAGGTCTTCCGCGAGGATGCGGCCGACTTCGCCGTAGCCGACAAGGCCGACGTTCCAGTGTCTAGGGTTGGCTGAGGACGCGGTCATGGAAGGACTTTCCTGTCGGATAACAGCGGATTTGTATTTATAAACAGGTCCTGCCGATGCAGGAAGGCAGGTCCGCTTTGCGTCCGAAAATCGGACGTCGGCGCGAGACGAAGCCATCCGCTAAGGGCCACAAGCGGTCATTCGGCGCAAACGCACCGAGTTCATTCGGGCAGCCCCGCCTTCCGAAGCCCCTCAATCAACAGCTTCACGTGTAATCGTCTGACCCGACCCATCCTCGCGGATATTGTGAAGGCGGGATCGACCTCAAGCAGACGCGCGGCCGCCTCACCGGCCTCAGCGTCACGTCCAAGAAGGGCGAACGCTGACGCGAGACAGCGATAAGCTACCCCCCAGGAGGGGTTCTGACGAAGGGCTCTCTTCCCTGCGACGATCGCCTCGTCAAAGCGACCAAGCTCAATAAAGGCATATCCCATCCCACTGAGCGTCTGGTGTAGCATCGGGTCCACCGGGCTAATGCGAATGGCGCGTTGAAAGCTCCGGATCGCTTCCTCCGGCAGCCCCGCTACTTCATAGACCCAGCCTCGGCCGTGCCACGCGAGGTATGAATTTGGGTTGAGCGCGACCGCCCGGTCAGCCATTTCGATTGCACTTTCACTATCGCCGACCATGTACGCCGAGATAACGGCAGCCACTGCCAGCGTGTCCGGATCACCATCGTCGACGCTCAATGCCGAGCGAAGAAGCCGAACCGCTTCGTTGCGTTCGAATTGGGGATCGACGGCATAGCCCCAAACGACGTTGCGCGTGTAACAGGCGCCTGCCAGAGCCGCGACCAACCCGAACCGGGGATCTAGCTCCAGAGCCCGACGAGCCAGCCTGATCGCCTCGGCCACCCCTTCGCGGGTCGTTAGGTAGAACTGCGGCATAGCGCGTAGATAAAAATCATAGGCGGTGAGGTTCTCCGGTCGCCGCCGCACCGCCATTTCAATTTCTGTCTGAAGCAATTTTGGCTGAATGGCCGAGACAACGGCGACCGTTACTTCGTCCTGGAGAGCGAAAACGTCCGTTAGATCACGCTCGAACCTGTCCGCCCAGATATGCGCCCCGGAAACCGCGTCAATCAACTGCCCGGTGATGCGAACCTTACCCGATGCCTTGCGCACAGACCCCTCAAGGACATAGCGAACGCCAAGCCTGCGTCCGACCTCCTTCACATCGACGGCTTTGCCCTTGAACGTAAAGCTCGAATTGCGCGCGATCACGAACAACCATTTGAACCGTGAGAGCGCGGTGATGATTTCCTCAACCATTCCATCCGCAAAATACTCTTGCTCGGGATCGCCGCTCATGTTCTCGAACGGCAGCACAGCGATGGAGGGCTTATCAGGAAGTGGCGGGGACGCACTTAGCCTCTCGCTTAGCGGGCTATGCGCTCCCGCGCGCACAGCAAAAGCGCGGACCGGCTTGGAGATGTTCTTGAGCTGCTGTTCGCCCCGGTCCTCGAAGCCAAAGTCCAGCTTGCCTTCGACTTCGCTGTACACCTTTTCGGAAATCAGGATGCCGCCCGGGTCGGCGGTCCCCTCCAGCCGGACGGCAATGTTGATCCCGTCACCAAAAAGATCGCCGTCAGCCCCGACGATAACCTCTCCGAGATTGACCCCAATGCGTAGCTTAAGGGGGCTTTGGCCTGACGCGATGCTTTCCTGCATCTCCACCGCGCATCGCACCGCAGCCGATGGACTTGCGAACTCGGCCAACGCGCCGTCACCCGTGGTCCTGATCAGTCGCCCGTCGTGGTGGGAGAGGTCAGGCTCGATTACTTCGCGCTTCAGCCGCTCGAACTCGGCGTAGGTGGCTTCCTCGGCGTTTTGCATGAGCGCGCAATAACCGACTACGTCGGCGGCCAGGATTACGGCTAATCGCCTCTGAACCCGCTGCTCGGTCACAGCGCCCTCCGAACGGCCAGACCAACCACGCCGCTGGACAAGCAAGAGCCTAGCACTTTGTTGCGGACCTGTGAGCAGTAATAGCGGGATAGCCCTATTGCCCCGGGCGGCATTTGCCCGGCCCGTGGCACGGGCTGCGTTCGCTTTTCCGTTGCCTGGTGCAAAGCAAAGGGCCCCGGCCAATTCGATGTAATATGTCTCTTAAGGGTCAAAACCGGAATTGACGATCCGCGTTTGCCGTGTCCGGTCTAGTCCAGGAAGCGGACCTGCCAACCGGGATGTCCGCCAGGGGCCATGTGTGGACATCTGGGCCGCAGCACGACGGGCCGATGGGTTGATTTATCTCAAGACTGTATCCGAAGCGCGGGCCCAACTTACATCCGGAACGCAGCGATATGTCCAGACAATCGGAGGTGAAGCATGTACCGGCATATTCTCATTCCGACGGATGGGTCGGAGCTAGCGGAGCATGGGGTGGCGCATGGGTTGGCGCTGGCTAAATCCGTTGGAGCCAAGGTATCCGTGATCTTCGTTGTGGAGCCGTTTTCAGAGATGAGAGGGCGGTTCCTTGAAGCAGTCGCAACATATGCTGAGCTGCGCAGGGAACAGGCCACGAGCGAGTTGAATCGCGCGGCAAGTGCGGCCAAGGAGGCTGGTATTTCCTGCGACACGATTAAAGTGGAGAGCGGGCAATCCCATCAAGCCATCATCGCAGCTGCCGAGAACAAAGGCTGCGATCTCATTGTTATGTCATCGCATGGACGCAGCGGACTTTCCGCGCTTCTAATCGGCAGTGTGACAAGCAAGGTGCTGACGCACGCGAAAACCCCCGTACTGGTTTGCCAGTGAATGTCGGACCGCTCGATGAGGTCAACCAGGCGCGCCGGGAGATGGAGATGATGTCCGGTTGGGGTCAAAAGCTGTCTTCGTCCCCGGCTTGCCCGATGCCCGGTCCGGTCCAAGAAGCGGAAAGCAAAGGCGAGCCTCAGCAGGTCAGCAAGAGGCCAATAAATGAAGTCGCAGGCCGTCACTCGATCATTTCGTCGGCGCGGGATAGCAGCGACGGCGATAGAACAAGCCCAAGCGCTTTCGCCATCTTCAGGTTGATAAAGAGCGCGAACTTGGTGGCCTGATAAATCGGGATGTCGCCTGGTTTGGCCCCGTTGAGAATCTGATGCACGTCGGCGGCCAAGTGCCTCATCAGCTCCGCGAGATCGACCGTATAGGCCATTAATCCGCCGGCATCGACGTAGTCGCGGTAAGGACACATGATCGGCAAGCGGTTCTTCTCGGCGAGTTCGACGATTAGCTGCCGATGAGCGTATAGGTCTCCTTCACCGCTAACCAATACTGCGTCCGGCTTTTGCTGCGCCATCGTAGCGAAGACACGTCTGATCTCAGCGGGAGTTCCTGCGTCCGGGACCATCGACATAAGCGAAATTCCCAATCGGCCGCTGGCATCCCGCAAAAATTGCCCAGAGGAGCCTTCCCACCCGCCGCGCATGCCCAGAAATGCGACTTCGGCCGCCGAAGGCACGGCTTCTTTTAGCAGTTCCAAACGCTTCCCCCAGATCTCGATGCCGGCATCGAGGGTAATGCCGGTGACATTGCCGCCGGGGCGCGACAGGTTGGTGACTAGTCCTGCTTCCAGCGGATCCAGCATGAACGCAACAACAGGTATTGTGCTGGTTGCCGCTCTGAAGGCGATCACGACGGGGTTCGTTCCGGTAACGATCAAATCCGGGTTGCGGACCACGATCTCCCGTACCAACTCGGCGTAACGCTCGTGGTGCCCCTCGGCAGAATAGCGTTCAATGGTCAGATTTTGTTCTTCGACATAACCCAGGCGGCGTAGCTCTCTGAAAAACGTGGGCCATGCGCTTCCCCCGCCGGTTTCCGTAAGCAGAGTGGTCGGGATTGCCGGATGAAAAATTGCGATCCGGGGCCTGGCTCGCTGCTGAGCCCGCGCTGACCGCGTCGCGACGGCAAGCAACAGACCGCTCGTGAAATCCCGTCGCCTCATTGCACACGGCCTCTGCGCGCCCGAGCAATACTGGATCGTATCAGGTTGCGACAGCCTGGCGAATAGAAAATGGCAACCGCCAGCCGGTGACTGATGCAGCACGACGTCCAGGTTGGGTAGCGCACTCTCGGGCCGATGATGTCGGTTTCCGGGCGGGATGTTTCCTACGCCACAGGTCCCGCAACCTCACTGTTTCGGAATTTTCGCCTTCTCGATCACGCCGCGCCATTTGTCGATATCGGATCTGAGCCGTACCGCAATCTCCTCCGGCGTGCTCGCCTTGGCCTCGATGCCGAGCGCGAGCAGCCGTTTCTTCAGCTCGCCGTCGGCGAGTATATCCTGCAAGGCGCCGTTGAGCGTTTTCACGATTTCCGGCGCCGTGGCGCGTGGGGCGAACAGCGCGTTCCAGGACACAACGTCGTAATTGTCGACGCCGCTTTCCTGCACGGTTGCAAGATCGGGCGTGCTTTCCGAGCGCGTCGCGCCGCTTGATGCGAGCGCGCGGAATTTGCCGTCGATGATGTTGCCCTTGATCGCCGCAAAACTGTCGATCATCAGCGCGATGTTGCCCTGCAGGAGCGATACCTCGACCTCGGGTGTGCCGCGATAGGGAACGATGGTGAAATCGATGTTGGCGGCGGTCTTGAAAAGCTCGGCCGACAGGTTCTGCGTGCTGCCGACATTGATGGTGCCGACATTGAGCGCGCCGGGCTTCGCTTTCGCCGCGGCGATGAAATCGGCGAGCTCGGCAAAACCGGAGGAGGCGGACGTGCAAAAGATGAAATCAAAAAATCCGAGGCTCGAAACAGGGGCAAAATTCTTCAAGGGATCGAACGGCAGGTGCTCGAACAGCGAGACGCTGATTGCGGTCCCGTTGGTCAACATGATCAGCGTATAGCCGTCGGCGGCCGCCGACATCACGGTCCGTGCGGCCGCGATGCCGCCGGCGCCGGGCTGGTTCTCGACGAAGAAGCGCTGCGAAAGCCGATCGGAAAGTTTTTCCGCAATGATCCGCGCGGTGGTATCGCCGACGCCGCCGGCGGCGAACGGAACGACGATTCGAACCGGCCGGTTCGGGTAGTTCGCTTGCGCGTTTGCGAGGGGGGACGCAACGAGGAGTGCGCAAGCCGCCATCACTGTGCGGCATAAAAGGAAAGCGCGCATTCTGGCGCCGTCGAAGAATCTCATGAACAATCCATTGCCTTGGAAAACGAAGCCGTCAAGCACCGGCTTTTTTCGGCCGCGCGGCCGCATGGCCTCGGTTTTCGTAGGCCGATGTCAGCGGGGGCGCGAATACAATCGCTTCATATTCAAACAAATGCCGACAATGCGCCGGCAGCCGCCAGCAGGACCACGACGACCCACGGTGGCGTCTTCCACACGGTCAAAAGCAAAAAGCCCGCAAGCGCCAGTGCAAAATCGCGCGGGCTCATCACCGCACTGGTCCAGACCGGGTTGTAAAGGGCCGCACCGAGAATGCCGACCACGGCGGCATTGGTGCCGCGCATGGCGGCTTGCGCGGCCGCGCGCGTGCGCATCGCATCCCAGAATGGCAGCATGCCATAGACCAGCAGCATGCCCGGAAGCAGCAGCGCGACCAGCGCAATCGCAGCACCTGCGAGGCCGTTCGGCGGCGAGTTCATCACCGCGCCGAGATAGGCGGCGAAGGTGAAGAGTGGTCCCGGCACGGCCTGGGCCAGACCGTATCCGGCCAGAAACGTCTCGTTGCTCACCCATCCGGGGCTCACGACCTGCGCCTGCAGCAGCGGCAGCACTACATGGCCGCCGCCAAAGACCAGGGCACCGGAACGGTAGAAGGCATCGAACATCGCAAGTGCGTGCGATCCGGTCGCTGCCACTGCCACTGGAGTGAGCAAAAGAAGGGCGGCGAACAGAACAAGCGCAATCCCGCCGCCGAATCTTGTGACCGGAAAATTCAGGTGTCCCGAGGCGGGCGGCGTCTCTCCGCGGCAAAGCCAGAGGCCGGCGAGAGCGCCAAGGGCGATCGCGGAAACTTGCGCCAATGATCCGGCGAACGAAACCACGATCACGACCGCGGCCAGCGCAATGGCGGCGCGCGGGCGATCCGGCGTCAGGCTGCGCGCCATGCCCCAGATGGCTTGGGCGACGACCGCGACCGCGACGAGTTTCAGCCCGTGCAGGAAGCCTTCTGCCGCGGGGCCGGTGAACGAGGCCGCGCCCATGGCGAAAGCGAACATGATCACGGCCGAGGGCATGGTGAAGGCGAACCACGCGGCAAGCCCGCCTAACAGCCCGTTGCCGCGGAGCACGCCGAGTGAAAAGCCAACCTGGCTCGAGGCCGGTCCCGGCAGAAACTGGCACAGCGCGACCAGGTCGGCATAGCTCGTCTCATCCAGCCATTTGCGCCGCACGACGAGTTCTTCCCGGTAATATCCGAGATGCGCAATCGGACCGCCGAAGGAACTCACGCCAAGCTTCAGAAAGGCGAGAAAGACCTCGCCGACGGATCCTCTATTCAATGCGGGATCACTCACCCCATGTCTCCTGCATCAATCTGAAGGCGCAGCATCGATGCGGCGCCGAGCATGAACACGAGTATCACAGGAATCCGGCTGCATGGCGCTTTCGCCTCAGGCCTTCCCGATACAAGTCATTTAAGTTGACACGCCGCCAAATCGGTCCTGTATTTTCGGCTCCCGCGCGCAAAAACCCGTGGGGCCAGGTCCGGTTTAGAAATCCAGCTTAGGAATATTGCAATGCCCAATTTCAATCGTCGCGATGCCCTGAAGATGTCGGCGGGCTTTGCCGCCGCCGCCGCAGCAGCCGGTGGATTCTCCTGCGTCGAGCTTGCCAAGGCTGGTCCGATTCAGGTGCCTGTCATCGACAAGCTCAGCGTCCGCGTCCTCGTCGACGGCGCCAGCGATCTTTTCTTCAAGCCGGCCGAAGTGAGCGGCGTGAGAACCGAACCCGGCCGCTCCGCCAATTCGCTCAAGCCGCTGCACAGCGAATGGGGCTTGGCGCTATTGCTAGAGCCGCAGCGCGGTGATGCCAAGCGCACCTTCGTGCTCGATTACGGTTGGACGCCCGAGACCATCAACGGCAATATCGAGCTGTTGAAGGTCGATCCATCCAAGATCGATGCGCTGATCATGAGCCACGGTCATTGGGACCATCTGGGCGGCATGATGGGTTTTCTCGACAAGCACCGCAAGGTGTTGCCGGCAGAGCTGACCCTGTATGCCGGCGGCGAGGATAATTTCTGCCAGCGTTACGTGCGCACTGGCCAGGGCGGTGACTTGGGCGACTATGGCATGCTCGATCGCCGCGAGCTTGCCAAACGCGACGTCAAGGTGGTGCTGTGCGAGTCGCCGGTCGTGATCGGAGACGCGGCATTCACCACCGGCAAGATCAAGCGCAGCTCAATCGAAAAGGTGCTGCCGAACACGCTGGTCGAGTTCAAGCTCAAGGACGGCGCCGGGTGCAACTGGAGCCACTATCTGCCTGCGGAAATGGAAGGCAAGATCGTGCCCGACGAGCACATCCACGAGCATGCGACCTGCTTCAACCTGAAGGACAAGGGCCTCATCATCATCAGTTCCTGCGGCCATGTCGGCATCGTCAATACGGTGCGGCAGGCGATGGAAGTCTCGGGCGTCGAGAAGGTGCACGCCATCGTGGGAGGCTTCCATCTTGGGCCTGCGCCGGCCGATTATCTGACCCAGGTCGTCGCCGAGATCGGCAAGCTTAATCCGGACGTGCTGATCCCGATGCACTGCAGCGGGCTCAATTTCACCCAGGAAGCGCAGCGGCAGATGCCGGGCAAGGTGCTGACCACCACCACCGGCACCCGCATCACCTTCGGCGTCTGACGGCAGCATCAGGCGATGCCGGCGGGTATGAAACGGCAAATCCACGCCGCGATGGCTCGCGCGCTTGTTCTGATCGCGTTCTTGTTGTTCTGCTGCTGCGGTTTCGCTCGCGCCGCGGACGAACAGTCTTCCGCCACGGAGATGATGGAAGATCTGATGTACGGCCGCGGGACGGTCGGCGGACCGTTCACACTCACTGACCAGAACGGACAGAAACGCAGCGACAGTGAATTTCGCGGCAAGCTGATGATCGTCTATTTCGGATACACGTTCTGCCCGGACGTGTGTCCGGCCGACCTGATGGCGATTACGCAAGCGCTCGACGCCCTCGGCGCCGCGGCAGAAGGCGTTCAGCCCGTCTTCATCACGGTCGATCCCGAGCGCGACACGCCGCTGCTCAAGGATTATGTCGCGGCGTTTCACCCGAGCCTCGTCGGCTTGACCGGTTCTGCTGAGGAAATTCGAAAAGTCGCCAACTCCTACAAGGCCTATTACCGAAAAGTACCGGGCGAGCGAAAAGGCGAGTATTCGATCGACCACGCCGGCGTCATCTATTTGATGGGGCGCGACGGCGAATATCTCGGTTTTCTGCCGCCGCAGACCGCTCCGGAGAAGCTGACGGAAGTGCTGCGGAAGTACCTGGCGAAGTAGTTTCATGCACCGCGCCATTGAGGTCGCCGGCGACGGCAAAACTCATGCACATGCATGGAGTTTGACAAGTTAGATGCGGATGCATTAATCGGGATGCGTTTGCATCTACATTGGAAAAACCCATGACCCAATATCAACGGATCGAATTCGCCACTTTCCTGCTTCGCGTCACCCTTGGCATCATGTACCTCTCCCACAGCCTCGTCCTGAAGCTTGCAACCTACGGACTTGCCGGCACCGCGGGTTTCTTCGAAAGCGTCGGCCTGCCGGGCTGGCTTGCCTATGTTACCTTTGTGGCCGAGGCTGTCGGCGGGGTACTTCTGGTCGCAGGTGTCAAGACACGCTGGGTCGTGCTGGCATTGATGCCGGCATTGTTGGGCGCCATCATCTGGGTGCACGGCTTGAACGGATGGGTTTTCACCGCGCCGAAT
>Ga0306923_10005201_pt1 | contig 12638 bp, 8 predicted proteins | sample sta12Can44000108_FD_203841 | JGI IMG/M metagenome (GOLD analysis project Ga0306923, IMG submission 203841) | Lab enrichment of tropical soil microbial communities from Luquillo Experimental Forest, Puerto Rico - statanox.12C.anox.44.000.108 (v2)... | ecosystem: Environmental > Terrestrial > Soil... | reverse complement strand
GCGCTCGCCCTCGCGGCCGCCGTCGCGGTGACGCAGGCCCGGGCGCTGCTCCGCTTCCGCGACACGCCGTACGGGTCCGAGGAGGAGAAGGTCGTCGAGGTCCCCTCCGGCGCGGGGCCGCACCAGGTCGTCCGCCTGCTCGCGCGCGGAGGCGCGCTGTCGGACGAGCGCCTCGCCTGGCGCTGGCTGCGCTGGTGGAAGCGCGATCCCCGACCCCTCCGGGCAGGTGAATACGCGTTCTCGGGAGCGCTGCGGCCGGACGAGGTCCTGGAGAAGGTGTACCGCGGCGAGGTGAAGACCTATCAGTTCACGATCCCCGAGGGCCTGCGCATGGACGAGATCGCGCAGGTGATCGAGGGCGCGGGACTCGGCCGGGCCGCCGAGCTCCTCCCGCTCATGCACGACCCGTCGTTCGCGCGAGAGCTCGGCGTCCCGTCCCACGACCTGGAGGGCTACCTCTTCCCCGACACGTACACGTTCCCGCGAGGCCCCAAGCCGCGGGCGGTGCTGTCCGCCATGGTCCAGCGCTTCCGCGCGGCGTGGCGCGAGGCGGACGCCGCTCGTTTGCCGGGGGTAACGCTCGACGAGGCCCACGCGGTCACGCTCGCCTCCATCATCGAGAAGGAGACGGGACAGCCGGAGGAGCGGCCGCGCATCTCGTGCGTCTTCCACAACCGGCTCAGGCGCGGCATGCGACTGCAGACCGATCCGACGGTGATGTACGCCACCATGCTCCGCAACGGCGGGCGGTGGTCCCAGAACATCACGAGCGCCGACCTGGCGGCGGTGCACCCGTACAACACGTACACGGTCCAGGGGCTCCCGCCGGGCCCGATCGCCAGCCCAGGGGCGGCAGCCTTGCGCGCCGCCGTCCACCCGGCCGTGTGCAACGACCTCTTCTTCGTGTCCCGCAACGACGGCACCCACGAGTTCTGCCCCGATCTCCGCTGTCACGAGGCGGCCGTCCAGCGCTGGCAAATCGAGTACTTCCGGTCGCGCCGCGGCCACTGACGCCGGCGCTCCTCGCCGCCTCCTACACCGTTCCCGTGAGCCCGGAAGGGTGGGCGGGTCCGCCCGCCTGCACACGGACCGGTCGCACACTATTGTCGTCTCGTCCGGGAGGAGCACGCATGCTCGAGCCTCGCGAGTTGACCACCAGCTGGCTGTCCCGCATCGCGGAGATGCAGGATCGGCGGAGCTACTCCGAGCAGCACTGGGAGGGTTCGTTCGAGGACTACCTCGAGATCGTGCGAAAGAACCCGAAGGTCACCCGGACCGCATACCAGCGCGTCTACGACATGATCCTGTCGCACGGGAAGACCGAGTACCTCGACAACAAGAAGAAGCTCATCCGCTACAACTTCTTCACCGACCCGGAGTTCGGCGGGAAGGACGCCATCTTCGGCCTCGACATCGCGCTCATGAAGCTCGTGAACGTCTTCAAGAGCGCCGCCCAGGGGTACGGCACCGAGAAGCGCGTCCTCCTCCTCCACGGTCCGGTCGGGTCGTCGAAGTCGACGATCGCCCGCCTGCTCAAGAAAGGGCTCGAGGCTTACTCCAAGACCGCGGACGGGGCGCTCTACACGTTCAGCTGGGACGTCGAGCGCACCAACCTCGACGGCGTGAAGCGGCGGGAGGTCATGCCCTGCCCGATGCACGAGGAGCCGCTGCACCTCGTCCCGCAGGAGTGGCGCGAGAAGGTGTACGCCGAGCTCGCGCCGCAGGACAGCGGCTATCGCATCACGGACACGGGCGACCTGTGCCCGGCGTGCCGCTTCCTCTACCGGGAGCTCATGACCGAGTACAAGGGGGACTGGCAGCGGGTGATGAGCCACGTGCGGGTGCGCCGGCTCGGGCTCTCCGAGAAGGACCGGATCGGCGTCGGCACGTTCCAGCCCAAGGACGAGAAGAACCAGGACTCGACCGAGCTCACAGGCGACATCAATTACAGGAAGATCGCGGAGTACGGATCTGACTCCGACCCGCGCGCCTTCAACTTCGACGGCGAGTTCAACATCGCGAACCGCGGCATCATCGAGTTCGTCGAGATCCTGAAGCTCGACGTGGCGTTCCTGTACGACCTCCTCGGCGCGACGCAGGAGCACAAGATCAAGCCGAAGAAGTTCCCGCAGACCGACATCGACGAGGTCATCGTCGGCCACACCAACGAGCCCGAGTACCGCAAGCTCCAGAACAACGAGTTCATGGAGGCGCTGCGCGACCGCACCGTCAAGATCGACATCCCGTACATCACGCGGCTCGCCGAGGAGGTGAAGATCTACGAGCGCGACTACAACGCGCACAAGATCCGGGGCAAGCACATCGCCCCGCACACCCTCGAGATGGCGGCCATGTGGGCGGTGCTGACGCGGCTCGAGGAGCCGAAGAAGCACAACCTGACGCTGCTCCAGAAGCTCAAGCTCTACAACGGCAAGAGCCTCCCGTCGTTCACCGAGGACAACATCAAGGAGCTGCGCAAGGAGGCGCACCGCGAGGGCATGGAGGGGATCAGCCCGCGGTACGTGCAGGACAAGATCTCGAACGCGCTCGTCTCGGACAAGGGCGAGGGGTGCGTGAACCCGTTCATGGTCCTGAACGAGCTCGAGGCGGGGCTCCGGCAGCACTCGCTCATCAGCTCCGAGGATCAGCGGAAGAAGTTCCGCGACCTCCTCACCGACGTGAAGCGCGAGTACGAGGACACCGTCAAGAACGAAGTCCAGCGCGCCATCAGCGCCGACGAGGACGCGATCACGAAGCTGTGCGCCAACTACATCGACAACATCAAGGCGTACACGCAGAAGGAGAAGGTGCGCAACAAGTACACCGGCCAGTACGAGGAGCCCGACGAGCGGCTCATGCGGTCGATCGAGGAGAAGATCGACATCGCCGAGAGCCGGAAGGACGACTTCCGGCGCGAGATCATGAACTACATCGGCGCGCTGGCGATCGAGGGGAAGACCTTCAACTACCGGACGAACGAGCGGCTCCACAAGGCGCTCGAGCTCAAGCTGTTCGAGGACCAGAAGGACTCGATCAAGCTGAAGAACCTGGTGGCGAGCGTGGTGGACCGCGAGACGCAGGAGAAGATCGACGTCGTGAAGCAGCGGCTCGTGAAGAACCACGGGTACTGCGAGATCTGCTCCACCGACGTCCTTAACTTCGTGGCCTCCATCTTCGCCCGCGGCGACGCGAAGGACTGATCGAATGGACCGGCGAGAACGGAGGCGCGGCTCCTAGGGCGAGCGGGTACCCGCCGGCGCGCCTCCCTTGGCGCGCGCCGAAGGGTGGACCCTCGCCGTCGCGGACGACCCCATGTCGCTCAAGATCAAGCAGGACCACGCTCGGTTCCGAGACATCGTCCGCGGCCGCATCAAGAACAACCTCAAGAAGTACGTCCAGAAGGGAGAGCTGATCGGGAAGAAAGGGAAGGACTTCATCACCATCCCGGTCCCGACCATCGACATCCCGCACTTCCGGTACGGCGAGAAGCAGCAGGGCGGCGTCGGCCAGGGCGAGGGCGATCCGGGTGATCCCCTCTCCCCCTCGCAGCCCGGCGACGGCGGCGGCGGCGCCGGCCAGGGCGAGGGACATCACCTGCTCGAGGTCGACGTCTCGCTGGATGAGCTGGCCGACATCCTGGGCGAGGAGCTGCAGCTCCCGCGCATCCAGCCCAAGGGCAAGGACCGCATCGTCACGAGCCGCATCAGGTACACGGGCGTGGCGCCGAGCGGCCCCGAATCGCTGCGCCACTTCAAGCGGACCTACAAGCAGGCGCTGCGGAGGCAGATCGCGAGCGGCGCCTACAATTACCGGCGGCCGGTGATCGTCCCGGTGCGCGAGGACCGGCGCTACCGCACCTGGAAACAGGTGCCGCTCCCCGAGACCAACGCGGTCGTCATCTACATGATGGACGTGTCCGGCTCGATGGGGGACGAGCAGAAGGAGATCGTGCGGATCGAGTCCTTCTGGATCGATACCTGGCTGCGCAAGCACTACAAGGGTCTCGAAACTCGCTACATCATCCACGACGCCGTGGCGCGCGAGGTCGACCGCGAGACCTTCTTCCACACGCGCGAGTCGGGCGGGACGATGATCTCGTCCGCCTACAAGCTCTGCAAGGACATCATCGAGGCGGAGTACGCGCCGAGCGCGTGGAACATCTACCCGCTCCACTTCTCCGACGGTGACAACTGGAGCGCCGACGACACGCGCGTCTGCGTCGACCTCCTCCACAGCGCGATCCTGCCGGCGGTGAACCTCTTCTGCTACGGCCAGGTCGAGAGCCCTTACGGCTCGGGTCAGTTCATCAAGGACCTCAAGGAGACGGTCGGCGCCGCGGACAACGTGGCGCTCTCCGAGATCGCCGACAAGGAGGCGATCTACGGCAGCATCAAGCAGTTCCTCGGGAAAGGTAAGTAGGGCGAGGGCAGCCCCGCCCTGCGGGGCCCGGCCCCCGCAGCGGGCACCGCATGCGCGACAAGAGCACCAACCTCCCCGCCCACCTGCACGACATCCGGCAGCAGGTGGAGCGCTACGCCCGCGAGTACGGGCTCGACTTCTACGACACCATCTTCGAGGTCCTCGGCTTCGACGAGATCAACATGGTCGCCGCGTACGGCGGCTTCCCGAACCGCTACCCACACTGGCGGTTCGGGATGGACTACGAGCGGCTCTCGAAGGGCTACGAGTACGGGCTCTCGAAGATCTACGAGATGGTCATCAACAACGACCCCTCGTACGCCTACCTGCTCGAGTCGAACATGGACGTGGACCAGAAGCTCGTGATGGCCCACGTCTTCGGCCACGTCGACTTCTTCAAGAACAACTTCATGTTCCGGCACACCAACCGGAAGATGATGGACCAGATGGCGAACCACGCCACGCGCGTGCGGCGCTACCACGACGAGTTCGGCGTCGAGAAGGTCGAGGACTTCATCGACCGCTGCCTCTCGCTCGAGAACCTCATCGACTACCAGTCGCCCTACGTGCGCCGGCACGCCGACCCGAAGCTCGAGAAGGAGCAGCAGCCGAAGGTGGCGAAGGGCTTCAAGACCGGGCGCGAGTACATGCGGGAGTACATCAACCCGCCCGAGTTCCTGCGCGCGCAGCAGGAGCGGATCGAGCAGGAGCTCCAGCGGCAGAAGAAGGTGCCGGAGCGGCCGGAGCGCGACGTGCTCCAGTTCCTGCTCGACTGGGCCCCGCTCGAAAGCTGGGAGCGCGACGTCCTCTCGATCATCCGGGAGGAGGCCTACTACTTCGCGCCGCAGGGCCAGACCAAGATCATGAACGAGGGGTGGGCCACCTACTGGCACTCCACCATCATGACGCAGAAGGCGCTCACCGCCTCCGAGCTCATCGACTACGCCGACCACCACTCCGGCACGCTCGCCACGCACCCGGGGCAGCTCAACCCTTACAAGCTCGGCGTGGAGCTGTGGCGCGACATCGAGGATCGCTGGAACAAGGGGCGCTTCGGCAAGGAGTACGAGGAATGTGACTCGTTCGAGGAGCGCCGGCGCTGGGACCGCAAGCTCGGGGCGGGCCGGCAGAAGATCTTCGAGGTGCGCAAGCACTACAACGACGTCACCTTCATCGACGAGTTCCTGACGATCGAGTTCTGCCTCGACCAGAAGCTCTTCACGTTCGGCTACAACGAGAAGCACCAGCGCTGGGAGATCCTCGAGCGCGACTTCAAGAAGGTGAAGGCGAAGCTGCTCCACATGTTGACCAACTTCGGCCAGCCCATCATCGCGGTGGAGGACGGCAACTACGAGAACCGGGGCGAGCTCCTGCTCATCCACAAGCACGACGGCGTCGACCTCAAGCTCGACTACGCCCGCGACACGCTCCGGAACCTCCAGACGCTGTGGCGCCGCCCGGTCAACCTGGTGAGCAGGCTCGACGGACGCGGCGTCATCTTCCGCTACGACGGACGCGACCACTCGGACCGGAAGATCGAGCTGTAACCGGGCCACCCCGCCCACCTGGCCGAGCTGGTGGCGCGCCACTCCACTCGCGGTGCCCGTGCGGGTTCGCGCGCGGCTCCTCCGATATCGCTCGCCTGCCCCGTTGGGACTGGGCTCGTGCTTCTCGACCCCACACGGGCGCACTCGCCTGCGGATTTTCCTGTCCCTCAACCTTGGGATCACGCGCCTCGGCTGGTAGATTGCCGAGCGCGTGATCGACCGCCGTGACAGCGTCCCGAAGCTCGGCCGTGGCCGCCTCCTCGCCGCCTCCGCCGCACTCGCCGCCATCCTCGCCATCGCCCTCCTGGGCGCGCTCGGGCGCCTGCGCGCGCCGGTGGAGCCGGAGGTGGCCGCGCTCGCCCCCGATGCGGCCGCCGTCGCCACCACTCCGCAGGCCGCCGCCCCCACCGCGGCGCCCGCGCCCGCCGCCCGGCCTCCGATGCGCATGTCGGTCCTGACGGTCCGCCTCGCGCGCAACCAGACGCTCTCGCAGGCGCTGTCGCGCCTCAAGCTCGCGCCAGGCCAGGCGAAGGCGATCCTGGCGGCGCTGGCCGACAAGTTCCCCTTCCGCCGCTCGCGCCCCGGCGATCAGATCCAGGTCGAGCGCGTCGAGGGCGAGGAGGTGCTGCGGCGGTTCACCTACCGCCAGAGCGCCGCCGACGAGTGGACGGTCGTCCCGGACGAGGGCGGCGCGCTGCGCGGCGAGAAGCGCACGGTCGCGCTCACCACCGAGGTGGCGCGCATCGACGTCGAGATCCGCGGCTCGGTCTGGGAGAGCCTCCAGAAGGCCGGCGAGGATCCCGCGCTGGCGGTCGCCGCGGCCGACGTGCTGGCATGGGACGTCGACTTCTACCAGGACGTGCGCGCCGGGGATCGGATGAGGGTGCTGGTGGAGAAGGTCTTCGCCGACGGGAAGCTGCTCCGGTACGGCGAGGTGCTGGCGGCGGGGTACGAGGGCGCCGTCACCGGCGCCAAGCGGCTCTTCCGCTACACCGACCCGACCGGCCAGACGAGCTACTACGACGACCAGGGCCACAGCGCCCGCCGCGGCTTCCTCAAGTCGCCGCTCAAGTACGCCCACCTCACCTCGGGGTTCGGCGCGCGCATGCACCCCCTGCTCGGCTACGTGAAGGCGCACCAGGGCGTCGACTACGGGGCGCCGGTGGGCACCTCGGTCTGGGCGGTCGGCGACGGCACCGTGGCGCAGGCGGGATGGAACGGCGCCTGCGGCAAGTCGGTCACCCTGCACCACAGGAACGGGCTCGACACGGTCTATTGCCACCTCTCGGCGGTGGCGGTCCACGCCGGCGCGCGCGTGACGCAGAAGCAGCTCATCGGCGCGGTCGGCACCACCGGCCGCTCGACCGGGCCGCACCTGCACTACGCGGTCCGGCGCAACGGCGCGTTCGTGAATCCGCTCAGCCTCAAGGTGCCGCGCGAGGCGCCGATCGCCGAGGCGCACCGCGCCGACTTCGAGGCGAAGGTCGCGCCGCTGCGGGCGAAGCTGGACGGCGCGCCAGTCGCGTAGCGCGCAGCGGCGGCGGAGGACGAGCCCCGCCCTACCACGAGATCCGTTCGTCCTGAGCGTAGCGCCGCCGCAGGCGGCGCGTAGTCGAAGGGCGAACGCGCGGACCCGGGCGGCGGAGCTCGCGGCGGCGCGCGCGCCTCAGCGCCTGCGGCGCCGCGCCTTCTCGGCGGTGAGGGCCTTGCCCTCCCATTCCTTGCCGTTCAGCGCCGAGACGGCCTGCTCGAGCGCGTCGGGCGCGACCTCGAGGAAGCTGTGGCTCTGGCGCAGCTCGACGCGGAGCGGCTCGACACCGGGCACCAGCGCCGCCACTGCGGCGCGCACCTTCGCCTCGTCCGCGCCGTCCTTCTCGCCGTAGGAGAGGAAGACGCGCGACCGCGGCGGGCGCTGCGGCTCTGCCGCGGGCGCATCGGCCGTCCCGGCGCCGCGCTCGACGCTGATCTCGCTCGACGGCGTGGTGGTCTCCTGGGCCGGCGTCGCCGGCGCGTCCCCGTGACCGCCCTCGAGCCCGCGCACCGCCCGGTCGCCGCCGCGACGGCGCCGGCCGGGCCGCTCGGCCGCGCCTTCGCCTCGCTCCTCGCCTCGCTCCACGCCTCGCGGCGCGCGGTCGCCACCGCGCCGGCCCCGCTCCGGGCGCTCCGCCCGCGGGTGCTCCGCGCGGTGCTCGTGCTCCTCCCGCTTGTGCTCGGCCTTCGCCTGCTGCTGCACGCGCTCCATGTGCAGGTGCGAGAAGAAGTACTTGAGCGCGAACGCGATGAGCCAGTCGCCGTCCGGCCGCGCCTTGAGCCGCTGCGCCAGGGGGATGAAGGCCTCGAACACGGTCGAGCTCATCGCCTCCTTGAGCTCGTCCACGCGCCGCTCGGTCCAGATCCGCCGCGCCTCCTCGGCCGGCGGGAGCGTCCTCTCCTCGAACGCGACGCCGTACTTGGTCTGGAGCGCCTTGAGCGTCATCATCTCGGCGCCCGAGACGAGCGAGAGGGCCGTGCCCTTCTTGCCGATGCGGCCGGTGCGGCCGGCGCGGTGGAGGTACACCGCCGGGTCCTCGGGCAGCGAGTAGTTGATGACGTGCGACAGGTCGGAGATGTCGATCCCGCGCGCGGCGATGTCGGTCGCCACCATGAAGCGCACCTCGCCGCGCTTCGCCCTGGCCATCACGCGCTCGCGCTCCTTCTGCGGCAGGTCGCCGTTGAGGAGCTCCGCGTCGTAGCCGTTGCGGTTCAGCACGGCGGTGACGAGTCCGGTGTCACTTCGCGTGTTGCAGAAGACGATGCCGCTCTCCGGCTCCTCCATCTCGATCATGTAGAGGAGGTTCCGCGGCTTCGGGTAGTCCTCGACCGTGTGGAAGAAGACGTTCCGGATGTTGTCGACGCGGTACTCGTCGCCGGAGAGCAGGATCGTCTCGGGCTCGGTCAGGTACTGGGCGATGAGGTGCTCGATGTCGGCGGGGACGGTGGCCGAGAAGAGCAGCTGCTGGCAGTCGTCCGGGAGGTGGTCGAGGATGCGCGTCACCTCCTCGAAGAACCCCATGTTGAGCATCTCGTCCGCCTCGTCGAGGCAGCACACCTTCACGTCGCCGAGGTCGAGCGTGCGGCGCCGGATGTGGTCGTAGATGCGTCCAGGGGTGCCGACCACGATCTCGGCGCCGTTCTTCAGCGCGTCGAGCTGATCCCCCATCGAGGCGCCCCCGTACACGGCCACGACCGAGAGGTCCTTGTGCTTGCCGAGCGCCGCGATCTCCTCCGCCACCTGCAGCGCCAGCTCGCGCGTGGGGCACATGACGAGCGCCGACGGGCGGCGCCGGCCGGCCGGGATTCTCTCCAGGATGGGGATGCCGAAGGCGGCGGTCTTGCCGGTGCCCGTCTTGGACCGGACGATGACGTCCTTGCCGGCCACGATGGGACCGAAGGTCGCCGCCTGCACCGGGGTCGGGCGGGTGTAGCCGCGCTCCGCGATCCCGCGCCGGAGCTCGGCCGAGAGGTCGAGGTCGTCGAACGTCCGCTCGGCGACGTAATCGGAGCCGGGCGCCGCGGCGCCGGCCCCACTGTTCGTGCTTTCCACGTGCAGCTCGCTTTCCAGGACGGTGCAGAGGTGCACCGCCGCTTCAGCGGCGCATGGCGGCTCGCTCGAACGCGTGAGCCCCCGTCGCGACGGGGGCTCGCGCGCATCCCGCGAACACGCCATGCGCCAAGACACGCCTTGATCGCAAGGCGAGACGCTTATATCACAACCACTTACCCCGCCCGAATAGTTCCCGCCGTCACCTGCGTCCGCCCGTGAAGATGACCACGTCCCCCGAGAAGTCGCGCGCGGTCAAGAGCAGGGCGCTCCCCGCGCCAGGCCGGGCGTCCGAGGGCGGGCTCGTCAGGTACGATCCTCTCCGTGCGTACATGGCGGAGGTCTCGCGCCACTCCGTGCTGTCGCGCGAGGAAGAGCATGCGCTCGCAGTGAGGTACCGCGAGACCGGGGACGTCGCCACGGCCTACAAGCTGGTCGCCTCGAACCTGCGCCTGGTGGTCAAGATCGCGCACGAGTACCGGCGCAGCGCCTTCAGCCTGCTCGACCTCGTACAGGAGGGGAACATCGGGCTCATGCAGGCCGTGAAGAAGTACGATCCGCTCAAGGGCGTGAAGCTCTCCTCGTACGCCGCCTGGTGGATCCGCGCGTACATCATCCGCTTCATCATGGACAACTGGCGGATGGTGAAGCTCGGCACCACCCAGGCCCAGCGGAAGCTCTTCTTCAACCTGGCCAAGGAGCGCGAGAAGCTGCTCGCGCGCGGCATCGACCCCACCCCGCAGCTCCTCGCGAAGAACCTCCGCGTCGAGGCGAGCGACGTGGAGGAGATGAGCGCGCGCATGGGGAGCGAGGACCTCTCGCTCGACGCGCCGGTGGGCGGCGGCGAAGACGAGCCGCGTCAGACTCGGCTCGAGCGGTTCGCGGACGCCGAGCCCGCCCCCGACGAGGCGCTCGGCGACGAGGAGCTGAAGCGGCTCTTCCGGGAGAAGCTAGACGCCTTCGCGCGCTCCCTCACCGACGAGAAGGAGCGCTTCATCTTCGAGCGGCGGCTGCTCCCGCGCGACGGCGAGGAGCCGCTCACGCTCCAACAGGTGGGCGACCGGTTCAGGCTCACGCGCGAGCGGGCGCGCCAGATCGAGGCCAAGCTCGTGAAGCGCCTGCGCGACGAGCTGAGGGACGAGATCCCCGACTTCGAGCTGATGACGCCGCCGGAATGATCCCCGCCCCCTCGCCCCGGCCCTCTCCCCCTCCAGGCGAGAGCGAGAGCCGCGCCGACCCGGAGCGCCCGCTCTCCTGGCGCGGGTGGGTGGCGCTCGGCGCGTGCGTGCTCGCGGCGAACGCGGCGCTGCTCCACCATGCGCTGCGCGGCGAGGCGCCGGTGACGGTCGCCGGACCGAGCTTCGAGGATCACTTCGACCGCGACGCCATCGGGCCGAACTACTTCACGACGGGCATGCACTGGCGCATCGCGCGGGGAGAGCTGTGGTCGCCCGAGGCCAAGAACAACCCGCTCTGGCTCCAGATGAGCCTCCCCCGCGACGTCGCGATCGAGTTCGACGCCCGGAGCGAGTCCGCGACCGGCGATCGTCCGGGCGACATCAAGTTCGAGATCTTCGGCGACGGCCGCGCGCACGCCTCCGGCTACGTCTGCATCTTCGGGGGCTGGGGCAACAAGGTGAGCGTCATCGCGCGACTGGACGAGCACGGCGAGGACCGGGAGGAGCGGACCGATCGCAAGGTCGAGCCGGGGCGCACCTACCACATGCGCGTGGAGCGGCGCGGCGACACGCTGCGCTGGTTCATCGACGGCGCGCTCTTCCTCGAGTACGAGGACGAGGAGCCGCTCGAGGGCCCAGGCCACGACCGCTTCGGGTTCTCGGGCTGGGCGGCCGATCTGTTCTTCGACAACCTCGAGGTGAAGCCCCTGCCCTAGCGTCTTCGGTGACCCTCTCAGTCGCGTAGCTGTCCGCCGTGGCCGCCGTGCCCCCAGCTCGGGCGCACGCGTCGCGTGGAGCCGAGCTGGTACGCCGTCCCCGCGATGGCCAGGACCCCGGCCACCGCGGCCGCGACGAGGGGACGATGCGCCAGCGCGGCGAGTCGAGGCACGCCGGCCGAGAGCGCGATCAGCGCAGCCACGACCAGCACCGACCCGGCGACGGCCCCGGTCGCCGCGAGGACGAGCCGGCGAAGCCACACCGCGAGCAGCGCGAGCACCACGGCCCCGGCCAACGCGCCTACCCACGCCTTGCCGGCCACCGCGACTCGCATCCCGAGCAGGGCACCGGGGATGCCCCCGAGGACGAGCGGATACAGGTCGGGCGCTCCGAGCGCGAGCACCCCGAGCGTGATCGCCGCCGCCCAGGCCGGGGTGGCCGGTGGGAGGTTCCACAGCTGGAACGAAGGGACGAGGAGCGAGCCCGCGAGCCAGCCCACCGCCGCGGCGCCCGCGGCCGCCAGGACGCGGCCGAGTCGGATGCCCGCCACGAGCAGCGCGAGGCCGAGCGCGAGCGCGAGGATCGCCGCCGGCCACGAGCCTCGCGTCAGCGAGGTCGCCGTCTGCGGCAGCCGGGCGGCCAGTCGCTCCGCCGCCGCCAGCCAGGATTCGAGGAGGGCGAGCATCCCGCTCATGCCCACCCGCCGCGTGCAGGGCCGATCATGCGGGCGCAAATCTACCAGCCGCTCCGCGCCGCCGGAAGCGCGATTCCGTAGTACTCTCACTCACTCCGGCGCTCGCTCCAGCACGCCCGACGCGCACCTTCACCGGATCCATGCGGCGACGCGACTTCCTCGAGATGCTCACGGTCGGCGCGGCGGCGCTCGCTGTGCCGCGGCTCGCGCGCGCGGCCGTCCCGGCCGCGTCGCAGCTCGTCATCGGACAGATCGAGCACGGCGGCCGATGGAATCCGCGCCCCACCGCGCTGCGTCGGCTCCAGTGGGAGCTGGCGCAGCGGACGAGCATCGAGACCTCTGCCGACGCGGCGCGGGTGCAGCTCGGTCATCCCGGCCTGCACCGGCTGCCCTTCCTGTACCTCGCCGGAGACGGCGGGTTCCCCGCCTTCAGCGAGCTCGAGCGCGCCGCGCTCCGCCGCCACCTGCAGCACGGCGGGTTCCTCCTCGTCGACGCGGCCGAC
>Ga0306923_10005200_pt1 | contig 12639 bp, 13 predicted proteins | sample sta12Can44000108_FD_203841 | JGI IMG/M metagenome (GOLD analysis project Ga0306923, IMG submission 203841) | Lab enrichment of tropical soil microbial communities from Luquillo Experimental Forest, Puerto Rico - statanox.12C.anox.44.000.108 (v2)... | ecosystem: Environmental > Terrestrial >... | reverse complement strand
CCGAAGTCCCGCCGGTGGACCTCCTCGTATGCCAGGGCGCCCCATCGCCCGGCAACCCGCTCGGCGTGATGGGCGCGGGCGAGGGTGGCGTCAACGCGGTCGGCGCGGCGGTGGCGAACGCGGTCCGGGATGCGCTCGGCCTGGCCGGCGGCGTCGGCCAGCTGCCGCTGACTCCAGCGCGGGTCCGCGAGCTGTGGGAGGCCCGTGATGGCGGCTGAAGGCTACGTCAGCAAGACCGACCTGGTCGCCGCGCTCATCCGTGAGCTGGTCATCACCGGCGAGCTCGCCGCGGGGGAGCAGCTTCGCCAACGGGACCTGGCCCAGCGGTTCGCGGTCAGCCAGACCCCGGTCCGGGAGGCGATGCGGCGACTGGAATCGGAGGGGCTGCTGGTCTGCGATACCCACCGCGGCTTCACCGTGGCCGTTCCCGAGCTGGGCCGGGTCGAGGAGAACTTCCAGATCCGCGCGGCCCTGGAGTCGCTCGGCGCGTCGCTGGCGGCCCGCAAGATCGACGTGGCCGGCCTGGCCCGGCTGCGCGACCTGAACGAGCAGATGCGCGCCCTGCCCGACGACGACCCCGGCTACGCCGAGCTGAACCGGGAGTTCCACTTCACCGTGTACGAGTACGCCCGCAGCCCGCTGCTGCTCTCGCTGATGCGGCTGCTGTGGGCGTCGCTGCACGGCGGGCCCCGGGTGACCCGCACGCACGCCGAATCCGCCCGCCAGCACGACGAGATCCTCCGGGCCCTGGCCGATGGTGACGCCGCGGGTGCCTCGGCACGGACATACCAGCACATCATGGGCGCAGATCCGGTAAAACCGACCGAAACGGACCTGTAGGGCCAGGGAGTGGCACATGGCAGCGATCGTGACCGACGACGGCGTGACGCTGCACGCCGAGGAAGCCGGCCAGGGCGAGCCGCTGGTCTTCATTCACGAGTTCGCCGGCGATCACCGCAGCTGGGAGCCGCAGGTCCGGTTCTTCTCCGCGGCCTACCGCTGCGTCACCTACGCCGCTCGCGGCTATCCGCCCTCGGACGTGCCCACTGATCCGGCCGCGTACTCCCAGGCGCGGGCGGTGGCCGACGCGATCGCGGTGCTCGACGGGCTCGGCATGGCCCGGGCCCACTTGGTGGGCCTGTCCATGGGCGGGTTCACCGCGCTGCACCTGGTCCTGGCACACCCGGACCGGGTCCTGTCGGCGGTGGTCGCCGGGGCCGGCTACGGTGCCCAGCCCGAGCGGGCCGAGGCCTTCCGGACCGAGTCCATGCTGACCGCCGCGGCGTTCGCCGCCGAGGGCGCGGCCAAGGTGGCCGAACGGTACGCGGTCGGCCCGGCCCGGGTCCAGTTCCAGAACAAGAACCCGCGCGGCTGGGCCGAGTTCGCCGCGGCGCTGGCCGAGCATTCGGACCTGGGCAGCGCGCTGACTATGCGCGGCGTGCAGGCCGCCCGGCCGTCACTGTACGCGCTGACCGGCGAGCTGGCCGCGGTGCGAACCCCGGTCCTGGTGCTGACCGGCGATGAGGACGACGGCTGCCTGGAACCCGCGCTGATGCTCAAGCGGACCATCCCCACCGCCGGCCTGGCCGTGCTGCCCCGCACCGGCCACACCGCCAACCTGGAGGAACCCGACGTGTTCAACCGGGCCGTCGACCGCTTCCTCGGCGCGGTGGCCCGCGGCGCCTGGCACCCCCGCGACCCTCGCTCGGTCTCGGAGTCCACCATGGGCCTGCGCTGACCCGTCTGAGCCGGCGAGGGCCGAAGGTCCCGTCTGGGCGGGACGTCGGGCCGCAGCGCAAAATGGCGCGCGAGGAGAAGGCTGTACAGACCAGACAGCGTGCCGATGGCGGAGGTGGACATCCGATGACAATCGTGAACGGGCCGACGGACAGCCGGACCACGCCACCGACTGCGCCCGACGCACGCCCGCACGCCCTGCGGACACTGAGCCCGGCTGAATGCTTCGACCTGCTGGAGCCGGGCGGGATCGGCCGCGTCGGGTTTACCTCCGCTGACGGGATCATGATGCTGCCGGTCAACTTCGCCGTAACGGCAAAGACCATCATCTTCCGCACCGCACCGGACACGTTGCTGGCCGTGTATTCCGATGCCCGAGTGAGCTTCGAAGCCGACCGCCTCGACGAGGCGCTCCATGCAGGCTGGAGCGTCCTGGTGCAAGGCCGGGCACATCAGGTCACCGATGAGCGTGAGGTCCAGCATTTGCAGGACCGGACGAACCTGCAGCCATGGGCAGTCGGCGCCCGCGACGTGTACGTGCGCATCACGCCAACTCGGATCAGCGGGCGACGCATCCAACCAAGCTGAGGGTCGTAGACGACGCCGCGACCCGGGCCGCCGCAGCGGCTGACCCGACCGGACGATCGTGGTTCAAAGCTCTCCTGCCTCGCCAGTCGGCTACCGTCGCACCAGGTTCGAACCTGTCGGGAAGCGTCACCCATTGTTCAGGTCACGGTCAACAAAGCATGGCTTTTCCGAGAAACCATGTGAGCCGAAACGAAGGTGAGGGCGTCGGCGGGGGGCCGCGCCCGGCAGGAAGGACATCAATGCGTTCCACACTGATTCGGCGAACCCTGGCCGTAGTGGCGGGCCTGGCGGCAGCGCTGTCGGGCGCTGCCGTGGCCACCGCGGCGACGGTACAGCCCGGCGCCGCCGGGAACGGTCATACCAAGAGCATCGAGCACGTGCTGCTGATCTCGGTGGACGGGCTGCACCAGCAGGATCTCACCTGGTACGTCCAGAACAATCCGGGCTCGCTGCTGGCCACGCTGGACCGGCAGGGCGTGGAGTACAGCAACGCCCAGACCCCCTTCCCTTCCGACTCCTCGCCCGGAATGACCGCCCAGGTAACGGGCGGCAACCCGGTGTCTACTGGCATCTACTACGACGACACGTGGAACCATGACGTGTTCCCCGCGGGAACGACGAACTGCTCCGGACCCGTACCAGGAGGCGAGGCTGCTTACGAGGAGTTCATCGACAAGGACTCCAACGCGCTCGACGCGGGTCAGGGCCTGCCCAACTTGCCAGCCGACATTTTGCAGATGACCGGCAACCCGATCGATGTGATCAACCCGGCGAACCTGCCAGTCGACCCGACAACCTGCAAGCCGATTTACCCGAACCAGTACCTGCAGGTCAACACGATCTTCAACGTGGCCAGGGCACACGGGCTGCGTACGGCCTGGTCCGACAAGCACCCGGCGTACCAGATGTTCAACGGACCCACCGGAACGAACGGGCCCGATGGAACGGGCGTCCAGGACTACTTCACGCCCGAGATCAACAGCCAGGCCCTTCCCGTCAGTACCTGGGGCGCAGGCAACGATTGGACCAAGAACAACGCCGCGACCATGGAGTACGACTCTTTCAAGGTGCAGGCGATCCTGAACGAGATCGACGGGTTCGACCACAGCGGAAAGAACCATGTCGGCGTGCCAGCCATCTTCGGAATGAACTTCCAGACCGTCTCCACCGCCCAGAAGCTGCCCACCTCCGACGGCCTGACCGGCGGGTACCTGCCCGGCGGGACGGTGCCCGGCCCGCTGCTGGTGCGCGCGCTCAACTACATCAACACCGAGATCGGCCTGATGGTAGCCAGGATCCAGGCCCAGGGCCTGGCCGGCAGCACTGCCATCATCATCTCCGCCAAGCACGGCCAGTCCCCGACCGACCCGAACGCCCTGGCCCGTGTCCCGGACGGGCCCATCATCGACGCGGTCAACTCCGCCTGGAAGTCTGCGCACCCGGGTGCGGGCGACCTGGTCATCTTCTCCACCGATGACGACGGGATGCTGCTGTGGCTCAGCGACCGCTCGCAGACGGCCGCCGACTTCGTGAAGAACTACCTGCTCACTCACTCGGCATCGGGGAACAACATCAGCGGGACCACGATCACGGTCCAGGCCTCCGGGCTGACGAAGGTCTACGCGGGCGCCGCGTCCGCGGCCTTCTACGGTGTCCCGGTCAGCGATCCCCGGCACCCCGAGATCACCGGCATCGTCCAGTACGGTGTCGTATACACCGGCGGCAAGGGCAAGATCGCCGAGCATGGCGGCGACGCTCCGCAGGATCGCGACGTGCCGATCCTGGTCGTGCTGCCGGGCCTGAAGAACGGCCGCGTCATCGGGGCTCCGGTCGAGACCACCCAGATCGCGCCGACCATCTTGTCCCTGCTCGGCCTGAGCCCGAAGGACCTCCAGGCCGTGCGCATCGAGGGCACGAAGGTCCTGCCCAGCCTGGGCAATAACGGGCAGTGATTTGCCCGATTTATACCAGTTAGTCCCGCGCCGCGGCGCCTAAGTTAGAACATGAAACCCGGGTTTCACTGCCATAGAACGTAGTGAGACCCGGGTTTCATCACATTCCGCCGCATCGCAGCCGGGACGACCCGCGGTTACGCGAGCCGCGGATAACGCGGCCGCGAGGGCGGTGAGCTTGGGGCTGCGGCGGGGGGCCGGTATCAGGTCGGCGGACGCTGACCGGGCCGCGGCACGGGCCCACCGCATCCGGGCCGCTGCCGTCTCGGGATGGTCGCCGAACTCCTGCGCAACCCGCTCGGCACAGCCTAGGCCGCCGAACGCCGCGACGGCCGTGTCGATGGCCTGCCGGATCTGACCCGCGGTGGGCGTATCGGAGCGCTGCAGCGCCGACACGAAGAGAGCGTCGGCCCCGAAGGCGGTGATGCTGGACTGGTGCTGTGCTGGCCACATCGTGAGCCTCCTCACGCCGGTTTCCTAATGTGAGCCTGCCGGAAGGGCGGAGGCGAGCCAATGGGGCCCTCCTCCATTTCCTACAGGGGGGTTAACCCCCCCGGCTGATACAGCGATCTTGCGGACCCTGCCGATTCCGCCCAGGTCCGTTTGTGGTAGATGCAGTACGGTGAACCGTGATGCTTGTGGTTCCTCCTCTTCCCTGTCTGCCCGGCTCGGGGTAAGCAAGGTAACCGAGGAGGAAAGTGTGGAGCACATCTCGCCGGGGTTCTTGCTGTGATCATCGACTGTCACGGGCATTACACCACCGCTCCCCAGGCGCACACCGAGTGGCGGCAAAGCCAGCTGGCGGCGTTCCGGGAGGGCCGCCGGGCGCCGGCCTACCCGGCCATCTCCGACGACGAGATCCGTGAGTCGATCGAGCAGAACCAGCTCAGGCTGCTGCGCGAGCGCGGCGCCGACATGACGATCTTCTCGCCGCGGGCCTCTGCCATGGGCCACCACGAGGGCGACGAGCGGGTCAGCGTCGAGTGGTCCCGGGCCTGTAACGACCTCATCGCGCGCGTCGCCGGGTTGTTCCCTGAGACGTTCACCGGCGTCTGCCAGCTGCCGCAGTCGCCCGGTGCCGACCTGAAGGCCTCCATCGCCGAACTCGAGCGCTGCGTCGGTGAGCTGGGGTTCGTGGGCTGCAACCTCAGCCCGGACCCGAGCGGAGGGAAGTGGACCGCCCCGCCGCTCACCGATCAATACTGGTATCCCATCTACGAGAAGATGGTCGAACTCGACGTGCCTGCCATGGTGCACGTCTCGAGCAGCGTCAATCCTGTTTTCCATGCGACCGGCGCGCACTACATCAACGCGGACACGACGGCGTTCATGCAGTTCATCCAGGGTGACCTGTTCGCCGACTTCCCGGATCTGCGGCTGGTGATCCCGCACGGCGGCGGCGCGGTCCCCTACCACTGGGGCCGCTACCGCGGGCTGGCCGACATGCTGAACAAGCCCCCACTGAGCGAGCACGTGATGAAGAACGTGTTCTTTGACACGTGCGTCTACCACCAGCCTGGCATCGACCTGCTGCTGCGGGTCATCGAGGCCGGCAACATCGTGTTCGGATCCGAGATGGTCGGCGCGGTCCGGGGCAAGGACCCGCAGACCGGTCACTACTTCGACGACACCAGGCGGTACGTTGACGCGGCAGGCCTGTCCGCGGCCGACGCCGCGAAGGTTTACTCCGGAAACGCCCGGCGCGTTTACCCGCGTCTCGACCAAGCCCTGCGCGCACGAGGACTGTAGCGGACCACACGAGAAAGACCGTCGATGACTGTCACCTTCGAGCCCGACGCCGACTGGCTGGTCTACCTGGCGGACCCGCGCAAGCCGGGCTACGTCCCGCCGCCGGGCGCGGTCGACGCGCACTGCCATGTCTTCGGCCCGGGCCGCGTCTTTCCCTATGCGCCGGAGCGGAAGTACACGCCGGTCGATGCCCCCAAGGAAAAGCTGTTCGCGCTGCGCGACTTCCTCGGCTTCGAGCGCAACGTGATCGTCCAGGCGACCTGCCACGGCGCGGACAACCGGGCCCTGGTGGACGCACTGCTCGCCGCCGATGATAGGGCCCGTGGCGTGGCCACGATCAAACCGGGCGTTTCCGGGCCCGAACTGGCCGACATGCACGCGGCCGGGGTCCGGGGCGTCCGCTTCAACTTCGTCAGGCGCCTCGCCGACCCCAAGCCGGACCAGTACTACCGGGGCCTGGTTGACCTCATAGGCGAGTTCGGCTGGCATATTGTCGTGTACTTCGAAGCCGCCGACCTGGCCGAGCGCTGGGATCTGTTCACGTCCCTGCCCACGGTCATCGTCGTCGACCACATGGGCCGGCCCGATGTGACCCAGCCGGTCGACGGCCCCGGCTTCGCGCTCTTCCAGCGCCTGATGCATGAGCACGAGAACGTGTGGGCCAAGCTGAGCGGCGCGGAACGGCTGTCGGTCTCCGGTGCGCCGGGATACGAGGACTTCGTCCCGTTCGCCCGGCACATCGCCGAGACGTTCCCCGACCGCGTGATATGGGGTACCGACTGGCCGCACCCGAACATGAAGAACCACATGCCCGACGAGGGCGACCTCGTCGACCTCGTTCCGCGGATCGCCGCAACCGGCGACCTGCAGCGCCGGCTGCTGGTCGGCAACCCGATGCGCCTGTACTGGGAGGGCTCATGACGTCATACACCGCAGATTTCGAGGACATCCCCGGCACCCGGGTGTTCACGGCGGCCCGCGCGAAACAGGGCTACGAGCTGAACCAGTTCTGCATGAGCCTGATGAAGCCGGAGAACCGCGAGCGCTTCAAGGCCGGTGAACGCGCCTACCTCGATGAGTGGCCGATGTCCGAGGACCAGAAGCAGGCCGTGCTCGACCGGGACTACAACAGGATGCTCGACCTCGGCGGCAACATCTACTTCCTGGCCAAGATCTTCGCCACCGACGGGCTCAGCTATCTCCAGGCGGTGAGCACCATGACGGGGATGTCCATCGAGGACTATCAGAAGATGATGATCTCCGGAGGCCGTTCGCCGGAGGGCTGGCGCTCCGTTAAGGACGGTAACTGACATGGCTCGCATCACCGCCGGGCTGACCACGAGCCACATCCCGGCCATCGGCGCCGCGATCGACCTGGGCAAGACTGAGGAACCGTACTGGAAGCCGCTGTTCGACGGGTACGAGTGGACGAAAGCCTGGGCCAAGGAGAACGTTCCCGACGTGGTGCTGCTGGTCTACAACGACCACGCCTCGGCGTTCACGCCGGAACTGGTCCCGACCTTCGCGCTCGGTTGCGCCGATGAGTTCCCGCCGGCCGACGAGGGATACGGGCCCCGTCCGGTGCCGACCGTGCAGGGTCGGTCCGACCTGGCGGCCCATCTGGCGGAGGGGCTGATCCTCGACGAGTTCGACCTCACCCTGATGTACAAGCTCGACGTCGACCACGGCCTTACCGTCCCGCTGTCGCTCGTTTACGGCCAGCCGGAGGAGTGGCCGGTGCGGGTCATCCCGCTCGCCGTGAACGTCGTCCAGTACCCGCCGCCGACCGGCCACCGGTGCTTCATGCTGGGTCAGGCGATCCGCCGGGCCGTGCAGAACTTCGACGAGGATCTCACGGTCCACGTCTGGGGTACCGGCGGCATGAGCCACCAGCTGCAGGGGCCGCGCGCGGGCTTCATCAACAAGGAGTTCGACAACGCGTTCTTCGACCGGCTGGTCAAGGATCCAGAAGGCCTGGCCAGGCTGCCACACCTGGAATACGTGCGCGAGGCGGGTTCGGAGGGCATCGAGCTGGTCATGTGGCTGATCATGCGCGGCGCCCTGGGCCCCGAGGTGGAGGAGCTCTACCGCTTCTACCATGTTCCCGGATCGAACACCGCGGTCGGGCACATCGTGCTGCAGGCTGCCAGCACTCACTAGGAGGCCCAGACATGCGGATCGCGCTTGCCGGGACCGGTGCCTTCGGCATCAAGCATCTCGACGGCCTGGCGGTCATCGACGGCGTGACCGTTACGGCCCTGGTCAGCCGCCGGCTGGAGCAGGCCGAGGAGGTCGCGCGGAAGTACAGCATCGGGCACGCCACGACCGACCTGGACGAGGTCCTGGCCCGCGACGACGTGGACGCGGTCATCTTGTGCACGCCGACTCAGCTGCACGCGCGGCAGGCCATCGCCGCGATGCGCGCCGGCAAGCACGTGCAGGTGGAGATCCCGGTCGCCGACAGCTGGGCGGACGCGCAGGAGGTTCAGCGCGTGCAGCAGGAGACCGGCCTGGTCTGCATGGTCGGGCACACCCGCCGGTTCAACCCGTCGCACCAGTGGGTGCGCCGCCGCATCCTGGCGGGTGAGCTGTCCATCCAGCAGATGGATGTGCAGACCTACTTCTTCCGCCGGACGAACATGAACGCAGCCGGGCAGCCCCGCAGCTGGACCGATAACCTGCTCTGGCACCACGCCGCGCATACTGTCGACCTGTTCCAGTACCAGACCGGCGAGCAGACCCAAATCGCCCACGCCGTACAGGGCCCGATCCACCCCGAGCTGGGCATCGCGATGGATATGTCGATCCAGCTGCAGACGCCCTCGGGCAAGATCTGCACGCTGTCGCTCAGCTTCAACAACGACGGGCCGCTCGGCAGCTTCTTCCGGTACATCTGCGACAACGGGACCTACATCGCCCGCTATGACGACCTGGTGACCGGCCGCGAGGATCCGATCGACACCTCGAAGATCGACGTCTCGACCAACGGGATCGAGTTGCAGGACCGGGAGTTCATCTCGGCCATCAACGAGGGCCGCCAGCCGAACTCCAGCATCGCCGACGTGCTTGGCTGTTACCGGGTGCTCGGCGAGCTGGAGAGTCAGCTCGCGAGCCAGCGATAAGCCGTGGCGCGGGTGGTACTGGTCCGGTGATTACCTATGAATCCGGCAAGCTGCGGGACCGCTGATCCACGCCCAGCTCACCGTAGGGGTAGTCGACCGGATGCGGATCGCTGGCGGCGTCCAGCGCAGCGGTCTCGGCCGCGGTCAGGTGCAGGTCGGCCGAGCGGAGGTTGGTCTCGAGCTGATCCAGCGTGCGGGCGCCCAGGATCGTGGAGCTGACCGCCGGCCGGGCGGTCACCCAGGCCAGCGCGACCTCGGCCATGGACACGCCGCGGTCCTCAGCGACCTTCTGCACCGCGTCGATGACCTGCCAGTTCCGGTCCGTGCCGCGCCGGTCGTAGGCTTCCATGCCGCGGTCGGGATCCTCGCCGAGGCGGGTCGCGCCGGTGGGGCGCTGGTCTCGCCGGTACTTGCCGGACAACCAGCCGCCGCCGAGCGGGCTCCAGGGCAGCAGGCCCATCCCGGCGTCGAGCACGGCTGGCACGATCTCCCACTCGATCTCCCGCGCCAGCAGGCTGTACTGCGGCTGGAGGGTCACCGGCCCGGCCACGCCCAGGGCCCGGGCCAGGTGCACGGCCTTGGTCAGCTGCCAGCCGGTGAAGTTGGACAGCCCGTAGTAGCGGATCTTGCCCGCCCGGACGAACTGGTCGAGAGTCCGCAGCGTTTCTTCCATCGGCGTCAGCGCGTCGAAGGCGTGTACCTGGTACAGGTCCACCACATCCAGGCCGAGCCGCCGCAGCGAGGCGTCCAGCGCCCGGGTCAGGTGCCGCGCGGACAGCCCTTCTCCGTTCGGCCGGTCATACCGCGAGGACCCGAAACGGCCCTTGGTGGCCAGCACCACCGGCTCGGTCACCTCGGCCGGGCGGCGGGCGAACCAGCGGCCGATGATCTCCTCGGATGTCCCGTCGCCGTACACATCGGCCGTGTCGACCATCGTGCCGCCTGCTTCGAGGAACCGGTCGAGCTGGTGATGCGCGACGGTCTCATCGGCCTCGACGCCGAAGGTCATCGTTCCCAGGCATAGGCTCGACACGGCGCAGCCACTATTCCCTAGAGTTCGATAGTCCATGGAGTCAGGCTACGTGGAGCAGGAGCACGCATGACGGTCGGCGAACTCGCCGCGGACGGGCGCGCCCGGATTCTCGCGGACGGGCACCCGATGCCCATCCTCGGCCTCGGCGTCTGGCAGATACCCGACGGAGCGTCCTGCGTGAACGCCGTACGCTGGGCCCTCGACCTCGGCTATCGCCATATCGACACGGCCCAGCTCTACCAGAACGAGGCGAGCGTCGGGCGCGCGCTGCGGGAGAGCGGCGTGCCGCGCGACGAGGTGTTCATCACCACCAAGTTCCTTCCTGACTACACCGATCCGGTAGCCGAGGCTGAGCAGAGCCTGCGCCGGCTGGGCGTCGACTGGGTGGACCTGTATCTGGTGCACTGGCCGCACGGCGACCCGGTTCGGGCCTGGCCGGGGATGGAGCGGGCTCGCGAGCGCGGACTGGCCCGTTCCATCGGGATCTCCAACTTCGGGGTCGGCGACCTGGCCGCCGTGCTGGCGGCAGGCACGATCGCGCCGGTCGTGAACCAGGTGAAGCTCAGTCCGGTGTACTACCGGCGGGCCCTGCTCGACGCGTGCCGTCAGCGGGACGTCGTGGTCGAGGCGTACAGCTCGCTGGGCACCGGCCAGCACCTGAGGCACCCGGTGGTGCGGCGGGTCGCGGCCCGCGTGGACCGCACCCCCGCCCAGGTGCTGCTGCGCTGGTGCCTCCAGCATGAGCTGCTGGTCATCCCGAAGTCGACGCACCAGGAGCGGATCGCGGAGAACGCGCAGATCTTCGACTTCACCTTGTCGCCGCAGGACATGGCCGAACTCGACGCGCTGGACCGCACCAAGGGCACCGGCCAGGCAAGCGAACGACACATCTTGCGAGGTGCCCTGCGACGTGCCCGCGCGGTCATCAAGATCTAGAACTTGGCCCGGACGCTCTCGGCCACCTCCTCCGGGCTCAGGTCGATCATGGCCTCGCCCCAGATGCGCTCGAAGTAGGTGGCGTCGCTGCGGTAGACCGGCTCCGGGTTCGACCGGCTGAGCACCTTGAGCACGACCTGGTGGCCGTCCTCGTGCGCCTGCGGGCCGCCGCCGATCAGGCCGAAGTTGAACGAGGCCAGGTTCCAGGCCAGATAGGCGGCCAGGACCTGGGAGAGGCCCTGTCCTAGTGCCTGGCAGTCCTCGTCGGTCAGGTCGGTCACGTCCGCGGCGCCCGCCACCACGCCCCATACTTCTGCGAACCCGGTCGGCGCGAAGGGGGTCAGCCAGGCGACCCGGCCGGTATGCCCGACCCACCGGGGTCCGCTGGCCTCCTGGTCGACCAGGGCCGTCCAGTATGATCCGTGCCGTTCCTTCCAGGCCCGGGACCGCTCGACCAGCAGGCGCTGGGCGGTCAGGCCGTGCGCGTCGTGAGCAGACTGCAGGTGGGGATGCACCAGCGAGGAGCCCGCGGGCGGCAGGTAGTTGGCGTTGATGGAGCTCCACTGCGCCGTCGGGTCGAAGCGCCGGACCGCCCGGGCATGCCGGACCATGGCGATCAGGGCGTCGCCGACCAGGACGGGCGTCAGCTCGTCCAGGTCGAGGAAGTGCCGCCCGGGGTCGTAGATGCCGACCGCGCTGTGGGTCGCGTAGGCGATGATGTTCGGTACCACCACGGCCCGGCCGACGTGGATGCGGCCCTCGGTGGTGAGCTCGGCGGGAAAGGGCACGGTCGCCGTCTCGAGGAACTCGCTGTCGAACGGGCAGAAGGCGGGCTTGGCCGTGAGTTCGGTCATATCGGGCCGGGTCGACGGCTGGAGTTTCACCCCGGTCAGGATCCGGGTGCTCGCCCCGGTGAGCGGGTCGCGCCGCCAGCGCAGCCGCACTCGGGTCCAGGCTCCGCCAGCAGCCGGATCGGGCACACTGGCCTCGAGGTCTCGTTCTTCGAACTCGATCGTCGTCACGCTGATGACCGTAGCAGGATGAGCACATGCTGGTCGTACATGTTCATGTCCGGATCCGACCGGGCCAGGCCGAGGCGTTCCTGGCCGCGACACTGGTCAACGCGCGGGCGTCGCTGGGCGAGCCCGGCGTGCTGCGATTTGACGTGCTGCAGGATCAAGCCGACCCGCAGCACGTGGTGCTGGTCGAGGTCTACCGGGACGACGACGCCTCGGCGGCGCACAAGCTGACGCCGCACTACGCGACCTGGCGGGACACGGTCGCCGAGATGATGGCCGAACCGCGGCAATCGACCCGGTTCTCCGCGGTGTTTCCGGACGGCGCGGACCGCTGGGCCACCGGCCCGCCGTGACCGTGCCGGACTTCGAGTTCGCCACCGCCGGCCGCATCATGGCCGGTCCCGGGCGGGCGCAGGAGCTTCCGGAAGTACTGGCGGGGCTCGGGTCCAGGGTGCTGGTGGTCACGGGCGCGGATCCGGCCCGTCATGGCGGGCTGCTGGCCG
>Ga0306923_10005197_pt1 | contig 12643 bp, 13 predicted proteins | sample sta12Can44000108_FD_203841 | JGI IMG/M metagenome (GOLD analysis project Ga0306923, IMG submission 203841) | Lab enrichment of tropical soil microbial communities from Luquillo Experimental Forest, Puerto Rico - statanox.12C.anox.44.000.108 (v2)... | ecosystem: Environmental > Terrestrial >... | reverse complement strand
AGCTCGACGGCTGGCCCGGAACCTACGCTCACGCGACGACAGCAACGAATTCGCCTCGCATCGCGTTCCTCTACTCCGAGACCGACAAGCCTACCGAGGTGTACCTGGCTGAAAATATTGACCAGTTAGCCGCCGCTCGCCCCGTTACATCGTTCAACAAGCTCTTTGCCGAACGCGATTTGCCCCAAGGCAAGCCGTTCCGCTGGACCTCGGACGACGGCACGCCGGTCGAAGGCATGTTGTTGTATCCGCCAGGGAAGTTCGAAGCAAACAATCTGCGCTTGTTCGTGCTGATTCACGGCGGCCCCATGGATGCCGATGGCAACTATTTCGGTGCCGACTGGTACAACTGGGGCATGTACGCCGCCAGCCAGGGATGGCTTGTATTTCGCCCCAACTATCGCGGCTCGGCCGGATACGGCGACAAGTTCGCCATAGCCATCGTGCCTAAAATCGTTTCTGCACCAGGTCGCGATATCCTCAGCGGCGTTGAAGCGCTGGTCAAAGCCAGCATCGCCAATCCCAAGCAGATGACGGTCGGAGGCTACAGTTACGGCGGCTACATGACCAACTGGCTCATCACCCAGACCGACGAATTCAAGGCGGCGGTTACGGGCGCAGGTGCGGTAGAACATATCGTCAATTGGGGTAACGACGACACTACATTCGATGATGCATTCTTTCTCAGCGGCCTTCCCTGGGAAGCCAAAGCACGCCTGAACTACATCGATGAGGCAGCAATCTTTCGCTTCGACAAAGTGAAAACGCCGACACACGTGGTCGCTGGTGGAAGCGACGTCCGGGTCGCAGTTGCGGAAGATTACCTGCTGGAGCATGCACTGCACGTGCTCGCAATCCCCACTACACTACTGATTTTCCCGGAAGAGGGTCATTCTCTCGAGCAGAATCCCTGGCACGGCAAGATCAAGGTACGCGAAGAGCTGAACTGGCTTGAGAAATACTGCGACTGCCCACCCCGGTAGAGACCGGATAGGCCAACGCGGACCACGATCACCTGCAAAGAGACTTCTCCTTTTTCGGAACCTCGCTCTCCATCCGCATCGTTCATATCAGTGGGCCTTTTTCACCGGCTGATTGCCGTCTCTACAAACTGCACCTAACCAACGACCCGCAAAGCCGGTACCACAAGCGGACCGCGGTTTGCATAGGCCTCGGCAAGAGTTTGAGGCTCGCTCCAACCAGACCAGTCAGTGTGTCACCGGCAAAAACGCCACAAGAGCCTCTTTGGTGTCGCTGGTGCCCGCCACTCTACTCTGGGTACAAAGACCGGCAAACGGCTGTTGGTTCGTCGGGTGTCGCTTGGTAACCGGCCCGCTCGCTTCGGCCTTCCGGCTTACTCCTTTCATTTCTGGCCGATTCTGAGCGGCGCCTTTTGCCACATCGCAAAGGCAGAAGGACCATCGGAGTATCCGTGTGTATCATCGCCTCGGCGGCGTTCGCGTGGCCAGAGCACATCCGCTTCTCAAAGAACCATTTCGGCGCAGATCGATCCTAGAACCGGCGAATTCCGCCTGATGCAGCACTTGCGAACTTGCTTGACAATCGCCTGACCGGCCAACATACTTGCGCCGTCTGAGTGAATCGGTTGCCGGGGTGTCGTATGAAGAAGAAGTCCAAGTCAGGCACGGCGGCAGCAAGAAATACCGCAACCAGAGGTGCGGCGAAGCGAACGCCGGCCACTGCGAAGGCAAGGAAGAAAGCGATTGCGGCCAAACGAACGAAAAAACCGCCGAAAAAGTCAGCGACGACGAAGGCCGCAACCTCGGCTGTCGCGCCGGTTTCCTCAGGCGACGGTAAGCTGACTTTTAACCACGCCATGATCTACGTCAAAGACGTTGAACGCGGTCTGCGTTTCTATCATGACCTGCTGGGGTTCAAACTCATCGAAGACTTCCGCTATGACAACAGGCCGGTATATGCGCGTCTGCGTGCCCCCGGCGGCGACGGCACCATCGCCCTGCACCAGGCCGGTCCAGGCGCATCGCTGGTCAGCGAAGGCGTGCGCCTGTACTTCGAGGTGCGCGAGCTCGACGACTTTTGCCGCAAGCTAATACAGAAAGGCTTCTATATCACGCAAATGCCGCGCATGATGCCTTGGGGCTGGCGGCACGCTTACCTCAATGATCCTGACGGACACGAAATCAGTCTCTACTGGGCGGGCGAGAACCGAATGAAGAAGAGTGTGATGCAGGCCGTGCGCAAAGTGGCTAAGGGATGAACCGACCGCAAATGCTTCCATTTGCAGGATGACGTAACAAGCAAAACTCAGCCGACATATACGGGTTAGCTTTACCCGCCTCAGGCATCACATTGTCATCGATTCTCATCACACCGTCAGCGAAACGATCCGCTTACTTCGAAACCCGATGAGGGAGGCACCATGCCAACGAAGAAGACCACAACCAAGCGCAAATGAATGAAGAAAGCTTTCAGCAAGCATGAGGGCAAGCTGCATAAGAGGCTGCATGTTCCCCAAGACGAGAAGATTCCCGCATCCAAGCTCGAAAAAGCAACTCACTCCAGCGATACCAGCCTGAAGCGGGAAGCGGTCCTGGCCAAAACCGCCAAGCGTTACGCGGGTCATCGCCGCAAGAAAGCGGCCTGACCTTCTGTAGGGAGGAATGGAAAAGTGCTCCGGATTCTAATGGCGTCATTAACCGCCTGCATGTTGCTCGGTGTGCCGCTGACGGCGCAGGAGGCAAACACGGATCCGCGGGTCGCACGGCGCGCTTGAGCTACACGGAGGGTGCCGTGTCCTTCGAGCCCGCGGGCGAGAATGACTGGAGCCAAGCGACCCAGAACTACCCGCTTACAACCGGCGACCACCTGTGGACTGACAACGACGCTCGCGCCGAGCTGGAAACCGGCAATGTAGCAATTCGCATGTCGGCGCAGACGGACCTCACAACCACGAACCTCACCGACCAATTGATCCAGCTCGGTCTCGCGCAAGGAAACGAGGTTGAGATCGACACACCGAGCGCCGCCTTCACCATAACGCGTCCCGGCAACTACCGGGTTGACACCCCTCCCGATCAAAATGTAACCCTGCTTACGGTCAACGCGGGCGAGGCACAGATCACCGGCAACGGGTTGAACCAGACGGTGGCACGCGGCCAGGCGGTCAAGTTGACGGGCACCACCCAGGTGGCGCTGAATACAGTTGTGCCGCCCGGCGCGGACAGCTTCGATGAGTGGTGCGCCAGTCGTGACCAGAAATACCTGAGCGCAGGATCACGGCAGTACGTGAATCCCCACGTGCCTGGCTACTACGATTTGGACCCCTATGGAAGTTGGGAGGTAGTGGAGTACGGTCCCATTTGGTATCCCGCCGGCCTTCCTGTGGGCTGGTATCCCTATCGCTTCGGGCGCTGGGTGTGGGTCGAACCGTGGGGATGGACCTGGCTCGGGGAAGAGGCCTGGGGATTCGCTCCCTATCATTACGGCCGCTGGGTGCAGATTGGCCCGCGCTGGGGATGGTTACCTGCCCCAATCGCAGTAGCCCCGATATACGGACCGGCATTTGTTGCCTTCGTTGGTGGTGCGGGCTTCTCCGTCGGCTTTGCGGTTGGCGGAGTAGCCGCATGGTTCCCACTGGGGCCGGGCGAGCCGTTCTCCCCGTGGTACCACCACAGCGACGTCTATTTGCGTCAGGTCAACGTCACCAACGTGCGCAATATCGACGTTACAAATATCACCAACATAACCAACATCAATAACGTTCATTACCGTTACCAGACGACCGCCGCCACTGTCGTGTCAGCGAATGCATTTCGAAACTCTGAACCGGTGTCGGGCAACCTGGTGAAAGTCGATCCCCAACAACTCGCCAAGGCACAAGTCATCCCCCATCCTCAAGTTAATCCCACCACCTGAGCGATTGCCGTGGGGCCATCCACCCATCCGCCGGTCACTGCCCAGCGTCCTGCCATCGCGCAACACGCATCCGTCGCTACGGAACGCCCGCCGGTCCCCGCCCAACGTCCGGCGATCGCGCAACCCCCATCCGTCGCTGCGGAACCCCCGCCGGGCCCCGCAAACCCGGTGCGAACTCCGGCTCCTGCCGAGCGACCGGTTCCTCAGCCCTCCGTCAGCGAGCGCGCCAACGGGGCCACTCCTCCACGTACTCCGCCACCTGCTGGTAACGACCCGAATCGAATCGGTCCGCCGAGTACACGTCCGCCATTGGTCGCAAAAACGCCACCGCCGCAGCAGAAGATTCCCTACCGGCAACGCGAACCCGCGATGGAGCAGCACCCGGGCCCTCCCCTGGAACCTCAGCAAAATCAGAACTTTTATATGAAGGAAAACCTGCGGGACCGATGCGTGATCAGGAGTACCCGCCGCATGCCGTGGCCCCCCACGCGCAATCAGCGCCCCACGAAGGCAAGCCACCGAAAGGCTAATCGTGATGGAACCCGGCTGATTCTTTCCGTGTCTTCGTCAGACCGATCCTGGACTCCTCCACGGCCGGTAACGGTGAAGGTATGCATGTTCAGATCCGGCAAGCATAATCGGCATCACGACGAGGCTTAGGCCTAGCTGAGCAACTGTGGAAGACGACAGTTGCGGATTGCGGGCTTGCCACACCAGCCCATCGAGGTATGCGATCCGTTCCTGGGAGGGGGTTAACGTCACCAGGCATCTGCATGCCTGGGGACCCGTGCCGGCAGCGACTCGCGCGGCAGTTCCCGCAGGGCTGAGTAACAGTGAGAGACCACATTGATTATCACCGTCCGCCAGCCAGGTCGAGAACAGTCACAAACAGATGTGAGTTCCTGCACGGACGAGGACGCCGTCGTCACAGGCACATTGTGAGCCGTGTCGTTTTCGATTCCACCTGCTCCGTGCTGGGTCGATCTTTGGTAACCTTCGATTAACCCGCTGTCGCCATCGGTGCGCTCAGCGATGAAAACAGAGGACCGTCTGACTTGAAGCGTGGGATGAAGACACTGGTGATTGTATGTCTCATGTTGTCAGCGTCTGCACTTCATACGTCTGCGCAATCTTCACCGCCGAGTGTCTACCTGGAGGAACTAACCTGGACTGAACTGCGCGATGCGATTCGGTCAGGCAAAACTACGGCCCTTATTCCAATCGGCGGCACGGAACAGAGCGGTCCTGACATGGCCCTGGGTAAGCACAACATCCGGGTGAAGATTCTTTCGGGAATGATCGCACAAGGATTGGGCAATGCGATCGTCGCTCCCGTAGTCGCATACGTGCCGGAAGGCAGCATTAATCCCGCGACCTCGCACATGCGCTACCCAGGTACGATTACTGTGGCGGATGAAACGTTCGAGAAGACGATCGAATACGCCGCGCGCAGCCTGAGGCTGGGGGGCTTCCAGAACATCGTGATGCTGGGCGATCATGGCGGTTATCAGCAGATGGAGAAAGCCGTGGCTGCGAAGCTGAACCGTGAATGGGCCGGGACTTCGGTTCACGTGCTGGCGTGTGAAGAGTACTACCGCGCCAGCGCCGAAGGCTTCGACGCGATTTTGAAGTCGCGCGGCTATAGCGCGGATGAGATTGGCCGGCATGCAGGACTGGCCGACACCTCGCTACAACTAGCCGTCGCTCCGGAGACGGTTCGCGCCGACCGAGCGCGTAGCGGCAGCGATCGCTCGAGAGGCGACGGGAGCGAAGGTGATCCACGCAAAGCGAGTGCCGAGCTTGGAAATCTAGGTGTGAACGAGATCGTGAGTACGACGATTGCCGCGATCCGGAAGAGGGCAGCACAACGCTGACAACTTTTCCCGAAACCATTCCTACATGCAAATGACGACCTCGAGGGAAAGGAAATGAAGTCGTACCACCGTCTCGCTAGCTTCATTTGTCTGGCGGCCTGTCTCCTGCTCATGACGACAGGCTGCAGCTCAAAACAGCTGGCTGCTTCGCCGGCTGCCCAGAGCATCATCACGGTTGCAGGAATGCCCCAGGTCGTAAATCCCTCCAACCTCTACAGCGAAGCAGGCGCAAACATGCTGAGCCCCACGGCGTTGGATGCGCTGCCTCGGGTTTACGTCCCGAACGTAAAGTCGAACGACGTTTACGTCATCGATCCGGCAGCATACAAGGTTGTGGATCACTTCATGGTGGGCAAGAACCCGCAGCACGTTGTCCCGGCGTGGGATCTGAAGACGCTTTGGGTGGCCAACAACTCGGAGAAGAGCGGTCAAGGCAGCCTGACTCCCATCGATCCCAGAACCGGGAAAGCAGGCCAGCCGCTTCCGGTAATCGATCCCTATAACCTTTACTTCACGCCTGACGGCAAGTCAGCAATCGTCGTCGCCGAAGCGGATCGGCGGTTGGACTTGCGGGATCCACATACCATGGAGTTCAAGTACACGATCAAGACTCCCGGTTGTCGCGGCATCAATCATTCCGACTTTTCGATTGACGGCAGTTATGCGATTTTCACCTGCGAGTTTGACGGAACGCTGGCAAAGATCGATTTCGCCAAGCGCGAGGTCGTGGGCTATCTCAAGCTTTCCAAGGGCGGAATGCCGCAGGACATTCGCATAGCGCCCGACGGCAAAGTGTTTTACGTTGCCGACATGATGGCGGATGGTGTTTTCCTGATCGACGGAGGGGCGTTCAAGGAGGTCGGGTTTATTCCGACTGGTGTCGGAACGCATGGCCTTTATCCCAGTCGCGACGCGACGAAGCTGTACATCACGAACCGCGGTTCCAACAAGGTTCACGGTACTCCGCATGGTCCGGGAAGCATCTCGGTGCTCGATTTCGCAACCAGGAAAGTGGTCGCGAACTGGCCCATTCCGGGTGGGGGAAGTCCCGACATGGGCAATGTCAGTGCTGACGGAAGGCAGTTCTGGGTTTCAGGACGATTTGATGGTGTTGTGTATGTGTTTGATACCTTGACGGGAGCGGTGAAACAAATTTCTGTGGGAAAAGAACCGCATGGACTGACGGTCTGGCCCCAGCCGGGACGCTATTCGCTGGGACACACGGGAAACATGCGATGACTGCAAAGCGTTTTCCGTTCCTTACGAGACCACGCATGACCCTTAACTCGGGCACTACCTGAGTCGAGGACACCCCGAGCGGTGCAAGAAGAAAATTGAATCGCGGGATGGAAGTGGTCATCCATTCTGCATCTGTCGGGCCCCACCTTACGATCTCGATACTCCAGGGAGAACGCACCATGAGTATGGGACTTGTGTTGGTGTTGACGTTCGGCATAGGACTCGTTTCGGGATTGCGGACGTTTACGGGTTCCGCTGCGGTCGCGTGGGCTGCTCACCTGGGCTGGATCAATCTTTCGGGCTCAGCGTTGGCGTTTATGGGCTCAAAATGGGCAGTGGCGATCTTCACCCTTCTGGCACTGGTCGAGTATGTGACCGACCAACTGCCCAGCACGCCGGCCCGAACGGTCCCGGTGCAACTCGGGGCGCGGCTGGTGATGGGAATTCTGGCCGGAGCGTGCCTTGCCGTCGCGGGGGGTGCTTCACCTTGGGTAGGCGCAATTTGCGCCGCGCTGGGGGTGATAGCTGGTACCTTCGGCGGTTATCGGGCGCGCGTAGGATTGGTACGCTCGCTGAAAGTGCCGGACATTGCGATTGGGGTTCCCGAGGACCTTATTGCCATCGGCCTGGGGTTTTTCCTGGTTTCCAGGTTCTGAAACAAGTCTCACAGGGGTAACGGTTTCAGAGCATCGAGATTGCGGGTCGTCGCGGAGGTTTCATACCAGGCACGGTCCGGAACCATCAAGGTCATAACTTGCTCCGTGGCAACTGAGGGGAGCTCTTTCAAGCTTGAGCTCGCCGGCAGTTTTTCCGCAAGCCCTAAGTTAACGCTGCCGAGTCTTATAACTCGAGTTGAATTGAGAGGATACATGCCAACAGCACAGCAATACGACGCGATTGTGATCGGTTCAGGACAGGCAGGGACTCCTCTTTGTATGGCACTGGCTAGTGCGGGGATGCATACCGCTATGGTGGAACGCAAACATGTAGCTGGAACGTGCATCAATGAAGGTTGCACACCGACAAAAACCATGATCGCAAGCGGGCGCGTCGCATATCTGGCAAGGCGCGGCAACGACTACGGCGTCCGTACCGGCGAGCTGACCATTGACATGGAACGGATTCGCCAACGAAAGCGTGACATCGTGGCTAGCTTTCGCAATGCCAGCCAGGGACGCATTGAAAAAACCGCCAACCTCGATTTGATCTTTGGCGAGGCCAGCTTCACAGGACCGAAGTCGGTAGCGGTTAAGCTTAACGATGGCAGTCAGCGATCGCTTACCGCAGCACAGATCTTCATCAATGCCGGAGACCGGCCTTCGATTCCTCCCCTTGATGGACTCCGTGATGTGCCCTTTCTCGACAGCACCTCGATCATGGAGCTCGCCAGCGTACCGGAGCATTTAATTGTCCTTGGAGGCGGGTATATCGGTTTGGAGTTCGGGCAACTGTTCCGTCGCCTGGGCAGCCGGGTCACGATTGCACAGGCTGGCGAACAACTGCTGACCAGCGAAGACGCTGACGTTGCGCAGGAGGTCGCACGCATTCTTGAGCAGGACGGCATCCATGTCCTGTTGAATGTGACTGCTCAGCGGGTTCGCAATGACGCGGGAGGGATTATTGTCGAAGTCGAGCAACAGGGTCGGTCGCTCTCGCTGCCGGGCTCTCACTTGCTGGTTGCCACGGGGCGAGTGCCGAACTCGGACAGGTTGAACCTTGCGGCAGCCGGAATACAAACCAGCTCGAAAGGCTTCATCAAGGTGAGCGACCGGCTGGAGACCAGCGTAGCGGGGACTTATGCGCTTGGTGACATCAAGGGGGGACCGGCCTTCACACATATTTCTTACGACGACTTTCGCATTATTCGAACGAACCTGATTGAAAAGGGCAATGCCACCACTACAGGACGGCTCATACCTTACACGCTGTTCACTGATCCGCAGCTCGGGCGCATAGGGCTGACGGAGCGCGAGGCCCGGACCCAGAACAAGAACGTTCGCGTGGCCAGGATGCCCATGACGGATGTGGCGCGGGCTTTAGAAGTGGACGAAAGCCGCGGATTCATGAAGGCGATCGTCGATGCGGGTAGCGGCCAGATCCTGGGGGCCGCTGTGCTGGCCCTTGAAGGCGGCGAAATCATGGCGATGCTGGAAATGGCAATGATGGGGAAACTGCCGTACGCCACATTGCGCGAAGCGGTGTTTGCACATCCTACACTAGCCGAATCTCTCAATAACCTATTTACACATTTTGAAGCGTAGTGCTCATCCATGAACATACATTGACTTCATGTGCCATTAATTCGTTTTCCCCGGAACGGGCCTCGCGATCAGCGACGTCGAGGTACGCTTCTGCCGTGTTTGGTGAGCACCATGTCCTCGAATTCGACGACTTCACCGACATCGAACGCTTGCCGACCCATCACAAAGACCCGTTCGACGGTTTGCTCGTCGTGCAGGCCAAACGCCGTACCGTTCCAATCGTCTCTGCTGATAGGGTTTTCGAGAGCTACGGCGTGAAGCGGAGTCTGCTGATGCTGTTTTCTGCCGTTGCGGATGTATCTTCCCTGAACTGGAACACACTGATTACTGCTCCTGCTGGGTGGGGCGGCGCCGCAGTGGACGGCTGGAATGACCGGTCGCCACCTGAAACAAGAGCGGCAGAGCAGTCGCCTTGAAAGTCCACTTCCATTTGAAGTTGGAGAGGGAATTGCCGGTTTCGAGGAGAGAAGCCTGAGTGGCTTTTACCTGGGTACCTGGATATCGCAGCCGAGTGCAGTGATTGCCCGGGGAGCGATGATTCCGTTGCCTGCCCGGGGTAACGAACGTTAACTCGAAACGGGAACCGCGACCGCTGATCAGTGGGCCGCTCGCGCGAACCAGTAGGCTAACGCGGCCAGCAAGAATAGCAGGGGGACTATCCAGATGAGAGGTGAATGTATGGCGGCCCCCGAAGCTGGAGGAACCGCGGGGGCGGGTTGAGCGGGCATGGATCCGGGGTCTTCCTCCGAGGGCGGTGTGGGCTGGCCTGCCGCTTCAACCCGGGCACGAACCTCCCCGGCCACGTTCGGGATCAATGCAGAGCTGGCCTCTTTTACCTGCGGGGGCGGCGCGGGAACGATCTTGGTTCGAACCGGCGCCAGGAAGCGGTAGCCGCGGCGAGGAACGGTTTCGATATATAAAGGACTGTCGGGATTGTCGCTGAGAGCGGTGCGAATCTGCTTGATGCACTTGTTCACGCCCTGTTCAAAGTCGATGAAAGTATTGTTTCCCCACAGTTGTTTCTGAATCTCGTCACGTGAGACCAGTTGACCGGAGCGGCTGGCCATCAACGCAAGCAATCTAAAGGGCTGGGGGGGCAGCTTCATCAGCGTCCCATTTTTGCGTAGTTCTTCCAAGTCGAGATTCAGCTCGAAAACCCCGAAACGAAGTAGCCGATAGTTTTCGCTCACGCGCCATCCCAACGCTTGCTCACGCTGAAGCGGATTATAACCCTCTCGGGGCGGGTTTTGGCCAGTCAGATTGCCAGGTAAAGTCCCTACCCACAAGGGGCGAGGCGGTCATAACGCGGTAAGGCCACAGTCAGGTAGTCTCCATCTTCAAGTCAGCACTTATCCATTGAGTCCTAACCGGCAAAGGCCGTAGGGTGGCTTTAGAGCGGCAAAGCTCGACCAGCCGTTCTAATCGGGGAGGGAGGTCTGGAGGCGGGAATGGTTCCTGCCTCCGGACTTTGAGACGAATTGGGCACACAGCCGCAAACCCGCGGTCATTCCGGGCGCTGTCTGGCGCTGAGCCATGCGATGGACCAGGCGAACCAAGGACTTGGTATGAGCAGCTTGTGCTTTTGTTCATCCATCCAAATTGTTTTCACCTGTTTTTCGCCCAGCCAGCCCTACTTGCCTTGGCAAGGGGATCACCTAAGACCAAAGCGACGTTGCCGGCAACACACGGCGAAGACTGGTGAAAGCGGCGCTGCAGTCACAAGGCGAGACTGGCCTGCGCGACCAAACCGTCGTCAATGCTGTGGCCTGAAGTTAAGAGTTGCAGAGACCGTCCTAAGGGCCGGAAACACGCTGTTCATCCGGACCGGGCCGCCCTAACTGGCAAGCCAAGGCGTGGCGAACGCACGAGTGATCCGGCTGACGCAACGAATGGCAGCGTCCGGGCTACCAGGTGAATGGAGCTAAAGCCAATGGCATGACGGAGGAGCCGATTCTCGATGCGATAGCAGTGCTGGCCAAGCCGACCCAACGCCGGACAGTTTGCGCAAAAGCCTTTCGTCGACGGAACGAAGAAGCGGATCGCCACTGGCACTCAGCCCACACCACCGGACGATTGAACGTTCCGTGCAAGGTGGTCGCCAAGACCGGAAGCTTTCCGCTCATCAATAAAGCCATGGGCATCTCGTCGGACACGGGGACGATTCAGCGCCCGGTGAGCATGAACAATTATGAATTGGCCTCGGCCGCGGGGAGTCAAGCGACTCTCGCCAACGCCAAGTTTCGGGTCATTGGCAATCCCGTCACACAGGTGGACGCCCAGAAGGGACTGCCGCCTCCGATTGCGATTGCACACGCCAACAATCGCGACCCGGCGGTTGAGTGGAGCACGTCGAGCAGTCGCAGCTTCACGCTGCACCTGTCCCATACGCAGGTTAGCCTTTCCGCCACTGGACCCGGCAGCGCCGCCACTGCCTATTTTGCCATGGGCGCAGGAGTGATCGATGGCATAACCGACATCACGAGACCGGAAAGCGCCGCGACACGGATTCTTGACCTGATCCTGCCGTTCAACGAAATCCACAGCTTCACTCCAACCATCAATCTCGCAGCGTTTGATTTGGCCTCGGCGGGGCCGATGAGCAACAACCTGGGGGATACGGGCCTCACGAACGACGATTCGATTCGCGAAGCTCTACACAATCACGGTTGGGCTTCCGGGAAGCAAAGCGTGCTGTTCGTGGACCAACAGAGCTTCGCCGATGAGCGTTTTCCACCTCCGAGCCCTCAACTCTGCTGTTGCTCGGATCGGCGATGCTGGGCCTGGGCAGATTCGTGCGGATGCAGCGATTGCAAGCGAGTTAGGAGACGACTTATCTGGCCGAAAGCGGAGATCGTCTCCCATCGGGGCAGCTCCACAAGTAGCTGCCCCTGATGTTTGCGAATTTCGACCTACGACTCCAGGAACAGTACCATGAAAAGCCGCTTTCGACTCTGTAGACGATTAATGTGACGGGATGGTTGTGAGACGGCGCGCGCCTGTCACACGGTTGCGCGACGCTCCGGTTCCGATCCCAATCGAGGCCGTTCTGCCTCATATCCCGACCCTGCCGCTTTTTCCAGTGGCTAGCTATTAGTTTTGCCAGTTACGTCACCAGCGCGATGTGGTTAGCATTAGGGTCAAGCCTCAGCAGGAGCATCGATGCCTGCTTTGCAGGTTGCCCTCAGGCCATTTGACTTAACGGAACAACAATAATTTCAGGAGACTCTGAATGAAGACCCCACCATGGATTTTGAGCGTGTTGTTTGTAATTAGCGCCTGCATGATCGCGGTCGCTCAGGAGTATCCCAAGATTGAAGTTCCCGTCGGCTTTTCCTTCGTCAATGTCCATCCCGACCTCACTCCGATCACCAG
>Ga0306923_10005195_pt1 | contig 12644 bp, 13 predicted proteins | sample sta12Can44000108_FD_203841 | JGI IMG/M metagenome (GOLD analysis project Ga0306923, IMG submission 203841) | Lab enrichment of tropical soil microbial communities from Luquillo Experimental Forest, Puerto Rico - statanox.12C.anox.44.000.108 (v2)... | ecosystem: Environmental > Terrestrial >... | reverse complement strand
CCGAACGGCCTGAGCGAATGTTCAACCAGCCGATCCCGGTGGACTGGGAGAATCCGTCTCTGGCGGTCGTCAAGCAGACGGTTATGAAGAAATTCTGCTCCCTTATTCACGGGCAGCCGGTCCTCGAGGCGACACTCGATTTGAAGCGGAGATACGATCTTACCGCCGGAGACATCGGGAGCGTGGCATGCGATATATTTCAGTCCGGGTATGACATTGCCGGCGGCGGCACGTTTGGGTCGAAGGACAAGCCCCGGACCAAAGAGCAGGCCGATTACAACCTGAAATATCTGATCGCCGCTGCTCTGCTCGACGGTCAGGTCGGCCCTGCACAGCTCGAGCCGCAGCGCATCCAGGCGGCCGACGCCCAAGCACTGCTAGCGCGAATCGATGTTCGTCCTGACGAGGCCTTTTCAGCCCGGTATCCGCAGGAGCTCGACGCTCGGGTCACTATCCGCATGAAGGACGAACGCCAATTCGTGCAGCAAAAGCTCGGCTTTGAGGGCAGCCTTGCAAACCCGATGTCCTGGGAGCGCGTTGTGGAAAAATTTCACTGGCTCAGTGAGGCCCATGCTGACGCCGAGTTGCGCGAGCGGATTATCACGGCGGTTCAAGAACTCGACCGTCGGCCTCTGTCCCACCTAATGGGATTGCTTGCCGCGGTCAAGCCGGTGGCCACTTATCCGGCGAAGCACCCCGGCATTCAATGACCCCCACCCATGTGGACCTGTTTGGCGGAGCTGCTTTGGTTTACAATCGCTACCGGATGGGGCTTGGTAAGGTCCGATAAGACCCTGGCGGAGAGATCAAATTGCCGATTTCGGCCAAGCGTATGGCGATTTTGTGAACACGTCCGCGCGCGGACTGATCAGCAGCTCATTCTACGCGCTCGTTCCGGCCTGGATGCAGGACGACGGCATCGCGCGAGACGATCGCAATGTCCATGCTGGTGGCGGTGCTTGGTGGGCTCGCGTTCCAGGTTCCGATCGGCCGGCTCTCGGACAGCTTCGACCGGTGTATCGTGCTGGCCGCGCTTGACCTTGGCTTTGCGGGCGCCGCCGTCGCTCTCCTTCTGGACATAGATGAAGCGCAAAAGGTCAAATCGCGATAGCGCCCTCTCGCGCGGAACCGGAAGTTCGAATCCATCTCCCTCCAGCGCGGAGTCTGCGAACTATCGGTTCCGTGCGGGGCTTCCAACTTTAGGTTCGGTTCGCCAGCAGCCGTCGGCCTTTAGCCTGGTCCCGCACAGCCGGAGAGCGACATGCGGCCTTCCTTTAGCTTCTCCGTGATCGGCCGGGGCCTTGAAAGCCTCGGAATCCGGCGCCCCTATGGCGCTTTGACGACGGGCAGAAGGGCGCTACATTGCGCGAATTGGCCGACAGCTAAGATCGCAGCATTGCCACCATGCGCCGCCCGACGCGTGGGGCGTATGCCCCGTCATAGTCGACAGCCCAGAAGATCGACACATTGCTGGTGATCCCGCTCTAAGCGGCTGGATCAGATATTGACGCTTTGCGGAACAAGGCTGGGCAGCAGGTACGGATAGGTTGTCGCAAGACCGCTATTGTTCATGCTTTCTTCGATCGCCGTAAGCGCCTTCCGGAATTTGGCCAAGGCCGTCTGGACTTTCGGATCTGTAAAATAGTGCCCGAGCCTGGTGTAGTGAACCGAACCCAATAGCGTGCCGAGATTGAGCTGGGTCAGGCCTGATCGAGCGGCGGCAGCATCGCCAGCCATGGTGCGGCGGACGGCGTCGGGCTGTAGCCGGCGAGCGGCATCGCTGGCGCAAAGCTCATGATCGAGGCCTGAGGGAAATTCACCGCCGAGTGCTGCGCGTTGGCCGTGAATATAATGATCGCCAAAACTTTGGCGAGTTATTCCCGGGTCCGGATGACCTCGATCCCGTTCACGACAACGCCAACATTTTTGACCCGTCCGCCCTGATGAGAGATCAATTCGGCAACCCAGTTCTTTCATGGCGCGCCGGCATCTGCTACGCTGCCAGGAGGCGTAATGTGCCCGCACTGCGCCAGCACACCGCACCGACAATCGAATGCGCCCCAAGCCGGCGTGCAGTTGTCCACCCCGTCTCTGGCTGACGAAATTTCTATTCCATTTCTCCCTGCGCTAGCCCCTTGTTCAGATGTTCCCTAGATAACGCAGGGCGACGGAGTCGCCCTGCTCTTCACAACGTAGATTATTGGTTTGCCTATGCCCTGTCTTCGCTTCCTCAGGGCGTAGTGATCGCGCTAGGGCTGCACGCTACAAGAGCCATCGTGGACTTCGACACAGGTAATAATCTTGCTGTCGTCGTTGCCGTCGTCGTCTACTCTGTCGCTGTCGAGCAATTTGTCGATGAGCTGCACTAGCTCGTCCCGGCCGACGCGATGGCCGGAGCCGCCGACGACCTCACCATTGCTGTTCATTGCAAAGACCGTATATGTATCCATAGATTTGAAATCTCCTCTTCCCAAGTAATGATCTCGATTATCCGAGCTCATACAATACCAAATATACCGATATTTTTGCAGATCAAGGGCTTCAGCAAGAAAGTTGTCTTGACTACAAGCGATCATCAACGAAGAACGGCGCCAGCAGTGGCACCGTTTCTGCGCGAGGTCAATGTGAGCATTGGGAACGACTTTTAGAGAACCGGAGTGCAGTGATTGTGTCGGCCGGCCGGCGGAAATGGTCGCGGCCGGCCGGTGCGCGAACGAAATGGGTATGACAGACGCGCGTGTCCAAACGCATGTCCAACCGGCCAGTATTTGGTTCTATTTTGTTCGACGATCCTGGATAGAGATCATCTGTAAGCGCTTGAAATTATGGCGAGCGCGATAAGGATTGCACCTATGAGCGCAAACTCCATCGATAATTGTATACATGTCGCCGCCGCCGCCTTGGCTGTAGCAGTCAAAGGCAATGCCGGCGTCCTCCCATATCGGCAACACTTGATAGGTCAGATCGTGTTTCTCCTCGATGTAGAGCAGATCGACATTGCAGTTGACATAGCCCTCGGGAGCAATGGTTGCCTCGGGCTGGCGACGACCATCCATCTCTAGGACGTAGCGCACCTGTAGGGTGTATTTTGCCTTGTCGGCCGATTGCAGAACGCGCCCCAGCCGGTGCGCCAGCCCCTGCAAAAGGACAGCAGAGTCGTCGGGCGAGGCAGGCTCGGCGAGCCGATCGGCGGCATGGAGCAGCAATTGGCGATCATCGTCATTATACAGTGCCAGCTCGAATTGGATCATGTGTGTCCCTCATAGAGACAAAAAAACGACGGCCGGCTGGTCAACCCGCTGTCGCTCCACCTGATATGATCCGCCGCGGCTGTAGGTTCAAGGGCGGTTATAACCGAGCGTGACAAACATTGACGATCGGTAACCAGCCCCCCATCTGTGCCAGTAGCGGCGCCGTGCCGAGCCGCTCCCACACAGAGAGACTTACAATGGCGAAGAAGAAAGCCGCGCGTGCGGCTGAGCTGACGACTATTGAGAAGGTCAACGCCGAGCTGGTGGCGATCGGCGACGATCTGCCGGCGCTCCGCAACCACTGTTTGACGGGCAACGATCACCCTGGACGCGCACAGGTGCGCGAGATTCGGTCGCCGGCTGGACTGAGGCGAACGAGCAGGTTCGGCAGTTGGTCAAAGTTTGCGAGAGCAGGGAGGCGCTGCACTAATGTCAGTCGGCACCGGCCGCAACAGGGGAGTCCGACCAGCTGGCCCCTATAGCTGTGGCTATAAATCCTATTCCGTCCGCAATGGGAAGCGGCCCTTCGTTCCCAAAAACCCGGTCAACCGCCATCAGAAGCGCGCCGCGGCGCGATTGGCGGGGAAGACCAATGCCAATGCCTAATAGCTTCATCAGTAGAATCACGAAATTGGTGCGCGCTCCCAAGCGCTCACCGCCGCCAAAGCCGGCGCCGTGGCGCCCCCACCCCAAACCCTGCGCACATTGCGACAAGCCGACCGAGGGGAAGCACTCGATCTACGAGATGCCACGCCATCTGAAATGCGAGAGGGCGCACTACACCTATATCACCAAACCCCGAGCGATCAAGGCGAGCTGCCAAACCCGCATTTCGGGACGACGCGGCCGATGATGCTCTATCTGCTCGCCGAGATCGAACCGTTGGCACACCGGACCATTTCCTGGGTCAAAAACGACTAAAGAAAAAGACCCCGGCATTGACAGGGTCTTAAGGTTATCAATATTGACGAATACAAGCAAGCGATGATCTGAGAGCTAATTTGAACTGCCAACTTTTTACGTTGAGGATACCTACGATGTATAATACTAAACTACACTGTAGGTCGGACACGGCCGAAAATCAAGAGCTGCAGTCAAATCTTGATGATGACGATCGCGAGATAATCCAGTTACCAAGTCAGATATTTAGCCCGGGGCCCAGCACGGATCTAGAGCAGCGTCGACCACCCATCAAGCAAAAGGGCGCCGGTCGCCGGCCCGATCCGATCACTGTCAGCCAAGGCGAGACCAATGCCTTTGCGCGGGTCGAACGGGCGGTCTGGAAGGACGCCATTGGCTTATCTATGGCCGCGACCGGGATTTACACCTTCATCGCCGGATTGTGCTTTAGCGGCAAGAGCAAGGGCTATGTCAGCCTCGACACGCTCCGCGAACGCTTTAGCACGACCAAAACGACGCTGCTCAAATACCTCGGCGAGCTGGAAGAGTGGAAGCTGATCAAACCGGAACGGAAGAAGAACAAAATCTCCGGCAAATATGAAGTGAACCGATATCGTTTGCTGCTCCGCGAGGACTGAAAACCGAGTCCAAAGTTTTGATGATCGTTTCTTCTCACGGAGTCCAAACTTTGGCAGTGGCCCGAGTCCAATTTTTGGACTGTAAAAAGAAGAAGAAGGATTCCAATAAGAATAAGCATGAGAGATTCGAAAAAGCTCACTTCGTTCGCATAGGTTTTTCGAATCTCTCTAGTGACGGCTCGAAAAACAGCCTCACTTCGCGCGGCGTTTTCTCGCCATCGGTTTGAAAAATTGGAAGACCCAAATCGACGGCTCCTGTTTAGAGGCGATCAACTCGAAAGAGCAAAAGCACAACGAAGTACTCGATGTAAAATCAAACGAACACCTATAAGCGACCAGAGTTTTAAGCGATGAATATAGGACCTCCTCTTGCTGACAACTCCTGACTTTGACCTGCTCATTTGACCTATGTAATGATCACCAACAACTTTCGAGGTATGAACATGACGGCTACGAACGGCCTTTCCCTGGTGTCAACCGAAATGATGCAAGATCTGGTTTACCAGAAGATCGACGGCAATGGCCGACCATTGTTTTGGCTGATGCGCAACGACGCCGCCGACACCAATCGGGACTTCCAGCTTGCTCAGCTAGCTACAGTTGACACCGACTGCCGTGCGGGGGTCGTGATCGGTGAAAATCGTCAGCGCGGGCGATCTCACTCCTCCGGCATCCCGCGCGGAACAACCGCTGTGCTTCAATGTTGTCGGCCTTGTTCTGCCGGTGGTGATGCCACGCGCCCCGTTGATGGAGTTCGTACGCATCCTCATCGTGCTTTGGCTGTTCCGCGATGCGCTCGTTCGCAATGTGAGCAATTCGGGTTCAATGGCGCCGGCAATCTGCGAGAGCGGCTTGGGCAACCTAGAAGGAAAGAACGCTCGGTTTGTTACTCTCCAGATTTGGTTGAGTTAGTGGAGTGGGCCGATAAGATCCTTAGCGAGTGAAAACAAACGGCGGTCCCGGCCGTAGATAAAGCGATCGCGATCTCCAGCCATTGGGATAGACCTCCATTGGCCGAACGCAGTTTTTATTCGGGCTCCCTTCGGGCACCACATGTTGGTTACGCCTTCAATCGCGCTTCAGCTCATTCAGGAAGCGCCAATCGGCCTTGTCGGCAGGATCTTCTGCGAACTCGATTTGATCATTCCCGGCTCACACAGCCGCAGCAATAACCTAGACTCTAGATCTCCCTCAACGCTTCCATCGCGCTGCATCATCGTCAGTCCGGATCGGTTCCGGCAGCGACCGCGAGCGCCTTCGCGAGAACGCCATCCGGCTGCGCAAGCTGTTCGAGAACGGCATAATGATGGCAATCGGTCACCTCGACTATTTCTCCCGGAAGGTCGTGTGCGCTCCACGCCCCGTTTTGCCGACGGAAATTGCCAGGAAATGGCCATTCCGACCCTATTTTTGTCGCCGGCAACGGGCGATTTGCCCAACCGCCGGCGCGTAAGCGATTGAATTATTAAGTTGCCGGCCCTCGCGCGCGTGCGCGCAAGGGTCAAAGATATCGTAACTGCCTACGTGCGCCGAGATCTTGTAATAGGCTGCAGATCGTCCAGCGGGCGCTCAAGACGCTACCTCGACTGCTCCCGCGGCCCGACGGCGCCCGACTACATTGAGCTTACCCATCCGTTCGCCCGAACGATCGAGCACGTCGACGACGGAGAGGGTTATCGCCGGTGCAACCGCACCCTGACGCGCGATATCGGCACGAAGCCGCCCCGGTAATTCGCTGACGATCCGCAGCCGTTCATCTGCGTTCGGCACCACAAGACGGATGTGAATGCCGTCTGCATCGTGTTCGGCAGTGTATTCGTGCACTGTAGGAAAGCTTTCGATCGCGAGGCTTATTAGCATCGGCGTAACAGCAATCTCGCCCGTGCCATCAATGCGCTGGAGGCGGAGCAGGTCTTCCGCCCTGCCAACGAGTCCCTGCAGCAGCGCGAAAGGTCTCCCGCACTCGCAACGCTCGGCGGCTCGGCAGAGCATGTCCGTTACCTCATAGCGGATCAGCGGTAACGCCTTGTTATAAAGGTTGGTGAGTAAGCATCGGGTGCCCATCACGCCGTCGGGAAGCGGCCGGTGCTCGTCATTCACCACCTCCAGCATACAGGTGTCCTCGAACATATGAATGCCGGCATGCACCGAGCAGTCGGTTCCGACATGTGGTTCCTCGGTGAGGCCATAATGATTGTAGGGTATTTGGCCCCAGGCCTGATTGATAAGCCGCGACATTTCGGGAGTGAGCAGTTCGCTGTGGGTCGCGACTACCTCCGGCTGGATCGCTAGCCGATCGGCGATCTGCTCCCGAGCCAGCAAAGCGGCGATCGAGGGATAGGGGAGCAATGCATGCGGTTGAAAAGCGTTGAGCGCGGCGACCTGGTTTGAGATCGGCTCGGTCGCCGCGATGTACCGCAGCTGGAACAATCCGACATTAACGCTTAGCGGGATGCGGTTGGTGACGTGCATCGGACTGTCGGCGCCGATCGTGCATATGCGTACGCGATCCGGTAGGCGTGGCGTGATCCCAGTCAAGCGTTGCCAGCGGATCGTGTTCGCGAGTACCGTGCGCCAAGCATCCCGGTCATAGACGAAAATGCCGCGTAGCCCGGAGGTTCCGGCGGTCGCGACGACGCGGTAATGGCTGAGATAGGTCTCATCCTCACGCGCAACCGAGAGGTGCCGCTCCAACTCGGCGCGGCGCAGCCGCGGATCGGTGACGACGGTCTCAAAGTGCTCCATTAGGAGGCGTTTGGTTACCACCGGCAAGCGCGTAACGTTTAGCGCTCCGTCTATTTCTATTCCTCGGTACAGGTCGGCGTAGAAAGGCGAGAACACCTGTGCATGCCGGACTAACCGCAGGAAGCACGCGCGCTGATAGGCGAGGAGCCGCTCGCGCGGCCAGGAATCGTGCGTGGTGAATTGGCGGGCGCGCAGTAGCGCCCATAATAAATCCGCTATGCGTCCGGTGAGGTCACTCGCGGCCATCGATCAGCCATCGGAACAAGCGAGCGACATGCTTGCCGCACCTGCGACAGCAACAGCACGGACACTTGTCCACATCTCTGCGTTTCTCCTAGCTGCCGGGTCTCTAGCAGCGGTCTGGTAATGGCGGCATTGATCCATATCAATCTACGCGTCAGGACCGCTCTCAAAACCTCCATCTTGCGTTCTCCCAAATTCGTTATCGGGGTTAGCCTCGAAGTTGCATTAGCTGCCAGAAGCCGAGGGTCAACGAGACGGCTAGACGGCGGCAATCCGATTAACAGAGAAAGTGATCGTACCGGAAAGTCGTGTGTTAGCTGAGGCTCTCGTTGAGTTGGCGTCTGAAACGCCTACGGCTGACGCCCGGAGTTTAATTCAACACCCAGGACAAGAACGTGGTCGCCTCGGCTCTCGTGATCGTGAAGCAGGCGGTCGGCACAGTCCGAGCTCAAATGTAGTTTTCCCCGAGTTCGCAGAAGACTCTTCGCCGGAGGGAGATGGATTCGAACTTTTAGTACCGCGGCACGAAAGTCCGCGATTTTCCGAAGCGTCCCGGCATGATTGTGGCGCCGATAGTCTGAACCGCAGCCACCGTTCGGATCAGCGCAAGCAGCCCGAGACGGCCGGTACGAAGCCGAAAATGCCCTGTTTAGCGGCCATGACAAGTGAGCGACGACGCGGGTACATCGCGGCGATCGAACTCGATCTGTGCGATCAAGGGCGCTAGGGACACTAGCAAGAGCCCTGCCCCTCTTCCAGGCGATCGAAGGCAGGGGCAACGTAATAAACCGGATTGAACTAAACCGCTCACGCAGTAGTTGTAGAAGGTGAGGGGTTGGCCGGGAGGGCCTCCCGTCTGACAGGATTGTGGTTGTCGAAGCCCAATCCTGAGACAGGAGGTTTCCCAGATGGCCGAGATGAGCCCTCTGCGTCGCCGCATGATTGAGGATATGAGGATCCGCAATCTGTCGCCGGTGACGCAGCGATGTTACGTGCATGCGGTCGCGAAGTTCAGCCAATATTTTAAGTGGTCTCCGAACCGGTTGGGCCTGGCGGAGGTGCGTGCGTACCAGGTGCACCTTGTCTCCGGGGGTGTCTCGTGGGGTGGATTTAACCAGGCGGTCTGCGCTTTGCGCTTCTTTTATGGGGTGACGCTCGGGCGCTCGGCGATGGTCGAGCGCATCCCCTACGCGCGCAAGCTGCGACATCTGCCAGTGGTGTTGAGCGCCGATGAGGTGGTGCGATTTCTGGGGGAAGTGCCGAATCTGAAGCACCGTATGGCCCTAATGACGGCTTATGCCGCCGGGCTTCGGGTATCAGAGGTCGTATGGCTAAAGATCGCCGACATCGACAGCGCCCGGATGGTGCTCCGGGTGGAGCAAGGTAAGGGCGGCAAGGACCGCTACGTCATGCTGTCGCCGCGGCTGCTCGCCATGCTGCGTATTTATTGGCACACACAGAAGCCTCGTCATTGGTTGTTTCCTGGCCACAACCAGAGCCTATCGCTCGATCCCAGCGTGTTGCAGGCCGCGTGCCGAGCAGCCCGTGCCGCCGCCGGGTTTCAGAAGCCAGTGACGATGCATACACTGCGGCACAGCTTTGCCACCCATTTGCTTGAAGCCGGCACCGACATCCGCACCATCCAGGTGCTGCTCGGCCACAACGACCTGTCGACCACGACGCGTTACGCCCGTGTCGCGACTACCACGATCGGTAGCACGCAAAGCCCTCTCGACCGGCTCAAGCTGGAGATGCCTGAGCCGACCTGAACCGCTGTCATGGCGACGGGGCTGGAGGTTGCGGAGGTGTTCCGCCGCCATGGCGAGACCTACCGCCAACTTCATGATGAGCATCTCAGCCGCACCGAGCTCCGCGTCATGGGCGCGATCGCGGCGTGCCGGACCGCCTCGCTCGGTGGCCACACGGAATATTGTCGGGATTGCGGCTTGGTGCGCTGCTCTTACAACTCCTGCCGCAACCGACATTGCCCAAAGTGCCAGGGGCTCGCGCGTGCCGCGTGGCTCGCCGACCGACAAGCCGAACTGCTTCCGGTGCCGTATTTCCACGTGGTCTTCACCCTACCAGCCCAGCTCGCCGCAATCGCGTTCCAGAACAAGGCGACGGTCTACGGCATCCTGTTCCGGGCGGCGGCCAAAACACTGCGCACGATCGCTGCCGATCCGCGTCACCTCGGTGCTGAGATCGGCCTCGTCGCTGTGCTCCACACCTGGGGCCAGAACCTGCATCAGAACCCTCACTCATGATGCCTGGCATTATCATCTCCTTGATTTTCAGTGAACAAGGCAAGCTGGTCCTCCGCGCAACCCCCCTGCAAAATTAGCTTGCCAGTGCGGTGGAGGCGGTCAATGATCCTGCGAATGGGTTCGGCATCCAAATCACTGCGGCGAATTTCCCAAGGTGCACGAGGAGTTACTTGTTCGCACTTCAACAGACCGGCCTCCACCAGTCGTTCGATCGTGCGATGACTGACGCCAGATATTCGCGCAGCTTGGCTCAAGCTAACTCTCTCCGGATCAGGCAGAGCTCGTCTTTGACCGGCAATGGAATGGTTGCGCCTGGCGGTCGCCACGCGAGTCTGATTCCAGCGCTTCCCTTTGCCGGTAGAATAGCCGCGTCGGTTCAACACAGAGGCAATCTGGTCATCACCGTATCGAACAGCCATGCGACGAATGATCTCCAGCGCCTCCATAGGTGTGCCAGTTTCCGTTGCGGAACGCGGGCGCTCCATCGCGAGCTGCGTATGCGCACCTCCCTTCCAGTGAATTACCAACTCAAGGGTCTTTTTGTCCTGGTCAGTGCGCACGATGATGTCTTCGATGGCGGTGCGGAAGATCATCTTCTTGAGTGTCGGAGGACAGTGGTCACTCTGCCAGACTCCGGCAAAGTGATCTCCCATTGAACGTATTCTGATTTCCTCTTCAGGCGATAACGAGTAGCGCTGGGCATCGAGACTGGAAAGCCGTTGCTTGACTGCCTCGATTTCTTCCAGCTTTTCGTTCCACCGCCGTTCCAACTCGCTGGCGGCAAGTCGGTTCCGGGCATCCACCGCGTCGTACTGTTCGAAGGCCTTCTTTGCCTCATACACCAGTTGCTCGAGCTGGCGGCACAGGGCGGCACGTTGAGCGGCGCCGCCGGCGCTCAGTTCTTCTAGCGCTTGCAGACTGGCTTCCACCCCCAAAGGCGCGATCACCTTTAGTAGTTCTTGTCCTACCCGGCGGTCGACTGAGCTGCCGCCAAAGCCGATGCAATACTGCCCACCATCATCATAGTCGCCCTTGCAAAGGTAGCGGGCATTGGTGCCACGGCCGCCCCAGTATCGCACATGCAGCTTGCGCCCACAATGTCCGCAGCGGAGGAGCCCGACCAGAAGACCCTGGCCAGCGCGAATCGCCGCCATCGCTTCGTCCCCCTCTCGGTTCACGGAATTACGCCGCATCATTCGTCGGTTCTCTTCGTATGTGGCCCAGTCAATATAACCTACATGATGATCGCGGATGAAGACGCGGCACTCTTCGGCGGGGCGCATCGCGCTCTGACGTTTCTCCAGCCGGCCGGCCACCAGCAAGGTCGTTACCGGACGCCGTCCCCAAACGTAGGCACCAGCATAGAAGGGATTGCGCAAAATATCGCGGATCAGGCTCTGCGATGGAATCTTCCAGACCAGCCGCGTTCCCTGAATGGGGTTGGCCGGCAGCTCGACGTCGTGATCACAGAACCATTGGAATGTCTGACGCACGCTCCACAGTTCTCGAAACTTGGCGAACACGAGTTGAATCGCTTCGCAGACCCGTCGGTCGGGATGAAATGCAATCTTACCCACGGCGTCTCGGGCATACCCAACCGGGAGTCTTTTGAACAGTTCGCCGCGGCGCGCTTTAGACTCCTGCCCCGCCAGCAATCGTTGGCGTATGACCTTGAGTTCGACGACGCTGAGCGTTCCTTTGATGCCCAGCACCAATTGATCGTCGAGATAATTTAAATCGTAGACCTGTTGCTCGTCAGCGATAAGCGTTCCAAAGATCTGACAAACCTCCAGCAGGCGACACCAGTCTTTGTCCGTGCGGGATAGCCGCGATACCTCCCGACTGCCGACGATTCCGACCTCTCCCAGTGCCACCGAGCTGAGGACGCGCTCGAAGCCTTCGCGCTGGGCGGAGGCAAGGCCCGCGCTCGATCCCAGGTCACTGTTGATGATTTCGACTTGCTTCCAGCCCAGCGCGCGCACCCGTTCGGCCACTGCATACTGGAGGAATTGACTTTCCTTATTCTGTCGTACTTGTTTTTCGCTGGATTGCCGAAGGTAGACAATCGCCTTGCGAGCCAGGTGCTCCGGTTTGATCTTGGGATTGTACAAGACCTCTGTCATTGACTCTTCCCCCCTCCTCGTGAAAGACCGCTACCACAACGCGGGCCATGAGATCGATCAGATCGGCGCGTGTCGCTGCGTCCATTGGCACGGCACCGCATTCCTTTGGGATCATCAGGTCCAGAAGTTGAAGTTGCACGACAACGACCTCCCTCGCATCCGCTACCGGGCGTTTGCAGAAGGTTATCGTGAACACGGTCTTTGGAGGCGAGTTGTAGGGCGATCAATGAAGCGAGAGATAGGAGGGCTTCCTTACCCAGGTGCGGTCGTCGCGAGATCCTGATGCCAGCGCACTCCGGCAACAGCATCCAGACTGGAATCTTCAGTCGCCTCCCGGCTGGGTCCATGACACAGACCGCCCCATCTCCCCGCTTCGGTCTGCGAAGGATCTGGAGGGTAGCACCATGAAGCGGGTGAAAGGGGTAGAAGACCTGAACATTGGTATTACCTGCGCTCAGGGTATTGTGGGCGTGGGTGCCA
>Ga0306923_10005190_pt1 | contig 12647 bp, 12 predicted proteins | sample sta12Can44000108_FD_203841 | JGI IMG/M metagenome (GOLD analysis project Ga0306923, IMG submission 203841) | Lab enrichment of tropical soil microbial communities from Luquillo Experimental Forest, Puerto Rico - statanox.12C.anox.44.000.108 (v2)... | ecosystem: Environmental > Terrestrial >... | reverse complement strand
GATCTGGACTCCTTCGCGGCCATGCTGCGCGCCATCCCCGCGGGCGATCTGGCGAGCGAGCCCGCGCTGGCCACGGCGGTGGATCTCGAGCTGGCGCCGCCACAGCCGTCGGTCGCGCGGAGCCTGCGCCTGGTGCCCGGTCAGTCGGCCATCTCGGTCACGATCAGGTTCGACGACCATGCCACCGGAACGCCGGCCGGCCTGACCGTCGTGGTCTTGAAGCCCGACCAGTTCCGCGTCGTGGTGGAGATGGGCGGGCCGCTCTCGCCGACAGGAGGCTTGAGCGGCGAGTCCTGAGGTACCGTGTCTTTTTGGGGCGCGACGTCAGCAAACCGGCAGGACGCGAGATGTCTGGACACGTACGGTTCCTGCCTGGCAACCTAGGGTACATATGCCGGCCGAGGTGGTGCCAGGGGCGGGCCCCGCGCCGAGACGCGCCCGCCACCTGATTCCGACGCAACTCCCCCGCCGCGGGGAGGTCATCGCTGCCTGCACCGTGCTCGTGCTCCTCGGCCATCTGCTGTTCGCGCAGCTCACGTTCATACTCGCGGCCGTGTTCGTCGGCACGAGCAAGGCCAGCAGGTGGCGGCTATGGTGGCTGACCGTGCCCGCGGCGGCAGGCCTGGCCTGGACGCTGGCGATCGGGCCGCGAGCGGCGGCCGCCGGCTTCACCGCCGGGCCCGACGCGATCTTCGGTTACCTGACCGGCGGCGCGCACCCGTTCGCCCGCCTGCTGCACCCGCACGGGGCGTTCGTCGGTGCGGGAAGCTGGCTGCCCCGGCAGTTCCCGCTCGCGCTGATCGTCGCGGCCGCCGAAGCCGCGCTGGTCGGCTGGCTCGACTGGCTGCACACCGATGAGTGGGCGGTACCCCCGCCGCGGCCCGGCGCGGTCGCGGCGGCCCGCGGCGCGATCGCCAGCCGCGCCATCCGCGCCGGGGCGATCCTGACCAGAGACGGGCTAGTTCTCGGAATCGCGCCGGCGAATGGCGCCAGGGCGCTGCTCGGCTGGCCCGAGGTTGGTGGCGGCGTCTTGGTCACCGGCGCGGTGGCGCAGGAGATCACGGTCACCAGCCTCCAGGTGGTGCACGCCGCGCTGCGCCGTCGCAAGCCGGTGATCGCGGTGGACCTGTCCGGCGACGCGGGGGTCGCCAGGGCGCTGGCCGCCGCCAGCGAAGCGACCGGAACCCCGCTGCAAGTGTTCGGCGCCGCGGATGGCCACTACGAGCCGTTCCGCCAGGCCGGGCCGGGTCGCCGGCTGGCCATGACCCGCGCCCTGCTCGGCGGGTCCGCCCGCGGCGTCCAGGCCTACCTGCGCGCCGTGTTCGAGGTGATCGGCGAGGTGCCCGCCGACTCGCGAACCCCGTTGCTCGACGATGTCCTGCACCTGCTCAATCCGATGGCCCTGCACGCGCGGCTGGGCCTGGTGGCCCCGTCCCCGCGCCGGGACCAGCTGACGGAGCTGGTCCGCGCGGCCACCCGGGCGGCCCAGGCGGACCCGGCGAGCCTGCTGGCCGCCGCGCGGAAGCTGGAGGCGATCCGTGCGTCGTCAGCCGGGCGCTGGCTGTCCCCGGCCCCCGACGGGATCGACCTCGCGCGGGTGATCAGGCAGCGCTCCGCCGTCGCGTTCAGCGTCGACTCCGCTGAGGTGGCGCGCCTGGTCTGCGCCGACGTCGCTGGCCTCGGCGAGTACCTGCGCGCGATCGGCGTCGACGGCGACGGGCTCGTCTGGCTGCACGGCTGGGGAACCCTGCCCGCCGGGTCGCTCACCGGGCTGGTGACCGCCGGCGCGGCTGCCGGGCTGCCCGTGCTCGTCACCACGACGTCACCGGCGGCCGCGGTGGACTTCGCGGGCCTGATGAACGTCGTGGTTGTCCACCGGCTCGCCGACGCGGACGCGGCGGCCGGCCTCGCCGGGCGTACCGGGACCCGGCTGGTTCCCTCGGCGCTGGAGGCTGAGCGGGTCGCGTCCGCGTCCCTTGTCCCGGCGATGGCCTCCGGGGCCGCCACGGGATCCGGGACCGCCCTTACGGCGCCCGGGCCGGCGGTCCCGCTAAGCCCGGGCGGGCTGGTCCCGCGTCCGGCGGTGCCGCCGCACGCGCTGCTTTCCCTCGGTCCCGGGGAGTTCGTGCTCGCGGTGGACTCGCCTCGGCACCGGCTTGTCGAACTCGGCCGGGCGGTGCGCGCCCGGCTGCCGCGGGAAGCCGGGCCATGAGCCTGCCGCCGGGACCGCCCCGCTCCCTGCCCGGCCAGTGCTACCTCGGCTGGCAGTACGCGACGCTGCACCCGGACCCGGGCCCGCCGCCCCGGCGGCCGGTGCCCCCGGAGAAAGAGCAGCTCTCCGCCGCCTGGCTCGCGGCGCAGCGCCGGGAAGAGAACCTCATCAGCAGGCCGCTGAAGCTCACTTGCGCCGCCGCCGTGGCGATCGCGCTCGTCTTCGTGATCTGCGTGGCGAGTGGCTGGGTGCCCGGCATCGTCGCGGCACCGGTCATCGTCGCGTGCGCGGTGGCCGGGGGACTGAGCGGTTATGCGATCTGGCAGGGGGAGCGAGCCCTGCGGGCACGGGTCGCCGCCGAACGGCTCCGGGTCGAGCGCTTCCGCACGGACCAGGAGAGCCGTCTTTTCGCCTGGCAGACGGAGCACGCTCGGCAGGTGCGGGACTGGCAGGCCCGGCAGCTCGCCTACGAGAGCCAGAAGCGCTGGTATGCCGTCTCGCTCCCGGCCGGGATCGACCGGGTGGACGTGGCGGGCGGCACGCTGTCCGGCTGGTCGGCACTGCTGACGATGGCCGCCGCCCACCAGCTCGCCGCGGGCGGCGAGGTTACCGTCCTCGACTTGTCAGGTGGCGCGGTGGCGGCTGAACTGGTCACGGTCGCCCGCGACGCTGGCGTGGGGCCTGCGGTCTGGGTGCTGCCCGCGGACTTGCCGAGGCTGGACTTCGTGGCGTCCCTCGACGCAGGGGAGCTCGCCGATGTCCTGGCGCTGTCCGTCAGCGTGGCCGAGGAACGGGAGTCCACCAGGGATCTCGCGGTGGACAGCGCCATCCTCGAGCGGGTCATGGGCGTGCTCGATCACGGCGGCGGCGTCCGGCTGGCCAGCGTGGCCGCCGCGCTGCGCGCGCTGGCCCAGGTCGGTGACCCTCGGGCCGACATGGCTTCCGGCTTGCTCACCGAGCGCGAGGTCAGCGAGATAAGCACGCTGTACGGCCAGGGCGCCACCGACCGGGTGGTCCTCGAGCGGGCGCTTGGCATCGAGTCGCTGCTCCGCAAGCTGGCCGCCACCGGCAGCGAACCGGTCCTGATACCCCGCAGCAGGCTGCGCGTGGTCGCGCTGGACAAGCGGGTCGGCACGCTGTCGGCCAAGATCCTCGGGAGCTTCGTGGTCACCGCGCTGACCCACCTGATCGGCCAGGCGCCGGCCGGGCAGCCCTGGCGGCACACGTTCATCCTGCTCGGCGCGGAACGGTTGCGCGGCGACGTCCTCGACCGGATCACCGACGTGTGCGAGAACTCGCGCTCCGGGCTTGTCCTGGCGTACCGCTCGATCCCGCCTCAGGTGCGGCAGCGGCTCGGCCGGGGGAACGCCGCGGTGGCGTTCATGCGGCTCGGCAACGCCGAGGACGCCAAGGCGGCGAGCGAGCAGATCGGGACCGAACACCGCTTCGTGCTCTCCCAGCTCACCGAGACCGTCGGGACGTCGGTGACGGACACGACCGGGGTTTCCTACACCAGCACTGTGGGGGCCTCCTCGGCGGAGACCGCCGGGCGTTCGGACAGCGAATCAACGTCCCGCGGCGGCGGCTACTCGCGTTCTGCCGAGAGCAGCTTCCTGCCGTTCGGCGGCAGCGGATCCCGGTCCACCCAGACGGGCACATCATGGGGGACCAGCGAGTCGGACTCACTCACCGCGGGGATCAGCACGAGCACGGCGTGGGGGGTGTCGACCACGCTGGCGGCGGGCGACAGCCAGTCGCTGGCCCAGGCCCTGCAGCGGTCGCGAGAGTTCCTGGTCGAGGCTTCGGAGCTGCAGCGGCTGCCGCCTACCGCGATGATCCTCAGCTACGCCACCGCCGGGGGCCGGCAGGTATTCCTGGCCGACGCCAACCCGGCGATCGGCGGTCTCGCGGTCGCGACGATGACGCCGCTCGCGGAGGCGGGCCAGCTCCGCCCCGCGGCCCCTGACAACCAGGGGACGCAGGACGCGGATGCGGCCGCCCTGCAACCCAATGTCGGCCCGCCGTCCGCCCGGCTGGACTGGCGCAAGCGCTGACAGGCCGCGGAGAGGCCGGTGACCGGATAGCATCGGCCGGGATGGACGACAACCGCTCTTTCCCGTCGGGACAAACCAGCCGGAACCGTGCCAGGCTGCCGATACGGGCGAAGCTCGCGACCACGGTCGGCGGTGCCGCCGCCACGGTGTCCCGGCTGGCCGGCAAGGGAGACGGCTCCGTCATCGGCGGCATCATCGGGCTGCGGCTCCAGCCCGGTCTGCTATCGCTGCTCGCGCAGGGGCGCCAGGTCGTCCTCGTCACCGGGACCAACGGCAAGACGACGACGACGCGGCTGATCACCGCGGCCCTGAGCGTGCTCGGGCAGGGAATCGCGACGAACATGTACGGCGCGAACATGGAGGCCGGGCTCACGTCGGCGCTGAGCCGCGCGCCGGACGCGACGCTCGCCGTCCTCGAGACAGACGAGAAGTACATCCCGGCGATGGTGAAGGCGACCAGTCCCAAGGTGGTCGTGCTGCTGAACCTGAGCCGTGACCAGATGGACCGCGCGGCCGAGATCTGGCTGCTCGCCCGGCGCTGGCGGGAAGCGCTGGGCAACGCGCCGGGCTGCCGGGTGGTGGCGAACGCCGACGATCCGCTGGTCGCCTGGGCCGCGGGCTCGGCGCGCCACGTCACCTGGGTCGCCGCCGGGCAGCGCTGGCGCGACGACTCGTGGTGCTGCCCGCACTGCGGTTCACACCTCGAACGGGACGGCGACGACTGGTCCTGCCACGAATGCGCCAACCGGCGTCCGCCGGTCAGCTGGGTGCTCACCGGCGACAAGGTGATCGATCCGTCCGGGCGGGCCCGCCCGCTCGACCTGGCGCTGCCGGGCCGGGCCAACCGGTCCAACGCGGTCGTCGCGCTCGCGGTGGCCGACGCGTTCGGCGTGAACATCGCGCACGCGCTGCGTGAGCTGCGCACCGTCACCTCGGTAGCGGGGCGCTACACGCAGGTGAGCCGCCGGGGCTGTGACATCCGCCTGCTGCTGGCCAAGAACCCGGCCGGCTGGCTGGAGGCGCTTGACGTGCTCGCGCCGCCGCCGGCGCCGGTGCTGCTGTCGGTGAACGCGCAGGGACCCGACGGGCGCGACACGTCCTGGCTGTGGGACGTGGACTACCGGCGGCTGCGCGGCCGGGTGGTCTTGGTCGGCGGCGAGCGCAAACTGGACCTGGCCGTCCGGCTGGAGGCCGATGAGGTGCCGTTCCGGCTGGTAAACGACATAGACGAGGCGATCGACGCGGCCGCCGCCCCGAGCCTCGAGGTGCTGGCGAACTACACCGCCTTCCAGCAGTACCGCACTGTTCTCGGGAGAGCGCAATGACACCGCTGCGGCTCATGTGGATCTACCCGGACCTGCTCAGCACCTACGGCGATCGCGGCAACGTGCTGGTGCTCGAACGCCGTGCCCGGCTGCGCGGGCTGCCGGTCGAGATTGTCGAGGTGAACTCCGACCAGCAGGTGCCGCGAGACGGCGACATCTACCTGATGGGCGGCGGCGAGGACCTGCCGCAGACGCTGGCCACCCGCCGGCTCCAAGCGGACGGCGGTCTGCACGAGGCGGCGGGCCGTGGCGCGGTGGTGTTCGCGGTCTGCGCCGGCTACCAGATGCTCGGCGTCGAGTTCGGCGGCGCGGATGACGCTCCGGTGGCCGGGCTCGGCCTGCTCGACATCCGCAGCGGGCGCGGCGAGCGCCGCGCGGTCGGCGAGATCGTCGCCGATGTGGACCCGGCGCTGAACGTCCCCAAGCTCACCGGGTTCGAGAACCACCAGGGCGTTACCCGGCTCGGCCCGCGCGCGCGGCCGCTGGCCCGCACGACGGTCGGCACCGGCAACGGGGACGGCACCGAGGGCTCCTACGCGGGCCGGGTGCTCGGCACCTACCTGCACGGACCGGCGCTCGTTCGCAACCCGGGGCTAGCCGACCTGCTGCTCTACTGGGCGGTCGGGCCATTGCCGCCGATCCCCCCGGAGGCCGAAGACCTGGCCCAGCGCCTCCGGGAGGAACGCCTGGCCGCCGCTCAGCCGTAGGGCTCCTGGTTATAGTGGTGAAATCTGTGATGCGAGTACTCATTACCGGCGGCGCTGGATTCATCGGCTCGCATGTCGCGGACGCCTTTCTCGCTCGTGGTGACACGGTAACCGTTGTTGACGACCTGTCTCACGGGCAGGCCGAGCGGCTGGCACCGGGTGTTTCCCTGCACAAGATGAGCGTCCGGGACGCCCGTTCCTTCAACGCGCTGACAGAGGGTACGCGGCCGGACCTGATCTGCCACCTGGCGGCCCAGATCGATGTCCGGGCGTCAGTGCTCGATCCGGCTGAGGACGCGCAGGCCAACATCGTCGGTACGGTAAACGTCATCGAGGCCGCGCGCGCGGTCGGGGCCCGCGTGATCTTCGCCTCCTCCGGAGGCGCCCTGTACGGCCGCGATGCGGCTGTACCGTCGCCTGAGGACACGCCGACACTCCCCGAATCGCCGTATGGTGTCGCAAAGCTGTGCGCCGAGCAGTACATCGGTCTCTGCAACCGGGTGCACGGTGCTGGTCACTCGGTGCTCCGGCTTGCCAACGTCTACGGTCCGCGCCAGGATCCGGCCGGCGAGGGTGGGGTGGTCGCCATCTTCTGCGCGCGCGTGCTGGCGGGCCAGGCGCCGGTGATCTACGGCGATGGCAGCCAGACACGGGACTACGTCTACGTCGGTGATGTGGCCCACGCCTTTACCGCCGCGGCGGACAACAACCGGCCGGGCATCTGGAATATCGGCACAGGCATCGAGACCAGCGTCCTCGAACTGGTCACCGCCATCGCCGAGACGGTTGGCCGGCCGATCACTCCGGGATTCGCCGCCGCGCGGCCGGGCGAGTTGCAGCGAAGCGCCGTAGCGCCAGGGCTCGCCGCGGCCGAGCTGGGGTGGCGCCCGCGAATCACGCTGATGGACGGCGTCCGGAAGGTGACCCGGTGGATCGGGGGTGGCGCTGTCCCACGGAGTGACTGCTGAGTCCGGTCGCCCGCGGATCTCACTGTCAGGTGAACTAAGTACACAAGGGCCTGGGCGCCGTCGGCCATGATCTCGGCGACGAACGTCGCCGCGCCGGCGATCCGGACACCGTCGATGACGTCCGACGTCGTGATGTCCCGCCGGGCGGCGCACTGTGTGCACACGGTGACCGTGCCGAGCGCGAGCACGGAGGCCAGCAGGTCCTCGAGCGGCGCGGCGTGCGGCATCGAGAAATCGGACGCCCGGCCCGGCAACGCGAACCAGGCGGCCTCGCCGGTCAGCCACAGCGAGACGCTGACGCCGCTGGCCAGCGCCGCCGCCGCGACGGTGAAGGCCTGGTTGCAGCGCTCCGGTTCGTCCTTGCCCGCCGTGACCTTGATCACCAGAGTCCGTGCCACAAGTGAACTCTAGTCCCTGGCCGCTTCGGCGCGCCCTCCAGTACAAACCGGGCACGGCGCACTAGGCTCACGTGCTGTGCACGGGATGTTGAGTGCGGTGATCATGATCCTCGCCTACGCTGTGGTCGCCATCGCCGCCGGCTACGCGGCGGTCAAGGTGATCCGGGGAGGACCGCATGACAGCAGATGAACCGCGAGAACATCCGGCGATCGCACCGCTGAGCTTCCTGCTCGGCAGGTGGGAGGGCGCCGGCGTGGGCGGCTACCCCACGATCGAGAGCTTCCGGTTCGGCCAGGAGATCGTCTTCGGCCACATCGGGAAGCCCTACCTGACCTACACCAGCCGCAGCTGGCGCTTGGACGACGATGGCAACAAGGTCGAGCCCCTGGCGATGGAGACGGGTTTCTGGCGCCCGCAGCCAGACAACAAGGTCGAGGTGCTGCTCGCCCATCCCACCGGCATCGTGGAGATCTACCTGGGCGAGGTCTCAGGGACCCGGATCGACCTGGCCACTGACGTCGTCGCCCGTACCGAGACCGCGAAAGCGGTGACAGCGGGCAAGCGCCTGTACGGGAAGATAGGCGACGACCTCGCCTACGCGTTCGACCTGGCCGCAGTAGGCCAGCAGCTACAGCCACACCTGTCAGCCCAGCTCAAGTGGGTCTGGACGGAGTAAATAACCCGCGCCCAACGGGCGCGCCGTCCCCGCGAGCCAAAGGGCCGCACCGGGGTTTCATGAGCGCGAGTCGAAGGCCTCGTCCCCGCGAGCCAAAGGGCGCGCCGCTGTCTGGACTGAGGAGCGACGAGCGAGGAACGAGCGAAGGAGCGACGAGGGAAGACAGCGGGCTCAAGCGCCCGGAGGCAAGCGGGGGAAGATAGGCAAACCCCCGGGCGACTCGCGCTTTCGCGGGACCGGCTGGACAAGGCCGGTCAGCCCGGGGGTCCGGTGTATGCCTGGATTAAGCCCGCCGCCAACCCCGCAGGGCCGGGAACCTGTGACAGATCCCCTCGGCGGGAGCGGCGGCTAGCTGACAGCCACCTCGCAAGTCCGACATCTATGCATACTTCGGACCACCTCCTTTCCGCGTACCTCGAAGCTACGTGAGCCACCGCCACTGGCGCAAGAGCATTTCTCTCCCGGTGAACCTGAGTTCGTGCTACAGCTCTAGCCGTCCATGTGATCGCGAAGGTTTTTGTTTTGACGTAAAGAAGTGGTGCTATAGATATGAATATTCTTCGTGATCATGGTCGGCCGACGACCGGCCAAGGCCTGTGTGACTGAAGTGGCGGCCGGGGACAGTGGGAGCGGCCGCGAGGTCGTGAGGCGGCGGCACCGCGGCACCCGCGGCGCTGGCGGCACCCGCGGCCACGAGCGGGACCGTCGGCGGCGCGACGCTCGGCAGACCTCAGCCGGAACTAGACTCGACAACATGGAGCATGACCTGCCGCGCACCTGGGACGAGGAGCTGCGAGCCCGCGGCTACCGGGTGACACCGCAGCGACAGCTCGTCCTGGAGGCGGTAGCCAGGCTCGACCACGCCACCCCCGAAGAAATCGCGGCGAGCGTCCAGCAGACCGCTAAAGGCGTGAACATCTCCACGATCTACCGGACGCTCGAACTCCTGGACAACCTCGGCCTGGTCACCCATACGCACCTGCACCACGGCGCGCCGACCTATCACCTGGCCAGCCGTGCCGACCACGTGCACCTGGTCTGCCGGGACTGCGGGAAGGTCGGCGAGGTCAGCCCCGAGGCCATCAAGCCGCTGATCACGGCGCTCGACGAAGGCGAGGGGTTCGAGACCGACGTGGCGCACCTGACCGTGTTCGGGCGATGCCGGGACTGTCGGCTGGCTTCTGCCAGCAAGGTAAACAAGCGAAAGCGAACCGATGCTTAACATCGAAGGCGCCGTCGAGGCGGACTGGCCGGACAAGGGCGTCGCGGCGCACTACGGCGACCCCATGGGCGAGCAGCGCGCCATGACCGAGGGCCAGGTTCTCGTCGACCGCTCCAACCGCGGTGTCGTCAAGGTCACCGGTCCGGACCGGCTGACCTGGCTGCACAGCCTGACCAGCCAGCACCTGGAGCGGCTCGCCCCGGGGACCACCGCCGAAGCGCTCATCCTGAGCCCGCAGGGCCACCTCGAGCACTACCTGACGCTGACTGACGACGGCACCGCGGTCTGGGCGCACGTCGAGCCGGGCACCGCGGCGGCCCTCGTCGACTACCTGAACTCGATGCGGTTCATGCTCCGGGTGGAAGTGGCGGACCTCACTTCGGACTTCGCCGTGCAAACGCTGGCCGGCCCGCTCCCGGCCGAGGGCGGAACACTATCCGGAACGGACCCGGCATCCTCCCTGTCGTCCACACCGCTCGTGGCGGAGGGCTTGGCCCGGGCAGTCACGACCGGCCCGTTCGGGATAGACCTGATTGTCGAGCGGGACGCGGCCGGGAAGCTGGACGTGCCGATCGCCGGGATGTGGGCGTTCGAGGCGGCGCGGATCGCCGGGCGGGTGCCGCGGCCCGGGCTGGACACCGACCACAAGACGCTGCCGCACGAAGTGGGGATGATCGAGACCGCCGTGCACCTGAACAAGGGGTGCTACCGCGGCCAGGAGACCGTCGCACGCATCCACAATCTCGGCCACCCGCCCCGGCGGCTGGTCTTCCTGCACCTGGACGGCAGCGTCGACAGGCTGCCCGCGCACGGTTCGCCGATCACCCTGGCGGATGGCACCCAGGTCGGGTTCACCGGGTCGGCCGCTCGTCACTTCGAGCTCGGGCCGATCGGGCTCGGCCTGATCAAGCGCTCCGTTCCGGTAGACGCTACGCTGCTCGCGGACGGCGTGGCCGCCGCGCAGGAGGTAATCGTCTCGCCGGACGCGGGCGCGAACGTGCGGCTCACGCTGCGGCGGGCCAGCGTGCCGCCGCCTCCGGCGGGCCGCAAGCTGCTATAGCCGGCTGGTTTGTGCCGAGGAAAGAGGAGATCTCGTGTTGCGCCAGGCGCTGCTGGCGGCTGCTGCCAGCGACCAGATCCGCGGGTTGGTGACGGCTACGCCGGCCACCCGCGCGGTCGTCAACAGGTTCGTTGCCGGAGACAGCATCGGCGACGCGGTGCGGGCCGCCAGGTCGCTGCGGGAGGCGGGCCTGCTTGTCACGCTCGACTACCTCGGCGAGGACACCACGGACGCGCTGCGGGCGACCGCGACCGCGACCCAGTACATCCAGCTGCTCGGCAAGCTCGCCGCCGAGGGGCTGACCGAAGGCGGCGCGGTCGAGGTTTCGGTGAAGCCGACCGCGGTCGGGCTGCTGCTCAGCGCGGCCGAGAACGGCGGCGCGGTCAGCGTGCTCGGGGAGCGGATCGCCGCCGAGCATATCGAGCGAATCGTCCTCGCCGCCAAGGACGCGGGAACGACGGTGACGCTGGACGCGGAAGACCACCGCACGACCGACGCGGCCCTGCGGATCGCGGCCTCGCTGCGGGCGCGGCTGCCGCTCGTGGGGAGCGTCGTGCAGGCCGCGCTGCGCCGCACCGAGAGCGACGTGCGGGAACTGGCGGCTCCAGGGGTGCGCGTGCGGCTGACCAAGGGGGCCTACGCCGAGCCGGTGTCGGAAGCGTTCACCGCGAAGCACGACGTCGACAAGTCGTTCGCGCGGTGCCTGCGGATCCTGATGGCGGGCCCCGGCTATCCCATGGTCGCCACGCATGACCCGCGGCTGATCGCGATCACCCGCTCGCTCGGGGCGGACCGGGCGCCGGACACGTTCGAGTACCAGCTGCTCTACGGGGTTCGCCCCGACGAGCAGCGCCAGCTCGCTGCCAGCGGCGCGCAGGTGCGGGTCTACGTCCCGTACGGCAGCGACTGGTACGGCTACCTGGTGCGGCGGCTGGCGGAGCGGCCGGCGAACCTGACGTTCTTCCTGCGTTCGCTACGGTCTTCTTCATGATTGGGTTCTCATCGTGATCGCGATACTCGGCACTGGCAAGATGGGCGAGGCGCTGCTTTCCGGACTGCTGCGGGCGGGCCGGGCTCCGTCGGACGTGGCCGCCGTCGTCCGCCGCGACGCACGGGCGGAGGAGTTGCGGGCGGCCTACGGGGTACCGGTCATCAGCGCGGAGGAAGCCGCCAAGACCGCGCGCACGCTGGTGATCACGGTCAAGCCGCAGGACATGGCCCGGATGCTCGGCGAGATCGCCGGGATCGTCGGCACCTCCCAGCTTGTGATCTCGGCCGCCGCGGGAATCAAGACCTCGTTTATCGAGCGGTCGCTGGCGGCGGAGATCCCGGTGGTCCGTGTGATGTCCAACACGCCGGTGCTCGTCGACGAGGCGATGTCCGTGATCTCGGCGGGCGCGTACGCCTCGGAGACGCACCTGCGGCTCGCCGAGGAGCTGCTCCGGCCGGTCGGCAAGGTGCTGCGCATCCCCGAGTCGCAGCAGGACGCGGCGACGGCGCTGTCCGGCAGCGGCCCCGCCTACGTGTACTACCTGGTTGAGTCGATGGTGGATGCGGGCATCCTGCTCGGGATGCCACGGCGCACCGCGCTCGAGATGGTGACCCAGGCGGTATTCGGGGCGGCGACGATGCTCCGGGAGTCCGGCGAGCACCCGGTGATCTTGCGGGAAGCGGTGACGTCGCCCGGTGGCACGACGATTTCCGCCATCAGGGAACTGGAGAAGCACGGGGTGCGGGCCGCGTTCCTCGCGGCGATCGAGGCGGCGCGTGACCGCGGCCGGGAACTCGGCGGTGACTGAGGTCCCTACCTCTTCGGCGCCCGCCCGGCCATGATCGTGGGTCATACGCGGCGGATATCGCCAGTTATGACCCACGATCATGGGGAACGAGCCCCTTGGAGGTGCGGATGAGCGGTCCGGCGACGGTGGCGTGGGACGAGGCGCTGACCCAGTATGACTTCGGGCCGGGGCACCCGCTCGCGCCGGTGCGGGTGGCCCTGACCATCGAGCTCGCCCGGCAGCTAG
>Ga0306923_10005187_pt1 | contig 12654 bp, 10 predicted proteins | sample sta12Can44000108_FD_203841 | JGI IMG/M metagenome (GOLD analysis project Ga0306923, IMG submission 203841) | Lab enrichment of tropical soil microbial communities from Luquillo Experimental Forest, Puerto Rico - statanox.12C.anox.44.000.108 (v2)... | ecosystem: Environmental > Terrestrial >... | reverse complement strand
TTTTTTAAGCGTTTGCGCCCGCTTGCGCTGTTCCTCGCGATGCGGCTCCGGCATCAGAAGCGGCTTGACCTGTTCCGAACGATGCGGCGGCACCAGTTGAGTCATGTTTGCAATGCCAGAGCGGCCGCCGATCAATCGATGATGTGATACACCGGCGCTTTCTCCATCGCCCATTTACCGGAATGGCGATCGTAGCGCGATAGGGTGAAGCAATGCCAATCCTGATCGTCCAGCTTCGGATGATCGGCGCGATAATAATATCCCGGCCACCGTGTCTCGGTGCGGAACAAAGTATGCTGGGTGACGCATTCCGACGCCAGCACCCGGTGACGAAGCTCCCATGCCCGCTGCAGTTGATGCAGGTCTTCGGAGCCGAGATGCGCGAGATCTTCCTTGAGCATGCCCAGTAGTTCGAGCCCGCGGGTGAGCAGCGGTTCGTTGGTCGTATAGTAGGCGGAAATTCCGCCGACATATTCGTCCATGATCTTTTCCAGCCGCTGCAGGCCATGCAGTGGTAGGAGGTAGCTCGGCGACACAGTCCCGGCGACGATTTCGTTGCGCCCGATCCGGTAGTTTTCCAGCGGCTTGTAGACGATCGTCTTGAGCTCTTCGCATTCCGCTTCGCTGACCGCGGGCGGCTCGCGGCCGATTTCATTCACGTACCTCACCGCGGCTTTGCCGGCGATGCGGCCCTCCGTGAACGATCCGGACGAAAATTTGTGGGCGGAGCCGCCGATGGCGTCGCCCGCGCCGAACAGGCCTTCCACCGTCATCATGCGGTTATAGCCCCACTGATAGTCCGCGGGTGCGCAGTCCTCCGGACCGCTCGCCCAGGCGCCGGAACAGGTCGCATGCGAGCCCATTACGTAAGGCTCGGAAGTGGTCAGTTCAGGATTTATCTCTTTGGGATCGATGTTTTGCGACGCCCACACCACCGCCTGGCCTATGGTCATGCCGAGGAAGTTCTCCCACCCGACTGTCTCCTTGTGCGGGTCTTGAAACGCTTCTTTGGTCACCATGCGGATGGGGCCGCGGCCGGCTTTGACTTCCTCCAGCAGTGCGTGGTTGCGCAAGCACGTCGGCACCGGATGATGATTGACGTAGTCTCCTACCATCTTCTCGATCGAGTCGCGCCAGAATGCCTCGTAGTCCTGCCCGTAGGCGTTTTGCGTATAGGTCTTTAAGTGCAAGAAATAGGCGCCGACCGGACCATAACCGTCCTTGAAGCGGGTCAGCACGATCCGGTTTTCCATCTGCGTCATCTTCGCGCCGGCGAGAATCGGCAATGCATAGGCTGACGCGCTGCTCCAGGGCGCATACCAGGTTCGCCCCATGCCTTCGCCAACCGCGCGCGGCTTGAAAATGTGCGACGCGCCGCCGGCGGCGACGATGACCGCCTTGGCGCGAAACACATAAAACTCGCCGGTGCGAACGTTAAAACCGACCGCACCGGCGACCCGATTGGGCCGTGCTTCGTCCATCAGCAGGTGGGTCACCATGATCCGGTTGTAGATTTCGCTGGCGGCTTTGCGCGCGGCTTCGGCGACGATCGGCTTGTAGCTTTCGCCGTGGATCATGATTTGCCATTTGCCTTCGCGCTGATATCTCCCGGTTTCGGGATCCCGCATGATCGGCAGGCCCCATTCCTCGAATTTGTGAACCGTGGCGTCGACGTGCCGCGCGATGTCGTAACCCAGATCTTCGCGAACCAGACCCATCAGGTCGTTGCGCGCGTAACGGACGTGATCTTCGGGCTGATTTTCATTCCAGTGCATGCCCATATAGCAGTTGATCGCATAAAGCCCCTGTGCGACCGCGCCGCTGCGCTCGATATTCGCTTTCTCGACGCAAACGATTTTCAGATCGCGGCCCCAATATCTGGATTCGTAGGTGGCGCCGCAGCCGCCCATGCCGCCGCCAATTACGAGGATGTCGGCATCCACGGAGACAGTCTTGCGGCGACGCATCAGATTACGCCTTGCTTGAAGCGGTCACGAGACACTGTCGGCAGTGCGGCGATCTTGAGCGTTTCAGGTTCGTGCGCGAGCTCTTGTGATTTCATCGCCTCGGCGGTCGGCGCCGCATAGTCAGCCGGCGATTTGATCGAACCCCAGGGCGTGGTTCTGATCGGGGAGACGAAATTCTTCTCCCGGCCGTCGCGGAATTTTATCTTCCAGGAAATGGTCGCCTTGTCTTCTTCGCGGCGAACGCGGACGCTGTGGCCGAGTGGCGCGAAGTCCGCGTAGCCGCGGCAGTCGATCGCAAATTGCGGGCAGGCCTTGACGCAGGAATAGCACTCCCAGCACATGTTCGGTTCGATATTGAGCGCGCGCCGGTAAGTGGTGTCGATGTGCATGATGTCTGACGGGCAGATATCGACACAATGTCCGCATCCGTCGCAGCGCGTCATGTAAACAAAAGTCGGCATGAGGTGTCCCTATCTCCTGTGTCGAAGCCGATCGAGCGGTCAATAATGCCGCACATGCGTTATCCCGCCGCCGAATTTTCTCGGTGCGTCTGCGGGCGGCGGTAAATTGCTCATCGTGCCGTTGGCTTCGGCTACTCTTTTTTCCAGGGCGGCGGCGGGCTTGAAGAACATGTGCGAGAATTTGGACCACGGAATCGATCCAAATAACATCGTGGTGGCGAGCAGATATAGACCAAGTAATATGTAACTCGATGCGGCATTGCCGATCGACTGTGCGCACGCCCACACCAAGCCGAAGGTGACGCTCAAGACCAGCGAGACGATGAACAAATCGGCGCGAACAAAACGCAACGGCGAATGACCCTCGGCAACAACGTCGACCCTGATAAAAAACCAGAACCAATAGCCACCCGCGCAAGCCATCAGGCCGCCGATGTACCACAGTGCCACGACGCCGCCGGGTGTCGGCACCGCATTTGTCGGATAGCCGAACACCATCATGATCGTGGTGACGATATAGATCGTGAAGCCATACATCGTCAGCAGATGGGCTATTCGGCGCCGCGGATTGCAGAACTCGCCGGACGCCAGCACATCGACGACCGCGCTTTGCACCGCCAGCGACGCCATTTGCCCGGCGCCGACTTGACGTTTCGCCTTGCTCTGGAAATTGCGCCAATTGCTAAAAAAATAGGTCGCGCTCTGCTTGTGGATAATGTCGAACAAGGTGCCGGCCACGACCAGCAGCGCCATTAAGACGACATAGGCTTGCATGATCGCCGGCGGTACGGATGCCGAAAGCACGGCGAAGGGATTACTGAGCATAGCAGACTGTCCTAGGCGCGTTTGGTAGAACGTTAAAGACGATATTGCCGATCCATTGGACTATTTTTCTCTAGTAAAGCGCCCGGTTGGGATGAAGGCAATGATTTTACGTTCAATATTTCGCTGACGCGGCCATGTCATTTTGGCGCTGCGATAGCACCGAGTTGTCGCGGCATGGCCTGCTGCTCGGCCAGGGATGGCACCGAATTCGTCACCCATTATTCGCCGGTGAGATCGCGGCGCCGTCCTTCGAGAGCCGCCGCGTAACGGCGCAGCACGTAAGCTTCGGTGAGCAGCCCGACGACGCGCCGATCGAGGAAGGAATTCACCACGACCAGCGCTTCGGCCTCGGCTCGGTCGAAAGCCAGCACCGCTTCCTTCACCGCCATTTCCGGCAGCAGCATTTCGTCGGGAACATGTAGGAGATCTTTGACGGCCCGCTCCGGCGCGACGTCCGCCCCGTGCGCCTCCGCCACCAGGACGAGACCGACGTAACGGTCGAGATCGTCGACCGCGACCGCATACACCGTCGAGCCGAGCGGATAAGCCTCGCGAAATTCGCCGATCGTTGCGGTCGCTTTGGTTGTTTCAACGTTCTCACGCATCATCTTCTCGACGGTGAGGTCGCGCATCCAGCCGATATCGGCAGCGCTGCGGATCGTCTCGCCGCGCAGATGGAAGCGCCAAGTCGCGAACGAATACCCGAACGCTTCGCGCGTCACCTGCGCGGCAATGATGACGGCAATGAGCACTGCCGTCGTCAGCCACAGATCCCCGGTCGTCTCCAGCGCGATGAAGGTCATGGTGAGCGGTCCGCCGATGACGGATGCGGACAAGGCGCTCATTCCGATCACCGCCGAAGCGTTGGTGTCGAAATCGAGCTGGGGCCAGGTCATCGTGATCGCTTCAGCGAGCAGGTGACCGCCCAGCGAGCCGATCAGCAGCGAGGAGAAGAACAAGCCGCCGCGAAAACCGGAGCCAAGCGAGGCAATCGACGCGGCGATCTTCAGCGCAAATACTATCGCGATCGTGCGGACCGAGAGATCGAGCGTGCCGATCACCCGCAGCGCGCCGTGACCCGACGACATCACCTGCGGCGATACAATCGCCATGAGTCCGACCGCGAGCCCGCCGGCCACGGTCCGCAGCGTCGGCCGTATGCGCATGGTGGCGAGAAGGGATTCGCACAGGGCCACGCCGCGCATCAAAATAATGCCGAGGACGGCCGAGAGCAGTCCGAGAATCGCGGCGAGGACCAGATCGTTGGTGAGGAGGACGGTTTTATCGGGCGCAACAACGCCGAGGTCGGCTGGCTCGACCCAATGCGCCACCAGATATCCGATCAGTGCCGATATGCCGACCGGTGCAAGGCTCGCCGGGGCATAGCTGCCGATGATCAGCTCGAAACCGTAGAATGCGCCGGCCAGCGGCGCGCCAAAGGCCCCGGCGATTCCCGCGGCGGCGCCGCACCCGACCAGGATGCGGAGGTCGCTGCGGCGCAGCCGAAAGGCGACCCCAATGCGCGAGGCAATGCCGCTGGCAAATTGCGTGTAGCCTGCTTCAAGACCGACGGAAGCCCCGACGCCGCTCGACCAAACCGTCTGCGCGGTGACGATGATGCTGCCCAACAACGACATGCGGCCGCCGTGCAGCGCATTGGCTTCGATCGGGTCGATCTCCCGTTCCGGACGCCAGTGCCGGAGAACCTCGCTGCCAATGCCGAACAGCAGTCCGCCGAAGAGAGGCACCGAAATTGCGAGGACCGGATCGAGCGTGAATCGTGCCGAGAGGCGTTCGCCGTGCTGCAAATGAAACAGCATCTCATGAAAGAGATCGACGCAACTGCCCATCGCGGCGACGACTAGACCGCCCAGCACGCCGACGATGACCGCGAGCAGGATGAGGCTGGATTCTCGCGCTCGTACGAGCGCCCGCAGCCGTCGCGGAATCTCCAAGGGGTTCCCGACCCTGGCAATTAACGCAATCACCGCACACCAGGCGGTTGATGAGACTCTCCAAAGCGGGCGTGGCTCCGCGTCATTTCCGTCTCAGTACGTTCTGTTTGCACCGCCAACACTGCCGCCGGAGCTTCGCCGGTTTGCGCACTGCGACAGGGTCAGGCTCAAGCTCGTCGTACTCCACATCCGCAGCGATCGCAACGAATCCGGTGCCGCGGCACGGAGACGGAGTCCTTGTCCACAAACGGTTAATGAATGCCGCGCACGTCGCCTTTCGTGCGCTGTCGCGGCAAAATCGAAATCAGGGGAGGGCGGGGACGTCGAAGCCTGCTCACCCAATCAGGCGCCAGCCGACATTGGCGAGAATAACGAGGCCAATGATGACCAGGACGCCGCAGACGATGTCGCGCAACCTGGCTCGGGGCACGGCATGGGCCAGCTTGGCCCCGAACCAGGAGCCGCCGCTCAGGCTCGCCGCGAGGATGATGCCCAACGCCAGATCGAGCTGGCCATAAACGATATTCCCGGCGGTCGCGGCAATCGCCACTGGAAGCTGAAAGATCTGGCTCAATCCGACGCTGGCGAGGACCCCAAGCCCCGTGGAAAGGAGGATCGGCACCAGCAAGAGCGGTCCGCCCGTCCCCGTCAGCGACGAGAGAAATCCGCTGGCCGCTCCGATAAAGAAGAGCATGCCGTGGGATAATGAGGCGCGATCGATTTCAGGGTGAGTTCGCCGCCGTAACGAATTCAATCCCGACAAAAGGGTCAGGAGACCAAGGCAACCAGCCAACAAACGGCTATCGAAAACGCTGACCGCCCACGCGCCGGCGAATGCCGCCGGTGTGCCGCCGATGCAGAGCGAGCTTGCCATCCGCCAATCGATCGATTTATTGCGGGCGAATACGACGGTCGCCACCAGCCCCGACAGGATATAGGCGAACATCGCCGCCGGGATCGCAATCTCAATAGCGACGCCGGCAACGAAGACGAGCGCCGGCACCAGAATGACCCCGCCAATGCCGACGCATCCGATCATCAGGCCGGACAAGGTCCCGAGGAGCGCGATCCACACGACTTCCGATAACGGCACGAATATTTACTCGCTATGGCGCCGTTGCATTATTGTTTTCCCTTTCCGCCGCGCTGCGCTAACTTTCGTTGTGCCCCGGATTAAAATGGCGATCAACCCGAAGCGGATACCAATTCGAGATGAAGCGACGTTGCTCTGCAAGATCACCACAATCTCCATGACCACTTCGATTGCGTTGGGCTGCCCATGACTGCGAAAATCATCGATGGCAACGCGGTCGCCCGCACGATCCGGGACGAATGCCGGCAGCGCGTGCAGCGTATCGTTGCCCAAGCGGGCGCGCCGCCCGGATTGGCTGTGATCCTCGTCGGTTCAGATCCGGCTTCGAGAATCTATGTCAAGAATAAGATCCGCGCTTGCGCCGATGTGGGCATTCGCTCGTTCCGCTTCGACTATCCGATCGATGTCAAGCAGGATGAGGTCGTCGCCAAGATCGCCCAGCTTAACGACGATCTCGCCGTGCATGGCATCTTGGTTCAACTGCCGCTGCCGAGCTCCTTCAACATGGCGCGTATCCTGCACACCATTTCCGCGGACAAGGACGTCGATGGATTCCATCTCTACAACGTCGGCGGACTTGTGGTGGGCGGCACGGTCTTCCCACCGTGCACACCCTACGGCGTGCTCAAGCTCCTTGAACACGAAAATATCTCGCTCGAAGGCAAGAACGTCGTCGTCGTGGGCGCCAGCAATATTGTCGGCAAGCCGATGGCGTTGATGCTGATGCAGCATGAGGCAACGGTATGTATCTGCCACGCCAAGACTCGCGATCTGGCGCAGTTCACGTTACTTGCCGACGTCTTGGTCGTGGCCGCCGGTTATCCCAATCTGATTCTGCCGCAGATGGTGCGAACCGGTGCGGTGGTGATCGACGTCGGTATCAATCGTTTGCTGGATGGCAGGCTGGTCGGCGACGTCGATTTCGCCGCTGTCGCGGCAAAGGCGTCCTACATTACGCCGGTGCCGGGCGGCGTCGGGCCCATGACCGTTTCCATGCTCCTGGTCAATACAATCACCTCCTGCGAGCGGCGGCTGCAGCACTTATCCATTGCAGGTCCGAAGGAACGGTTGGCGCAGGCCGCCGGTCGCTGAGGGAAATCGTCTGCCGGGGGCGACTGCCGGAGCAAATTTAAGGGAAACGCGTGGCTGCTTACGTCCTTGCCATCGACCAGGGAACGACTTCGACGCGGGCCATTCTATTTCGCGCCAACACGTCGATCGCGGTCGTCGCGCAGCAGGAATTTCCGCAGCATTTCCCGGCCGACGGCGAGGTCGAGCACGACCCCGAAGACCTGTGGTCGTCCACGCTTTCGACCTGTCGCGCGGTGCTCTACCAAGCCGGCGCCGCCGCACGCGATATTGCCGCGATCGGGATCGCCAATCAGCGCGAGACGACATTGTTGTGGGAGCGTGGGAGCGGCCGGCCCCTGCATCGCGCCGTCGTGTGGCAGGACCGCCGCACCGCCGAGCTGTGCGCCGAGCTCAAAGCCGCCGGTTGCGAAGGCCTCTTTACTGCCAAAACCGGCCTCTTGCTCGATCCTTATTTCTCAGGAACCAAGCTTGCTTGGCTGCTCGACAAGATTCCCGGCGCGCGCGAGCACGCCGCCCGCGGAGAGCTCGCCTTCGGTACCGTCGATACTTATTTGTTGTGGCGGCTGACGGGCGGCCGCGTTCACGCCACCGACGCCACAAACGCCTCGCGTACGCTGCTCTACGACATCCACGCCGGCCGCTGGGACGATGCGCTTCTCGCCGCGCTCGGCATCCCGCGATCGGTGTTGCCCGAGGTGTTGGATTCGTCGGCGAATTTCGGTGCGACCGACCCGGAATTGTTCGGCGGCGCGGTTGCGATTTGCGGCATGGCCGGAGATCAGCAGGCCGCTCTTATAGGCCAGGCCTGCTTCGCCCCGGGCATGGTGAAATCCACTTACGGCACCGGCTGCTTCATCGTGCTCAACACCGGCAGTACGGCGGTCGCCTCGAATAATCGGCTGCTCACTACAGTCGCTTATCAGCTCGGCGGAGTGCGCAGCTATGCGCTCGAGGGCTCGGTCTTTGTCGCCGGCGCGGCGGTCCAGTGGTTGCGCGACGGCTTGAAGATCATGTCCACCGCCGAACAGAGCGGCGGACTCGCGCAGGCGGCGGACGCCTCGCAGGACGTCGTGCTCGTTCCGGCCTTTGTCGGATTGGGAGCGCCGCATTGGCGGCCGGACGTGCGCGGCGCCTTGTTCGGCCTGACGCGCGCGACTGGACCGCGCGAACTGGCGCGAGCCGCGCTTGAGAGTGTTTGTTTCCAGACCGCCGACCTGCTCCTCGCGATGAAGGACGATTGGCGCGACAGCGCGAGCAGGTTGAACACGCTTCGCGTCGACGGCGGCATGGCCGTTTCGGATTGGACCATGCAGCGGCTCGCCGACATTCTCGGCGCCACGGTCGACCGTCCGCAGATCAAAGAGACGACTGCGCTTGGCGCGGCCTATCTGGCCGGTTTGCACGCCGGCTTCTTTCCCGAGCCGGACCGGTTTCACAATCACTGGCGCTTGGAGCGCCGCTTTGAACCACGCATGGACGCGGATGAGCGCGCGCGCAAATTGGCCGACTGGTCCGCGGCGGTGCGTCGCCTGCTTAGTTGAACTCCATGTGGCGCTGGCCAGTCGCGCAAGAATTGGATGTCATAGCGCGGCCGAATATTACGGTTTCCAGTTCTTCTCCCACGCCTCCGGCGCTTGGGCGTCGATCAGAATAAAAGCGATGCGGCATGGCTTGGTGCCGTTATTTACCCAGGCATGATTGGTCGCCTGCTGCACCAGCACATCGCCCGCCTTGACGTGGGTCTCGCTGTCGTCGAGCAGCATGTCGATCTCGCCGTCGAGCACGATGGCGTAATCGATGGTCTTGGTTCGGTGCGTATTGGCGTGCCGCGCGTAACCCTGGGTCGCCGGATCGATGCCCATCGCGCGCAGAATTTCAACGTGATCGACCGGCGCAGCATGCGGGCTCGCCGGAGCGAAATCGACGACGCGGAACACGGTGCCGTTCCTCGGCGGCGGTACGCCAATTGGCGTTTGCGCGCGGTCCGCCGCGCCGGCCGCGTCCACCGGAAATTCGCCGGTGACCCAAAACAAGGTAATGCCGTTGGCCCCGCGCTGCTTCGCTGTCGCCACGTCGTCGAACAGCACAACCGCCTTGCCTCGCGAATCGTGGCCGGTCACGATCCGCCGCGTCGATCTCATTTCCATCGTGATCTCCTCCCCATTGAATCCGCTTGCCGTCGCAGCGCGCATTAGACAATGATGCCCCGCTTTGCCAAGCACAAACGCGCATGACGGGCAATCATTCGGGACAGCGCGGCGGCCCGGGAGGTCCTTCAGTGAACGCGAGATCACCGCCGTCGCCGACGGTGCTGCAATCGCCGGATAATCCGGGATCGGTCTACGATCGGCCGCCGGAGCATTCCGATATTGTTCGCGACGTCGACGTCATGGTGCCGATGCGCGATGGCGTGCAGATCTGCGTCGATGTCTACCGGCCGAAGGCGGCGGGGAAATTTCCCGCCTTGTTGGCCTTCGCGATCTACAACAAGGATATGCAAGGCCCGGATCTGGCCGAGGCGCTGCCGCCACAGCCGGCCTGGTCGGCACTATGGACCGGCCCAATGGAAGCCGGCGACACCAAGTTTCTGGTCTCGCGCGGCTATGTGCATGTCATCGGCTCGCCGCGCGGCGTCGGCAAGTCGCAAACCGGCGGCTCGCGCCAATGGGATTGTTACGATCTGATAGAATGGATCGCGGCGCGGGACTGGTGCGACGGCAATGTCGGTATGGTCGGCATTTCCGGCTTTGGCGCCGAGCAGCTTGCAGTCGCCAAGCAGGCGCCGCCGCATCTCAAGGCGATCTTCCCGTTCGATTCGCGCGGCGCTTATGGTGAGTTTGGCGGTTTCCGCGACGAATATCCCGGCGGAGTCATCCATCTTTTCCGCTATTTGGTCGGGCATTTCTCGGCGCTGCATCAGAACAAAAGCTCGCCCGCCCCGCTGCCGCCGGAGCGCGAGCGGCGCTGGCGCGAGGCCATGAACAATCCCGATTACAAAATGTATCCGCACGTGTTCAACGTGATCGCGCAAAAAGGCCAGCACATGCCGCCATACTTTAATGTGCTGATCGATCCGTTCGATGACGAGGCGGCGGTCGAAAAAAGCGAGGCCGAATTCGAAAAAATAAAAATCCCGACCCATACCGGCTCCGGCTGGTACGGCTACACCTACAAGACGCATCTGAACGGCTGCCAGCATTGGTATCGCAACATCAAAGCGCCGAAGAAGCTTCTGCTGGCGGGTCCGGCGCATCTGGAACGGCCGTATCACACGTTTCACGGCGAAGTCTTGCGCTGGCATGACCATTGGCTCAAAGGCCTCGACACCGGTGTGATGAGTGAGCCGGCGGTGCGGTTCTGGGTAATGGGAGCCAATGAATGGCGTAGCGCCGAGGATTGGCCGCTGCCGGAAACGCAATGGACGAAGTTTTATCTGAAGAGCTGGGAGCGGCTGACAACCGATCTGCCGGCGCCGTCAAGCGCCGGCGAGGTGCAGCCGCCCGACGCGTTTGCGCAAATGCCGCCGTCGCAAACCAACACGATCCAGCGGCTGCGCTACATGACCGAACCGCTGCCGCGCGACGTGCTGATCGCCGGACCGATCGCGGTGACGCTCTATGCCGCGATCGATCAGGACGACACCAACTGGATCGTGATTCTCAAAGACATCGGTCCCGATGGGTCGGTGCAAAGCGTTCGCGAGGGCGAACGCGAAGTTCCAAAAAACCTGCCCGAGCGCGAACTCACCCGCGGCTGGCTCAAGGCTTCGCATCGCGCGCTCGATCCGAAACGCTCCAAGCCATGGTGGCCGTGGCATCCGCTGACGCGCCAAGCCTGCAAGCCGGTCGCTCCGGGCGCCATCGAGGAATATCAGATCCAGGTGATGGCGACCGCGAACATGTTCCGCAAGGGTCACCGCATCTGTCTCGACATCACCAGTCTTGATCTGCCGACTGGCGTTGCCGGCGCGACCAACGCTGAATACGTTCCCTATCACATTTGCTCGAGCAAAACCGTGGTGCACAAGGTCCATCACGACCGCGCCCATCCCTCGCATCTGTTGCTACCCGTCATTCCGGAATAGTTTGGGCGAATAACGTCACATGAACCTGCCCGCGATGAACCGGCTACCCGCTATTCCAGTGATCGATCTGCGCGACGGCGGGCCGGTTCGCCATGCCGAGCACAATGCCGCGTCCGCGCGGGCCTTGCGCGACGCCTGTCTTGCTTTCTTTCCCCGCGCCGCCCTGCCGTTCGTGCCGGCGCTTGATTTGATCTCGCGTCGCTGGCTTAAGCGCTCGCGTTCGCCCTATCTGCCGGAGATCGCGCGCATTGCCGACGCGCTCGGCTTTTCCGGCGTGTGGTTGCTCAATGCGTCTTACCAATGGGGTTGCACGGCGCGCGCGTCCGATGAAGATGGCATGCCGTGGCTGCTGCGCACCCTTGACTGGCCGTTCCATGGCCTTGGCCGTCATGTCGAGGTCACCCGCATGCAGGGCGCCGCGGGCGATTTCTTCAGTGTCAGCTGGCCTGGCTATGTCGGCGCATTGACCGCGCTCGCGCCGTCGCGGTTTGCAGCTTGCGTCAATCAGGCGCCGATGCGCCGCCACACCGTTCACCGGCGGCTGCGTGGCTATGATTTTGCCCGCAACCTTTATGCGGTCTGGCGGTCTCGCGGCCGGATGCCGCCGGACCAGCTGTTGCGGCAGACTTTCGAGCTTTGCGCCGATTTTGCGGCAGCGCGTCGCATGCTGGAGACGACACCTGTGTCCCGTTCGGTGATCTACGTGCTGGCCGGGTGCGCCGTCGGCGAGCGCTGCGTGATCGAGCGCACCGAAACCGGCTTCGTTACCCGCCAGAGCGACACCAGCGCCGCCAATGACTGGCTGCCTGTTCGCCCTGGCTGGGAAGGCCGGATCGGCACGCGGCGTTTTCTGACGGATTCGTTTGCCGACGCTGCCAATTACAGCCGCGCGCGGCGCGAATCGCTGGTCGCCTGGACGGGCACCTGCGCGGCGCCAGGTTTTGCCTGGGTGCGCGAGCCGGTGCTCAATCCTTATACGCGCCTTGCAGTGGCAATGTGCCCGGCGCGCGGCGTGCTGCGGGCGATCGGCTATGAAGCGACGGATGGATTGCTGCCGCAGCCGGTCACGGCTATTTGCGAAGTGGTGGCGACCGACGCTTTGCTGCCGGCCTAGGAACGCGCCAGGTGAAGTTGGAACCGGCGGTTCCACGAATTTTCCCAAGAACAATCAGGGAGT
>Ga0306923_10005186_pt1 | contig 12655 bp, 9 predicted proteins | sample sta12Can44000108_FD_203841 | JGI IMG/M metagenome (GOLD analysis project Ga0306923, IMG submission 203841) | Lab enrichment of tropical soil microbial communities from Luquillo Experimental Forest, Puerto Rico - statanox.12C.anox.44.000.108 (v2)... | ecosystem: Environmental > Terrestrial > Soil... | reverse complement strand
CAGGGCGTGATCCGGACCCGGCAAGTTCCGGTCCAGGGTGAAGTGCTTCTCGATGATGGTCGCTCCCAGCGCCACCGCCGCGATGGGCACGGCGATGCCCTGGGTATGGTCGGAATAGCCCACCACGACTCCGAAACGTTCGGCGATCGAGCGCATGCAGGCCAGGTTGGCTTGGCTGGGATTGGTGGGATAGTTGGACACGCAGTGCAACACGGCGACGGGCAACTGGGCATTCACCTCGCGGATCGCGGCGATGGCCTCGCCGATCTCATCCAGGGTGGCGCAGCCGGTGGACAGGATGATCGGCCGGCCGTGGCGGGCGATATGGCGCAGCAGCGGCAGGTGGGTGAGGTCGCCCGAGGCGATCTTGAATGCCGGCGTACCCATCTCGGCCAGCATGTCGGCGCTGCCTTCGTCGAACACCGACGAGAAGACGGTCAGGCCCAGCTCCTCGGCCCGGCGGATCATGGCGGTGATCACCGAGTTGGACAGCTCGCGCTCACGGAAGATGTCGAAATAGGCGCTGGACAGCGCCAGGAACTTGCCGGTCTCGAAGACCTGCAGCTTGAGGGCGTCGGCGCCCGACCGCGCCGCCGCCTCGACCAGCGCCATCGCCTGCTCGGGATTGCCGTCGTGGTTGATGCCGGCTTCGGCGATCAGATAGGGGGCGCGGCCCGGCCCGATCTCGCGGCCGGCGATGGAGAAGGTAGAAACTTGCATGGGAGCCTCCAGGCTAAGGGCCGGCAGCGAAAAGTCCGGTTGCTCGGCGTATAGCCGCTCGAACAGGGCCCGGACCTTCTGATAGTCGTCGGCGGTATCAACGGTCAAGCGGTCGTACGCGAAGGCGGTCTTCGCCTTGAGAACGCCCCCGCGAAAGCGGCCACCGTTACGCACGAAACGAGTGACGTGCTCGCGATCCTGGGGATCGTCGCTGGCCCCTGCGGCTTCCAAGGCCTTGCGGGAGACGATTTCCAGCGACAGGCCGTAAGGGTAGCCCGAGCCGTCGATATTATTGGCGTAGTCGAGGGCGGGGACGCAGGCCTCGAACTCCGCGATCAGTTGATCGACCAGGGGGCCGTCGACGAACGGGTTGTCGCCGGTCAGCCGCACCACCAAATCCGCGCCGGTGGCCCCCGCCACCGCCAGGAAGCGGCTGAGAACGTCCGTTTCGCTGCCCCGGAAGCAATCGACGCCGATGTCGCGACACAATTGGGCGGTGGCGTCGTCGGCGGGCTGGTCGCTGGTGGCGACCACCAGATGATCGAGCCGGCACGAGCGGCGCAAGCGTTCCACCAGGCGCTGCAGCATGGGAGCGCCTGCCAGCGGCATGAGGATCTTGCCGGGTAGGCGGGTCGACCCCATGCGCGCCTGCAGAATGCCGACGATGCCGCCCCGTCCCGCCTGGCTGACCAAGGCCGTCATTCCTTGGTGATCCGCAGCAGGTAGGTATGCCCGTGCAGGCGGAAATAGGCGGGGAACTTGTCGTTGTCCGCGACCCTGAGGCGGTCGAACAACGCGGCCAGCGACTGCTCTACGTCCAGCTCGTCGTCTCGCCGCGTGCGGCGGGGGAACACCGAGGGCTCGCCCGATTGCGGCGTTCCCGGCGGCGGTTCGGGGTCGCGCAGATAACGCAGGCACAAAGCGTTGACCGCCTCGGCCTGCCGCACATGGATCTCGTCCAGCAATTCGTGCCCTTCCAGGTGGATATGGTCGCGATAGACCACCGGACCGGCGTCGACCCCGTCGACGGCATGCAGCAGGCAGAGCGGGATGTCGTTGCAGCCTTGCGCCACCTGCCAGGCGACCGGCGAGAATCCCCTGCCCTTGGGCAGATCGCTGGCGTGAACCACCAGGTTGACCTTGTTGCGGCCCAGAACCTCGGGCGGCGTTATTCGGATGCAGCTCAGGTAGAAGGCGATGTCGCCTTCGGGAATATCGGCATGGGCCCGGCACAGGCGCGCATCGTCGCCATCGGCGCAAATGTCGGCCACCAGTCGATGGGCGTGCGGCAGGAACCAACTGTCGTTGTCCACCACCACGCTGACGATCCTGTTCATGACGAGCCTACCTCCCCGCGAAAGCCTCGATGGCCCGCGTCATCTTGCGCAAACCGTCCCGCGGAACGGCGGCGGACGCCGCGCCGCTGAGCGCGGGCGCTCTTTCCATGGTGGCCGACAGGCCGGCGGCCAAGCCGGCGACGTCTTGTTCGGCCAGCATGCCGCCCGCCACCGCCAGCCCCATGCGGTCCAGCACCCGGGCGATGTCGGATTGGAACTGCTTTTGCCCGATCAGGCAGGCAGGCGTGCCCAAGGCCAGGGCTTCATAAGCCAGGTTTCCCATGCTGGCCAGGACGGTTCCCGCCGCCGCAATGAGCGGAAAGACCGAGGGCACGTTGCGGTGGACGGTCAGGCTCTGGTCGGGGCGCAGCACGCCGCAATCCACCGTCTCGTCCGCCACCGGCGAGGCCAGCACGTCGATGGCGGCGATTTCCGGGACCAGCGCCGCCGCCGCGAGGACTCGGGTCACCGCGCCGGGCATCTGGTAGCCGCCCAGCGCCACCAGCAGGCGCTTCGGGTCGCGGACCACGTGGTCGAGCGGCTCGCCGATGTCGGTGGGGACGAAATCCAAGCCCCACAGCAGCCGTGGCGGCACCGGCGCCGGCCCGCCGGGGTGATAGCCCACCACCAGCCAGTCCTCGGGCAGCCGCGGGTCGCGGGTGCCCGAACTGATGTGCACCAGGCGTCCGCACCGTTGCGCCAGGCCTGCCGCCAGATCGCGATCGACGGCGTCGATGTCGAGCGGCGCCGCCATGCGATCGACGACGCACACTTGCGCCGCAATGGCCTGATCGGGAGAGACGATGGAAATCCCCGGGGCCGCCTCGGCTATACGCGCGCGCGCGCCTTCCGAGAACCGCCCCTGGAAGGCGATCGCCAGCCCCGGCCTGCCGTCCCGCATCATCCCGGCCAGCGCCAAGCACCGGGCGGCGTGGCCGAACCCGGTCTCCGGCAGGGCATCGACGACGAACAGCAGATCAGCCATCAATGCTCTTTCGCAGGACATCGACGACGAAATCGACCTCGTCCAGGGTCAGCTCGGGATAGAGCGGCAGGGTGATGGAGCGGTCGGTGACCCATTCCGTCCACGGCAGATCGATCGCGCCTTGATCGGTGTAATGGCGGAAACGGTGCACCGGCGGATAATGGAAGCTGGTCTGCACGCCCAGGTCGTTCATGCGCCGGCGAATGGCATCGCGGTCACCGCGCTCGACCAGAATCGGCAGGATGTAATGCGCCGGCTCGCCACGTCCGCCGTAATTGGGCAGGCTGACGCCGTCGATCGCCGCCAGACGCTCGGCGTAAGCGGCGACCAGCACCCGGCGGCGGGCGAGGCTGGGATCGAGGCGGGTCATCTGCACCCGCCCCAGGGCGGCGCGGATGTCGTCGAGACGGTAATTGAACCCGGCCTCGACGATGTCGTAACCCAGCGAGCCGCGCGCCCGGTCCACGGCGGTGGCGGTCATGCCGTGCGAACGTAGGCGGCGATAGCGCAGCGCCAGATCGGGATCGTCGGTGACGATCATGCCGCCCTCGGCGGTGGTGATGATCTTGTTGCTGTAGAAGCTGTAGCAGCCGGCCCGCGACAGGGTGCCCAGCCCACGTCCGTCCAGGGTGCCGCCCAGGCCGTGGGCGGCGTCCTCGAACAGGATCACGCCGGCATCGGCGCACAGCCGGGCCAACGCTGCCATGTCACAAGGGTAGCCGGCGTAGTGCATGACGCACACCGCCTTGGTGCGCGGCGTGATCTTGCGCGCCACGTCCTCGGGGTCGATGGTCCAATCGTGCTTGCCGACCACGTCGGCAAAGACCGGGCCAGCGCCGGTGGCGAAGACCGCGTTGGCGGTGGCGGCAAAGGTCAACGACGGCACGATGACCTCGTCGCCCGGCCCGATGCCGAAGCCGACATTCGCCAAGTGAAGGGCGGCGGTGCACGAGTTCAGCGCCACGGCATGCTGGGCGCCGACATAGGCGGCGAATTCCTTCTCGAAGGCCTCGACCTCGGGACCCATGGCGATCCACTGGCTGGCGAGAACGCGGTCGACCGCCGCCCGCTCCTCGTCGCCCAGGTTCGGCCGGAACAGGGGGATGCGATAGGGCTCAGACATTGCTCACTCCTTCCCCAATGCCGCCATGGCGGTAAAGAACGGCGACATTGTCGCGATCCGGCGAAATCACCAGGCACTCGCCGGGATGACGGGCGAAGAAACCGGGGATGTCGTCCCGGATGAAACAGGCGTTGGCCGACACGATCTCGACCCGGGTCTCGGGCGACCGGTCCACCTGGTCGAGCATCAGAAGCACCGAGCGCCGCGTGATGCGCACCAGTTCGTCAACGATCCGCTGGCGCAGCTTGGCCGATTCGGCGATGCCGCCGGCGACGATGTAGTGGAAGACGTTGCACAGGATGGCGTGATCGAACGCCCCGTCGGCGAACTTGGCCAATTGCGCCGGATCGGTCAGGCTGCCGACCTCGACGGTGATCGACGGCCGGCCGGCGGTGCCGCAGCGGACCATGCGGATGGCGTCCTGGTTGAGGTCGAAGCCGTGGATGGCGGACGTCGGATAGCGGCCCGACAATTCCTTGATCACGTTGCCCATGCCGCAGCCGGCGTCCAGGAAGCTGTCGCCGTCGCGATAGGCCAGCGCGCGCGGATAGCGGTCGATGAAGGGGCCCACCCGGATGGAGCCCAGCTCGGCCCAGCGCCGCGCCAACACATCGTCGGGAACATCCTGGATGTCGGAATAGCACAGGCCACCCTTGCCGTAATGGCGGCCGACCAGGATAGCAAAGCGCTCGAGTGCGTATTGCGCGAATTCGCGGCGATAGACGCGGGCAAGGAAGCAGCAGGCGCGGTACAGCGTGAACAGGGGCAAGGTCAGGGGCAGGAAAAGCAGCACGGCGCGACGCTCGCTCGGCGAGAGCAGGGCAAGGTGGCCCCGCATCACCCCCATGCCAGCGCTGAACTTGGTCCAGCGCCAAACCCAGAACACCGGCGCGACCACCAGGCGCAAGGCGATGCCTACGAGCATGCTCAGTCGATTCCTCACCCTGCCAAATCCTTTCGATCCGTCGGAAGATTTGCCCACGTCTTGTGGTGGCACGCCGGGGCCAATCTACGGCCTCGCTTGGCGCCGCGCCAGTCCACTCGCACCCTCTTCGCACCAGAGCAGCTCGGCCACCCGGTCCAGCGCCTGGTCGTCGGCGAAGCGGTCATAGGCTTCGCGGCAGACGTCGATGGGGAGCAAGAACCCCTCGGGCGCGTCGAGCCAGCGCCCGAGCGCCACGCGGAAAGTGGCGACGTCGTCGTGAAGCAGGCCGCAGCCGGCCAGCAGGCGCTGGGTCGGAGTGTCCTGCATGACTGGGTAGTAGCAGAAATGCGGGATGCCGCGCACCAGGGCCTCGGCCTGGACCGAGCCGAAACCGACGCCGAAATCCATGTGGCCGCACAGCCAGCCCGCCGCGCACGGCTCGAAGCCGGGCTGGTCATAGGGCACCACCAGCACGCGGCCGGCGTCCCGCATGCGGCGAAAGCCGGCGCAATCGGGGAACACACGTTCCAGCACGTGGAGCGAGCGGGGGCCCTTGGCCTTGACCACCAGCAGCCATTCCGGCCGACCGGCAAGAGCGTCGGCCATGGCTTCCAGGGTGTCGCGCACGCAGACCTCGAAACCGGGGACCGGGCTCATGCCAAAATAGGCGGCGACGCGACCGCCGGCCGCCCGATGCGCAGCGATGCGCGCCTCGATGTCCGGCGCGACCCGCTGACCCTCGTTGAGCCGGCGATCGTTCTTGATCAGGCCGCTCACCACCGGCCGGAGCGAGGCAGACCAAGTGGCGCCGTGGTCGCGTTTCTCGACCGCGCCACCGGACAGGAAGAGGTCATAACCCAGGTAGGACAGGGCTGCGCCTGGATTGTCCATGACGCAATGGGGCCAGCGCACCATCAGCCCGCCCGACTGGTGCAGGATAGAGGCGCGCGCCACATGAGTCGCGGTGTACTCGGTATGGTCGACGTAGTGCCGAATGGCGAAATTGTCGAGCAAGCGGCGGGTGGGCAGGGTCTGGCGGGCCTCGAAGAAGGCGCCGCGCGCGGCCTCAAGCACGGCGCCGTCGAACGGTGCCACGGCGATGCGCCCCAGCACGGCGGCGAGCAGCCGCAGGCTCGGCAGCACCACGTCGCGCAGCCACGGCCCGCGCCGCACCGGCAGGCGTTTGGGATCCACGCCGACGGTGCCCGGTCCGGCATCGCCCGAGCGGCCCTGGTCGTTGATCAGCAACAGAAGGTCGGGCCGGTTGCCCAGCCTTTCGCGCACCGCGTCGAGGATGGCTTGCCAGTAATGGGGATGGGTGAAATTGGGAATGGCGACGGAGAAATGCTGCCGCGCCGCTGGCGGCCGGCCAGGTGCCGCCAGCGCCGCCACAGCCTCGACCGCCAGCAGCACCGCCTGCGTCAGCACGCCGGCCACGGCCAGCAGGTGGAAACCGATGCGGCGCGGCGGCGGTGAAAGGCCGAGCGCGCGTGCGGCCGCCCCATCGAGCGGCCAGCCCAGGCTGATTGCCGGAATGGGCCCGAAGCCGTTGCGCTCGGGCGGATCGGCGGTCAGGGCGACCGCCCGCATCCGGTCCTCGAGCGCGATATGCAACGCCTTCCTGATGGCCTGCCGGCCGCCGGGCTCGCCAACGAAGCGGGCGAAGGCGGCAGCGACCGCCTGGCACCCGGCGCGGGCAGCGAACAACTCCTCCATCGCCGCCGCGCTGAGACGTTCGGCCACGGCGTCGGTCCGCGACATCAACGTCCCCAGGGGAGCCGGTGCTTCCTGGCGGCGCAGTCCGTCACGCAATCGAGCGAGCAGCGACTTGCCGCCACCGCCGCCCAGATTCATACCGTCTTTTCCAGATGCGGATACGAACAGCGCGAGCAGAGGTCGATGTCGTGGTACTTGCCCTCGCGGTGGGCCTGGCGAATGGCCCGCGCGGCCTCGCTGTTCCACAGGTCCTTGAGCGAAGTCTCGCGCCAGTCACCGACCTTCAGCGCGTCCCAATTGTCGGGGCAGCAGACGGTGGCGTTGCCGTTGATCTTCAGCACCATGCGCTGGAACGGCTGCGAGCACCACCAGCCCGGCACCGCCGACTTGACCGAGGTGTCCTCGTAATCGGTGGCCACGCTGTAGCCGATGGAATCGACCAGGCCGCCCCACATGGTGCGCAACGCCTGGAACTGGTCGCGCCACTCGTCGCCTTCGAACATCACCATGCTGATGCGGGTGCGGCAGGACGGCCGCAATTCGTTGCGCAGCTTGATGAAGTTGTAAATGTTGTCGATCACCTGACCGAAGCGGGCGCCGACCCGGCGCTGCTCGTAGACGTCGGGAGAGACGGCGTCGATGGAGAAGAAGATGCCGTCCAGGCCAGCCTTGAGCAGACCCTCCGCCGTGTCCTTGCGCAGCAAGGTGGCATTGGAGTTCATGATCACGTCGACGATGCCGCGCTGCTTGGCGTACTCGACCTGCCAGACCACGTCCTTGTGGGCCAGGGGCTCGCCGTTGTACATCAGCTTGAGCGCCTTGACGCCCATCTCGGCGGCCTGATCGACAAGGCTGGAATATTCCTCACGGCTCATCCGCCGCATGGTCAGTTCGTTATTCTCGGCCATGAGGGTGCGCGGGCACCCCGGACAGGACAGGTTGCAGATATCGGTCGTTTCGATGTCCAGGTTGAGCGGATAGCCCAAATCCTGACAATTGGCAGGAACCTCGTGCCACAGCCGGCGGTATTCATGAAAGTCCTCACCCACGTGGGACTTCCATTCCTCGCTGAAGACGTATTCCTTGTAATCCGCGCTGCTGTCCAACTGAGGCTTACCCTTGGCGGTCATTCGCCAGTCTCCAAATTATTCGTCCGTAGGCCTTCGAGAATGGCCTGGCGCTGTGAGCGGTCGTAGTCTTCGTAATCGATCACATCCGCCAATTCCGCGACCAGCGGCTCGACCGGGTCGGGGGCGTTGCGCCAGCAACGGCCGCACAGGGTTCCGGCCATGTCGTCGCCGAGGTGCTGGCGCCGCGCCCGCACGAAGGAATCCGAATGCCACGCCTCGGTCAGGCTCATCCGGTTGAGATCCGCTACGGCTAGGTAGTTCTGGTAGTCGACGCAGCAGAGCGTGAGGTAGCCCTCGCACGTCACGTGGATGCGATTGAACGGAAGGTGGCAAATCTCGGCATTGCCGGCAAGCGCTTGGTCCGGCCAGTTGAACGGCGCGCAGGGATTGAACTGGACCTCGTCGACCAACGGCGCCAGCCAATCGCGGATCTTGGGCACCTCGTGTTCGATGACCTTGGTAACCACGCAAGAGGCAAAGAGCTTGATCGGCGAGCCGATTTCGCGCCGATAATTGGCGATGAACTCGATGTTGCGCGAAACCGCTTCGAAATCGTCGACGCCGTGGATGGTCTTGTAGGTTTCCCGCGATCCGGCGTTGACCGAGAACTTGATCGAATCCAGACCGGCCTCGATGACCTTGCGCGCCCGATCGGGCGTCGCCAGGGCACCATTGGTGGAGATATAGGTGTAGCCGATGCCCACGTTCTTGGCATGGGCGATCAAACGGGCTAGGCCTCTGTGAATGAAGGGCTCGCCGGTGGAATAAAAGCCGATTTCGCGCACGCCGGCCGCCGCGGCTTGGGCGATGACCCGCTCGGCGACCTCGTCGGACATCAGGCCGCGCTTGCGCTTCATGTGGGGGCTGGGGCAGAACGCGCAGCTGTGATTGCACGCGTTGGACAGCTCCATCATCATGTTGCCGGGTACCGGCGGCCGTTCGGTCAGGTATCCGACATCCCTGCCGGTCCGGTACTGGGCCTGGATGCGGCTTTTCAGGCTCACTTGCCGACCTCCTCGTCCCAGATGTCGTCCTTGACCCAAGCGCCGGTCTGGTCGCGCCACCACACGCGAGGATCACGGAAGGTGTCGGCGATGGCGTCGAACTCGGCTTCGCTCATGCCGACGTAACCCAGCCAGCGGTGGATGTCGCTGGACTTCACATGGTCGTATTGGCGGACCAGCTCGATGCCTCGTTCCCGGGTCATCTTGCCGGCACGAATGTCCTTGGTCGCGTGATCGGTGCAGCGGCCATAGCCGAATTTGACGAATTTCAGGTAGTCGTGCATCCCGTTCTCGTGCATGTCGTCGAGATTGGAGCCGCGGCGATAGGTCCGTTCGAAGGCGATGTCGGGAACCTCGAAGCCGTAGAGCTCCTGGGCGATGCGCAGGTTCTCGTTGCCCTCCCACAGCGTGAAGTTGCTGAGGAACAGGATCTTGAGGCCGAGATCGTAGATTTCCTGATCCGAGGGATACTTCCACAGGGCCATGTCCTGCGCCGTCAAGCCCTCGCGCCCGACCATGTAGTTCCACTCGTAGCCGCGCGCGTCGCGCTCGAGACGGTAGCGGTAGGTGCGCTCGACCATGTCATTCATGGAGAACTGGCCGCTGAGGTCCAACTCGCCGTGCTCGCCCCAGATGACCAGGGGAATGCCGCGCAGCACCGCCTCGCGCATGGGCGTGGTGCCGATGCCCACATGGGCGTGCCAATTCATGTCGCCCATGACCACCAGGCCCAACCGGTTCAGCTTTTTCAGCGTGTCGACACTGGGATAGACGACGACGTGGTCCAGCCCCAGCACCTCCTTCATCCGGTGCAGGTTGCGCAGGCCCACTTCGGTGTAGTTGTTGCCGAAATAGGTCACCAGCAGCGGATTGAAGCCGAGGCTCTTGATGTAGTGGGCCTGGAAATAGCTGTCCTTGCCGCCCGACACGCCGATGACGCAATCGTGCCGGCTGCCATAGGGACAGCGGTGCTTCTCAAGGATGTCGATCAGCTGCTTGCGGCGCTGCTCCCAGATTTCCGGCGAATACTCGAACTTGGTGTTCGACTGGCGGCAGCCCATGCACACGCCTTCGTCGTCGAACACCATGTAGGTGGCGGAGGACGACGGATACAGGCAGCGGCGGCACCACCGCACCTTGGGGCGGTTGGCCAGGACCGTGCGCGGACCCAGGTTGGCCTTTGCCCGTTCCAGGCGGTCGTTGATGCGGGCGGTCTCGGCCTCGACGTCATAGGCGGGGTCGCGCGGGAACCAGCGGCTGTTCAGCGCCACCTTGCGCATGTCCAGCCCGGCCTCGAGGCAGGCGCGCTTGGCGTAAGGATAGGCCAGCTCGAAGAAATGGAAGATGTTGGCCGCGGCAACGGCGCTAGCCTTGCCCTCGGTGACACCGGGGACGAAATCCTCGTACTTGCCGACGCCGCCGCAGGCGATGACCGGGATACGGACCGCCGAGGTGACGCTACGGATGAGCTCAAGGTCGTAGCCGTTGGCGGCGCCGTCGCGGTCGATGGAATTGAGGAAGATTTCGCCCGCGCCCAGGGCCTCGACCTTGCGCGCCAACTCGGCGGGAGTCAGGCCGGTGGCCTTGCGGCCGCGGTCGACGAAGGCCTCGTAGCGGCCATCGGGATGGCGGCGCGCGTCGATGCTGACGACGATGCACTGCGAGCCGAACTGCTCGGACGCCTCGCGGATCAACTCGGGCCGCTCGAACGCCATGGTGTTGATGACGCACTTATCGGCGCCGGCCTCAAGCCGCTTCTGGATATCGTCGATGGAGCCGATGCGGCCGCCGAAGGACAGCGGCATGCAGGTCACCGCGGCGATGCGCCGCAACAGGCCCAGCGTGCTGCCATCGCCGCCGTCCCGTATGGCCAGGTCGTCGCGGCGCATGTCGTGGAAATCCTGCTCGCTGATGTCGAGGACCACCAGCTCGTCGATGTTCCAGTTGGACAGACGCGACACCGTGCTGATGGGGTTGCCGATGATCTGGTGGCGCACGAAGGACTCGCTGCGCACGATCATGCCGTTCTTGACCAGCAGGCAAACGATAAGGCGGGGCATCGACATGGTCAGGCAAGCCCCATCCGGTCGAGATGATTTTTGAAATCGTTCAGCAGATCAAGTCCGGCATCCTGGCTTTTTTCCGGATGGAACTGAACGCCGAATACATTGTCCCGTTCGACCGCGGCACATACGTCCTGGCCGCTGTACCTGATGGTCGCGGCGATATCTGCCGGATCTTCGGGAACCATATGATAACTGTGGACAAAATAAAAAGATTCCGTTGCTTCGGCCCTGGGGAACAGGACTCCGGCACGGCGGGGCTGGGCGTAGTACCAGCTGATATTGGGAATAAGATAACCGGGTTCGGTGGGATTGAGCTTGACGACATTGCCCTTGATCAACCCGAGCCCCTCGATATTGCCCCCTTCCTCGCTACTGTCGGCAAGGAGTTGCATGCCCAGGCATATTCCAAGGACGGGAACCCTGTCTTCCCTGGCGCGCCTGACGATGATCTCACCCAGGCCACTTGATCTAAGACTCTCTGCACCCTTGGCGAAATGCCCGACGCCCGGCAAAATTATAGCCGAGGCGCTGGCGAGGGCTTGCGGGTCGGATGATACCTGGCCCTTTAAATTGACTCGATTCAGAGCATTTAAAACAGATTGAAGATTACTTATTTTGATATCTACAATTACCAACATTGCTCCAAAATTCCTTTGAAGACTTGGAGGCCGCGATCATATCGTGGCGGCGCAGGAAAGGTCAACCGCCACGTACCTTTGGCCGCTTCCCGCAGCCGTGCAAACCGCCCGGTCGGCCTTACCTCTCTAGCCCCAATTCCTGCACGTCCCGCAATCACCGCACCAACTACCAAAGAAAAGAGCCTTTTGCGTTAAAATAACGCCGTGATGCTTTTGTTCTTGCCGTAGTGATCTATTATAGAGGTGGAGAACGGGATGGAAGCAGGGCGACGAATGCGCCTGCTTACCTGAAATAGACCTCGAACTCGCTTTGCGCGCGCTCGTATTGGTCCGGCGTGCCGATGTCGATCCAGAATTCGTGCACCGGAAAGGCGCCGACCCGATCGCCCTTGGCGAGCGCGCCGTCCACCAAATCTGTCATATTCCAGGTGGTCTCGGGCGGCACAGTTTCGAGCATGGCCGGTTCCACCACGTAGATGCCGGTGTTGAAATAATACGAGAACACCGGCTTTTCACGCATGCCGGTAACGCGGGTGCCGTCCAGGTCGACGACGCCATAGGCGACCTTGTGGTGTTCGTGGCGCACCGCCATGGTCAGCTGGTTGCCCTCGCTGCAATGGAACTGCAGCATGTCTTTGAGCGAGACATTGGTCAGCAGATCGCCGTTGATGACCACGAACGGTGCGGCCGGGCGTTCGGGCAACAGCGACAGGCTGCCGGCGGTTCCCAGCATGGTGTCGCCTTCCAGCAGGAAATCCACCCGGTCGCGATAGGACGATACCTCTCGAATCGCCTTGATAATCATATCGCTCTTGTAATTGAGCGAAATGAACACGCGATCAAAGCCCTCGGTCAGGATCTGGTCCAGCAGGATGAATAGCAGCGGCCGCCCGCCAACGGTCAGCAACGGCTTCGGCACCCGCTCGGTCATGGGGCGCAACCGGGTTCCCAGACCGCCAGCCATGATCACCACCACGTTTTCGTGGCGTTCGTTGTCGCCGAAATGCAGGA